>Ga0307517_10001699_pt1 | contig 36376 bp, 47 predicted proteins | sample 23_EM_MG_FD_194515 | JGI IMG/M metagenome (GOLD analysis project Ga0307517, IMG submission 194515) | Populus trichocarpa ectomycorrhiza microbial communities from riparian zone in the Pacific Northwest, United States - 23_EM | ecosystem: Host-associated > Plants > Roots > Unclassified | place...
CCGGGAAGTCTTCGGCTGCGGGGTAATCATGATTGATGCGAAAAGAGTGTCGAATGCCACATCGGCTACGCCATCGTGGCTTCGTCCACGCCACCACCTGCCTTTCGCTGACAATCCCCCTTTCCTGACAAACCCCCTCCATTCACTCACTACAAAGTACGGAACTCTTGCTGGAAGCTGTCTCCGTTTGCTGACGGGTTGGACTAGTGCCGGTTGAGACGGAACTTTACGACTTGTTAGACGTGTCGCCGAACGCATCGGAAGGTACGGTTCACCGTCGTTTTTCGCGTTGCGGAGAGTGACACCTGTTTAGACGAAATCAAGAAGGCATATCGCAAAAAGGTGCGTTTGTTAGCTCGTGTGAATGTGTTGTACGTAGTTCTGATCAAATCATCCAGGCCAAAGAGCACCATCCTGTGAGTTCGGCGTGTCTGCAAGCAGAATAGTCTGACTCACACACCCCTTTTTGAAGGACAAGGTTAGCCAGAAATTTACATCAACTGAGCATGGGAAGATACTGAAGGGCCCATCCAGAACAGAGATGACCCCGGAGCCGCCGCGCGATTCCAGGAGATGGCCGCTGCGTTAGTCGCAGGAACCGCTTCCGTCTTTCGAAACATTCGGCTAATTCTGGTCCAGATACGAAATATTGAGCCAACCGGAAACAAAAGGACTGTACGATCAGTTTGGAATGGAAGGCCTCTCGGGTGGCAGGGGTGGTGGTGGTGGCATGGACCCGAACGACATCTTTGAGATGTTCGGGGGTGGCTTCTCGTTTGGTTTTGACTTTGGTCCTGGTGGGTTTGGTGCCCCGAGGCGGAAAAAGGGCGAGGATTCCGTCATTCCATACAAGGTTACCCTCGAGGACATCTACAATGGCAAATCGGTAAAAATGAACCTTGAAAAGGACGCCCTCTGTTCCGTGTGCTCGGGGTTAGTTCCTATCTCTCTCATCCATGGATGGTGCTAATGCTCCTCCTTAGTTCTGGAGCTAGGGGAAACGCTAAACCCAAGAAATGTGTCAAGTGCGAAGGGAAGGGATGGACTTTTGTACATTCGCAGGTGATTTCATCTTTTTGTGCACATCCATCAGAAGGACCGAGCGGATCTACCATAGGTTGGGAGGAACCAGATCGGCACTTCGAGAGCTATGTGCACTGAATGTGACGGCCAAGGCGAAAAACTCCGTGAAAAGGATAGGTGAGGCACTTTCAACAGTGTTTTATTTTCATCAACGGCTGATTGGTGGACACGCAGGTGCAAGAAATGCAAGGGTGCCAAAACTGTCAAAGAAAAGACACGACAAGAGCTGTTAATCGAGAGAGGTATGGCAAACCAGCAGAGGATCGTCCTTGCCGGTGCGGGCGATGAAGAACCCGGAATTCCTCCCGGAGATGTGGTATTTGTTCTCAAACAAACTCCACACGATTCGTTCCAGCGATCTGGCAACGATCTCTTGACAGCTGTCCACATTACTCTCTCAGAAGCCCTTTTCGGCTTTTCTCGAATCCTAGTGACGCATCTCGATGGAAGGGGTATTCACGTAAGCAGCCCCCCGGGAAAGATTATCAAGCCGGGAGAGTCCATCGTCGCCAAAGGCGAAGGCATGCCGGTGTACAAGCATCATGATACGAAAGGAGACCTGTACATTGTATTCAAGATCGACATGCCTGGAGAGGAGTGGCTGAACACGGTGGATCAGGCTGTACGTTCCACAATGTTTCAACCATGTTCCCTCTTACGCTACCTTCTCTAGCAACTGAAGAAGCTTTTGCCACCAAAGCGGGTTGACGTCGAGCCAAGACCTGCTGTGGTCGATGAGGCACAATTTGAGCTCAGCGACATCGCGGATGCCCGCGGGCGACCGTTTCCCACATCTCCAGACTTCTTTGATCATGGTGATGAAGACGAGTGGGAAGACGAAGAGGACGATGACGACGAACCCGAATGCCGAACTCAGTGATCCACTGCCACCGATCTCGTGCCAATGGATTTATTTTTTCCTGGTATGAATATTCCTTGGGCTTCACTCCATGCTCCATATATTCTACCCCTCGGAGCGCTTATCCATTTATCCACTGCTTTTAATATCCCACCCATTACCGTAACAATCTCGCCTAATTGCATATTCGACTCTCATTTTTTTCATTGACACCGATTTCCGACCGTCACAGCCCTGTTAGCACGCCGAGACCGCGAAGGCGAATGGGTCCACATGACACCTCCAGCGTCTGCGACGCATTTTCATTATCGGTGACCCATCGAAGGCTTGACCGGTGCTTACCAAGGCGCTCACGTCACTGAGACCCTGGCCACGTTTCTGCAGACGGTGTCCTCGTTGTGATATTCGGAGGTTGCGTGTACGCCACGATGCGAGATTTTTGTGAGGGGTGATATAGTTGATCACCCAACTTGGGAAATGCCCCTCGAATCGGAGAAGGTCACCACCGTGGTGGCGCTCAACCCGTTCTTGGTTAAACCTCTCCCCCATACAACCCATAGCCCACACAAGCGAAAAAAAAAAACACACCTACTCTGGAAGCCCACAGACTAAGCCTCACATTCATTAGCCCAGACCGTACCGGGGCCCGCAGTCCATCCGCCCTTCCCTTTCCGGACTGTGGTGAATGGATGGCGATTGGGGGATGACCGCCGCTTCTCTTTTTATCTTGGCCATTCGTAACTTTGAACTTGAAAGCGTGTCTACGCCACTGGGCCTTGTGCTCACATAGAGGGTGGTGACTCAACGCTCTCTCTGATTGTTCACGGTCCAACAAAAAGGTGAAATCACATTCCCCCAAGCTTCCAGGTGGACACGTTTGAATGGTGTGCGTCTTCTCTCTCGGATCCTCGTAATCTCTGGATATCTTGCAACCCACCGAACCCACGGCACAAGTCCTCTCCTTCCTCTTTCTGCCTGCCTCCCCCTTTCCCGACACCTTGACGCTGCCGCATGGTGATTGTTGTATTCCGCACACGTTGTCTAATAGACTTGGCAACACACCACAATTCAGCGTGGCTGGTTTCGCCTAAAGTACCTCAGGCCGGCGACCCAGACGATACGGGATGCATTGAGATGCAAAAGCTACTCATGCCTTGTATTCGAGTTGTGTTGAAAGAAGGGGATCATACAGGCATAAAGTGTACTAAAAGGACAAACAGACATGTAAAATACATGGGCACATGCGATACAAAAAAAAAACATGGGGTGCAGAGAAAGCTGATGCGACGGGCGTTTGCGGTGATAACTTACAGTGGTTCGAATATAGGAGCATGGTAGAAGTAGACGAGGAACAATGTGCAGATGAGAAGATATGACATCGACGCCTGAACCGAACGAACGCTGAACGGTGACGACCGTGAAAGGTTTTTCGTCGGTTGATCGTAGAGGACGATTTCGTCGGACTTTGTCTTGACCCTGCGAGGACGTAACTTCACGGTCCGCGTTCGCTTTACGTCCTCGAGGGCAGACCCAAAGTAGCGTGGAGTTTCGAAACTCCAACAGAGGTTGCCAACTACCCAATGGCCGATGGCGTCGACGTAACGGTTGACGTCTCGGTCGAGATCTGTTCCCCAGGAGGGCAACTTCTTTCTCTCCGCGATAAAACGGCTCATGAGATCGCCAAATAACACGCCGGCGTGGTCAGCTGCCCCCTGGAGGTTGAAACCTTTCCCCTCCATCAACACCGTCAGGATGTTGTTCCCCTCTAGACCTTTTGACTGCTCCACATCATAGCTGTAGATATCCTAAAAGGGGAGGAGAGTCAATTGACGGGTCCAATACAAAATGGAGATAGCGGGGGCCTTACGTTTGCCCAACACACGAGATCACAGCCCCAGTCTTGAAGATTCTTGAATGCCGGGTGCTCGACCACATCGTTGGGGAGATCGATGTCCAGGGCGTATTCGAACAGGGCGAAGCAGGCGTAAACCGCGCTGTTGTCCCGTCGAAGCTTTTCGTATGAGACAAGGTCGAGGACCTTGCCTTGTGCCCTGTACTCGGCCTCCTTCCCAACCGCATCGACGTAATCTGCACAGGTCTGGTAGAACCGACGCTGGCAATTGGGTTTAGCGTGCTTATGCAGACGGCCTCTAAATCTGGGAGGAGGCGGGTTATTAACGAGTCGGAGATGAAAGGCGTGAATCACAAACTCTCGGGTAATTTGAGCAAGTTTGGAACCATCATCCCAAGATGAATCCTTGAGGACATTGAGGTAGATCATGCCCGTGCTAAGAGCGTCCTCGCCGTTTTGCACGTCGCTGATTTCATCGACGACGAACAGGGTGTTGATAAAGTCGCAGCATACTCGGAAACGTTCGTAAGGAGCGAACGGATAAGCGTGGGAGACCAAGAGTTCGTTGCTGCCCGCGATGAACTCCGCGCGCTTTTCATCGTTGAACACCTTGAAGCTATTGATCCAGGCACGAGATTCGGCGGCTGCGGATTTGTGGTGGGGGTTGGTTGCGTCCTTCAAAGGGCACATGGAATGAAGATCGGGAAGGGTAAACTGCTGCATGGTCGCCGGGAGGTCCGTAGAAAGGTGCTGGGGGTGCAGGGAGGGGCGCAGGGTACTGGGGGACCCTGATAGTGACCTCCGGGGTCGTCTTATAGCGGTCAACCGCCTGGACCTACAACTTCCACATTTGATAGTTGAATTTGCTCTCGCCAGAGCCTAACCGATGCATTCAAATACAATACCCGTAAAATGAAAACATCGTGGCGATGAGCTGGACCGTTCGGTCTAAGTAAAAATCCTTTTCTTTTTTGCGAAACACTTACCTCACATGTATTCCGGGCTAATACCAGGAAAGGTGGGTATACGGGTGTCCGGAATTCGGCTCACGGAAAAGGTCACAGACCGGGTGCTTGTGCCGAGATCCACTGGTTTCGCTCCACACGGAAAGTGGTTATGTGGGCGCTACGCCTAGTACTATTAGCGCCACTTGCACTGTGCTTCCGGTCGCTGAGAGGTAGTAGTTGGTGATGAGGTCTACCATGCCAGCGTTCGCTGGCGTGGTGGGAGGGGTCAGTTCCGTCGACGTGGTTGTCGTGAACCGGGGCGCGATCAAGGATCAAGGAGGCAGTGGTCCGTTCCGTGATTCCCATACCGCCCGCGTTTGTTTGTAGGTGTGGTTTGTATATTTTCGCACCCGTTTTGTCAAAATCGGGAAGGTCGTGATCAATCGACGGACGTAAGAATTCGTAAAACTTACCATTGTTGGGCCGGTTCAACGTGGCGGTCCTACAAGTCTGGTGGTGCAAACGGCGCGACATCGCCAAGCACACCACCAGCACCTGACAAACAAACTGTGTAATATGTAATCCTTTCCTTCACCCGGCTGGTCCCTTCTATCGGAACTTTTCGGTGTTAGCCGAGAATGTTCGGTCTGTCCACAATTACAATTATCAATGGCACAGTTCCACACAACCTCGAGGCGAAAAAAAAAAGCATCAGTATTTCCCGAGTTGGTGCAAGAGAGCGAAGAGTCATTAACGGTGGACCAGACGACTCAGGGAGTTGTCTGACACAGATTATACTGTAAAATCAGGTGTATCCTCCATACTAATCAAACCCAAATGTCAGTGGTCAGTACCTCGTCACGGGGAAAAATAGCAAAATCGGAAGGTCCACGTTGATCTATTACCTTTTGCGGAGAATACCTAAGATCAGATAACGTCGGGAGCCCACGCCCGGTACCCATCCCTAGGAGTGGTATACGGCCCTGCTCTGAAATGGAATAAACGAGAGCTTTCCGTGGGCATGGGCTGAGTGACCTGGATGGGGTAATGTCCCAACGTTTGTTCCCCATGCTCACATGACACTCCGCGGCCGGAGACATATCAACATCCTTCAGGTCCAGAACTTCAGGATCGGCACGTCTACGCAATGGGGGTCGTTTCGTGAACATAATCCGGGGAAGTTTGAAAATACCTCAGGCTAATTTTGCGAGTGGCCGTATCGTTGCGGCAAGGATAACATGTCAGGATGTCCATCGGTTGGACATCATTCATCGTGGTCACGGGGGCGCTCCGCGATACGCGCTGGATTATCAAGGGCGTCGTCCCTGTCATAAGGCATCCCCTCTCGGCGTGTATCCTATGTCTGTAAGTCACTTACGACATTAGAATGTGCGTAAATAGAACAAATCTGTCAAATGAGAATTTGATCGAGGATGGGGGCTTTGCACCTATTTGTTTTCTTGACGCAGGCTGTTGCAGCGTGTTGGGAATCACAATGTGGTAACGTGAGGCCATCCGTACTTACCGTGTCGGAAATGACACGAAGAACAAAGTGATCGGGGCCATCGGGTGAGGGTGGTGTCTATCCAAAAGTCGGCACCTAGCTGGGGGTCTAGATGCACGAAAACAAAGAGATAAGTACGCGTAGGTGGTGTGCGTAACCCGGATATCGCCCACGACTAGGAAAAGCTTGGCCACGCAGGCGGTGTTTGGGGCGGCTCCGGATGACGATAAGGACATTGTTTGCCAGGAATCGATACACGCGCAGAAGGTCCCGAAGCAATGTAATATCGTTCGGGTGTGGGGACTACGCCAGTAGTGCAGATCCCTTGCTATCGTCGATGACCCGCACACCGACCAGAAAGGTGGAAGGGAAGACCCAGCGATTACGGCACAAACCGTAGGATATCACAGTACCAGGCCATCAAAGCCAGCGCGGTTGGTTACCAATTAGGGTAAGAGTGTCGTCAGGTCTTGTGCGTCGGGACTTGGTGGAAACGCCAGAGCAGTCTTGTAGAGGTGCGATCGGACCGGGAAGTGCCGAACGTCACAAGTCCCGTTTCTCGATCACCTCCACTTACTCGAGGAAAAACAGCTGGCAAAACCGGAGACGACTCTGTTAGTGAGGGAGCCTTGTGGCGGATCGGCGGACACCGTGTGCGTTCTTGTCAATGATTAACCTTTGGCAATATTCAGAGAAGATCTCCCCAAATGAGGTGTTTTCTTGCACAATGATCATTCGGATCGAGCACCTCCCAAAAAACGCGCTACGGCACGCCCCTCCACTCATATGCACTGCTGCCACTGGAGTCAAATGCTTCGAACTGGTGGTCCTCTAAATTTGTAGCTGAACGGATTCGTGGCACACCTGGAAACGGATGACGAGGTGATCGCCGCCAGCGCACTTCCACGGATTTCCCGGACTTTCTTCTTCCCCAACCACCAGATGCGCTGCCTCCTTGTTCTCATGACCTGGCCTACGACCATAGTCTGTTCTGTTGGAATACCATCAACGACCCTCATAGGAAAGTGAAAAGCTGGATTTACAAGAGGCGGGGCACCTTTCCGCATCCAGTGGGCCCCGAGTCGGCACAGAATACTGGAATCTTCAAACTCGAGGGTATAAAAGCTGGTTACCTCTGCTGTTCTGGACGACAGTATCACCTCGAAATTCTCGCTCACATCCAACTTACCTCCATTTCTCTCTCGACGATGCCAATGCCCAGCAAGATCGTTCTCCCCAATCTCTTCTCTGTCTGCCCGATCGAAGGTTCCACCAGCCCGCACTACGAAGCCGCTGCCGCCGAGTCTCGCGCCTGGGTCAACCGCTTCAACATGTTCCATGGGGAAAAACTCGCGTTCTTCCTCACCGGTAGCAACGAACTGCTAGTCTCCCACACCTATCCATACGCGGAATATGAACAGTTCAGGACCGCTTGTGATTTTGTTAATCTCCTCTTCGTGGTCGACGAAGTGAGCGACGACCAGAACGGCAAAGACGCTCGCCAAACTGGAATGGTCTACCTCAACGTCATGAGGGATCCAGCCTGGGATGACGGGTCTAAATTGGCACAGATGACAAGAGAGTGTGTCCCTTCATTCCTTCGCCACATGTGTCGATCCAATCGGTGCTAACGTAACCCGGTTATCTCAGGTTCAGAGCCCGCTTCATGCGCACGGCTGGAACGAACTGTCGGAGACGCTTCTTGGAGCACTGCGAAGACTACATTGAAGCCATCTCCAAAGAGGCAGAGTATCGTGAACGAGACGAAGTCCTCGATGTGGAACGATACGAAACCCTCCGGAGAGAGAACAGTGCTGTTCGACTATGCTTCATGCTTGCGATGTACGCCCTCGATATAGACCTTCCCGACAAGGTGTTCGAGGATTCTGCTTTCATGACCGTCTACTTCGCCGCCTGTGACCTGGTCTGCTGGGCGAACGTGAGTGGGCCCTATTTGTCATGTTGAAACTCGAAGCTTATCCCACTACCCCTAGGATTTGTACAGTTACAACATGGAACAGTCCAAGGGCCACCGCGGCAACAACATTCTCACGGTTTTGATGGAGGCGAAAGGAATTTCTCTGCAGCAAGCCGTGAACACCGTGGGGGAGCACTCCGCTAACCTGATGAAGGACCTCAACGACGCCAAGAAGTGCTTGCCTAGTTGGGGGGCCCGTGTTGACGCTGACGTAGCACGTTACATCCGCGCGCTCGAGGATTGGGTCATCGGTAACCTAGAATGGAGCTTCAAGACGGTCCGTTATTTCGGTCCCACCCATGATGAAGTCAAGAAAACACGCGTGGTCGCTTTGCGCTCTCGTCGCTCCTGATCCGTTTGACGTGCTCCTGCGTTGCTCGGTTAGCTGGCAGGGCTCGGAGTCTTTACTCTGTTGGGGATGGGGATGGGATCATTCCATGCATGTGGAATCTGCGGATACGCCCTTCCTTTACCCTCCGTCTTATCTTATTGTTCCAATGTCTGGTCGATCCTGTTTAATTGTTTGAGTTTGAGTAATCAACCCACCAGTCCCCTAATATAGCGTACCCGCTACTAACTTCTCTCTCAAACCTAAATAAAGATAGCACCGTTCCCTAGTTTCGTGAACTGTGTGCCCCTCGGAGGGTCCAAACGGATAATCAGACACCCCACCATATGCACAGTTCACCATATTACGTCGATCACCTCAACTCTGCCTGCAAGCTCTAACCATCCTTTGCCTAGTCTCGAGGCGCGGTCTTTTCATTTCGCCTGTCCTCGGGACCAGGCTATTATGTAGGACTAGGTGTTCAACCGTCCCCTTACGACACCGGTGGATCAACCCCACTGAACACTGAACACAAAATACGCCACCACGGTTAAGTTCCCACCCCTTCTAGTCCGTCTACTCGTAAGGGTCAAGAAGCGTAAGCGTGTCGTTGATCCCCCCCGGTTCTGCCCGTTTATCGTGATCATACTAGCTGAGCCCGACACATGGAAACAAAGGGTAAACCTGCCCCAACGCTGACGGTTTTTGGACCACAAACCCTGTCCCATGACGTAGAACTCATGACGGATGCATTCGTCGTCGTTCAGGGTCATCGGATGTCGGGGGCGATCCTCCGGTGTCACACCTCCCTGACCCCGCCATCCCACTCACAATCTCACAACGCACATAAATCACGATGCACATAACATGACTTGATAACAGCGTAAAAACAGCAGAAGCGGTCAAATACACTCATACACGACAAATGACCAAAAAATACAACAAAAACACCAAAAGAGAGAAACTTTCCAAAGCAGAGAAAGGAGAGGAATGGGATGTCTCGAACTGAAGCGAATAGGCGATGCGCCGTATAGGATATTTGCAATAAAAAGTGATTACTAAGTTACAAGACAGCCTCAATGTCGATACCCTCCTCGTCATCCAGCTCACCCTCAGCGTCAAGATCACCGTATTCGTCCTCCTCTTCCTCCATCCTCGGGCCGAGGGATTCCGAGGGATTACCGCTGAAGCCACGGTCATCGATGGCCTCGAAATTAGAGACTTGGTTCGAACTTTGGTTCGAGTTCGTGGGTCCCGCGTCAGCGGAGATGGATGTGACGATGGCGACAGTAGTTATCGTCGGATCTTTGACAGGACTTGGCACGTCAGAGAACCGCCCACCATTCTTGAGCGCCGTCAAAGACGCCACAATGTCCAAGTCAGCCTCCGGGATCCCCTCCATCTTGAGTGTTGGAGGTGAATCCGCCTTGATGGACATAGAATCGGAGTGCATCCCATTGATTCCGAAACCGTTCACCGGGACGAAACCCTGACTCACGGCAGGGACGGCCGGAGTAGAAGCAGAGGGAGAGTGCTTGAATTCCTCAGGCAGGAACGCCAGCGAGTCTTCCATGATAGGGGAAGAGTCAATCCTCATCCTCTTCCGCGTGAGCGACCGGCTCGAGTCCGACCTCTTGATCCCTGGTCCCGAAGTTGTCAATAGGTCTTCGTCAACATGCACCGGCAGGACCAAGTTCGAATCCTGGTGATTCGAAGTGGTTCCAGATCTTGACCTTAGCCTCTTCATCGGCACTCTCTTCGCTTCTTCCTCCGCGAGCCTCATTGCCAGCTTCTCATCCTCATCCACGTCTATGTCTACGTCCACGTAGTCCCCGTCACCATCCTCATCGCCCTCCGCGTCTCTGTCATCTTCCTCTTCCTCATCGTCACCATCCTCAACGTCCGCGATTGAAGGGGTCTTCAAAGCACTCCGAGACCGGGTAATTGTAGACTTTGCGGCTGACCCAGAACGCGATCGCCTCTCCCGATCCCTCAACCGCGAAGCAGTCGACATAACAGAAGGTGACCTCATGTTTGGCGTCCCCAAAGCCCCGTTGGAGCTTTGTCTCCCATTTGTCCTCCGTGATCGAGTTGCCGGGGTATCGTGGGCGGGTGTATGGTCGACCCGAGGCGTAGAAGCGTCCCGGCTCCGTAACCTTGTTCGGCGTGTCGAAGGTGTAGTGGTGTTGGCGAGCTTCAACGCGAGTTTGTGATCCTGCTCGACTTGCGCGTTCAACCTTGACGTGGACACGGGCGACATCACCTGATCTTGAGTGTGCAGAGACGAAACGGCCGAACTTTCGCCATCTCTGGTCGTAGACACGGACGACATACGAAGCCTCTCCTCAACCACAACTGATCGGAACTTCTCATCTTCACTCTTTCTGACCATCACGTCCACGATCTCGACCTCGGTTCCATGATCCACAGTGGTGAGCGGGGCATTTGTTACCAGCTTCGCAGTCCTCTGCAGAATGAATGGACTCCACTTGAGTTTCTCCGGTTTCAATGTTAAGTAGCCCTTCTCGGTCCACTTATCCAGGTACGCTTTGACAGTCTCTGGATCCCAAACGATCTCATACTCCTTTGGTGGGACGAACGGGCCTCGAGACAAGTCATCGTCAGTTTGTTTCCGCTGGAGATGCTTTCGTGCGGTCCCGTTTTTCCGCCCCCGTACGAATCGGATCGATTGGCCAGGGGAAGGTTTCATGGAAGGTGAGAAGGGGGTGCCATCGCGTTTGTTCTGGATCATGCCTTGTTGATTGAGGACCGAGCATATGTCTTCGGTGGTCATGGACGTCGCGGCGCTGATGTCTAAAACCAGGTAATCAGAGCTGCGGCTCGGGGAGATTTAATTGAACAGCCGGTAGTTACCTTCTAACCGTATCCCGAGTGGGGCGGTGGAGAGATACCTTATCAAGGAGAGCGTCCAATAGTTCTTGTATCCCAATGCACCCAAGGCAGACAGCGGCTTTTCCGGTGACCCAGTTCTACCCTCTTTCCTCGACAAGAGATAACCTGCAGGGGATGTATCCGATTGATTCACACAACTCACTTGGGCATCGAACGCGCGCATGACTTACTAAAATCGATCAAGAGGTTCCCCCACCCCTTCCTCTGCCGCACAGGCAACGTCATGATGCAACTGACGTTGTAGTCCTTCGGGCTCTGCTTCTCCTTGCTGAAGTACCCTACGAACCGGGCACCTATAGAGTCGCTCTCGGTGATCACATAGAAGAGGAAGGGTTCGACGTCGTAGAAGAGGGATTTGTGGTCAAGAAACATTTTGGAGAGGAGGCATAGATTTTGACAGTAGATCTGTTCAAATGGTTAGGCATGGGAGGTGTGATAAGGAGCAGCGTTTGCATACTTTATTCCGTCGCCCGTCGACTTCGAACACCGAAACCACACCGTCCCGATAAATTTCATCTCCAGGAGGATGCCGCATCTTGCATTTTGTCTATGTCATCGTCGGGATTTGGTCCGGGGAAAATGCAACTGCGGGAAGAGGTCACATACCCGATGTCGAACCGAGATAAACTGGCTCCTCATGTACTTCAGACAAAACTCGCATATCCACAACCTTCCATCAGGCAGATTGGCGTACTCCTCTGGAAACGGAGCATCATACCAAGTCTGGATATCGTACTCGCCAAATCGAATGGTTCGTATTCGTAGCGTCGGTGCAGTTGAGGATGAAGCAACAGGTGGAAAGGGGAAAGGGGATTGTGAGCCGGGATTCGGTGTAGATGGTAAGGGGGAGTCGAGGGGTCGCGGTGTGGATGGCTGGGTTTGGGCAAGAAGTTGGGCGTATGTTGATCGGCGGAGGGGTCTTGAAGGTGTGAATGGCGGTGTTCCCGTGTCGAGTTGGAGTGGGGGTTTGGGTGCGAATAGTTTCGTCTGTCGCTATTAGTCAACTTCATTTGAAACGAGGTCGAAAGCATCGACGCACCTCTGCCTGTGTTCTGCTTTTCTCGTACCTCGCCTTATCGCTCACGTCGATCACCGTTCTCGATGTGTCTCTATCTTCGGCAGATAGAAGATCATCAAACATGTCCTTCCGCGGCGGTTCCTCTTCCTCCCGCCCTTGCCCTTTACTTTTCGGAGGCAACTTGAGCCGGACAACCATCCTATTCGGCGGCGGAGGTTGAGCACCAAGCTTGAGCTTCATACGTTTGACGGCTCTTGGCGTGGGATCTGGTTCAGGCTCCTCTTCTTCCGTTTCGCTCATCCGCGCCTTGCCCTTGCTGTTGTTTTTGGCACGTTGCCTCCGAGTGAGTGGAGACTCGATTTCTGACTCGTCCGTGAAGATCGCCTTACCCTTGCCTTTGCGGCTGCTTGCGGCTCGTGTTTGTGGCTCGTGGGAGTAGGAGGTCGAAGCAACAGATGAAGCACGGATAGGTTGAAAGCCTGAAGGTGATCTTTGATCGGTGGTAATTTGAATCCCAGAGTGGAACCCGGCTTGAATTTCGGACGGGGGTGGTGGCTGGGAGAACTCTGGAAGAGTCAGTGGTGGGCACATAGGACAATGCCATTTCCCTGTTGGAGCCTCTTCTAATGGTGGCTGTAGACAGTCCATGTGCCATCCTAAATTTCGGTGAGTTTGGGTGGGTATAGCCGACAAATGGGCCGACCTCTATCGCAAAAGTCGCAAAATAAGATGCGCGCCTGCATACATTGGTCAATAAGGACGGAAAGCTGGAAAGCGGGGGTCAATACATACGTCATCCCCCTTTTCATGACATATCTCGCACGTCTTACACTCGGTGCACTTCCAGGGATACGAACGCATTATCTCTGCGACTGGTCCGAGATCCATACAAGTCGGGTGACCTGGCAACGGGAATTAGGGTAAATATGGGGTGTGGATAACATACAACACACCGCTCCTGCCACACATGACACAGGTGACCATCAGTTCCGGTTGTCCATGCTTGTTCCCGTTATCATTTCCCTGACAGAACGAACACTCCTCTTCCCGCTTTGGTGGTCGTTTGCGCTTCGGGTGCTTGGGTGTGGGTGCAAGAAGGCTGGGTGTTGAAGGTTGGGAGAAGTATATTGGAATCGGAGGATTTTGAGGAGCAAAAGGATCGCCCTGAGGGCCGGGAGAGTACTGGTTGTGATACTGATATTGATATTCGGGCTGATGTTGGTTGGGAAACTAGTAAAAATGGCAGGGAGTCAGTTGTGAGCGTTCCTCCGGTGGAAGCGCGACGCGACGCGTTTTTATGATCTCTCGGCGGAGGGGCGGAGAACCGATCACGGGTGTGAGGAAAGAGGGAAGGAAAAAGGGACGCACAAACACTGTCCGGTTTGCCCCGTCATGGGTGACCATCACTGAGTCGACCATTGGCCCGGCCAAGGCTGGGTCGATTGGGATTTCATGTGCGCCATTCAGGTGGGGAGTCTCGCGCTCAGCTGAGTAGTCCCTCTGGTTGATTGGGTCTGTTGGGAACGCGAGACCCCGCATTCTCCCAAGTCGCAAAGCTGCGGTACACGCTGCGTCGGCTGATCTGCCGTCGTGGTCGCTGCCGGGTCTGTCACCGCTGTTCGTTACGGAGGGGGAGTGTGTGACGCGTGACTCAGCCAATGTGAGAGGTGACTTGGTCACAGTGCACGTGACAGCCGAGAGGGCGTCTGTTTACCCGCGCCATTTTTTTTGATCGGCAGTCGCAGCCACAGGGACAATGGTGGGTAATTAGAGTGTTCGATGGCAGCATAAAATCCTCTGTGCCTCTGTTTGTTCTTCTCCCCACTCTTCCCTATTCCCCTTCATTCTTTTCCAGAGACCAGCGGTCCTTTCTCTCTTCTTTCACTCCATTCTTTCCCTCTCTTCTGCACACAGCACATTTTCTCCCTGGACGCACTGCGCATCCACCCAATCCCCAGCAAAACACCTACTGTCTTTCCCCCAGCATAATGCAGCTCGGTTTCTCTCTCTCTCTCCTTCTCACCACCCTCCTTTTCGCCCTCGCTCAAGTCGAAGCCGCCCCGGTTAGGCGATCGCCCAGCATAGTGACACTACCATTGAAACGCTTGCCGCAGCAGTCTGATGTCCACCCCACTGTCGTGAGTCGCATCCTTGATTTTTTGTTTTTACCCGAAAGGAATCATGGCATTGATTTCGCGTCCCCCAGCTTTTGCAACGGCATATCAACCGTAGCCACCGCCGTCATGCGCGGATGAACGGCCGTGAAGGACCTTCTACCACCGAGCTGGCGAAACGGTTACAGAAGCGACTAAATCTGGCCGAGTTCCCAGAATACAACAAGGGATACAATCGCAGTGGGGTAACTAATATCTCGGCTCCCAATGATGGGGGTCCCAGCGTCAAAGGCTCAAACAAACCGGGTTCCCATCATCATGGAGACGAGGGCGAAAATATCGTGGACGGGTGGGCGCGTTCTCTTCCTTGTATTCCTTGATCTGAACGGTCCCCTGGCAACCTCCCCCAGTGAGCTCCTTGAGAAAGTCGACAACCAGACGACGACACCCGAGCAAGGTTTCCCGGAGGCCGCACTCGACGTTGCAACCACTGGCGACCTCACAAAAGCCAACAAACCTACCACGGCTAATTCGATCGGGCTTGATGTCGAGTGGGCTTACTTTATCTCCCATCGTATTGACGGTTGCTTCAACTGACACCCTGTGACAGAGGGAATGACGTCGGCTACGTTGCTACCATCCAAGTCGGCAGCCCTCCACGAGACTTTTCCATCCTCATGGACAGCGGTTCCGCTGACTTCTGGGTTGGTGGGGAGGAATGTCAATCCAGAGCTGATGGCGACTGCGTGCGTATGGTTTCATCTCGATTTGTCCGATCACGAACTGTTCTGACATTCTTTACCACCCAGGGTAATCATGTTTTTCTTGGCCAGCAGTCCTCAACCACTTTTCAAGACTCCGGAAAGACCTTCCAGGTTAAATATGGTTCTGGTTCGGTTGAGGGGAACATCATCTCTGACAATCTCAACATTGCTGGCCTGGCTCTGGATAAACATGTCTTTGGGGTTGCTCTTGTGGAATCTGAACAATTCTCCGGCAACACCACCAAGTTCGATGGCCTAATGGGCCTAGCCAAGTCTATCCTTTCCAACCAAAGTGTCTTGACGCCTGTTGAGTCTCTTGCGAAGCAAGGGTTGATCAGCGAGGCCATCACGTCCTACAAGATTTCCCGAGTTTCCGATGGTCTCAATGACGGCGAGATCACGTTTGGAGGTCTTGACCAGTCCAAGTTCGACCCTAACACCCTCGTTACCTTCCAGAACATCAACGAGAACGGCTTCTGGGAGGGTGATTTCACCGTGTCCGTTGGCGACCAGGATCTCGGGCTTCAAAGCCGCACCGCCATCCTCGACACCGGCACCACCATCATAATCGCTCCCACAGCTGACGCCGAAGCCGTCCACGCCAAGATTCCCGGAGCAAAGCCCGACGGCCAAGGCGGGTTTTCCATCCCATGCACTAACACTGCGGTCGTTTCGTTGACCTTTGCTGGCCAAGCCTTCGACATCAACCCCATCGACTTGTTGTTCGCTCCAGTCGATGCAAACGATCTCCAAGGAGACTGCCTTTCTGGTATCACTTCCGGAGATGTTGGAAGTCCTCAGCAATGGCTGTAAGTCACTTGTATCCCTTTTACTGCACCGAGATGACTAACGCCCCCCCGCAGTGTCGGAGATGTGTTCCTTAAGAACGCGTACTTCTCACATAATGTTGACAAGAACGAGATAAGCCTTGCGAAACTCGTTTAAATCCTTCGTGCATCACACGAGGATTCCGACACCGGGTACACGCCTAGTCGTGTGACCCGTTCCTTGCTCGACGCAAGCACCTTGACACACTCCTTTCCTTGGTTGACCATGATTACCTACCGTCTTCTCCGGGGGAAGAGCGGTTTTAATTCCATCATTTACTGGCACGATGTTGACACATCCCTCGCAGCAACAAATGGATTGCACTTAGTATCTGCTGGAAATATAGTTTTGACACGAACCGGGCACTTTTGACGAATATCGAAGTATCTGGACTCGCAAGGATCGCGAGGGGCGTAGGCACCCCGGGTTTCCCGCCGCCTGTTTCCGCTTGTTATTCCATCAGTGCCCGGCGACAGTAAAAACTGATACATGAGCAAAATGAATAAAATCCTCATCACTTTTTCGAGCCCGTCACACTGAGCCCTTCCCTCCCCAAATGTGCCCGAACGCTCTTCTGAATCCCTCTCTCAACATACCACTTCGGCCAACTCCTATGCATCACAAGCGCGACCGCGTGGCCGATATACGGAACAACATATTTTCTCCCACACCCAAACGTCCCAACAAGCTTCCTCGCGAACACCTCCGAACTCGGTCTCCAAAAGTTCACGGGAGCAACGATCAAACCCGAACGGACCGCCCCGAGATGGACGTGCATGAACTCGATTGCCCTATCGCCATCGCTGGTATCGAATCGCTCGTCTGCGTGGAGGCTCGGAGCGAGTTGACGGATGTACGCCTTGGAGGCTGTATAGAGCGGGATTCGTGGCATTGCCGTTTCGTCGCTGGTCGAGCCCATGAATGCTACGAGCACCGGATGGGTGCGAGCTGTGTCCCGAAGAGAAGGTAAGAGCGCTCGTGTGAGGAGGGTTGGGAAGATCGCGTTCCTTCGGACCAGGATGAGGTGTTCTTCCTCGGTCCATTCGTCGAACCTTGGAGAATACAAGTCATCATCAATCAACGTGGAAGCGTACGATTCAGGGACGGATTCTAGACGGCAGCACCTCTCAAGACGTATCCTGATCCCACCAACGTTATTCACCACCAAAGTGATATCCAACCCTTCAAACCTCCTCGCGATCCCCTCGAAATCGACATCGGGTCGATCTGCGTCCGCCACAAAGTACTCGACATCACCACCACCAGAGGTACTGGAAGAGGTTTTCAACTCATCAATCACGGAAAGGATCTTCTCCTCGTTCCTCCCGTGGATGATCAAGTTGAATCCCTTATCGTACAGCTCCCTCGCGAGAGCTTTTCCGATACCGTCCGTCGCGCCCGTGATCAACACGTAAGGGCGAGGACCGGTTAGATACCTTTTGTATGTGTCGATTGGACGGAGGAAGTAGAACCAGATGACGTCGAAGAGACTTTTGAGGTGGTAGAGACAGAATAGGAAACCGATGACAGAAGGTAGAAAATCCTGCATGGCCTCGACTCTCAAGACGTCTGATCTGCAGGCGTGGCGTAACGCAAGAGATACCGGTGGTGGACAGGTGACGATATGGCGCTCACAGCATTCAAATGCGAGAATACCGATTGCAGCGCTGATCAGGTCCGAGGTTCTTCAATGGGTTCAGGTGACGAGATTGAACCCGAATGAGTGACGGGAACAGTCGGCTGTGAGAGGGCAACACCAAGACAACAAAGGCTCGAACCGTCCCTCTGCGAGGAAAACCGACGGGAAATGTCGTAAGAAACGAGACAGCAGGAGAAAGGCGATCGTGACTTCCAGAGAGAGGAAACACAGACAAACATGTGGGTCATCCTCGGTGATGATCGCACCCGGACATCTGGTCCTCCTCCATCGTCGGAGTTCACCCACGATTCGCGCCATCGAGTATGGAAATAGTTCCTGGATCCAAGTTAGATACACGGTGACGTAGTGTAAACAATAAAACAGCTAATCCTACGGAAGGAACGAGGCGTGTGTGGGAGACCGGATTACGAGAGATTAGGATGGTCAATGCGGAACAATCACGTTGTGTAGTATGAATGAATTGGAGAGCGAAATGAAACACGAAAGCAGGACAACAAGATACGAAAGTGAGAGGGTTCTGGCCAAAGAGCCATGCAGATGCGATGCAATGTGGGAATCAACCTGAACAGTCCACGTCGACGATGGAAGCTTTGATAAGATGTCCATCGTCACCAAACCTGACCTTGTGCTTCTGGGACCGAGCTAGTACTTCCTGGGTTCCGTCAGTGGGATTATGGAAAGGGGTCTCTTCTGTGTCGTCTTCATCGTACAAAGGGGGTTCTTCCGCGTCGTCTTCATCGTGCAAAGGGATCTCGTCCGTGTCGTCTTCATCGTACAAAGGTGTCTCCTCCGTGTCGTCTTCATCGTGTAAAGGGCTCCCTTCTGTGTCGTCTTCCCCTTGTTGTGTCGAGAAACTACGGTGACGGGGAAGGTCTAGCACCAACGCTGTCAACTTCCGACCGTAAACCTGCACAATGGGGCATTAGTGGCCACCAACGCATTTGGGGGATACAGATGCAACTTACACATCCAGTGTCGAGCCCGAATGACCACCGATTAATATCCAGGCCACGCGAAGCAACATGCCCGTAAACAACGCTGGCGGGCATGCATGGGAGACCCTTCGCCAAGGCACCCAAATCCGCCTTGAAGCCAACGCAGCGGTCCATCATCTCATTATAACCTCTCGACCAATGAGGACCACCCTTGTTATTCCTGCGTGTCCGATTAGAATCAGGAACAAGACCACAGCAATGGTGAGGAGGCCCAATCTCACCGAGTGATTGTCCTGCCCCTCGAAATTGACCGCATGTTCAACACGACCCACGGCACGTTGTTCTGGGGGATGTCATTGAGAATTGCCGATTCCTGCCACAAACGTAGGGTTGTTTCATTCAGGGCCGGGCTCAATGATCTTGGGGGACCGGGATAGTGCGCAAGTGGCTGACGTCGATCGGTTGCAGAACGGGAGATGTCCGAGGCGAGAATTCCGGCATGGGCGGTGAAGGTGTGGATAGAGGGGATATGAATCACGAGCGGAAGTGAGAGAAGATATTTGTATTGATGGTGCTCCAAGGAGCTACGGAAAGGAAATGAGCGGTCCTACACACAGAGATACATGAGACTGAATAAAGGCTCACGCAGCAATGAGGTAATGTTCACGGAACATTTTCCATTTTTCCGGGACCTGTCGCCACCAGAATCTGAACTTCCTTGGGGAGCTCTTCCTACGTTCCCTGACCCAATCATCGGGATCGAGAGCATTGGTGGCGGTCTCGTCGTTGGCCTTCTCCCATTCCCTGTCTAAGGAATGCAGCCAGGCTTTTCCGGCAGAGGTCAACGAGATCCAATCCCGCCAACCCTTCCAGTCTATTACCGCTTGATCGTTGTTCCCGCGTACGCCGGATATATCATGCTTCGCCATCCAATCCAAGACCTTCTTGGACCCAGGATCGGCGCCTTTGGTGATGATGTCACCTGTGTGGACGAGCACATCCCCCGAAGCAGGATCGTAGTTGGCCTTGCGGAGTAGGTCTTGCAAGTCGTCGAACCGACCGTGAACGTCTCCGACGAAGAGGATTCGTGTGGGTCGGTCCACGGGGACATCGAGCGTGTTGGTCTTGATGTATCGACTGAAGTCGGGTTTTTTCAGCAGGAATGGCTGCGCAGTGACGCCGGCGAAGAAGATGTAGAGGAGGAAAATCGTGAGGATGGTGAGGGAGGCCATGGAACGGATTGCAAGGCAGGTTGTCTTGCGACCAGCACCCCCCATGGCTGGTATAAATAAGGTGGCCCTCTGCCCATTCTTTCTCATTGAAGCAGGGCCGATCCAACGTTGATCACTGGAGGCAAGAGCGAAATTAGTTGTCCACGTGACCGGTGCGACTCTTCCGGAGGAACCGCCCGGTCTCCCCAAGCAGGCAGACCAAAGAGATAACCACCGGTGATCACTTACCTGGCACGGCGGGGATCGCCCAAACGGAGACACTGCTGTCGTCAGTGATGAGATAGAAGCTTTGCGGGTATATGAGGTTGTTTCTCACCCCAAGGCCACCCCGCGTGACGGCACTGGATATGAATGAATCAAGTTTCACATTGTTGCGACGGCCAGACTCGTCTCGTGGGCCCATGGACACTTTTTCCGCGATTACAGCCCAGACAGCTGGAGGTTTTTTCATGACCGGATGAGCCTTTGTTCAGTTCCTTCAATCCCCCTGCTGTGTGTGACTGAGCACATCCGGTCCGTGGCGATACTCGACAATCCGCGACGCCCACAGACGACCGTTGCTGGACTCGCATAGACAAAGGCGGGGAGGGACTCGTGTGAGTCGCTCGGACGCATCGTGGTTTAAGAAGCGGACTGCCATCTTACGCCCACTATGGCCGCCACCGCAAAAGCCTTTTTCCCCTTTCAGCCCCCGAGGTGCGGGCTTCCGGCTTCCTCATTCATTCCACAACTACGGGAGAGCTGTCGGCTGGGTTCGCAGCAAATACGCACGCCCATCGGACGACAACCCGGTCTGTTGCCAGCGAAACTTTGGCCGTTCCAGCCAGAATATTGGGACCCATATGTATTTCACTCTTCTTTTTCTAGGAACGGCTAAGACTAGGGAACTCCCGTCGTCGGCCCGCCCGCGATCGAATAAGTTTAAGTAAGCTCGTCTTGCGATCAAGTGAAATACTTATCCCCGTATATAGGACGGGGCTCAGTTCGACACTGACTATGCCGCCTCCCCTCTGACTGAGGGTACTCTTGCAGTTGGGTCACGAGTACATCTCACCGGCCACGTTCTGTTCGAATTCAGTACAATTCAGTACAACACTTCTCATCCATCACATCTCGTACGCCCATCCTTTAAACCATTTAACTCGCACCCTGACCATCTCCCAGCCATGTTGCTTCGAAACATCACCAACACCCAGCGCCGCGACCCGGCCCCGGCGATGCTCAAACGACGCTTCACCAAGACGAAGACGGGCAGAGCTCGAAAACCGAGGACCACCGTTCGTTCCCTTCCAAACGAGGTCCTAACGGAGATATTCGTCGCCGCTACGTTTGCCTCCGAAGAATCCCGACTCGACATTCCCGACATCCTGTCCCACGTTTCGTCGCGTTGGCGAGCCATCGTCACAAACACCAGTCTCTTTTGGACCTTCATCGTCGTCACGTTTCCGTTCTCGGCCAAGCAGATCGCTCGAGCGAAAGCTGCTCTCGCGCGCTCCCAGAGCCGGCCGATCGATGTGCATGTTGACATCCGCGATCCAGAGTGGACTTGGGAGTCTGACGAGGACCAGCACCCGGTCAGGGCGTTCGACATGGTTGAGATCATGGAGTGGCTTGGCCCTTCTCACCCACGGTGGAGAAGTTTATCGGTCTTTACGGATAATTGGGAACCAATGCAGACTTTCCTCGCCTACTCTACCATGTTCTCCTCTTTACCGGCATTGGAGACGCTCTCGTTGAATAGGTGTAACGCCTACGCAGGACTCCCCGGCACTACACCCGACTCCGCCACTCCTATCGAACTATTTGGTGGTAATGCTTGCCTTCCAAAGTTGCGACACATCGTCCTTTCTGGGGTTCACATCGACTATTCCTGCAGCGGGTTCAAGGATCTCATCTCCCTCGACCTACGGCACCAGTCGCACGGCGTTTCCCCCTCCCTTCAGGAGCTCCGTCAGATCCTCAGCGCCTCCCCAGAGTTGAACTCGCTCTCCCTCGTCGCCCTGTCTCCCCCCTGTCCGCGTGGATTCGAGGAACTCGATGGTGCTCCGGCCACCATGTCTCATCTCAAGGAGCTGACGCTGGGGTGGTGGAACGTAGAGGACGCTGCCGAGTTGTTGGAAGTGTTCCGGGTTACAGCTGTGGAGGAGCTTTCCCTCGAGGATATCGGCTCAAGTTTGCTTGGTACCATCGAACACGCCACGTTCGACGATTTCCACGCCCACGATTCCACCCTAATTTTGGGTGTCCTCACCGGAATGAGCGAGACTCACCGTAACCCCACCTCCCCTCTAATCGCTTCCGGTTCCTCGTCACCTCGTCGTCCTGACAAGGAGACATATGGTTTCCCCTCGTGTCTGCGAACCCTCATAATCAACGGCGTTCATCTGGACCCCACCGCGTTCTCCGAGTTTCTACCGCGGTTGATCAACTTGGAGGAGTTGGAATTGAAATCGGTCGACCACAAGTTGATCAGCGCTTTGAGCATCGGGATGCTTGAAACTCCCAGCGTTGATCAATATCCAACAACCTCAAATTCGGTATCGGGACCTCCCTTGACGACGTTGAAATTGTGGCTCTCGAGTGGAGGGTTCCGAGAGTCCGCGAGGGCGTTGCACGGGATCAAATTGCGACGTCCTGATCTGAGGATCGTGAACATGGTGAAGCTCGTCTTGCCAGGAACAACCTCGAATAGGACCGCTTGAGGTCTCGTGAGTTTCTTGGTGTTTTCTTTGGGTTCCTTTCACTTCTTTCTCACCCATTTGGACGTTTCTTGATGTGATTAATGATTTTCAATGTTCAGAGAATGTACATGAAGACACGACCCTGTTACATGACCACCCTTTGCCAATTCCCTCCGAGTCGGAGCTTTGTTGCCCTTGTTCGTCTAATATATTCTTCCCTACCATTCTGCATTCTTGCATCTGTAGCTTTACCATTATTATTGCCACTCCTTTGCATGTTTCTCGCCTTCACCCCTTCACCCCTTCATATCTTCGTCACATTATAATCTTCGAATTCGAGAACTATATTCTTGTGTTTCTAGACTAAAGAAATGCCGTACAGCATGGTCTCCACACCCCTTCGTTCGTTAAAATATCCCACGGTCGTTACGTGCACACACTGTCCCTAACAGAGCCTATTTATCTTCTCCAAGCGTGGTGGGTCCCTTGGCGCTTTAGCCGTCGGCAACTCCGGGTAACTCCGGCCCGAGCAGATTTTGACTCGCCCATTTTTGTCGCGGGATCATTTATTTACACCCCTCCATCCCACACGCATAGGTCCAAAACCCGCGGGCTGTTTTCAATCATGTCTTGCGGTACGGCTGCGGAGATCCAGGGTGCACAGGGAGAGTCTGTGTTGATGACAAGTGGGTCAGACTTCTTCCTTAGTACCCCGATCTGCGGCGGGACGTTGACCGCTGGTTTCCGCGAACAGAAAAGCCGAAGTACGATAGATCCAATGTGTGTGTCAAGTGTAAGGAGAACACGGGGAATATCGTTATTCGACATGTCGTATATTGCAAGTTGAGTTATCTGTTCGTCTTTGAAACCGTTCGCCAACCGCTAACACGATACCTCCCTTCTCGTTTGGTTCAGGTCGTGTTTCGACCCTCTCGTGAAGCATAAATTCAAGAAAGGGCTCGAACCGTTTATAAACATCACCGGCCAGAAGAAAGCCGTACTCAAACCCTGGGGGAACCTGACGATCGGGTTCTCCGGTGGATTGGGGTCGACGGTTCTGCTTGATCTCGTGAGGAGATGTTACTATTCCTCCGAGGAGGTGGACGAGAAAAAGGGTAATAATCCCAGGAACGACGGTATTTGGAAGAAGGTCACTGTGTGTTATGTTGAAGTGAACGAGGTTTACCCCCAGGTGCGTCGCGTCCTGTAATTGTCACGCTTTGGTGCGCTGACGGTTGGACGGTGTAGATGCCAGATAGAACCACAGAGGTGGCGAAGTTCATCCAAGAGTTGTACCCCACCTTCGAGTTAGTCACCATCCGCCTTTCGAATGCTTTTGACAGGCGGTGGTGGAAGACGATCCGTGGTAGGCCATTGGCAAAGTCGGACTTTGCGGTGCAACTTGATCCCGGTGCGCTGTGGATACCTATCGCTAAAACTTCTGTCCTGATGGCTTCCCCGTAGATCTCGCATTCAAACTTTCAGATGACTCCTCCACTCCACTTGAATCACTACAAACGTACTTTCGTTCACTGCCGACCCAAACCGCTGTTCACTCGAGTATCCAAACCCTTGTTCGGGTACTTCTCCTACACATCGCCCAATCAACAAACTCATCTCATGTGTTGCTGGGGACATCCCTGACCTCGTTGGCGATCTCACTCATCTCGGGGGTTTCCCAGGGTGGCGGGTATAACGTTCGCGAGGAAGCTCAGGAGGATTGGGCACCACCATCGACGTCGGCTGGTGGGAAGGAGAGGCCTATAAGGTTGGTTCGGCCGTTGAGGGATGTTGGCGTGAAAGAATGTGGGACATATGCGTGGTGGAGGAGGTTGCGAGTCCTAGGAAAGGAGAAGTGGCCAGGTGGGAGACAAAGCATAGGTGGACTTACCAAAGGTACGCCGACCGAGGACGCACACGTTCGTGAGTCGTTCGCTCACCAATTATAATGTAGAGTTTATACTGGGATTGGAGAAGGACTATCCTTCTACTGTGTCAACAATTACACGGACCTGCGCCAAGCTGGTGTCGAAGGATGAACCCACAGGTATCTGCTCGATTTGCCAAAGGTACGTCATTGTTGCTCGCATCCATTTTCGTGTCAGCGGCTGAATGATGCAGACCCGTACAAGGCGGTTTGGATAGATGGAAGTTCCAAATATCTATCCGGTCGTTGAGCGAAGTGACCTCGGCACATTCTGCGCAAGATCCGCCTTCGACGTCTCTTGTCCCGTTGCTTTGTTACTCTTGCCAGGGGACCCTGACTAGTCGGAGTAGCAAAAGCGCTTCGACCACTGAGAGCGGAGTGATGGTCTCGTTGCCGGTGTGGACCCAGGCGGTGCTCGTGGATCGGGAGAGGATGAAGGGAGAGATCCAGGAGTTCCTGATTGACGAAGACGAAGACGAATAGTACAAATTCTTGTGGACGGACTCGCTGTTACCCTCACACATCTGTAACCACCACCTACCTGGTGTACATGGACTCTGTTTGTTTCCATCGTCCGGATCGCGCTGATCGGAGTCCCTCGGTGCGGAAGCAACTCTAAAACTCTCATTCCGAAAATCCGACATTGGTAAGCAAGTGTTCTGTATTCCCCTGTGTAACTAACAAAGGGGGGAACTTGAAAGCCTAACTCTCCTACTTCTCGTAGTACCACCACCTCCACGATTCCACCCCCAGATCTCGAGTTGTTCGATCGCTACTGGTCACTTTGTGGAATGAGATTGATGTTCCTGGGTCGGTATGTCTGTCCCCTGACCTCCACAGTGTGAGTACCTGGCTCCACACCCAACCCCATCCTCGATCTCATACGTCCTAGTCTGGTAGGAGCGGTGATCATCAACAAAAGCGACACCCACTTCCCAAACATTTCTCTCCCACCAACACCAACCGCCGACAGTTCGTACCAATACGGTCCCAAACCGTGGATCGATCAATTCCCCGTCCTCGATTCAGCCGTCATCCTGGTCGTAGGAATAATCGGGCTGACGTTCCTCACCCTCATGATCATCTTGCTCCAGTTCATGATATTCGGGACGAGGAAGAAGGAACGGCTGAATAATGATGAGGTGGGTGAGACCGGTAGAGGTGATGTAGGTGGAGGAGGATCGAGAGGGAGGGGGAGGGGAAGACGGAGGAGGAAACCGGTGTATAGATATGGAGCGGATAGGGCCGACGTCTATTTGGATCCCAGAGTGTGGGAGGGCACGGGAACAGACATAGAAGCTGTTTGGTTCCCCCTCGAAGGGACTGGCGATGAGACGGAGGAAAAGCGGGTCGTTTGGGGGGACCAGGAACCGGATGAACTTTCGTACGGAAAGGAAGCGATTTTCCTCATGGAAGAACCTAGACATGCCTATTGTTAGGGTTGGATGGTGGTGTGTCGTGCGTGAGACTGGGAATGGTGCTCTTGTTTTGGGTTTTAGGTACTTCGGTCTCATGGTTGTACTCTTATCTCTTCGCCCACGGGCTATTGATCCAGGGAATTGTTATGAGGAAGGGCACGACGCGAGGGCGAAGGCAGAAAGCGAAGATCTCGGTGCTTTGGAAACGCAGACCCAAATGCGGAGAGTGAGCGTGCCAGCGCTGTGGGTTATTCCAGAGTCTCTCAGTGATTTAGGAAGTTCCTAAATCACGGCACCCGACGGAAACAGCCCGTCAATCGTTTTTCGCTCGAGGTTAGGTGTGGCTGCAGAGTTGACAACAGGCGATAGCAGTTCCGCAACAACACCAGCAGCACTTGTACGTCGTAGTACACCTGGAATCCCGTGCAGAAATCAACCCGAGGTCTTCGCAAGACACCATACGTGATGCGACATACCAATAGGGACTCCAACTACAACCACAACCATACTTGCATGGCGATCCGCCTGGGTCTTTAAAAGTTTCTTCTATAAGTTCGTCATCACGGGAAGGAGGCGATTGGTGGTGTGGCTGCAGCTGGGTTTGTAGTGCCCGCGTTGGTTGTGGTTGGGTGGTAGTGGTAGCTCTCGTGTTGGGCGGGGCGGTCATGGACATAGACGCAGGTGCAAGAGCAGACATAGCGAGCAGGAATAGTCTAGAGGTCCAAGACCGTCACCACGAACATTCCTTATGTCAGGCGAAATACCAAAGGCCCCATTGAACCTCGAGGTGGAATGGGTGGGTCAGGGTTGAGAGAGACGACTTCAGATCAGGATCCATGCGCTTTCGGCGGATCGGAAACCCATCGGAGCGCGCAATGCGTATGTCAAGTAGCACGGGATATGGGAGGTTAAAGTGAGACATTCGAAAGAGCGTCCAGACACATTTAGAGACGGAACTCGACCCTGTACATAAACGTCCCGGGAACATTCCAGGTTACGAGGGAGCCTTGTTTTCAGTTGTCCAGCTCAACACGCGTCACTTAAACGGGTTTCCTCCATTGGTGTCCCTACTTCTATCCACCTCTAGATAATCTTGATGATCACCCGCACGCGCACCCTCACCTGGGACCCACTTCCACGCGTTAAGTCGGATGAAATCGTGGAACGACCAAGGTTCCTTCGTCAGTTCGTCCGGGTACGACGCCCAGATGTACGTTTCACATTCCATTGCAGGGTTAAGTGTTTCCGAAGGATTCAGCGGGAGGGGTTCTGGCGTGGATGGTGCCAAGTCTGATTCCTCTTCTCCGTCGGAACTGGGGATTCGATGTTTCGGGATCTCGTAAGCTGCGAGTGGGACGATGGGACCCAGGGGATGGACCTGAACCTCCTTTCTGATATATTCCTAATTTCAGGAGCGCGATCAGTGGACGGAGAGGTTTAACGTTGGGAAGGAGATGCCTACGTTTCCTTCAAACACGTCCAGGGAGTTCATGTCTGCTTTGGACAGTCCGAGGACGAGAGATCCGCGGACAGACCTGTCTTCAGGCTCCAAGTCGTGACCGAGCATTGATTTGCTCTTGGAGTACGGAAGGATCCCAGGATAGTCTGCATACTACTTGTACAGGATCCGCGTTGAGCAATAGCAGGCACAGCCAAGGTGCCTCCTCACCATGACCTTGTGCCTCGTATGATCCTAAATGATGAACTGCGGTGAGGTCCTTTTCACCCTCGCCCCAAGAAATGCGCGTCAGAAAACTCACGAGCAAGACTGCAGGACAGATCTCGAGATGAGAGCCATCGTTGTCGATCACGCGCTTGAGGATCTTGGGATGCAGAAGTGTGCCATAGAAGAAAGCAGAAAATCGCTGCTCGTGAACCATCCAGACCAGGCCAAGTGGTGATAGCTGGTGATGCGATAAGGATGTAGCCGCCCAGTGGGCCCACGTGAGATTAAGCTCGCGTTGTCAAACCGGGGCCGCGGTAGCGAAGTTTTCCCTGGTAGGGTCCACCTACCACTGAATAGCATAACGAGTCGGCGAACGCTCTGTCAACCAGCAAAGTGAGGTCGAGGGTTGGACAGGTGACGTCGGCGACTAGCTTGATCACGACCTAAATCACACAAGAAGAGTTGGCGGACGCCACGGGTTGCCACTTCCCAAAACCTCCGACCACCTTGACGACCTCCATGTCCGAGGCTTCGAACGGCCTCTCATATGCAAAGCTCGTACGTGGTGTGGCTACTCTGTTTGACCCAACCCACAGTTCTCATCGCGCTTTAGGATGACTTTGCCTTTGGGTTTCCTGATTGCGTGAGAAGCACCCGAGAACTGGTATGCTGCGCCTTTGAATCACAGGATGGATACTCGTCTAACCCTCGAGATGCAGGATGACCCGGTGGATGGAATCCGAAATATACCGACCTCCCCCGATTATCCCTCCATTCCTACAACCGTCGCCCAAATCAATCGACTGCCGCCGGAGATGCTCGTCGCGATATTCGCCCACCTCTCGAAACTGAAGCGCGACTCAATCTCCCATTTCGTCCGAGATCTCGTTTCCGTAACCCACGTGTGTGTGTCCTGGCGACAAGTGGCGATAAATGCCCCGGAACTATGGACAGAGATTACGATGATGGGTCCGGAGATGGTCAAGGTGTTCCTGGAGAGGTCCCGCGCAGTTCCTCTAAACGTGGATTTGCGATTGGGTTCTGAACTGAAAATCAATACCGATATCCTTGAGGCGGTGATTCCACACACTCACAGATTTCGACAACTCACTGTGTTCGCGGGTCCGGGATCGGGTTTGAACGCTTCGACGCACCTCACGAAACCAGCACCTTTGCTCGAGAGACTTGAGATCTATTACCCCCCAGGAGTCCAACAAATCCTTCTCTTCGATGATCAAACGCCACGACTACGTGAACTCGTAATGGGTTTCGAAGGTTTATGGTTGCAAACCCAGCTCGGGAACCTAACGTCCCTTCACCTCGCGCTCTCCCACACCCCGCGGGGACACTCGGACTTTCTTCCATTTTTCGATACGCTACGTCGGTGCCCGGTCCTAGAGGAGATGTTCCTACTCTGGGATGGCTGGGGCCTGTCGCTACCACCGCAACCCCCCACCGTTACGTTGCACCGCCTCCGGAAGTTACTCCTACATTCCATCCGCACCGATAATCTCAAATACTTCCTCCATGCATTCGACCTCAGGACCGATGGGATCGCGATCCACTTGAGTGGCATGAGTCCTCCTTATGGGAGGAATGATTCCATTTACGGTATCCAAGGGGTATTCCCAAACGATAACTCCGGCCGGCCGTCCCTGGTCTCGTCCACCAAACTGGAGCTCATATTCCACGCGCGACCCCGAACCATCATCATGCATGCTGTCGGTCCCGGTTTCTCGATAAGGATAGATCTGCATCCCAGCAATTTCATCCCTGATGATGTGAATTGCGTGCTCCGTGATGGTTTCCCTTCAGTCAAGGAATTTTGGGTTCGGGGATCATCTCATTTTTGTGCCAAGCTGGGTGGTGTAGAGCACCTTACTGCCTTGGAGAAATTGGTCGTGGTTGGGAGAGGGTCAAAGTTGGCACGAAATTTCCGGCAGGCGCTTTCCCCAGATCCGTTGGGGGTTGTCCCATGTCCACTACTCTCCACCATCGATTGCCTTGGGGACATATCGGAAATGCGCGAGATATTCCTTCTTTTGCGTACCCGATCCAACGCAGGCCATCCGCTCGAGGAATTGAGGATACCCTCGTCCTTCATCCCCCTCCCCGCCGATATCACCTCTTGTGTGAGGGATGTTAGGAGTTTGGATATACCGTCGAGGATACTGCATCTGTACGTGATGGATTTGCCGAAGTTTTGTTTTTCGGAGAGGGAACACGAGTGGTGGAAACTTTGGAAATCTAGATTGAATTAGGACACTTTCCGACAGCCTGTTTGTGAGCCTCTCTTGTCGTGTATCTATACTTGTAATATTATGTGTTTGTCATGGTTTACGGATAAGGATGGCCGTGGTGGTGAGTAACCTGTTTGCGTAGTCTCTGCGGCCATGGGCTCGTCCGAAATGGCGTCGTGCAATATCCTAATCCAACGGTGCGAGTCCTTTGAAGCAGCTGTGTGGTGCGGTGTCACTTTGCGTGTGAGGGGAACAATCGGGCATCTCAACCCACCACACTTCAGATCATCCGCGACCTGAACTAAGCCAGTGTTCGGAGGTGGGGTCAAATTCTGTGACAACAAGGAATTTAGGAGCCTGAAGTTGAATGTTCAGCGAATGTTCACTTTCAACCGGTGGCGCAATAAAGTCTCGATTTTCGTGCAGACAAGAGGAGGACACTCCTGCCCACAAAACCCGGGTCCCAAATCGATAGTAACACGAGCGTGGAGGGTGCAGTTCCAATACCGAAAGTCTCCCATGGTCGCACATGTCACACTGTGACGTTAGATGAGCGCAACCTTATCAGCCCTATCGGTACGGGCACAACCCCCTATTGACACTCTCGCCTACAACACAAACCGTGGTGAGTCCTGCCACCCCCTCGATTCATGCAATCTTCGTAACTCACCGAGAACCCCCACACCTGTAGGACTAACTCCATCGTATCTCAAGCTCGAAACGGCATGTCCGACGAATGGCTCAGATGGGAGGAAGTCACCGCCTTCAATTTCCCTGGTCATAAACTCTTCCGTTCCTCATGCCCGAACTACTCCAGTGGTTGGGGCGGTAAATTGACCCCCAGCGCCGTCAAGTTCCTCGTCGATAAGAAAGTAAACGGCGTCATCAGCTTCAACGAGAACGAGTATAACGCCGATGAAAAAGAACTCCTCAGAAAAGCCAACATCAGGTACCTCTGGCTCCCCGTTATCGATTTCGCCGCCCAGACGATGGATCAGTTCAGAGAAGCCCTTAAGTTCCATCGCGATACCCCAAACGCCGTCACACTCGTTCATTGTGGTTTTGGCTGGGGACGTACTGGTACCGGGATCACGGCACTCCAGCTCGTGGTGGGAGAGGGGGTCGGACCGGCGGAGGCTACGTGGCAGATCAAAAACCACGTCGAGAGACCTTGCCAGATTGATGCGCTTAATCAATGGGCAGAACTCGTCAAGCAGGGGAAAGTGCAGTGAAACCAAGGGTACCCGATGTCGATGAGGTTGTAGTTTTAAATTCTGAATACGACGAGAGTGAACTTCTGGTACTCTGTGACGGCGGGATCGAATTTGAGTGAAAGAAGGCAGTACAAAAACCGTTACACCCACTTCCTGGGTGCTTTCCTTCAATGCCAAAACACCAGTTACCTGACCTTGACTTGAGTGTATCCAGGATGGCCATGAGAGTTTACGATGCGTGCTTCCCGGAAAGCTAAAGTTTTTGCGGTAAATCCGTGGGCCCTCATGACGAATCATACTATCTCCGATCCGATGCACTCATGTCAATCTCGGACATGTGGTCCCGAAGTGTAACGACACCTTGAGATTGGACCAGATGGAAGGCAAAACGGCGTGCGGGATCTGGGGGACGGACCAACAGCACCGCGGGAGATGGACTCGAGTCCTCGGTACCAGGCGGCATCGATGGAAATTCCACAGCCGGCGCAAGGCGGCCCAGAGGTTGCCAAGATCAACCCGGTAGGGTAGAGAGTGACCTCACGGAACGGAGTCTATCCCCCTTTATTGATGCTCAGTCACCGTTCCTTCGACCCCGTACCGAAGCAGCCTGCTCGTGCACGATGGCGAGTCCAACTCCCAACCGCTACCGAGGGCCGGCGCACTTGAGCCTGTGGTTTCCCGTGTTCTGCCTTACAGCACCATCAATATTTGCGCAGTCGGTTACCCCTGGTGCTGCAACCGTCCTGGTTTACTCTGCAACGGAGAGGTTTCGGCACGACTCTACCCCCACCGCCGTCGGAGCTCTGAAATCACGATCTACTGGTTACAATATCACGTTTGAAGATACGGAGGACCTCACCTGGTTTAGGGAAGACAGGCTCAGGAAGTACGATGCCATTGTGTTCCTTAGTACGACGGGAGAAGGTGAGCCCTCCAAATCACGTTCGGTCTTGCGTACGGCAGAGGCTGAAGGTCTGTGCAGTCCTCGACACAGAAGGCAAGACTGCGTTTCAGAATTACATCAACAAAGGAGGGAATTTCGTCGGAATCCATGCAGCGATCGACTCACTGAACGCCACTACATTCTTTGGGCAAGAAGTCGGTAAGTAAATCTACAACCGGCGTTTGTGTCGCCTAGTATGAAGCTGCGCACAGGCGCTTACTTTGACTACCATCCGCCGATCTCGAGAGCGGTGAGAGGATTCGCTCACCTCCTGATTCCAACTCAAACAGCTTCAACAGACTGTCAATGTACTCACCAAGGATCACCCGAGCACCAGCATGCTCCCAGATAGGTGGGAGGTCACGGATGAAATGTGAATTTGTCACTCCCGTCAGATTCACCAGCGAGAGACATGGAAGCATGGGCGCTCATTACTGTTTTGTCACGTAGGTATAACTTCAAGTCAGATCCAAGGAATGTGGGAGCAGTAGTGATACTCTCCGCAGACGAATCCACATACACAGGTGAAACCCTTCTGCTATCCCGTGCGAGACCCAGCCTAAAGGTTAATCGCAGATCCTGGACCGCGCAGGTTCGATCAGGGTGATCCCCATCCAACAGGTGGGTGGTATAGAATTGTGGCCATCCCGTGAAACTTCCAGCTTACGACTACCACACAGCATGGTATCAAGAGAGGGGCGCTGGTGTTCAGGGTGGCAACCCCGCTGGTCGTAGCTTTTACACAAGTCTTGGGCACTTGGACGAAACGTGGCAGGTATGACCCCAGCGCATTTTAGCTGGAGTTCTGGTCACGCGCTTATCCCCGCAGGATGAGCTCTTCCTGTCTCACGTATTTGGTGGGATCACCTGGGCTCTGGGTTCTGGTACAACGAAAGCCTCAAACCCTACTGCCGACTTGGGTCAACCTGCTACGACCAGCATACACTCTTCGTCGCCCCCGAGTCCATCGCAAGTTTTTCTTCCTCTCCCGCCTCGTGCAGTCATTCATCGTCACCCACAGGAACACAAACGCCTCCCCACCACGTTCCTCAGTGGCACAGAGATATCATATGGTGGTTCTGATCGTGTTTCAGGTTGCGGTTTGGTTACGATGTTGCGCCACATGACTGGAACTTCAAAGTTGTTGTTTACTAGTGATTGTGTTTCCATTCACCCTCCCGCAGAACTTATCTGACCCCTTCGAAAAACCTCACTAATGTAATACGGTATATAGTGGCGGGGACTGTGGACTTGTTTTTTTTCTCTTTCAAACGTCCTCCCTACTTCCGAAGCCAAAACATGTCGAAAATTGGGTGTTTTGGGAATCTGTCGATTTGGATTGGTCGTAAATACGCTCTTACCCGCAAGAAAACTGGGTGCCGGTAGCCCAGGGCGTTGCCTCTCTTTCTGCAAAATCTCCAAGTCCCCAGTTTGCATTCGTTTTGCAGCACAGCGCCTGGAAGGCAGCTGGTCCCAAGACTATCACGTTTCGGACTTGAGCACAACTTCTCGGTTTGATACTCCATTCTGTTGTTCTCTACAGGTGCGAAGGTTTTACCGTAGGTACGTTAGCCCATGATTTATTTGAGCACCAGTTCTCAGTGCTCCGGGCGAGGTACACGGGCGCAGGGAATTTCTCTACGATCGTGCCCCCTGGCCGGCACGACCTCCCAGTAATTGAAAAGTAGCCCTTTGGATTATCCTATATTCCCGTAACAAACGGCATCACCGTGATTGGTCAACCGTTCCGGGCCGCTCGACGTTGCTACTTATTTATGTATAGGACCCTAATCGCTGCGCCGCGATCCCGTCTCCCCATCTTTCTCTCTCGTATCTACCTTCCATCTGCATCTGCTACTTTACCAGCAAGCGTAAGGATGGTATCTTCGAAGACGATCGCCGTGTGCGATACGGACAGTTTGAAAGATGGTGAAATGTCAGCCGCTCCGATTGCCGATAATATCTCCCGCTCTCGCACCCGTGTCTCGTTCCGCACACTCACTCGATTTGCAGGAAGGAAGTTGACTTTGGGGGTGGGAAGGTTTTGTTGTCCAGGATAGGTGATAAGGTCCACGCAACGAGTGCGTATTGTACGCATTATGGGGCACCTTTGGCAAAGGGTGTGCTCGTTGCGGACGGGAGAGTTGTATGGTGCGTCGATCCGGTCGTGCTTTTCGTCCGCACCTTAAACTAGTAATCCCCGAGTAGCCCATGGCACGGAGGTACGCCTTTCACCGAGTTTCCAACCCAAATCGCTCACGACGACCATTCGTAGCGTGTTTCAATGTTTGCACCGGAGACATCGAGGACGCTCCAGCACCCGCAGCCTTACACTCCTTCAAGACCAGCATTTCAGACGGGAAAATACTCGTTACCGCTGACGAAGAACGTGTCTCGAAGCCAAACGCGTCGCGTCTACCGAAGGTCCCCAGTAATCCAGATGCTGGATTGATGTCTGGAAACGCCGGCGTTGTAATCGTCGGAGGTGGAAGCGGGGCTTTCCACTCTATCATCAGTTTGCGAGAGGTACGTAGAATGTTTCTACGATACTGCTCATATTGGTTTCTGATGATTCCAAAGTATGGCTACACTGGTCCAATAACCGCTGTGTCTAAGGAGCCGCACTCGCCCATTGATAGGTCAACCCATGCGTCTTTGCTCACCTCACCCATTCGTCTCATCGGAATTACAGGACGAAGCTGAGCAAATCGCTCATCGCCGATGCCTCCAAAATCGAATGGATGACCGCTGCCGATCTGAGGATTAAATTCGGCGTTACCTTGCGCACCTCCACTGTACGTGGAATTTCTGAATCCCATGACGGCATGTCTAAACAACGCACAAATAATTAGACCGTCACCTCCATCGACGTTCCTGGAAAACAGATCGTGTTGGAAGGAGGCAAAGAGTTCATTCACTATGATAAACTCATCCTTTCTCCTGGAGGCCAACCCAAGAAGCTCCCCATCCCTGGTGCCGACCTTGAGAACGTTTTCACTTTCCGAGGCATCAGTGATTCTATCGGGGTTGACGCAGGTAGCCTTCCTCCGACTCCACTCTATGGCTTGCGATGAACGCTGACCGTCTCCCCAGCCGCCATGGAAGGGAAAAAGCTCGTCGTGGTCGGCAGTTCCTTCATTGGCATGGAAATTGTTATCACCGTATTGAAGCGGAAGCTCGCGTCGATCGATGTCGTTGGGAGGGGGAACGTTCCCTTCGAAGCCGCACTTGGAAAGGACGTCGGAGCTGCCATACAAAAGGTGGGACGACCACTTCGCTTTTCGGTCACTTGCTCACCTTCGACGTGTAGTACCATGAATCTCAAGGGGTTAAATTCCATTTGGGTAGTCGACTCGAGAAAATCATCGCCTCCGAGTCCGATCCCAAATTCGCCACTGGCGTCGAGTTGACCAACAAGGACGGCGAGAAAGAGACCATCGAAGCGGACTTCATCGTCGTCGGTGCTGGTGTCTCACCCGCTACGGAATTCCTCAGACAGAGCGACGGATTCCCGCAAAGCGCCCTACAAAAGGATGGTGGCGTTCTCGTGGATGAGTATCTGAGAGTCCCCGGGTTGGATGACGTGTTCGCGATCGGGGATATCGCGGTGTACCCTCGAATTCCTCAGGGAGGGGAAATTAGGATCGAGCATTGGAATGTGGCTGGGAATCACGGAAGAGCGGTCGGTAAGACCATTTCGGGTCAACCGGTACCATTCTCGAAGATCCCCATCTTCTGGAGCGGACGTGAGTGCCTCCTTCCTTCAAAGTTTACCTTTCGATCTGGTTCGCTGAGGTGGACGTTGTTTCCGTCTCGGTTGTAGAGGGACAGAATTTGAGGTATTGCGGTATTGGTGCTGGATACGACGATGTTATTATCGACGGAAATTTGGACGAGTTAAAGGTGTGTGTGGATCTTTTGTACGAACTGAGAGCAGTCGCTGGATAGCCGCACTATAGTTCATCGCGTACTACTTGAAGGAGGACACCATCGTCGCTGTCGCTTCGTGAGTAGATTCCCCAGTTTTCTGGGGGGGGGGGGACGCTCACCATCGACACACCAACCAGGATGCAAAACGATCCCGTTGTCAGCCGGGCGTCTGAACTCATGAGGCTGGGGTTAATGCCTTCTTGCAAGCAGGTTCGCGGTGGTTTGGTACGTCGTATTTTGCTTCAGTTCGAATCCTTAAGACCTTGACACCCAACCCTCACACCCGCTTTTTTTTTTTTTTGCGTAGGATCTGTTCTCGATCGACAATTCGTCGTCGAAGGC
>Ga0307517_10001700_pt1 | contig 36364 bp, 52 predicted proteins | sample 23_EM_MG_FD_194515 | JGI IMG/M metagenome (GOLD analysis project Ga0307517, IMG submission 194515) | Populus trichocarpa ectomycorrhiza microbial communities from riparian zone in the Pacific Northwest, United States - 23_EM | ecosystem: Host-associated > Plants > Roots > Unclassified | place...
TGATAGCATATAATTGCGAGACTTTGAATGTATCTTTTTAAAGGATTACGTTTTTCGTAAATCAAAACGTTCACATTCGAGGTGTAGGCAATCTCACCGGGACGAACGCTCTCGGAACCCCTTTGTTCATTATATTCGTCCCAAAGGCGGAGTAGCACTTCCGGGTATCGGCCTTTTACGACGTACGTCTTCAAAAGTTTGATAAATCCTCCATATACTTCTCCCATTGCGCGTGTGACGATGATTTCTTTGCGAACATCCTGTGCGTTTGAAGGAGCTGGACCTTCCACTTCTTCACTTTGGTTGGTCCTCAATTCGTCGCAAAGAGGGATGATTTTCAGAACGACATCGCCAATACCAAATACTTCTGAAAAGCTTGCTTCGCCAATCTTCTTGAACTTCAAATCCAGAGGGTACTTTTTGCCCCAAGATCGGAGAATGGGGTCAGAAGGAAAAGTTTCGATAAACCCAGAAAAATTGTGAGGGCCGCAAGTTTCCTGATGACATTCAGTAAGGAGCGGTTTCAAGTACTCGGGAGCCTGGAAGTCGTTGGCCGTAGCATCAAGATTAAATTCAGAAAAGTCAATGGATAAGTCAAGGTCTGCCATAGTCGCAGGAGACGGTGGAGAGGGGGGATAAAGGGTACGTTTATGCCTGACCTGTATTGGCGTTAGTTGACGAGGTTTTAATGCGGGTGATGGAGTATCAGTGAGCCTAAAGTCTGTAATGGGTGACGGTGGGAGGGGTATCGAGGATTCTAAAGAGGCTCCTTGTGGTGACAACATGGCCGCTCCTGCTTGGACTGCAGGGCGGTGTACCTTGTACGGAGCAGGTGGTATAGAGACTTCAACAATCCGCCTTGACGGTTTCGGATGCTGCGGTGGCTTCCTTGGTTTGGGAGTGAGCAGATGTTCTTGTTCGGAAATCTCTTCTTCTGACGACACGACCATTTTTTTACGGGCAACGTGGCGCGTTGGGCGTCGAAGCGGCTGGAATCCTAATTCTTCCTCAGTGTCGGAAACAGCATGCGGCACCGACTTGTGTTTTCCACTTGTGTTTCTTGTGTTTCTGCTTGTAGAAATCTTGCTTATGGTGTTTACAGTCACATTACCTTTAGAAACTCTTCTTTCCTGGGAAATGGTCCGCCCATTATCATCCAAGACGATGATGTCAACGTTTACAAGAGGTGATGGCTTCTTCAACTTGAGTGGCCGTTGCATAACAGCAGGGGATGCAGTAATGTTGATGGATACAGAAGACAGAGGTGGACGAGGAGAAGCGGGTGATAAACCTGAGGCAGGGTTGGTCGGCCGACTTGGTGATGCAAGTCGAACCTTCGTTGCAGGTTTCACCGTTGTCGCTGCGGAACCATCGAAAATTGCAGCCATTAAGCTTCGGCTTTCCGCAACCTTCATAGACTGCTTCTTCCTGATCGGCGAAAGAACTGGTGACAAACGTTTCTTCTTTTGTAACCCGACGACTTTGGGTGATAACCCTTTCAGTTTGGGTATTTCGTTTTCGCGTTTCTTCATTTTAGCAGCGACATTTTTCCATGGCGGAGGCGCAGGCATGTCTTCAAAGATGCTCAGGATCTCGGTGGAGAGTTTCGTAGTCCCAGAGGATGACGGAGCATCTATCACTCTCTTGGCCCGCTTCCCATACGTGTTGATTTGTTTCGTGCGCAACCCCAGCATTATCCTAATAAAAGCAGCTGTGAAAACGAGTACAGCTGCAGTAGAAAGCAGCACGACGAGATTTGGACAAATGGTGGAAAGTGTTCACTGTTGAAGTTGATAACCAAATTGGGTCGCGTTTATTATCACATGATCTGGAATGGCTCTTCCAGTGTCCCTACGCGCGTCCGTTACACCTCCTGAACTGGAACTCATGGCATCTCAGGAAATCGTGGAGATTGTTCCTTTAATTACTATGGAAAAGACAGCTTTTATCTCGGTAGTCTCTGCGTTATCCCAGAGCACAGCGCGATCTGTTGATGTGTACTCCATCTAGGGTGCCTACGGCCCACTACGTCCTCCAAACAAAGCCAAGGTTCCTCTGTGGATGGCTGTAAATCTGAAAAATAAAAAGAAGTGTCATATAATTGCCCCGGAATGGCTAAGTCTTGGTACGTTTCTGCATTGATCGACTTTAAGCCAATTTACTAACGGACTATTCACAAAAACAGAATTTCTACAAGAGAACCTGGCTCTGGAGACATCTGCCCCTTCGTTCAGTAAACTACCCTTTCGATTTGCAGAAATTGCCAAGGTCATTCTTGATGTGTACGTTCTTCAATCTCGTCAACCTCGATCACTGTTCGCAACCCTCTGCAGAGCCTCAGATGACTTGGAGTCCCCGGACAAGATTCGTTCTCTACTAAAGGATCTGCGCGAAGCACGACAAGCCAAAAGCAGAGATGGTATCAAACAACTAGATCATAGCGAACTAAGTGTGAGCCCCGTCTCACCATCCATTGGTACTAAACTGAAGCCCATCGTAGTTACCCAACCTATGCTCCATGGAAATCAACGAAATTCGACCGTACTTTGTGCAATCCATGAGCATTTTTACCCAGCTCGTTCGAAATCCTGCTACAGATAGCCTGGCATGACAATAAAAAAAATAGAATGCATTCTTGAGCTACCTAATTATCTGGTTTGACCGTCCCGAATGTTCACTAGAGCTACGAAGAAGCAGCCGCGTCCGCTGTTTGCTGCAACCTATTCAATTTCTGCGTCAAGTTCTTCAATTGTCCCTTGACCTCCTCAATCTCAGTCAAGATCGTAGACTCGCTGGACTAAACACATAATCGTGGCGTTAACCCACTAAACTTTCGCTCAAACAAAATAAAGAAACATACCACCGAAGTATTGGGGAAAACTTGGATCAACTCAGCGAAGGGAACCTTGCTTATCTGCAAACCTATACACTGAGGGTCCTCCACAGCAGGATCCCTATACTCAGGAGTATCTTCCACTCCTTCGTCGTTGCCCCTGAACCAATTCTCCATCCAGGTATGTCTGCGTTTATCAAAAGTAGATTCAAATGAAGCAATCAAGACGAGTGGAATGAAAAAGATGGTGCCCATCACCCAGCGGTTGAGTGTTGCATAATTTTTGGTGCTTAGTCTAAACACAGGAAAGAGCCTGGTGTAAAAATAAATAATAAATAATAAACTGATGAAAGAGCTAAAATGACGCACTCAAAGGGGGCAACCAGAAAAATCTCAACGATGTTGAAGGGAGCAGGAAAAACATAAGAATCAGGAGCACGTATCATCCCGATCGTCTTTCCAGCAAAGAATGCAAGGTATTGCGCTTCAGCATTATCAACGATCTGCAGAAAGGAAACATGAATACACATTGAAACTAGAAAAGTGAATGCTCACCTCTGAATACGCCGTCGAGAACAAAGATATGAGGACGTTGAGAAGTACAATTGCTGTCACAGCGCTCCAGCTGGAATTATAAACTGAATCAGCAACGAGAGAATTTACGGGAACAAGATGGTGAGTTCTCACAGATAATACAACAGTAGTCCCGCCGGGCTGACAAAAGAGGTAAGTTCCAAAGAAAAGTGAAAGTCATAATGAAGAAGTGATTTACGTGGCAGCGAATTTGTCGAAATCGGGAGATCTTTGTTCAACGAAGATTAGACGTGGCACATCGGATCTACACAAAGGTATACGTACTGCAATAGTGCTCGAACGAGCACATTGATAACCTTGCATCAGATGAGTGAGGGGCCACATGAGGAGGGTAGAAGTGTGTGTTACCGAAGAGGGAGGTTCCGTCGAACCATCAGCAGCATCCAGAGCATACAAACCTTGGGCAAAACCAACCGCAAGGACCGAGAGAAGCTACAAATGATCAGAAAGGAGATTCAGAAAGAAGGGTGGACATACTCCGATGAAAATTCCGGATTCCTGGATCATGCGACTGACACAAATTTGCATGGTACCGAGATACCTGTATGATTACATCAAATGGGTTGGTGTGACAGTATCAAATGCGACGAACTTGTAACCGTCGAAAATCGTGATGAGTTCTGTGAGGATTTTAAAATCATTAAAAACATGTCAAGATAAGAACTCACTCATCCTGTAATCGACCTCCCCTGAGCTGACGTAAAGGCTAATAAAATGATTAAACTGTACCAAATAAGTGGTGCGACAAAGCTCAGGACTTGAAAACTGCGCAGACGCATTTGGGCAGCCTGATCTCCACTTTCCCCAAGGCCAATAAGACGGAGTAAAAATGCAGCTAAAAGAAGAGAGTCCGTTGCAAATGCAGCAAAGTTCCAAAACGAAAAGGCCCGCCAGGTAACAAAGTGGAGGAGAGTATAGAACTATACCCCAGGTAGTTAGGAATCGGTACAGTGTGATTAGGAGAACTACCTTGTGTATGTCTGTGGGTCCATTATGAGTCAATTAGCTCCACGAATAGTTAATCAACCCTCTTTACCTTCGATAAAGAATGACAAAGACATAACATAGAGTACCACTTCCCATTTGTCAAAGCTTCTGTGCGCTTCTTCGAACTTCTTAAGGGGTTCCCGCACTTCCATACTGTAAATAATGAGATGATCCGGGTAATTCTGCAACACACCTGCTAGAGAGTATACGAATAAGAAGAATAACCAGACAGCAATGCGAAACCAATTTTGGTATCTGGAAGAAGTCAGTTATTACGAATTTGACTGTGAAAAAAATGGGGTACAAACCTTGGAACCGACAAACGAGAAGGATTCAGATGGCCAAAGAAAGTCCGCTCACGAGTGTCAGAATACGGTACATCTTCGTACCAAGTACTGTGAGCTTCTTGGGATGTAAGAAAGGCCGATACCCACATTCAATGTCATGATGCGCGTTATTAATTTGGATGAGGTCACCCCTCCACAGGGCATTGACAACTATAAGGAAACCATAAATCGTCTCATTTCCATTGTCGCAACTGGTCATACCTTCTTGTGCTTCACTGGAGGACAAGAATATGGTGCTTAAAATAGTAGAAGATAACATATGCTTGAACTTTGACGGAAAAATAAACGTACCAATGTTGGTCAATGGCCAATTCCAATGCACTAGACATTTCGCTTTCGTCGCCGTCAACTTGACGATGCTGGACCCGATTGGACATAATATTTTTGATCTTTTCCGGTTCTGCGAGATGCACTATCCTTCTCGCAAGAACTTCGCACGCAGTGGCTAAAACACGAGTCTCAGTTATTGGAACGCGGATTCATGAGAAGAAAATAATAACCTCGTCCAAGATTCTCTCCATAGTCAGCTGGGTTATGGTTCGCATCCCACATAAACTCAGCCCTCGCACGCAAAAGACAGTATGGAAGCTAAGGGGACATAATATACGTACAGAACTCAGACTTCAGACGGAACTTACAGCTTCCTCAAAGTCGCCAGCTGCAGCACGGAAGGCGCTTATAACTTGAGGAGTGATTGTACGACTGGTCGGCTCATTTATTTTACTAGGTTCTACTTCGACAGGCAATAATACCAATGTCAGAGCGCGTAAACGCCTTATTAATTCTGAAAATCCACATAAGAGCGGATTTCGGTTCATTGGAAGCAAACATACTTGTCAGAGTGTCAGGAGAAGGGTGCACTGATTGAATAGAGGTGAAGGAATTATTGTCCTCTGCGTCCAGAGGTCGGTCAGCCAGAAATCCTGCCATGGTGGACGTCAACGATGTAACCCCTGTTCAGCCGATCTAAAAGCTGTAGTCAATTACGACCAAACAACTCTCTGCACCTTTCCGCGACAATGCCAGTCAGTGCTAAAGTTCATAATCATTATATCGGAGTATTGAAGAAGGTGTAGGCGTACCATTCTTCCTTTAATGAAGTACCAGATGTGCGCCAGGTTGGGAACATGTCTATTTTGCCAATTAGAACGAGAATTCGTGGGCCCGCACCTCAAGGTGGACATCCCTTTCTCTATCACATTGTATACCCACTAAATACGTTTCTAGGAGATCCAGACGTCGCGGATATTATAGATGAAACTCTCGATCTCTTTCGTGCAAACTCGCTTTTCCGCAATTTTGAGATTAAAGGACCTGCGGACCGCACTTTGATTGTCCTCATATTATTCATATCTGACTGTCTCTCGAAGATTGGAAACGCTCGCACCGTTCCAACACAGATAGAGGCATCCAAGTTGTTGAATACCCTTGCCGTTGATGCATTCCCCGTCCCAGGAGACGCCAATTTCCCCCTGAACGCACATTATGCCACACCAAGTCGCGTGGAAGCTGGTGGGTGTAATCACCTCGCAACGTTTTATAACGATTAATGGCATCCCCCTTGCAGATCAACTTCGCCAGTATCTTATTCAGACTCGACAAGAGTTAGCCGCACGACTGGTAGAGAAACTGTACGCAGACGGGACAGGAAAGCCAAGCAAATGGTGGATGTCATTCCAAAAGAGGCGATTCATGAACAGAAGTTTGGGAACATAGACGTGAATTATCAGATCCCAAAAATTATCAGTCATTCTACTTTCTTCTCTTCTCATTGGGATTCTTTCGGCCGTAACCAATCTGCGGCATGTCGCCGTCCATTCGAGAATCCTTCATTTTTCGTCCCTTTCCGCCAGCCCCAACACTCAACATCTCCGGGATCCAATCCGGATCCATCCAGCTATTAACACCTGTACTCACACCATTATTGTCCAAATCTCTACTCAGAATGCCCTTTAAAAGTCTCTTTTCTTCACGTGCTCGCTTTCCTTCTGCCTGCCTCTTTGCCCGCGTATACTCCACTTGGTCCTCTCGCAAAATAAGTCCTGCACTTGGTCCAGTTTTTGCAGATCCGAATTTAGGTGACGGAATGGAATATTTTGTGCCCCGAAGCTTGTATTGGAAGTTACGCTTTAGATGAACCTGCATCAGCTGAGCATTCGGAGACGCCCCTGGTGCCACCACCGTCACAGACGCTCTGAGTAAAGTGGGATTACCACAAGACGGACAAAACCTCTTGGAGTTATCTTTGCATATTCTAAAATGAAATTTAAGGCAAGGATAGAGAGAAACAAAGAAATTTCATACTGGAAGCAAGCATGGCACCGCAGGACCCAAGTTTTGATTTTTTCGATTCTCCTCCCCTCCAAGCCAACAAGATTCAAGCCCATCTGCAACAAGACATTCTGCATTGCGAAATCCGCTGTCATGCAACCCGAACCTAATGGAACAACCTTTTTTCCTTTTAGACCATCGTCAGGTAACAAATCCAAAGCTCGGGACTTGTGGATTACAACATTCAAAGGGGTTATCCATTCTCCCTCACCGTCATCCTCATCAGAAGGATCGTCATAAATTGGGATGGGTGGCTTAGGGGCATTTGTCGGTTTATCGTCCGTAGCAGCGGTTGATCCAACATCCGACAAATCCAATGGTCTGTGCTCGATATCTCCTTTAGCGCAATGTACTCTTCCTTCAACATCACGGTCGGGATCGTTGTCCGAACGCAGAAGGCTATCGCCCTCGTGATCTCTGGTCTCATTAAGATCAGCCAACGAAGCAGAGTCCAATTGACTGGTTATGTCTTCCACTGTTACTGTGGCTGGTGATTCTTCAGATGACTTTAGTCCAGACTCTGGGGCACTGTCTGCTGTCCTATTCATTTCCTACTGTCAAAGAAGATCAATCGGATGAATGTGAATATCGGGTTTGAACTAGCCGTTTGAATCCGAAACTCTTGTTTGTCCTCCAAATCAAGCATATAGGTAAGTGCCAAAACACACAGGTCGGCATGCGAAAGGACGGAATAATCTCCGGTTTTTTTGGCCCATTGAATGACTATGGGACTGAATTAATGAACTGGATAGATGAAGCAAGTATTCCCTACGTACCATGGGATAGGCTAGCTGGATTCGGAGACCTTACTTCAATTTTCACGCCAGACACGAGACCAAGTCTCTCGAAGTGTGTTCGAGCGCGGGGGTCCTTTAATTCAGACAGAACTTGAGGGACCGTGAAAAATGTATTTGCAAGGCCTCTGAGAGGTGAAAGCGACAGAAGCGGTCCAGCATCGAGCACAAGCTTCTTGCATTTGTGTTCCTGGGCTGTCGACATTATTTTAAGGAAGATCTTGTGATAGTTGTGAGGAGGAACGCGACTGACGCTTACGTAACCCATCTGATCTCAGTCGGCCGATTTGTCGAAGATGATCCAACATAAAAGGGCTGATATCGCGGTTGCGAAGGCACCTCACCTACAATGTCGCTTAGGTCGTGAGTCGACTCATTGTACGCTTTATGTTTGACTGGATGCCCACATAGATACCGGATTGTTGTGCTGTCAGGAGATGGTATTGGTAGGGTTGGTTTCATCGTGTGGTTCGCCGGTGCTGATTCATGGCGCGTTTTGAAGGCCCTGAAGTCGTGGACGAGGCCGTGAAGGTTCTGAATGTTGTATCTGAGAACTCCCCCGACTTTAATCTCCAGCTCGATAAGCATCTCTTTGGCGGGTGTGCCATTGACGCAACGGGCGAAGCTCTGCCCTCTTCTACTCTGAAGGCATGCCAAGAGGCAAACGCTATCCTCATGGGTATGTCCCCACTTCTATTCCTTTTCCTTTTTATATCCTTTTTATATTGCAGGTTCAATTGGTGGCCCAAAATGGGGTGTGGATGCCCCTGTCCGGCCCGAACCAGGTTTACTCGTCCTTCGAAAAGCTTTGGGTTTTTATGCCAACATTCGTCCCGCAAATCTCATATCCGATGCCCTCCTAGAATACACTCCTCTCCGACCTGAGATTGCACGTGGTGTCGATATAATTGTGGTACGCGAACTTATTGGTGGGGTTTACTTTGGCGACCGAAAGGAACAAGGCGTCAACCCCGATCCAAATGTCGCATGGGATACGATGATTTACTCTGTGGAGGAAGTCCAAAGGATCACGCGTGTGGCAGCTCAGATCGCGCTCACCACGAACCCACCGATGGAGATACATTCCGTTGACAAGGCTAACGTTCTGGCAAGCTCCAGACTCTGGAGAAAGGTGGTAACGGAGACGCTCAACAATGAGTACCCCCAACTGAAAGTCAATCACCAACTCGTAGACTCCGCGGCTATGATCATGGTTGCAGACGCCAAGAAGTTAAACGGCGTTATCCTGACTGAGAATTTATTCGGTGACATGTGAGTTGAACCATCTTTCTCGACTCACTCAACTCCGAATCAGCATCTTGACATCTTATCCAGCTTGTCGGATCAGTCAAGTATCATTCCAGGGTCACTCGGTTTGCTTCCCTCTGCATCACTTGCGGGTGCACCTTCGTCAGCAGACACGGTCGATTTCAAGACAACGCATGGCCTCTACGAGCCCATCCACGGTTCTGCACCTGACATTGCTGGAAAGGGTATTGCCAATCCAATTGGAACTATCCTCAGTGCAGCAATGCTCCTCCGATATTCTCTACGCCTGGAGAAACCTGCGAAGGCCATCGAAAACGCAGTTCAAAAGGTTCTTGATTTGAAAGAGCATGGCGGATATGGCATGCGCACCAAAGACTTGGGAGGGACGGCCTCTACGAAGGAAATTGGCGACGCCATTGCAAGGGCCTTGCCGTCTTTCCTTTAGCGCAACAGTTTTTTGAGATTGTACTTTACTAAATGTATTTATCCTTTGGCAGCAACAACTCAATAGGATAACCATGAGGGAATCTCCGATCAGTATATTGAAAACAAACGATTTCGTTCTAGCAGACATCGAGTGTAAATAACTTGAACAACGTAAACAGTAGTATGGAGAGGATCGTTCTAGCAGACTGGGGACAAGCTTTCAAAGGAAGAAAAGAGAGATCCATTGTTGATCTCAGACCTTACTGAGCACAATGGCAGTCCTGGTCGGGATATAGACCTAAGGGAAATACCTTCAGCATAAACGGACAAGTGAGGAACGACAAGAAAAATACCTGTAAGAAATTCTTCCTTCCATTCCACTCCAAAGGAGTCGTGAAGAAGTTGCTATCGAGCAAAATATTGTCAAAACCACCGAACCGTTTCTCATCAGTGCTCAGGACAATCTTGTATTCCCCAGGTTCCTCGACCCCGACTCTATAATCCGTGAAGCTATTCGAAGGGTGGAAATTGAAGATGAACAACAGTCCAGCACGTTCGTAGACCAGGACTTTGTTTGTCTCGTGCTTAAGAGAGACGTATGCCTGCAGAATAGGTGATCAGCCATTAGGTGCTCATAACAAAAATATTCACTTGGTTTACCTGCGGCCCTTCAAGCCACCCATATTTCCCTCCAAGGTGGTTCATTTCCCGGTCGAAATTATTAAGGTATTTGTAACGCAGTTTATCATCATCAACGACATTCCACTGCCTACGGGCGTAATGGAACGAGTTTCCGTTGCCCTCACGGGGGAAGTCAAGCCACTTGTCGGGGGTTCAGATAAAAATCCAGAAATTCAAATTTGTTCGTCGTACCTCAGGATGGCCAAATTCATTGCCTTCGAAATTGAGATAGCCTTCTCCGCCGAGGGAGTGGGTGACGAGACTGCGAGAATTTCAGCTACTTCGTCGATGGGGAGTAATACATAACTGACCGAATCATCTTGTGCAAGGCAATTCCGCGAGCGATGATGGGAGTCAATTCAGTAAGGTCGGACATATTCGTATCTGGACCAGATATCAGCATCACATTTACCACAACCAAGAGCAGCGTACACATTTCCTTGTCCATAAGCCAAAAAGCCAGCGTCTTGTCACCCACCAAGGCCTGGTCATGACTCTCCGCATATGCGATACTCTTCTCGCCATGACGCCTGTTGGTCAATGTGAATACAATATTGCTGAGATCCCATTCTTCGTCTTTCTTGTGCTTGAGAAGCTTAATCCACATGTCCGGAACCGCCATGGAGAGTCGGTAGTCAAAGCCGACGCCACCGACGCCAACAGATTTGCAGAGAAGCGGCATTCCGGACACATCTTCTGCAATCGTGATGGCGAATGGATACAGTGTATGCATCGCATCGTTGGCCTTCATTGGTTAGTTCGTCTTAAAAATAGGATTTGAAATAAGTGCTTACAAGCATGAGGTAGACGATAGCTTCTTCATCGGCGCCATCTCCAAAGTATTCGTGGTACCCACCAGAAAAACCAGTGCCAATGCCATGGTGTACGTACATCATGCTAGTTACGCCGTCGAAACGGAAGCCATCAAATTGGTATTCTTCCACCCAGAAACGCAGGTTGCTTAGAAGGAATCGCAGGACTTCGTGGTTTCCGTAATTGAACAGACGGCTATCCCAGAGATCGTGGCGCCCTTTTCCACCTTCATGGAAATATAGATGGTCTGTTCCGTCAAATTCGTTAAGTCCGTCGAGGACATTCTTGCAAGCATGCGAGTGGACTATATCCAACAGAACGGTTAAACCCATACCGTGGGCGGTATCTACTAGTTCCTTGAGATCTTCGGGAGTCCCACAGCGAGAACTTGCTGCGAAGAAGCTAGTGACTTGATAACCAAAGGCTATTTATTTGTCAGAAAGAAGTGCAACGAAGACACTGATGTTCAAAACTTACAAGCATAGTAAGCGTGCTCCATGACGGCCATGAGTTGAATGGTGTTGTATCCCAGATCCTTGATTCTGGGAAGGACATCTCGAGTAAACTCCTTGTAAAAGCCGACACGAGGCTCAGAAGTGGAAATCCCGACATGAGCTTCGTAAATACGGATGTTATCAGGCCTTGAGGGGTGAGAATTTTTGAAGACGTATTTCTCTTCGGGAGGGGGATTCCAGAAACGGGCATCATAGATGGGAGAGACGTCCAAATCTTGCGTAACACGCTTGATCCAAGTCGGCAAGCGTTCAATGCGGTTACCATTTGGGAGTATCATTGATATCTATCATAATCTTAATTTGTGTGACCTTTTACGAGATTTTTTTTACACACCTTGAGTTTGGTGTCATGAGGGATAGCACAACGACCAGAAGGCAAAGCAGGCACGGTTAATTCCCAAATGCCGAACTCATTCTTCTTCATCGGATTAGCCGATCTATCCCACCCATCTATGGGCGATATCTGAGCGATCCACAGGATAAAAGAGTCGGAAAAAACATACTGAAGTCGCCGATGAGCACCGCTTCGACCGCGTTCGGGGCCCATTCGCGATAAATGACATCGTTGTTGGGTGCAACGTTGAGGCCGAAATTAAGGTAGCCCTTTGTGAATTTTTCGTAGCCCCCCTCATGTTTGTCGATGACTTCCTTCCAACGCCTGTACGAATTATGCCTCTGGATGATGGCGGGTACATTGGGCCTGAGGTAACCGTCGATGTCTGTGATCGTCTTTGGGTCCAATGCTGGGGTCGCCATGGTGGGTATACGAGAATAAGACGGGGGCGAACGGAAGCCTGAGACGATATACTGGTTCATTTGGAGATTGCGCGGTTTCGACCAGTTCAACTTGCGCTTGCTCCCATGACATACCGCTCCTCGACTAAATTAAGAAAAAAATCGCGAACCGACGCGTGATTTGATCGATCGGTCCGCTTCCCGCTGTTTCAGCAACGAACCACTGATTCCTCGATGTCGAAATCAAACAAAGACACAGATAGTATGGATCTCAAGGTACGTGGATCAACATCATAGCAATGCGATCTTTTGATTCCGTTTAGGATCCAGAGGTATGTGGACCAACATCATAGAAGGCTGAAGCACATGTGATCTTTGATTCCGCTCAGACGCTCCTGGTTTATGCGCAACTCGGAGTGCGTCTACTCAAGATAGAGGTTACCAAGCTCGAACAAGAGAACGCCAGACTTCGTGATGAATTAAAGGACAGAGTTTTAAATTCTCAGCCGCAACGCTCAGGCAGCGCAACCGATGATGACAGTGATTTGGAAGAGTTGAGCTTACGGGTTTCTGGAAGGGAGGTGGAGAGCCCCAAGCAAAGGGCCTCGAAACTTGAAAAGGCATCGCCTTCTCAAACTACTTTGAAATCCAATTTGAATTTTTCATACAGGAAAATGGTAGATTGCGGGAAAAGATTGAAGATGTGAGTCTGGTATCGTATCTGCGACCGCTCTGACCTCCCCTAAGCTCCAGAAAAGGTTGCTCAGAGAAGTGCAGACAGCAAATGCGCCAGGTGAAGAGGTTGACCCATTATATCGTATGCGAAAGGTGCGAATACTTAATTCCTGATGATCGACTCCTTATTGTCCCAGTTGCTCCGAAGGTTTTCAGACCTCATGGTCGTCTCGACCATTGTCGCTGGTACTTGTCCCGGCTGTTTCAAACCATTTAAAGTGAAAGAATGTTCTCGGTGAGTTGATCCGACGCCGACTTTTACTCGATGGCTAAAGATCGTAGTCTTATTTGTGGCCACCTGATTTGCCACGTTTGTTTGCCTAAAATTTCACGAGCTGCCACTAGGGAAACGGAGGCACTTCGGTGCATTAAATGTGGACGAGATACACCTAGAGAGAACCTTGAGCTCGTTTATATGACTGAAAAAGGACGTTGGGGAGGATTAACTAAGGTTGCCCAGGCTTGGATGGCATTTGACAAACGAGGAGAGATGGAAACAAGTGAGGAAGAAGATGAAGAAAATTTTATAACGGATGGAACTGGAACGTACGTCTCAGTAATTGATCACTAATCATCCCCATAACAGGTTTATAGTTCAGAAATTACATCTGACGCTGAAAACAATGACGATGAGACCACTGATGGTGCACCGAACCAGGAACAACCAGAAGGATCTGAGCAGCGGCAAGCTTCGCCTCTTCTGTCAACTGGTGCCAGTGACCTTTTATTTTCCGACTCCCCGAGTAAACTGAAAAGGAAACGAATGGAAAAACTGGCGGCGGAGCGGTCGCAACGTCAAAAGCGAAACTAAGAGCATGTATTATTGTTATCTCCTACCTGGGGGATGTAAGCATTGCAATATATTTTTTCTGTTCGAGACTTCAAGCTTCAAGTTGCAAACCATCAACGCGAATACCACGTGATCGTGTTTTGTTGAATTGCTTTAGCTCTCATATACCTTATCTTTTCCCACTGCTGAAAGCTTGCCGCTCACATTCCCGGGTTTCTCAAAGTTCAATGTAATGGCAGTCAGTTCATCTCCCCGGAAACTTGTTATTCCATTGGCCAGCGGTGATGAACCCAAGTCGTTGTCTTCGTCGATTGGTCCAAACCAAACTAAACGTGTCTTTTATTGTGGGGTAGTAGTTGAGGGCTCTGAAAATGGTAGAAGACTTCCAGATGGTATGTTTTTATTCTAGACAGAACGAGAAATGTTCCCTGACAGAATTCATTAAGAAATTCAGGATCTTGTATTGTCGCTTGGGAATCCACTGCCGTCAGGAGAATTCTCGGAGGGGATCACATCAAAGCAGAACGAATCTTTGAATGAGATTGTAAGTGCGCACCATAAATTATGAGATATTGCTCAAGAGTCATGCGATCATTGCTCACTCACAAGTTCTAGGACAAGGCGGCACAGCGAAAGCGTGCTATGATGGATCCAGAAGCCCTAGCAGCCGTCATTAACGAGCTCGTTACAAGTGAAAGATCCTACATAAGACGACTGCAAGTCCTCAAAACCGACTACGCCGATCCTTTGCGGAGGTTTGCTCGAAACAAAGACACTGCAATTATCCCTGTTTATCAAGCCAACACATTATTCGGCAACATTGACAATATTCTTCCTGTAAATGAAGCTTTCCTGACGGACTTGGAGAAAATGATTGCATCCAATGACTCCCAGCCACTTCGTGGAGTTGGAGACGTTGCTCTAAAGCATTTTAAGCACCTGCGGGGCTTTGAGCACTATAAACAATACTATTCCAAACGAGAGGAAGCTCAGACTATTTTCGAGAAAGAAGTGTCGAAACGGTCATCAAGGTTCGCCTCATATATCGATGTAAGGTCATCTCTGCTCCGCTGATAAGCTTGTCTCAAACTTTCTTGCCAATAGCACATAAAATACCAATCTTCTGATGCTAAAACGCGCGTAGGCCTTCGGGAACTAATCATGGAACCTGTTCAGCGAATACCCCGATATACTCTTCTGTTCCGGACCATGCTTAAACACATGTCACCAGACGATCCTCAGCGTGCCAAAATCATTGAAGCGGATGAAATTGCAAGTAAGATTGCTCAAGCAGAAGCCGACGAACAAACGAAACGTGCTGCTATATTCTACTGTTTAATTGCCAGTATCGATGGCTTCCCACCTGAGTTGTTCTCCAATTCAAGGAGATTTATTGATTGCATTGACGTCGACGACATTTTGACGGATATACCCGTGTCGTCAGCTGCCTCTTCAACCAGTGCCCCTGCCGCTTCATTGCATTGCACTCTTTTTCTTTTCGACGACAAACTCCTCATTGCGAAGCGACCCAATAATGAGAAGGGTGGGAAAACCTTAACTGGTTTAGACTCTGTAGAAAGGGTTACCAACGCAGGTGGAATTCCATCAGGGAGGAAAAAGTCAGGGATGTCATTCAAGGGAGTAGTTGATATCACAGATATCGTCGTTACAGATGTTGGTGGAGCTGGTACGGGTTTTTCCTCTTAACTAAATTCGTCTCGCTTAAATTTGTTCTAGAAATCAATCTTTACTTGGAAAATGCTCCTCAGGATCAGACTGAAAGATGGTCTGGTCGCCCCTTCCGTTCCTTGTCCGTTGTCAATCCTCCAATGCCCATCAATTATTACCCAGCGCAAACGGAATCTGACAAGCAAAGGTTCCTAGAAAACCTTTGGAAGACTCAAGCGATGTACCGGGCTCGCGCAGGACAGTCTGTTGTTTTATGCTCAGAGGATCAAGAAGTTGAGAACCGGCATGGTAAAACCACGCTTGCGAAGACATATTTCAACGTGTATCAACGGACAGCCTTCTTACAGGAACAAAAGAAGGTTTGTCCAACTTCCCGTCTTCTGAACAGCAATCCCTTACAATTCAATAGACCAAAGCAGTTGTGCACATTGACCGAGAACGGCATCCTGCCGCAGATCCCATACCCTTCGGTGTTAATGGTTCACCATTTGTAGTGATTCGCGTCCATCTAATGGATGGTGGTTTGTGTCGGTACTCCGTTCGTTCAAGTGATCCCAACGATGAGGAAGAAGAAGAGATAGTCCAGACTGGGAAAGTATCCAGTCGGGTCATTCAAACAAGTATGCCGTGTGTTTTCGTCTCAAGAAATCGTTTGTTTAATTGATGTTTTAGTCCACCAATTTGGGCTTTTCCAATTTAAGACGGGAGGTAACTCGATTCCCTCGACACCTACGGCTCGCTCAAAGGTTGCAATATTTGGTCTTGACGCAATTTCAAGGAACTTGTTTAATACTCGTCCTGGGTCAATGAGTGACTTTTTCGCTGGGTCGATCAATGGAAAACGGAGTCGTTCCAGATCGGCCACCAGCCGTTCCTCAATGTACACGCAATCAACGACAACCCTGGACAGCACGAAGTCTTCGCATCGCTCTAATTCAACAGCGACGGCCGCTACAACGATATCCACTATGGACGAAGACTCGTTCTATGCGTCTCAATCATCCAAGGGTAAAACAGTTTCAACGAAGTCCAAATCAAGAAATGGATCACCCGTAGACTCAGAAAGGGGATTGCATAGTCGTTCTCATAGTCACAATGGACCTTCGTCTCGACCGGAATCCAGAGCATCTTCCTGTGATCCAGAACTGGTGTACAGTGACACTGAAGACGATGGAGGTACCATACTGGCCCATACAAAGAACGTCATTTCTTCTGATTATCACCTCGATGTTCAGCTGGAGTTGGCAAGACAAAATAGCCTGAGTCAACACAGCAAGCCCGCTGTCCCTTTACACACCGATGTTCCAGTCGAAGAAACTATTTACGAGGGTTAGTCATATCTTCGTATTCCGATAATTCCCGCATTTGTTGATGACTAGGTTTTATAGAAGAGCCACCATTCCCCATGCGACCATCATCAAGAGCTTCCAGGAGCACACGTTCGACGACACCGCGGCCAGAATCCCCCACCAAGCACACGCGTTCTCCGTCTCATGCTTCTACTGAACGCCGGTTGATGGGCCCGCGTAATCCATCATCCTTGCCACCTAAGAGTCCTGTTCCTCCTCGAGTTGACCTTCCGTCGATGGATGATGACCTCGCACTAGAGGCCATTAACCGGTTGTCTGACCCTACATTGCACGCACCATCGCCTTCTATCATCCCGCGAAGCAAACGCCAACCCTTCAATCCTACAGGCAACATAGAAGCAACTCCCAAGTCAACTATTCTGGTCAATTCCATGCTTACCGCCACGCCGATCGAGCCTTTGTCTATCAAGAAGAAAACCTCAATGCGAAGTTCAGCTGTTCTAGCTTCTCCTACGCCCCGGAAGACTTACGTCCGTAGTTCTCCCTTGAGCAGGGGTCTGAACCGGGTCGTCTCTCCAAGAAGAGTTTCACCAGGCTTCAAGAAAATGAAGGCAAACGGGTCTACTACTCTGTCTCTTAGTGAAGATATCGAACATCTGAGGTATTTAAGTATTTCTACAAAGGACGATGTATGTAAAGTTCCCTCCATTGATCTATTTTGCATGTTGATCGTCCTTTCTCCAGATTGAGATGTCGCGGAAGTCAATTAAGCGAATCAAACTGGAGGCCGATGGATTGAAACTGCAACCCTCAAGTTCCCTAGAAGAGTTGTCTTCCAGGCCTTCCTCGCCTGAGAAAGGCATGCGAACACCACAAAGCAGTGCACCTTTGGTAAAGTTAATACTTGATCATCTGCGATTTAAATCTTATTTTTTTTGGTAGACCAGAGAAGCCCAAGAACGTATGGAAGAGATGCGAAATCTTCTCAAACACAGGCAGCAAGGAGACGGAACTCCAGTTAGACGACGTGTTGGCAATATCCTCGACACACCAACCAATCAGACTCATAATGATACACCTAAGAGTTTCATTCGGAGTGTCGACGTGCTTGTGACTGAAGCTGATAAGGACCTCATAAAGGCCATTAAGAATCAAGATGCACTTCAGGCGGAGTTGTTTCGACTGGCCGAAGAGTTTAAACAAAGGGCCATAGAGTTTGAAAGGACTAAGCTTGAGCTCCAAAATTCGAAACGACAATGTGAACTGGTAAAAAGTTTGCTAGCAGATGCGACAGCCGAGAAGGATATCATGTATGAGGTCAGTAAAGACATGAAATTTCCAAGCATATATTTTTACCCTTACGCTATAGGCATTCAATGAGGAGCTGGATGGGATGTACAATGATGCCAATCTGCCCGAAGATGAAGCATGGCGTGCTTTGTCATTAGATCTTCGAGATACCAAGGAAGATCGGAATAGGATCTCAAGAGATAATTCGTAAGCCAGCTTTTGTCAATTATTTTACCTGCTCAATCTGGCATTCTAATAGGCAATTGAAGCGAAAACTAGCAGAATTAGAAGCAGAAAAAGAAGAGTTTGTCTTTTTTGTTTGAAGTCTGTCGCTTTGCTAATAACTTCACTCAAGATGGGGAGATCTACTACGAATGAACGGGCTAATACCTTTACCATGATCTATTGTCATCTCGCTATTTATGAACGGACACTGGATCCAGGAGATCCCTTTCAAGTCTTTTTTTTGCTCATCCATCTACATTTCGAAAACTACGTTGCATTAATTGTGTGCTATGTATATTTTGTATTTCTATTCCTTGATATTATGAGATACATCAACTACGATGAGAAGGCAGAAACGGTTGCTACAGGTGGCGGTACAATAAGACGTTACGGGCAAGAAAAAGAGTGGAGCAAGGGGGTATAAAGATGTATGGTGTAGGTATTAAAGAAGGGGGAATGGACAAAAGAGCGATAATACATGACCAACTGCAGGGAAAGGGGGAAAAAATAAATAAATGCTGTAATGAATGAAATGAAAGACAAGGCTACAAATGAATGGTCCCCTCAAATCACTAATAAGGATGCGCGAAGTGGGTCAGACTATCTCCTAGTTGACCATCATTGGTGCAGCCATCACCGGCATTCCAATGGAAAACTTGTCTTTCGCCACGTTCTCGTCGGCTTCGCGTATCGATGTGATAGTCACAAAATCAAGTTCATCCCCTTCAGACTCATTCTTTCCATGTGGGCGACCAGAGTCCTTTGTAAAGATATTCAGTACAGAATAATTTGAGCCATTGGAATTTGATGCGACTTTGTTGTTTTGCTGCAACACATCCATACACGCCATTGATTTCAAGGAGCTTTGAGTGGGATGGCTGACGATGACGGAAACCGGTGCGGTAATGCCAGGGCGGAAATGAAAAAGATCTTTGACGTTTTGGACAAAGGAGCGGGAAGGTTTCATCTGTGATGGATTGTCTGAAGGAACAGAAATGAAAGTGGCCGAAATTGGCATGACGGAGAGGTCCTCCACGGCGGCTTGTGCAGATGAGTGTTGAGGTAAAGATAAATCAGTAGGAGTTGACTCGTTTTGCAGGCTTGTAGAAGACTTATCGAGATCAATGAATGAAAACGATGTCAAGCTCAATTTCTTGGCATTTTTCCTCCCGGAGGTTCTTTTGGTCGGGGCAGACGACACTGTTGAACGACTCAAAGTCTCGATTGTGACAGAGGTCCTTTTCCTTGGTACACGAACGCTCTCGTGCTTGGACAATATCGCCATTCCCCTACTCATACTGCCCATGGCCATGCTCGAACCCGTCTTGGCCTTTGTTGAACCCCACCCCACCCCTGGCCCGACATCTATTTTTTCCCTCCATGCTGCATCTGCCCTTGCCGAGGCACAACTCGCTGAGATTACATCTTGTAACTCAAAATCAATCGCTTGGCGTGCAGTGGCCGATGAGCGGGTAATAAGGACTGTTTCTGTTTCCCTCTCTCTGTCTTTCTCCTTTTCTCTGTCGTGGGACGCCAAATGAATCGGAGAGAAGATACTCATGACGGACGTCGACGACGAAGAACGGCGGCTAGGTAGTTCTTCGTCCAATTGTGGAGGTTGGGGATGACGTTTGGATCCACCTCTCGACATTGTTGAGCGTTTTTTCTTCCTTCCAGACTTTCCATGCACATGGTCACGCAGTGAAATAAAAAACGGTTCCGTACGCGTCGTCCTGGGTTCACTTTCCAATGCTGATCCATTGGCTTCACAGACGTCCGGAATCGAACAGATTGTTGGGAGGCCCCCCACATCGCCGCTGCTCGAGGTAAGTCCCTCTTCAACCATTTCGACGAGCTCACTATGTCCATCGTCTGATCCAGGAGCTGATGGGGGTGTGCTTTCGACAATAGACTTTCTCCCGTCGAAACTGGGGATAGGTTCTCCAATCCATGCATGAACATGCTTGATGGCCTCAGAGACGGAAGCCAACCATACGTCCTTCTCTCGTAAACAAGAAGCAGCCAGCTCGAAATGTTGACCGGCCTTCGACAGCCGAAATGAATGGGGAAGGATAGCTATTATACCCGACGGTTGAGTGAAACAAAATGCAAGGGTTTGAAAAACTCACCCTCATCTTCATCAATGCTGACTACGTCCCATCCGTCAAGAGCAAACCAATGTCTAGGTTCGTATCTTTTTCCCTTTCCGGCTTTCACGAAGATCAGGTAGCCGCCGTACAAAAATGTGCCGAGATACTTTGCTTTCATCTTTATCTTGCCTTTTATGGCGCCTGTCGACCATGCATTGACAAGATGAGAGTAATGGATCACATCGAGTAAACCAGAAAGAAGACATGGTCCAAGGGATGAGAGAAAGGCAGGCGTTGGCAGACGTGTTTGAGAAGAACTTTGCGTCTGCGTAGACGCAAAACCACGGGCAGAAGAAGAATTGGGATGTGGTGGAGAGGAGTAAGAATGACTGAAGGACCCAGAAGAAAGAGTTCCTTGAACTTGGAGCCCGAGACACATGCGAGAAAAAATGAGAGACGACTGAGTAGCAATCGATTGCCGTTCCCTAGCGGCATCGACAGATGCGGCGACATGCCGCATTGCTCGTGCTGAGCTCTCTACAACATCCACGTCCGTGGGCCGAGAGACATCCCTTAACGCTTTTGAAGGTAGCAGTTGGTCAAGCAAAAGCGGATATTTACATATCCTTTGCACAGGCTTAATCATGTAATCGGCCATTGCGATTTTCCTTGCCGAAGACTTGTCTCTTTCCTTGACCTTTGTGGCTTCGATCGTACCACCAGAGCTCGCAGTAGCCGAACGCTGTAAATCGGATGTCATCCCATCGTCCAATAACAGGGTTATTGTATCTTCCTTCTCCTTGTTGTTACTACTAACCGAAATCGCAGTCATGGCAGTCATGCTTGCCCTTAGCTTCAATGACTTCGGAGAAGATGTTGCCTTTAGCTTGGAATCCTTCCTATCCTCAAGTGAAGTCAGGGATAGCGTGCGTTTTCGATCTTCTAAGGCAGGAGGCATTACGGCGTGGACCGATAAGCTTTTCGAACCAGCGTAACAGGCATTGTGTGAGAAGAGCTTCTGAGTGGAAGAGGAGGCTTCATGAAGAACCGGTTTCTTTTTGCTTCCGAGCACTTCAGAAACGATGGATGAAGACCGGTGCTCGAATATGTCGAGCTCTACTGGAAACTGATGAACGGCTTTGCGAAGAGCGTCCATAGCCTCGGGGTGGCCTGCACAAAAGGTTTGGTAAATGTTAAATCGAGACGCCTAGCATGTAAAATGAGAGCTGAAGGATGCCATAGAAGATAGAATACAACCTCTGTAGAAAACTTAGTAGAAACTATCCTGATGGCCTCGTCCACATTTGCCAGCTGAAAACGCTCTGTGACGTGAAGATCCTCAAATTCGTCACTTTCTATCGAGAAGCCAAGAGGTTCGAGAACCATGCAGAGCTCCTTGACAAAATGTTCGTGCAATTGCAGGATTTCCTCGCCATTTCGTGTCAGAAGCTCTACCTCGTGATCGGTGAAAAGGAATCGCGAACTCGGGGCCTTGGGGTATGGAGACATGCTCGGGGGAGTCGGCATGTTCTGTAACTCTGTGGATTGTCCTGTAATCGAGGATGCATGGGATGTTGAGGAATGCATCCATGAGGAAGAAGGGCCAGTAGTGAACGACGCGAAAGTCGAGGTGGAACACAAGGACCTCACAACGAGAGTAGGCAAAATACGAAGATAGACCTTGAGAGAAGGGAAAAACTGAACAAACGTCATGAAAACATAAGAAATAGCATACGGTAACAAGAAACCTCAAATCCTCCAGATAGCCATACTCTGTCGCAAGCAACTCTTTGAGTGCATGGTACCTCCTCACTGCGTCCTTGCTGCGTACTGCATCCCAGGTATCCCCGACACTGCATCCATCGGATGAGCACACGTCTTCGTCTTGAGGACTATCTTCAACCGCTGGCGGGTTTGTTGATACCCGAACAACCGACGTCGGGTCACTAATGCTCCGTTTGCGAATCGGGCCGAGCCCCGCGCTCGACTCAATACGGTTGAGTGGGGGAGATGTGGGGGCATCGGTATCAGCGGAGATGCTCCTGGCGATCGGTAGAGGACCCTGCATGACAGAGGGATCGCGAAAGTGGTCCGAAAGGGGACCCCCAGGAATGGTGGTCGCTGGAGGAAATGACGAGGAGCGATTCCGGGACATCGCGGGACTCAGTGAGCTCGAAGGGTTGTTTTAACGAGGCAGATAGGAGACGAGTTGGGTGGGCTAGACGAGAACATTCATGCCGACAGCAAAGGAGAATAGTTGAAGGTGCCTGTGACTGTGACTCACAGGCCAGATTAGGAAACTACACCAACAAAGCATCTCCATCTAAATGCTAATACAAATCTAGCTTATCATCTGACCGAGGAATGAAAGGAACGTTCTTGGTCTCACACTCCCGCCGTCTTAGATCCTCTTTGTCTAAAAACCGTCTCAGCAAATCCACGTTTTCCCCTATAAACACGCAGAACGCCGCCTTCTGATCCGCGTCGTGGTCCTGCCATTTAAAAAATCAGCGTCTGTATGTAATACTCTGATAAACACAAACCTCCGGTGCGGGCTCCGAAAATCGCTGCACGCCCCGCCTTCGATTCAGACATGCTATGCCCGTGGCGGTGAGCTGCTGCAGCCGATCTAACTTTCTCAACAGCAGATGAATCGCATCAAGCGAGAGATGGTCGCAATAAGAGAGATGAAGACGCTCCAACTTGGTCGCGTGTTCAGCAAGAGAAAAGATACCGATGTCGGTTAGCTTGTGTACCCGGATGAGATTGAGTCTGCGCAGACTTTGAAGTCCTGCGAGCTCGAATATAGACATGTCCGTTAAATTCCGACAGACTGTACCATGCAATCAGCGAAGTTGTTCATTAAGTGAGAAAATAACCTACACGCGACATCCACTATTCTCAGGTTGATGCATTCTCTCGCAATCTTCACCACGCCCCTGTCCGTTACGTTGCTTACATGCGCGATTATCAACACATCGAGATGATCCCCGAGCTTCGCCACGCAGTCCAGGGCCGTATCTGTTAACATGCCACACTTTGTCAAATTCAAGCTCTGTATTCTGGGTGCATGGCTGACGACCCCCTCTATTGCACTGTCCGTGATCTTGCAGTCAGTTAGGTCCAAGACACGCAAGTTCTCTGCCGTGTGTCGCAAGTTCAAGGGCGGGAGTTGCTCTAACCATGTAGTAGGTCGATGCGGAAGGGATTTGTCCCGGGAAGAGCTGCCGCTGGGGGTAGGTGATGCCAGTGGATCACGGCGTATAGATGACGGGAAGGCTTTGTCCGACAAGAGAGGATTGTTAGCGACTCTCAGAGTGCGCAATTTCCTGTAGGATAGGAGAAGAAAATATTTGGTGGGTTATAATTTATCATTGTGGACTGCAAAGAACCACCTACCTCGAGAAAGACCAGATATCTCGTACCGCCACAGGGGTCAATAGAGGCAGGTTGCATATCTCCAATTCGACGAGCCTCGAGCATGTCTTCGCAATTGCGGCGATCGAGGGGTCGGTGAGGCCAACAACGCCGTTCAAGACGAGCCAGTCCAATGGAAGCGATTTGGTCGTTAGTTCAAGGACACCGACATCAGTAACATGTGTGCAGTTGGCAATGTTGAGTCCCTGGAGGTTGATAGCATTGGCGGTCAGGAGGACGAGAGTGCGATCTGATGTATCAGGGACACCACTGAGACAAACCGTTTCGAGATGTGGGCAGGAAGGCAAAGTGGCTGCCACTTCATCATCAGTAATTAGCCTCTGCGCGGGGAGAGGACGATCTTCAGGCGGCTCGGGAAAGTCGTTATCCTCCTGGTCCTCGTCCCTTGGAGGTGGCAGAACCAAAGGAGTCTGCAGGATGAGATGGCGGACACGCCTGTACTCTTCCTCCGTTGGCAGACGGTCGATGATTTTAATCATGTCGTCATAAAATACGTCCTTCGTTCTTGTTCTTTTAACCTCTAATTCAGGATTAAATCTGGATCTAGCAGCATTTTTCTGCTCCTATAAAATACGAAGACCGAAAAGTCGGCTTGTTTAACAAATCCTGTGTAAGAGCGACGTGCCCTATGATCATGATACATAGACGGTTGTGAAGTCTAGGTCAGTCTAGGTCCTGCAAAAAGGTATAGGTTGTATATCCATGGGGTTAGAAATGAGCAAGTAAGGAAAGACAGAACTTACAATATGTGATTCTTCGGTTCGTGTGGCCAATAAAGGCTAGTAGAATAGAAGATGAGGCCTATAATATTGCAGAACAGAATTTGGGGTCTTGATAGAACCAAAAGCAGATGAACAGATATAGTCAATTGCATACAATTGCAATGTTTAGCTTGCGGGGTCTCACAATCTGTAGTCAAGGACAGTGAAGAAACATATCCACATTTGGTTAATCAACCCGAACAGCTTATCTAATCGTCAATGTCATCCACATCGACCACAAGCTCCTCAACCCAACGCCCGCGTGCTGCCTACAGAGCCTTCCAGCAGCCCTCGAATCCTGGCGCAGACCCAGAGAAGAGTGGGATACCAGTGACGCCGGCAGTCCTCAGGTCCATCTTTGCAAATTCGAGATCTCCTTTGGAGGAGAGGTCAATTTCCAGAATTGCATTCTTCAGGTCCGTATGTCATGTCGCTGGGTTAGGGGATCACTCACTCGGATGCCGGTAGATTTGCTGGTTGGCTTCTTAGCATTATTGGGATAAGCATGACTGCTGCACGGAACCGGGGCCTTATAAACACTGCCACATTGCTCGGAGTTGTATAGAGAAAAATGTCATAATCGTGTCTGCTACTACTTAAAACAGGTGCACTGCGCCTGTCGCAGGCGATATCACTCCAACGACCTTACTCTCCATGTCCCACATGCCACCTCCCTCAAAAATTACCAAATCTTCCATGCCTTCCTCAGTTGCTCGAACGCCAAGAAGTTTTTCTAGATCTCGCGTCACAGTATGGTATGCTTGAGTTTCAGAAATACGTTTGTTTGACTCGAGAGCAGCCTGTCCGAGCTAAATATTCTTGAATCGAAGTGCACGAAATTGACTCACCCATTTTACTGTGAAGCGCATATGTATGGCCTCCCACACGTCCCGGGCTCCAAGACCCACCGTTACTCCATTGTCCAGTAAAGTGACCAGAGCGGTGTCGTTTGTAATGGGTGGCCCAGGTAATCTGTCACCGTTTCTTAGTTCGGTTTCAGGGATCTGGAATTAAAATTCGGATGGCTCACATTCGTTTTTGATCCCAGACAACCGGAAACGGACGAGTGGGTGCCAAAATAATTCCAACGGCCGCGTCACCTGCAGGCAAACTCTTGCTTAGATGCTTCCTGAAGACGCCGATATAAGCTTACTGATTTCCTTTGCCAAAAGGTGAGCCTCCGCCGCTCCACTAAACACCATCCTCATCTGAGAGCCAATTTTATCTTCCACATCAGCTTTGAGTATGAGAAGATTGGCCATAATATCGGCACTTTCCACTTCGATGACAAGAGGAACAACACCCTGTCAAGTGGCAGTTGATTAACAGTGATTTCAACATGGACTTGCCATTGAAGGAATTGAATGGCAGTGACCTCACCTCGGCTGCCTGCTTGAACCAATGACCAGTCTCCTTATCCTGTGTTTCCCATCCATAAAGCAATCTCCTCAGCGCAGCCATCTGCGTGCTTACGCTCACTTCTCCCAAAGCAGGGTTAGGTTTGCCCATCACAACGTGAAGCGCTGCGACATCCTGCACTATCGCACCACGTTGCATCGCATGAGCGGCACCTGTACGGAAGGTGGTAGACAGCCCAGAAATTATATGTGCTTCGGATCGGTAGAAGGGTTTCGCCAAGGAGCTAGTTGCAATGGCCACTCCGGCACGATATGCCATGCTGACTTTATGTGAGTACTAATTTCCGAGTAGAATAATCAGTCCACATACAGTGCATTGCGGGTGCTGAAGACGAGTGCGTCCATTGCCCGGACAACGGCCCCTGGATCATCCAATATATGTGGTACGTTCTTTTGGAAGGCATCATAGGTCGGTCCATCGGCCGTTGAGGGTTCTGAGGCTATCTCTTCTAAACCAAGTTGGGTTCCATACGCCATGAGCGTGGGGGAAACAGCTCCTCCACGTAGGTCCAGCACACTGTCCGCTCCGGTTGAACTGGAGCAACTAGTGCCGGCACAAGTTACTTTACCGCCTTCAACAAGAACAGTGCCCAAATTCGGTTCAACACCATCCGCAAAGAATACTTTATCAACGTCTCCATTTAGAGTCTTTCTCCATATTTCTCTCACATTCGTGAAGATCACTTTTCCTTCCACCTTCTTCCCTTCAAGTGGAGGCAGTCCATCCCACCTGATTGAATCGTTTCTTTCCTTGTCCCAATTCGGCACGTCTGGAATTCTTCCCCATTCCTCACCTTCCTTTCCTTTACCAATTTCGACGTTGTTCTCTTCACCTGGTTTCTTGGAAGGAACAGGTATCTGCAGAACACCATCGATCCAGACTTTTTGGGGTGTTGCCCCTAGTTGAAGGGGATGGGAGTCCCATAGGACGACGTCTGCGTCTGCACCTTCAGTGAGAATTCCAATACGATGGACAAGACCTGCTGCAGTAGCTGGGGCCGAAGTGACAGAGGCAAGGGCTAGGTGAGGTGGGAGGCCAAAGTAGTGCGCTTGTTGCGCTTCGTAAAGGAGATACCGTGAGTTAATAGTTGGGTGATCAGACTGGATACAATTTGTGTTAGTCACCCCTCGATAGATTATGAAGTTAGCAAAGTACCTTCATGACGACAGGTATCCCTTCATCTGTCAGGACTCGGCTAGCAAATTCTGAGCCACGGTAAGTCTCTCTTTTGGTCCTAGGAGATGACGAATGAGTTCATTTCTACCAGGACTATTAGGAATTTCCTACCTATGGTTCGTCGCAGACAGTGCGACAAAGGGGATTCCGCCATAACTGTGGATACGTTGAGACCCGACGATCATGAATGAATCGAACTTTGGACTTACGTTTTGTTGACAATTTCCGGCACAAGCCATGCCTCCGATGCCCGATGGAATGAAGCAATTGGAAAACGGAATTCATTGGAAAGCTATATTGTATCCATATTTCAGCACTTCATCCGATTCGAGCGTCCGAAAACCTACCCGAACCATTGCGTCGATATCAACGGCTTCTTCACAAGCTGCAGAAACCTATTCAGGATTAGACCGGGTTCATCCTGGAGAAATGACACATGCCTTGACACGACCTCTGATGACGTCCACTAAGCTTTCCCATTTTATGTCTTGAGGGAATGGCGTGTCTATGAGGTTCCATAAACCGTTTTCCGCCTTTGCACAGAACGCGTTCTGGGCTTCCACGAGCTTCACAGCTTCAGTATAAGCAACACGCAGAGCCCAGACGTTATCCATTCGATTGCCATACTTCTTGACAGACTCTCCACATGCGTGACTGTAATTAGTGAAGTAATCGTTGAGATGGTAAGAATGTTTAATTTTTTTTTCGAACCAAACTTACTGCAAATGTCTCCAACGAGTCGTAGTGTAATCACCTCCGGGGCCATTGAAGTTGTATGGGGGTTCCACGATCATAGAAGATGCTGAGCGATCTCTTGGCTTCCGAAGCTTTACGATGAATGCTTGCCCTCCTGGAGATAATGAGGTCCCATAACGCTGAGCCGACAAAACACCTCAAACCAATTGCATTTTTGCTCCCAGGCAACACCTGGGCAGAAGTAACTCCACCAGCCATGGCGAGTTCATAACTGTCATCGTGAGTGTTGAGTCCGTCGATGCTCCGAAGCCACGGTACAATCGGGCCTTTATTCGAATTCAAGTCAACAGCCCCTAGATATGTAGTTGTAAGATCGGTGATGCCGTATTCAAGTAGATGAGAAGAGCCAATACCAGCAAGAATAGGAGCACTCAAGACACCGAGATGCGTATGAAGATCCACTGAGGTAAGTAATCATTTCAGTCAGGAGTACCAAATTATCAAGTAAGAGCCATACCAAGGCCAGGTGTGAGCCACGCCCCTTTCGCATCTACTACCGTCAGATTCGGTGTATTCTCAATGAGTCGCCAGGAGACCTTCCCCAATCCCTTGATGATTCCTTTGTCGAGCAAAATATCCCCGCTCACAACTTCCTTCCCTTGATCTCTCCCCGTAAAAATCACTGCATTCCGGATGAGTGTAGCATTCGTGCCGGGTTCGTGCCTGTCAGATTTGTCTCGAGAATGGAAGAAAGAAGGAGGTCCTGGAGTGATCTTCAGCTCAGCACACCGAGCAAGGACCGTTTCCTTGTGGGAGTCGAAGATGGGTGTATGTAGGTTGCCTTGAGGAATGATAGTAGAAAGAGGCGCAGAGAGGTCTGTGAATGAGAAAAGTAAAACAGCAAGAATAGCAAGTGAGGCAGTGAGAATAGTTGCACCGTATCGCAGCTTAGACTGGCGTGAGTCCCAGCCTGCAGAGGAGAGGACTTTCCCAGTCATAGTAGTGGGACTTGTGGCAGTATCACCCCAACTTTCAAACAGTCTGATTATACGTCGCAAAAGGTGTGTTCTCCGCATTGCATTTCGCAAATGAAAAGCCAGGTGTTCATTTTATTTCAGCAGCGGACAAAGGGTGCGTTCATTGGCCAGCCATCACGCAACCTGTAAATCACATTGCCTCATGTACATTCAACGTCAGACGATTAAATATTAAACACTTAATCTATTCCGATTTTTACCACACACAACTATTCTGAAACCTCGTCCCGTGCCTCGCGTTGCCTGCTGGATCCCGCCTCAGGTGTCTCGTTCGACTCTCTCGAATCCGGTTCAGTGACAGCTGCGGCACTCGTAACTTTTCTCTCTTTGCGTTTCTTGGAATTTGTGGCAGGTGGGGCAGGGTAAACCGATTTTTTGATTCGAAGAATGTCCATGATTTCTGGTTCGAGAATCAAAGATTTCAGTCTCACTGTGTTCTTTGTAACTCACCTTGATGGGTCATGTCTTCGTGACCCTTTACACTGTTTTTGAGGGTCAACCAACGCCTTTGTAGGGTATGTGCGCTCCAAAGGTTCCAATCAGGGTCTGGTATCACTTTCCAGTCGATTTCGGTATCATCCCTAACATTCATGGAGTCGATTCTAAAAAAAAGTTTATTGAATGTTAGCACCTAAGGAAAGTCTCGAGGCTCACTTGTGAACCAAGATGTACGCGTCCTGCTGACTCCATCTAGGCTTCTGACCCTCGTTTTTGACAGTCTTACTCAGAGCATCCGTCCTGGTTTTGTAATGGATCAATAATAGCATAACCTCCACAATCGTAACAAACAAACCATTTGATTCGACACTGCTGCCGACCTCGCGTACCACCCATGAGCTCACTGACCTTGCCCCAGAATACGTCATTGTCAATATTCTTCCCTTGTTGAGTGGTCATGTCAGTAACAATCTTCGTCAATTGCTCTTCTTCCTCTTTCGACCAAGGACCTGATCGTTGTACTTTAAGGTAATGTCGAATTGCTAGAGCAGAATAACAAACCTGTTACGCGAATATCCCGATTTACGATATGATTACGGTGACGATCCCTGCAATCTGAAGACATTCTCCCAACACGAAGGCCGATTTTTTCCCATGCCTGGCCATATTCCTTAACTGCCCTATAATTCAATTCTGTTAATATCCACATTCGCGATGCGATCCACCTACCGTATAAGTGCTTCATCTTCTTCAGGCGACCATGGACCTAGTCTGCTGCATGGGTGGTATATCCGACGTACGTGGTGATAGACAGCAATGATCGGTCGCAAAGGAACAGCAGCGGCTAATCAACGAGGGATAAGTGCCATGCAGAATGGAAGCAAAAGCCACGTACTTATCTCGGACCAGAAGGCAGTGTTTTTGGATTTATCGCTTTTGGAGAAAATAAGGCCAACAAGGTCATCGTAATTCATTTGCTTGTCCTAGAAGGGTCATCCCGTTGTGTAATACATAAGAGAAGTAAACCAACTTTTTGATATGCTTGAATTGCGGTTCTTAATTGCTGTTCCTCTATAGCGGAGAACTTTCCCTTTTTATAAACGAGGCCTATGATCAAATTTGTCCACATCAGTCAAACACAGCCTGATAATCAATGGATATCCTACCTTCTTCTCTGACTAGTTCAGTCAATTTACTTGCGTTAAGCCACTTCGTTGCGAGAATTTGGGCATGATTTGGATTGATGTGCTGTTCGCCCCCAGGAAGACTCATATCAATCGTCCTCTTGTACCCATTCTTCGAAAATGCCTTCTTGGCGTGGGGGCCATTAGGATCATTCATTGATATTTGACATGCCTCAGACGAAGCTATTACTGGCGGCATAAACGGCAGATGTGGCGGTGGAGGTGCAGGGCCATTATCCCCCCCGGTACCGCCTACGTTTTTTAGTGCAGCAGTTAGCTTTCCGATGTCAATTTCTTGCAGCGCACGTAGGATGTCGTCGTTGGATCTTAATGCCAACTCTGATAATGGGCCTCCATTCGGGGTTATTGCAAGATTGGGAAATGCGTTGGGATGAGTAGCACCATCGGGAAAACCGAAGGACATTGGGGGAAATGGCAAGAAATGGCCTGAACCGTAAGGAATAGGTGGTTGCATCTGAGGAAGAGCACCCTGAGAATTCGACATGGTGGCCACAATCGCGGACAACAGTGCAGCAGCAGAAGCCTGAGAGTTTGCCTCGATCTCAGCGTCCGTCTGCTGTGCCAAAGGGACGACTTTTTCTTTTGCCTTGTCCTTTTTCTTCTTCTTTTTTACGGATGTGGCACCCTGAACAGGTTCCACGACGGTCGATGGCGTCTCACAGGCAAGCCCTCCCGATTTCTCTTTGTCGTGCTTACGCCTTTTCTTCTTCCCACCTCTCTCTGCCAATGTCTCATCTGCCTGCTGTTCCTCATCACGCAGGCGCTTTTTCCGCCTTTTCTTCGTGACTTCTGAATTGGATATGACGTCTGGGTTGATGCTGTGACTGTAAGAGTCGACAGCCGTCGATGAGCCCGCAACCGTGGAAAGCATTAGGGTGGGCTCGAAGGAAACAGAAAAGGCTGAGAGCGTGACAATGTCACACTACTGGCTACTCGTCCTCAAACCAACGTTCTTCAGCGTCTCTGTCCCCGTCTTCTCCAAGAGTCTCGTCCCAGTCGATTTTGTCGTAGTCTATGTTCTGTAAAGAGCATTTTCAGATTTTTACTGGTTTTTTTTTCCTATTTTCTACCTACGTCCAGGAGTCCATAGATGAAACGCTCGCGAATGCGACGTTCAAACAGCGTTTTCATTTGCTCGTCGGTTTCCTGTTCTGGGGGTTGAATGTTATTTTCATTTTCATTTTCTTCGTCGTCGCTGTCCTCTTCCTCGGACACAAAATCATCTTGCTCTCTGCCTCGTCGCAGGTTTCGCACACGCCCAGATTCCCTTTCCTCCTCGTAGTCACCCAAGAGGCTGCCCAATTTCCCTACATGTTGTTGCGCTCCTTCAAGAAACTCATTCTTTGCCCATAATCGTTCTTCTTTGCCCTCTTCGATCCCACTTCGTTCACGACCCTGCCAAAGCTCAGGCCATGAATTCCGGGCCACCACAATCCGAAGTTCAGGTGGAGAGCTGTTGGCATATTGAAAACGTCTGTTTCGAATTGGAACGAGTAGAGTACGTTGCTTTGGAGTGGTGATAATGCTAAAGTGTCGGACGATATTGGGGGGTAATTGAAACAGGTGTCGATTGAGAAACCCAATTGGATCGACCTCAGGTGCTGGAGAATAATCCCCAGGCAATCCAAGATATTTCAGCATAAGACTTTTATCAAAGATCTCCAAAGCCATGTCGCAGTACGAGTTTAGGGTGCTGTGACGGTGTGACATCATCTTTCAAAAAAAACTATGTCTGACGACCCAGAGGTTGTGCGCGTCTACGGCTGTCGATGGGCGTGGTGTCGCCTCAATTTCGCGGACAATGATACGCTGTGGAATCATGTCGTCTTCGAACATGTACGACGCGCAATTCCTGTGCGCCGCAAAGAAATATTGATGCTGAGGAGAACTGAAGAAGGCTTGGGAGACAGCCTCAAAATATCAGATATTATGCGAGATCCCTCGTCCTCTCTGTCGCAGAAGTCAAAAGGTATTGTTCTCGTCGCTGCTGAGCATGGAACGCAGCTGAAAAATAAATCATTGTGTAGCTCCTGCATTGTCTCACCAACTTCCTCCTTCGTCATCGCTGCCATCCCCGCCAACTTCAAGTCCAGCGCAGGACAGTATTCCCGAAGATATAGATCAACAGGCCAATTTTGTACACCCAACTTTCGCTTCTTTCAACTCTCCAGCTGGGTCATTGGCCACTCTCAATATTCCAACTTCACCCACCTTCAGCGCCCTCGTTCACCGGACAAATAAGCGGAAAGAGGCTTCCGAGGCACAAGAACGTTTGGGCAAGCGTTCTAAGCTGCATTTTGGCTCGCAGGAATCCGCATCCGCTGCCTCCATGGGATCTGATCGTTCGGTTGAAGAGCACCTGACCCAGACTTCTGGCGAGGACGAAGATGACAGTGGTAAAGATACTGAACCTGGTGGTCAGGGAGGCGATGACGACGGCGACAGCCAAGTTGACCGATTTAGAGAAAACGTGGTGATGATCCCACCGACGTCAGGAACACCATCAAGTTCACCGAGTCTGGTATTGGAAAGCTCGCAGCAAGTTGCTTACGATGTTGAATTAAACTGGGACGAGCATGACCCCTCTCCACAATATCCTTCACTCAGCAGTCAAGGGAGAAGCACAAACCCGTTTCTTGAGTCAATGTCACATCCTCCTTCTCAATTGCAACTATCGTCTCCCCTCTACCACATCCACCAAAAGTCATCCCCCCAAACCGACACAAACAGCAGTGCTCTGTCACTCCCACTCAACGCCGTTGCACTATCGTCCCCAGCTGGCTTCACAGCAAGCACACCCCAACGCCAGACATGGTATCAGCCATCTTTAAGACGGCGAGTCAGCAGCAGATCTCCCAGTGGCGAGACCACACCAAAACCTATTTCCCGGAAGCGGGAACCGACTGGTACACTCCCTACCGTCAGCGAAGAATCTCATTCGAGTGCGTCAAGGGTTCAGGACATGGTTCCATCAACACCCCAATCTATCCATGAATCACCCTTTCCCAGAAAATCTGTATTCCGCTCTGGCACACTTCAAGTTACTCCGAGTCATCCTTCCGTATCACCCCTTCATTCTCAATCCCCATCACGACGTCAACCTATGACTCCACATACCAACGCTGACGAGGGGACTTCCGTTCGGGGCTCTGAAGAAAATTCTGACTTGAGCGACAGCCAATCTCAGTTTGACCAGCAGTTGCCCTTGTTCGAGGATATATCTATGTCCTTGTCTTCATACCCCCCATTGCAAACTCAGGCTCCGTATCAGAGTCAAAGCTTTTCTCAATTGGAGTAGTTCAATTTCGTTTTCTCCCCTACTTTGGCATTTTATAAATTTTTGCATTTTGCATTTTGTGGCATATTTTTCGTTTCTTTCTTTCGCAAATACAAATATTGAACATACCTTACTTAAATCGAATTAAGTACAGTACCTTAGTGAATTAAATGACGACGTTAGGATTTCCCACAATATTACTGTGAGCCAGATATCTTCAATTACCAACCATGACCACCCCTGTCCCAACACACGACAGTCAGGACGCACTGGCAGTGACCAAAGCAATCAAAGAGCTTGTTTTGATTATCTTCGTTCACGGCTTCAAGGGCACGAATTCCACATTTGACGAGTTTCCCAACAGACTTGAGCATATCCTAACAGAATCAGTGCCTGGAATCAAAGTTGAATGTATCGTCTTTCCTGCATATGAGGTTTGTCGGAGGGTATTCTATGCATCCCACAAGTACTGACGTTGCTTGTATCTGAATAGACCAAGGGCGAACTGGTCAGTACAAGATCCAAAGTTGGTCTGAACGGCTTCTGAACTTTTCTTTCAGGATAAAACCGTAATCAAATTTGCGGACTGGCTTACTTCTACAACTGTGGAGCGTGAAGTTGCAACAGGCCTAGGGTCTGGAAGTGCTAAGATCGTACTTTGTGGCCATAGGTATGCGCTTCTACAGTCACTAATAGGTAATCAAAGTCTTATCAGCTATGTCCCCAGTATGGGAGGTCTTCTAGTCGCAGATTCGCTTTGTGAATTTGTGAACACTCGAGCAGACAAGAAAGCACCCTTATGGCCAAAGATTATTGCATGCATCGCATTTGATACTCCAGTACGCAAAATTCTTCTTTTTGGCACAACCCCAAAGTTCACCTTTTCAGTATCTGGGTATACATCCCTTTGTCGTCAAAAACACCGTAAGTAAATACGCTGAATACGCCAACGCTGCGACCACCATTGGCTCAGCTTTAATGGGCTCCTTCGCCGGCTTCACAGCACAAAAGGCGGCCAAGCCCAACACGCCACCAACCTCTCCTTCTTCTGCTTGGAGCAAATGGGCGCCTGCTGCGTATACTGTTGGGGGTGCAGTTCTTGCAGGAGCAGCAGCAGGGGGTGTATACTATGCGCGGGATGACCTGACTCAAGGGTTGACTTGGGCGACGGATCACCTTGTATTTGTTGGAAATCTGTGGGACCAAGCTGCGCTGGAAAAGAGAGTGGAAGATCTAGTGGACATAGAGAAGGAGTATGGGGTTATTTTTCGAACGTTGGTTCTCCCTATACTGCTTCATCTGAAATGCTCATCACACAGCTCATGCCTAGGTTGTATACCCTGCTACCGCCAAAACCACCGCAATATCTGACTTCTCGTACTTTCATTGTCCTACCAAAGTATCAAAGTCGGGCGCAGAACCACTTCGTGCTTGCAAACAACGCCATCGCCGATAATGAGATTGAAGGCCATACTGGGATGTTTTCCGCATCGACGAATGATGGTTATTATCAACTTGGACTCATGAGCGCCAAATTGATTCGAGACGCAATGATGGCGAGCAAGGGCCATGTGCGGTCTACCTCTCCTGAGAAGGTGTTCGGAGGGAGAAGGCGGTCGTCAGCAACACAGCCAATGAAAACTGATTCGAAATCTAGATCACCCTAGGGGTACTTATTCGTGACTTTAGGTGTCACTGTAAGGATCACAAATCGAGTTATTTCTTGCCTAGCCCCGGCCATGTGTATGCGACCAGAAATCAAGACACACGAAGGGCGCTGCACACGTTTTTTTCTTGAATCCAGTCAAATAAAGGCCCAATGAAGCACGATATTAACCTTTAAGAACCAACAGGTGTGTACTTGCCATCTGGACACCAGCTCTCCCAGGTCACCTCCATTCACACAGGACAGCACAGGACCCTATTTTTTTGAGCACGTCCTAATCAAGATGAAAACAAAGGCAGTGGTTTCAAGTGGTTTCACCGTCATCAGTTCGTTGTCATTCGCATGTTTGCCTGTATAAGGAGACTAGAACGTGTGCTACACATGTTATTTCTTGAATCGACATCCAGCAACATTACGTGTTGGACTTCTGCACAGGTAGTCACCATGTGGATACCAGCTCACTGTGATATTGACGACTTTCATTCACACTTTAAACACAGGACCCCATTTTTTATAGTCAGGCTGAAAACAAAGGCAGTGGTTTCACCGCCATCATACAAGGTTCGTTGTCATGCGCGATGTCTATTTCATTTGGCTTAATACATTGCTTTCTAATCTGCATAGTTGGTTAATGGAGAGCGTGCTCTATCCCTTGTATAATCTGTTCCCTCCCTCTGTACCAGTCTCCTTTTGCCCATGAAGGAGGAAACAGAAAACAGAACCAGGGTACTCCTCGTCTTCATTCACGGTTTCAGAAGCACGGATAGCACTTTTGGGCAGTTCCCTAAGTTACTTGA
>Ga0307517_10001701_pt1 | contig 36323 bp, 45 predicted proteins | sample 23_EM_MG_FD_194515 | JGI IMG/M metagenome (GOLD analysis project Ga0307517, IMG submission 194515) | Populus trichocarpa ectomycorrhiza microbial communities from riparian zone in the Pacific Northwest, United States - 23_EM | ecosystem: Host-associated > Plants > Roots > Unclassified | place...
ATATTGAATTCTGAGATATGGCCAAGCCAGGCCCTTATGCGATCTGACACGCACGAACCCCAATTTTGATCCTGGAACGATTCCCCGTGTAACAACCACCCCTCACTCGCGTTGGGCAGCGTAACTGACGACGCTTGGGTCCAAAATCGTGATTCCGAAGGAGTGGAGCACGAGACAGGATGGGGTTGGGCCGACACTGAGCTTCGGAGCACCGCCGCAGCTGTGATCGAGGCGGTAATGACCCATTATCTACATGCGGTGTGGACAACAAAGATCAGTTCGCCGAACAGCCTGTTCATTCCACCCGCCAGGCTACCTTGTCTCCTCTCTGTGATAGGTCTGTCTGACAGGAGAACTGGAAAGTCCAGAGGCTGGAAACGTTGGGCGCACTCCACGTCGTAGGGGAGCCGAATCCGGACGAGGGAGCTGAGACACAGCCATCACTAATACGGTACGGAGGAAAGAGCATCTTTGGTAGTGTTCCACTCTACGTAGGTTTCTGGCATTCCGAAGCGTGTAAGGCCCGGACCCACATCACATCACGATCACGCGGGCCCAGAGCCCAACGACACACGACATCATATGTTCTTTCTTTTATTCAGCTTTTATCCGATGATTTCATAGACCCGTAGATATAGTATATAAGACAGGGCTCTATGTACTAGTATCTACAGCATCGAACAGAGTTCGGTACCCTTTCTCCTACGAGTGACTTTTCCGTGGTCGTCGAAACCCGTGTCGCGACGAACTCGACCGGCCGAAACCGATCGAGCTTCCCGCACACGCCCGCCGACTCACAAAGCGGTTGTACACCAACGTCAGATTTATTGAAGTGGACGCAATGGTCGTGAATCTCCGAAAATCTTTCGCGTCGATCAACCAACGGAATCTTCATCCGTATCTGAAAGAAGACCCGAGCAAGGATGTGCACTGCGGGAGAAGCAACTTCCAACGGGACAGGGATGACCCCATGGTCCACGCAGAACTTACACGCAGAACGAATTCACGCCTTTCGTGCCCAACTCCCGCCACAAACCCAGCAAGGTGGCACATGTCAAGCTTCCGCGCCTCCATTTTCCACTTCGGTCATCGACGGATGATTTCCCTCCGACTCCCGTCCCTACACTACCGACTACGGTTGCCTGTCCGGCAGCGACCCCGACGATGAACCTCCTTGCTTTGAAGAGGAAGATGAAGATTCTCCCCAGGTCTTAGAGTCGCGAGTGGCTCTCACACTACCCGTTGAATATTGAATACCCGCCGTGACCGCCACCGGATGTGAGTTTTGTGGCCATGCCGTATTTCCTACACACCCCCACCCTCGCCACTCATCCACCCACGCCCCCCGTTCCCCACACACGAGGGAGCGGCAATAAAAATGTTGCGAAACACCAAGACCTTTGGCGCTCCCAAGCCCGTCTCGCGTGTGAGGACCTGAAATCTTGACTAAAAAACGGCAGGACGTTAGTGATCGTTGGCACGGGTGTTCCCTCGAGGCTTCCTCCCACACATTTGGTGACCAGAGAAATGGAGAGCATGCGTGCCTTCATCTATTTTCGAAACCAGCGTAAAGAGGTCAGTTAGTGGACAATCGTATGCCCAGGAACCCGACCTGGTGTTACGCTGGGGCGTCCTCGATTGCGAACCCTCGAACCCACCTCGTGCCTCCCGGCCATCCGCCTTGACTGGCCGATGCTGCGTTTCCGGATTGGGGAAACAGCGCCACCCAAGGGAACACCAGTCTACTGTACGGAAACAAACTCTTCTCGCACTTCGTGGAGATGATTACGAAACTTGAATTTCGAAAATTGTTGTCCGCAGAGCATGGTCCAAATCGTTGTCTATAATAAGTTCCTAGTATTAATCTTGACATCGTCACGCCCGGCTTTGAGCCCCTTCGCGTTCGCCCGAAAAGGTGTCGAAATGTACCCCATCTCCCGTGGTAACAGGCCCGCGGCGTTCAGCAAATCTCATGCCTATGTTAGCAGTCGGCACCCCGAAGCTCCACGCGTCTCCCTGCAAAGAAGCGGCCTTCCTGAGCGAAAGCATCAACCGTCCGATCATCACCGGAAGGTACCTGACACCCAGTTCAGGCCCGATGGCTTCAGATGTAAGGAGGCATTTGGACGCACACATAATTTCCACTGTTCCATGGAGAAGGACGTGGTGAACAAATGAAGGTGATGAATCCTAGCGTTACTTACTGGGCGGGGACGAATCGGATTGAAGGCTATAAGGGCCTCAGCAAGCGAGAAAGAGAGGACGGAGAGACATGACAATATCCTTACCCTTCCAAGTATCGTGATGAATACGAGCAAGAGCTGCGAAGTGAATATGACCAGGAAATAGTGTGTCGCATCCCGTACTATGGTCCTGAGCAGAGTGGGTATCCGAAACTGGCATAGGTTCGACCGCCACGCAGTATACACGATGGTTGAGAAGATGAGAACGTCTGGGATGATCGGGGTGGGTGTCTGCCAGACGAAGGGCAGGAAGGGTTTCTTACCATATGCCAAAGATAACGAGGCAAATCCGACCGCCATAAGCATGGGCGCAGACTCACTCGCCGCGACAGCGCATACCTGATAGGCGTCAAGTGGGATCGGTGGCATCTGTTGAGCTGAAGTATCAAAGTAGATACACATTGTATGCTTCACCTGGTCGAAAGCTCACCTCCACCCGTTGCCGTAGCAGCTATTGAGTACACGCCAAGACCAAACTGTAATACCGTTATTACACAACAACATGCGATGATTATGCGGTTCTTCAATGTAATAGCGTAGATCCTGTGTTATTCAGCCACGATCAGCACAAAGCTACTCCATGCCAGAAACAACAGACCTCAGGGTTAGGACCACTTGAGCGAAAACCGTGACCGCCGTGTACGTGAGCAGGGAGAGAAATACAGTTTTGTCGCATCTATGACGGATATGTCAGAAACAAACTTGGCGGTTTGATGGTTGTCGAATTGCGGTCGTACGTCTAGGACTAGTTCCATCAGCGAGTCTACCATACTCAGTGCACCGCTTACCCGTTGTGAAAACGTTGGGCAGTAAGACACTACAATAGGGTTGGCAACGGTCGATCCCATATGTCAGGGAGAGACCACGATCCTACGCACCCATCAACGACCAGAACTCATAACCCATGGGCAGATACCTATTCTACACTGCTGTCAGAATGGAAGGGTTTTCTGCAAAGGGAGACGTACGGCAATAAAAAGCGCAGAGACTATTTCGTCATCAACAAATGTTGTACGGCGAGCAATGTTCTCTCCATACCCCACGATCTCCTCCCACGCCAAACGAATTTGACCTTTCATGGGGACGATAAGCCTAATCAAGGGGGATGTGGATAGGGTAGCCTACCTCGTCCTCCAGGGTCAGCAGGTAGTCGTAGAACAAGATGACGATGCATGCCAACTTGTAGTACTGATTGCGATGGACTCAGCCCCCTGCTCCGGGTCGAAAAGATGAGAAAAATCGATACTCACCTTTATTGCGGCCCTGGGGATTTAGGAACCGAAAGGTCAGGAAGGGTGAGTTATTTTGAAGCGGATGAAAGGGAGGAGGCTCACGAATCGTGACCGGCGTCGATGATCTCCTTCAATTCGTCGGGAGACATGGGGGGCGTGAATGAGAGACCTCATGCCACAACACAGGGCGGACCTTTAAGAGACGCTGTCGTGAGTAGGTTGGATGGAAAGAAGAGAAAAGTACGTACTTTTACATAGAAGCGATAACATCGTAATCCCAGAAAGGCTGTCACCTAGAAATGGTAATAAGGTTCCAAACAAAGCGGGGAAAGGGCGGGAAAAGCACACGTCAAACAAACACATCAACAATCACACCAATTTCGAGTCAAAGCGTCGAGTTCTCCATCCAAAATCTTCTACCCGACTCCCTTACTCGGCATTTTCCTGATACAATCATGTGGAGTGACCGTACTTGTGCGCCAAGCTTACCATGAGACAGGTCCTCAGGTTTTCCGATATCGGGCTTTGCACCGACGACCCTGGAGAGTCTGGTAAGGAAGCGAGTGCACGACGCAGGGAACTGATTGCAGCGGATCAACTAATGGTCGTTGCCGGAGCGCCGAGCTGTGAATGTCCTCCTGACCCCCCGGCACCGGCGAGGGCGATTGGAGTGAGGTCCTCGGCGAGACCAAGGATCTTCTCGATCAGCTCGTCCCGTCCGAATAGGCCCTTGGTTATGGGGAGGCAGTTCCCTCCAACGTACATTTGGAGTACTTACGTCGGATGAACGTGTGAGGTTGTCGTTGAAATTTGAAATGTTAAATGTTGAAGTGAGAACCGCCATCCAGATAAACGCCGGGCAACACCGGCCTCAACCAGTGCTGAAAGCGCTGAAAACCGATCTCCGTCTCTGAGCGGTATTGACCGGTAATGGAAACCGGGCTGTATGAAGCGTAGACACAGAAGCAAACATATTCGGCATGACAACCAGGATCGAGGAACGACAGCGGACGGAAACTGAAGAAAGTCCGTAGGACAAAACAAATGCAAACACCGGACCATCGGACTTCGGAGATTCTGAAATGCGCCACGCGTTTGTTGTTTTCAAACAACCAGACCACATCACAACACACCGCACCGGGCTAGGGAGTTGTGACAGTTCCCGCGTAGCCGCTCAATGATCCCACAAAGTTTTCACGGTGTATTATAACCTTTTCTGCGGTGTCTTTCCTTTCAGAAACACGTTCTACGGATGTTCCTGAGCTTGCGGTGTAAGGTCGAACAATAATCAAGGATCTGGATCTTTCCACTCCTGCCTCAGGGTTTGGGACAGCGTCGCGTGAATCTCACATATACGTTACCGCCCATTCCTTTCCATTCTTCGGCTCTGACTACCTGTACTACTTTCGCCGCAACACAATCACACTGCCCCAGGGTGGAATGCTTGTGACGGAGAAGGGGGGGGAGCCACAAATGGTACACTGTTTGAGCCACATTGCGGGGCACCCCGGAGATTTTCGGCAGCCTGACTGGTGGTACCGTCCCCGAGTCTAATTTCATCGGAGATGTGGTTTGGCGGTATGTAAGTCCCCTCACCCCCCGCCGATTCAACACCCAACACTAGATTCAGCTTCATGGCTCAGAGGAAATAACAAATTTACATGTGTTTACCCCTACGTAAATACGCCACTACAGTAGGTTTTGACACAACCGTCGATGCGCACATCCCTTAGATTGTTGCAGCCCATGCATCGCATGAATGGCCGCCCCCTTTCGCCTCTTCCATTCCTACCTGTGTTGGGGCACCGAGGACAATACAGACCGTCGTGAAGGTCATGGACTGATGCGACGCCGCAGCACCGGGCACACTTCAACCCAACCCGTCTGACGGTAGGGTCTGGGAGAACAGGTTCAGGGACAGGAGTCGGGGCCCGCAAATTAGAAGATGAGGCAATGCTGGGGGTGGAAGTCGATGCCTGGAGGTGAGGGGTAGGGGTAGCGACGCTTTGAACGCCAAGTCCAGAACCAAGCGGGGCGTGCTTCGAGAACGCTTTTTTGACCAACCCGCCGTATACTAGACTCAGTGTTGTAGCAAAGAATGGTGCTTCCCCAGACGCCATCCTTTGGATGTGGTCCATGACCGATTTGAAGTCCTTTTCGGTAAAGTTCTCGTGGAGGAACTGGATCTCCATATCCAGGATCTCTTTGTGACTAGAGGGGTGGGAGTGAGAGAGATGAATGAGAAGAACCATTGCATGCCCACCTCGCAGCAAAGGAAGAAAAGAGTTCTTGCACGATGTTAGAAGTTGAGAGTTCTGATCTGACGTGCTTCAGTGCACACTCCTTGACATATTTTATCCCAAGCTTTTCAACGTATTAGTACTAGGAGTGATGCATCGGCGGGAGGTACCTACCACTGTCGCCAGAGAATACAATGAACGAGGGGAGCACGACGACGGCGGCCCCGCCTCGTCATTGACTACCGGGTTGATATTATGAGTCGAAGTCAGGAGGGGCACAAAGGTCACCTCGTGGGTATAGGCACAGGAAAAGAGTGATATCCACCTAATACGCATTAGCCACTTGTCACGTAGAAGGTTAAATCAAGCTTACGTTTTCCACGCCCCTGACATTAATATCGCCACTTCGCGGCTTTCGGCACCAGCGGCTTCAGTCCGGTACTGTCTAAACGAGATGTGAGACTAGTTCTACCCGAGGATTCCATAAATCAGACACGTACAGGACTGCCTCGCCCCTGTGAGGGCCCTCCGGAAGCCCCCCACGCCAACGTTCATAGTCATCGGTTGGTCCATCCGCAATGCGCATAGATTTGGAGTCTATCCCCACAGTTTCTTCGGCGATATATTAGCATCGGGCGAATCGGGAGGAGCCTTGCTACATACGTGCCGTGATCGCAGGTGCCCAATTTTTAATCACGATACTAGAAGCGAACAACGGCCTCGGATCCAGCGGCAAGTCGCCGCCGATTGCATTGTACGCATAGAATTGAACGTCTATGAAAGTACCCGTGGAGATCGACTTGAGAAGGGCAAGCTTCATCTTAGGCCAATTCGGAGGGAGGGTGGGCGCCGCGGAGGAAGCAAACTTGAGTTCTGGTGCAAGTGGATCCAGCGGTCCTATCAAACCATTCCAGATCATAGCGAGAGCGTCCGTCGCACGCGCCAGCTGTGACGGGGATAAAGTGGAGAGTTTATCCTGGAGCTGTTTCCGCGTGGGACTTTTGGTATCCCCCGCGGATTCCTCCTTCATCTTACAAACAAGTCGCGAGATTTGCACCGAGCGTATCTCTGGGAAACTAAGTTGGGGGAATGGGTACTCGTGTGCTGTTCAAGTGAGCAGGTAACTCACAAGAAGGAGAAACTGGAGAACACTTCCTCTACGATGTTACAATGGACCAGGTTGTCATGAATGTGTGCCTTCGCTTGCCGTTTGAGTGCCGGCATTTGATACTAAAACTTATGAGCCTCGGGGACGCCAAACAAGGTGGGGGTGGTCACCATGTCAGCAAGTCGGTAAATCGACTTTGCTGATGGAGATGGTGGTCTCTTCGCACTCCAATCCCCAGCCCTTGCCTGTGCGGGGAGCTCGCGACGTGGGTCAGAACTGAACGGGGCAAACTTGATCTCCCCAGTGTATAAGAAATATAGCATAGCCTCAAAGCTACGGGAGATCAGTAAGGGGTGATAACCAATTAACGACAGACTTCACATACGTTACCGCTCCCACATGGCGGATGATGGCAACCTTTCCCATCCTCGTCAGATGATTGTCAGGTCTGTGATACGAGTTAGCCGGGACTGTTAGACAGTTGATGGACACTGGGGCTCACTTGTCGTCATTTTGAACGTTACTTCCATCCGGTGGTGGCCGTGGTGGGTCTTCCGGGGGTGGGGTGGGCAGTGCTCGCGGCTGTGGATCCCGGAGGTTGCTCGGCAGTTCGGGGCCGCCATCTTCTGGGGGTCCTTTGTCTTCCTCCTCAGAAAAGGAGGGCCCATCTTCGAGGTCACTGTCGGATAGATAGTCGTAATCATCTGTGTAAGGGTGGGAGTCGGACGGGAATCTTCCGTCGATGTCCCTCGCTTGTTCCTCCGACAACCCATTTGAGAACACTTCCAGACCGTAAGATTAGATGTGCAGCGTCGTACAAGTTTCCGGTACCCACATGCTGAAAGGTAAGGAACAGTGTTCAGAACGCGGCTGTTGCAGTACAACGCTCTCGGAGAACCGACGCGTCCAGAACGTTCCCTACGAGAGAAGACATATAGTTTGGTGTCGACGAAGGTCCCGGAAGTGATGGAATCGGTCAGTGCGTCCAGTAAAAACCGTGGCGGGTCCATTATTGTTGTGGTTCGAGGGCAGGTTCCCGTATTACCTAAAAGTGTAGTTAAATATTGGACCCACACCATGTTCGCCGGTTCGCATCTCCACTAGACGGATCCATGGCTGCTCCCCCCATTCTACAGCATGGCGACATCAAACTCGCAGTATTTTGCGGTGGCGGATGCAACAGCGGAAAGAATCTTCCCACAAGCTTGATCCGTTCATCCTGATGTCTTTGCCATGTCGTAGGATTCATCTCCCTCTATTCCGTCCCTTACACACGAGCACGTAGCGATGACATTGCGGTAGGTCCGACAAGCTCTTGACATTCATCTCCTGGGCCCGTCTCGCACGCGCCTTGTCAAAGACCTGACAACTCGATCGAAAAATGGCGGGAGGCTAGAGGTCGCAGTAGTGGTGTTTCCTCGAGGCTCACTCCCACACATCGGACGACCAGAGAAGTACGGGACATCTACGTCGCCACCCACTTCCGAGCCCAACGTGCGAAGGTTCGCCAGGAGACGATCACGGCTGATGAGGAGGATGGAGAGGAAGGGCGAGACACATGCGAAGACATCCAAGAAGTGACGCCGGTAACGAAGCGTGGGCCGGGTCCTTCACGATCCACGTAACACACTTTGGATCTCTCGAAAGAGGGCGTGGTGTCTGCGGCGGCAGTCAATACGGCCAACCTCCTGGCAGAGGGGTTCGACCTCTCCACGTCGGAATCTAACGGTTCGGAATCGCGTCCCGTTTCGTTCTCATCCCTTCGTTTGCTCGACAGTGTTGTATACCAGCTGATCAAATGTGCACGCCGCACCCTGCTGCGACAACGGGAAACACGTCATTTCGGGCGCTTCCATCATTATCTCCTCTTCCGCCAACACCCATAAATACCCCCCCCGCCCTCCTGGGCTCATGTTGACTGGCAGGGTTGTTGGGGACCAGTATCACCTGTGTAGTTCCATTTGAGTGCATTTCCCAAAATCTACTGAACTACACTCTACTCCGCTACCCACGACAGGAGATCATACCTCCTGGCGACTGTCGCTCATGTGCCCTTGGAATGTGATGTGCAGGATGACACAACTGATTTACTGTTGTGGTATCCCCACCAATTTCTGCACCAAACGTCACCAGTCCAGGCTTTACCGGCGATTTTGTGTTCCGACTCTCAACGTCACTCATACGGTTCACCGAACAAACGTCCGAACCACCCAGGCAGAGCATCGTAGCTCCCCTTAACGCGTGTCACGCTCATTAAAAACACAACCGCACTGTTTCAGGTCGGAATAGTCGTGAGGGGCAAGGTGGTGGAAAACCATGAATGGTATGCCGGGAGGTCATTCTGCGGAGCGGTTAACGATACCGTCTCCGGGTCGAATTGCATCGGGGACGTGGTTTGTTGGTGTATAAATCTTCCCCTCGCCAATTCGGCACCCAACACCAGATTCAATTTTGTGGCTCGGGAAATAAGTAACGAGTTTACACACATGTATTTGCCTCTATGTGAATTCTCGACCGCATACAACCCTGGAGCAGTTATCAACACGGTTCTTCCTCAGCTTGTAGCAGCTCATGCATCGCATAAATGGCCATCCAACCCCACCTCTTCCATTCCTACCTGTTTGCGGGCACAAAGGACAATACAGACCGTCACGGAGGTCCTGGACTGATGCAATACCATTACATCGGGCGCAGTTCAACCCGGCTGCCCATTCGCCGTCAGTGCTCCCGCCCCAGGGGTCAGAAACAGGGTCTGGAGTCAGGGCCCGCAAATTAGGAGATGGGGTGATGCTGGGGGTAGAAGTTGATGCTTGAAGGGGAGTAGGGGTGGTGGCGCCCTGACTGCCAGGACCAGAATCAGGCAGGATGCGTTTCGAGAACGCCTTTCCAACCAACCCGTCATATACCAGGCCCAATGTTTTAGCGAAGAACGGCGCTTCCCCAGATGCCATCCGTTGTATGTATTCTATTAGTGGCTTGGGATCCTTTTCGGTAAAGTTCTCATAGATGAACTGGATTTCCATATCCAGGACCTCGTTGTGACTGGGGTGATGGGGGTGAGAAAATAATAATAATAAGAATCATTAGACCCTCACCTTGCAGCAAAAGAAGAAAAGAGTTCTTGCACGATGTTAGAAGTGGAGAGTTTTGATCGGACACTTTTCAGTGCACACTCCATGATTTTCTTGATCCCAAGCTTTTCGACATGTCAATACTAGGAGTGATGTATTGACAACAAATACCCACTGTTGTTGCTAGAGAATACATCGAACGAGGGGAGCATGACTGCGGTGGCCGCACCTTGCCGTCCGCTACCGGGTTGCTATCATGAGTCGAAGTTAAGAGGGGCACAAAGGTCATCCGGTCCGTGTAGGCACAGAAAAGGAGCGACATCCATCTATATACACATCAGCCACTTGTCGTATAAGAAGTCAGACTAAGCTTACGTTTTTCGTGCCCCAGACATTAGTATCACTACTTCGTGGCTATCGGTGCCAGATGCTTCAGTCCGGTGCTGTCTAAACGGGACGTGAGGCATTCCACCCGAATCCACGATTTAGATACATACAGGTCCGCCTCGCCTCTGCGAAGGGCCTCTGGAAATTGCTCGCGCCGACATTCATAATCATCGGTTGGACCATCCACGATGCACACAGGTTGGAAGCCTTTCCCCACAGTTTCTTCGGTCATATGTTAGCATCGGGTAAAGCGGGAGGAGCCATGCCACTTACGTGTCGTGATTGCAGGAGCCCACTCTTCAATCACAATACTTGAAGTGAACAACGGCCTCGGGTCCAACGGTACGTCGTTGCCGATCGCATTGTATGCATAGAATTGAACGTCTATGAAGGCACCCGTGGAGATCGACCTGAGGAGGGCAAGTCTCACCCTATGCCAATTTGGAAGGAGGATAGGCGCCACAGGGAAAGCAGGTTTGGGTTCTGGCGCGAGTTGATCTAGTTGTCCCGTCACACCACTCCAGATCATAGCGAGAGCATCCGTTGCACGCATCAACTGTGACTGGGATAAAGTTGCGAGTTTATCTTGAAGCTGTTTCTGTATGATACCTTCGGTGTCCCCTACGTACTCCTCCTTCATCATACAAACAAGTCGCGAGACTTGCACTGAGAGTATCTCTGGAAAACTGCATCGGGGGATAAGTATTTGTGGACTGCTCAAGTGAGCGGGTGACTCACAAGAAGGAGAAACTGGAAAATACTTCATCCATGATGTTGCAGTGTGCCAAGTTATTGTGGATGTACACCTCAGCGCGCTGTTTGAGAGCTGGTATATCATACTAAAGCTTATGAGCCTTGGAGACGTCAAACAAGGTGAGGTAGTCACCATATCGGCAAGTCGGTAAATCGACTTTGCTGATGGAGATGACAGGCTCCCCGCATTCCAATCCCCAGTCCTTGCCTGCGCGGGGAGTCCGCGACGTGGGTCCGAACTGAACGGGGCAAACTTAATCTCGCCGGTGTATAAGAAACATAGCATGGCCTCGAAGCTACAAAAGGTCAGTCAAAGGTGAAAAATCAATCAGCGGCAGAATTCACACACGTTACTGCTCCCATGTCACGGATGATGGCGACCTTCCCTATTCTCGTCAGATGGTTTTCGCGTCTGTGATACGAGTTAACCAGAAATGTTGAACAGTTCGATGGACATCGGGGCTCACTTGTCGTCATTTTGAACCTCATGTACACCTGTTGACGGTCGTGGCGGATCTTCTGTAGGCGGGTCGAGAGGCACCCGCGACTCTGGGCCCTGCAGACTACTCGGTAGTTCGGGGCCATCACCTTCGGGAGGTTCCTCATCTTCTTCTTCAGAAAAAGAGGGCCCATCTTCAAGGTCGCTGTCGGATAGATAGTCGTAGTCATCGGTGTAAGGGTGGGAGTCGGACGGGAATCCTCCGTTGATATCCCTCGCTTGCCCTTCTGAAAACCCATCTGAAAATACTTCTGGGCCATACGGTTAGGTGCGCAACATTGTACAAGATTATGGTACCCACACGCTGAAAGGTAAGGAACAGTGTTCAGAACGCGGCTGTTGCAGTACAACGCTCTCGGAGAACCGACGCGTCCAGAACGCTCCCTACGAGAGAAGACATATAGTTTGGTGTCGATGAAGGTCCCGGAAGTGATGGAATCGGTCAGTGCGTCCAGTAAAAACTGTGGCGGGTCCATTCTTGTCATGGTTCGAGGGCAGGTTCCCGTATTACCTAAAAGTGTAGCTAAATATTGGATTCACACCATGTTCGCCGGTCCGCATCTCCACTGGGCGGATCCATGGCTGCCCCCCCATTCTACAGCAGAAGGATGGCGACATCGAACTCGTAACGGTGTTCTAGAGTGACGGATGCGACGGCAGAAATAATCTTCCCACGAGCTTGATCCGTTCATCCTGATACTCAAAAGCTTAACCCTCTGCCTCTATTCCGTCCTTTACACACAGGCACGTGGCAAGGACACTGTAGTGAGGCGACAAATTCATTAAAACTCATTTCCCAGGCCCATCTCGCACGCTTCTTGTCAAGGACCTGACACCCGATCGAAAATGGTATCTTTCCCTTCGGAAACACGTTCGAGTAAACCGACGTATTCATCGCAAAAGCGCCCTTCACCATCCAGGCAGGGTAGTGTGTCGACGTTCGCACCGTTGCTCCCTCCGCAAACTTTTACTGTTTCGACCTCCACGTTCAGGTTGTCGTTACCTATCTTTTCTGACGTCGCGTTATCGATATTCCTCAGCTTGCGGTGTCAGGTCTAACATCGGAGATGTGGCTTGGTCGCGTGTACACCCCCCTCGCTGATTCAGTGTCTCAAACTAGATTCAACTTAATGACTCGGGGGAAGTAACGAATTTACACGTGTTTACCTCTATATAAATACGCTACTACATCTGGCTTTGGCGCAACCGTCGATGCGTATCTCCCTTAGATTGTTGCAGCCCATGCATCGCATGAATGGCCGCCCCCTTTCACCTCTTCCATTCCTACCTGCGTAGGGGCACCGAGGACAATACAGACCGTCGTGAAGGTCGTGGACTGAAGCGACACCGCAGCACCGGGCGCACTTCAACCCAACCCGTCTGATGGTGGTGTCTGGGAGAACGGGTTCAGGGACAGGGGTCGGGGCCCGCAAATTAGAAGATGAGGCAAGGCTGGGGGTGGGAGTTGATGCCTGGAGGTGAGGGGTAGGGGTAGCGACGCTCTGACCACTAAGATCAGAGCCAAGCGGTGCGTGCTTTGAGAACACTTTTTTGATCAACCCGCCGTATACTAGACTTAGTGTTGTAGCGAAGAATGGTGCTTCCCCGCATGCCATCCTTTGGACGTGGTCCATCAGTGATTTGAAGTCTTTTTCACTAAAGTTCTCGTGGAGGAACTGGATCTCCATATCCAGAATTTCTTTGTGACTAGAGGGGTAAAAGTGAGAAAGAAATGAATGAGAAGAACCATTACACGCCCACCTCGCAGCAAAGGGAGAAAAGAGTTCTTGCACGATGTTAGAAGTTGAGAGTTTTGATCGGATGTCCCCCAGTGCACACTCCTTGAAATTTTTTATCCCAAGCTTTTCAACGTGTTAATACTAAGAGTGATGTATCGGCGGGAGGTACCCACTACTGTCACCAGAGAATACATTGAACGAGGGGAGCACGACCACGGTGACCCCACCTCGCCATTCGCTACCAGATTGCTATTACGAGTCGAAGTCAGGAGGGGCGCAAAGGTCACCTGGTGGGTGTAGGCACAGGAAAAGAGTGATATCCACCTACATACGCATCAGCCACTTGTCGCGTAGAAGGTTGAGTCAAGCTTACGTTTTCCATGCCCCTGACGTTAATATCACCAATTCATGGCTTTGGTCACCAGCGGCCTCAGTCTGGTACCGTCTGAACGGGATGTAAGACTTGTTCCATCCACCCAAGGATCCCATAAACCAGACACGTACAGGACTTCCTCACCCCTGCGAAGAGCTTCTGGAAAATCCCCAGGCCAACATTTATAATCGTCGGTTGGTCCTTCCACGGGGTGCGCGGGTTGGGAGTCTATCCCCACAGTTTCTTCGGCCACACATTAGCACCGGACGAATCGGGAGGAGTCTTGCTACGTACGTGCCGTGATCGCGGGTGCCCACTTTTCAATCACGATACTCGAAGTGAACAACGGCCTGGGGTCCAACGGTAAATCGTTGTCGATTGCATTGTATGCATAGAATTGAACGTCAATGAAAGCACCCGTGGAGATCGACTTGAGGAGGGCAAGCTTCACCCTAGGCCAATTCGAAGGGAGGACAGGCGCTGCGGAGGAAGCGAGTTCGGGTCTTGGCGCAAGTGGTTCCAGTGGTCCTATCAAACCGTTCCAGATCATAGCGAGAGCTTCCGTCGCACGGGTCAGCTGCGACGGAGATAAAGTGGAGAGTTTATCCTGGAGTTGTTTCCGTGTGGCGCTTTTGGTATCCCCCGCGGATTCCTCCTTCATCTTGGAGACAAGTTGCGAGACTTGCACCGAGCGTATCTCTGGGAAACTACGTCGAGGGAATGAGTACTCGTGGACTGTTCGAGTGAGTGGGTAACTCACAAGAAGGAGAAACTGGAAAACACTTCCTCAACGATGTTACAATGGGCCAGGTTGTCATGGATGTGCGCCATCGCTTGCTGTTTGAGTGCCGGTATATCATACTAAAACCTATGAGCCTCGGGGACACCGAACAAAGCAGGAGCGGTCACCATGTCGGCAAGTCGGTAAATCGACTTTGCTGATGGAGATGGTAGTCGTTTCGCACTCCAATCCCCAGCCCTTGCCTGTGCGGGGAGCTCGCGACGTGGATCCGAACTGAACGGGGAAAACTTGATCACCCCAGCGTATAAGAAATATAACATCGCCTCAAAACTATGGGAGACCAGTAAGGGGTGATAACCAGTTAACGACAGACTTCACATACGTTACCGCTCCCACGTCGCGGATGATGGCAACCTTTCCCATCCTCGTCAGATGATTTTCGGGTCTGTGAATACGAGTTAGCCGGGGCTGTTAGACAGTTCGGTGGACACCGGGGCTCACTTGTCGTCACTTTGAACGTTACTTCCATCCGGTGGTGGCCGTGGCAGACCCCCCGAGGGCGGGGCGAGTGGTACTTGCGGCTTTGAGTCTCGAAGATTGCTCGGAAATTTGGGGCCGCCATCCTCGGGAGGTTCTTTATCTTCCTCCTCAGAACAGGAGGGCCCATCTTCGAGGTCACTGTCGGACAAATGCTCATAATCATCTGTGTAAGGGAGGGAGTCGGACGGGAATCCCCCGTCGATATCCCTCGCTTGTTCTTCTGATAACTCATCTGAGAACACTTCCAGACAGTAGAGTCAGATGCGTAACATCGTATAAGTTTCCGATACCCACACGCTGAAAGGTAAGGAACAGTGTTCAAGACGCGGCTGTTGCAGTACAACGCTCGCGGAGAGCCGACGCGCCCAGAACGCTCCCTACGAGAGAAGACATATAGTTTGGTGTCGACGAAGGTCCCAGAAGTGATGGAATCGGTCAGTGCGTCCAGTAAAAACTGTGGCGGGTCCATTCTCGTCGTGGTTCGAGGGCAGGTTCCCTCATTACCTAAGAGTATAGCTAAATACCAGATTCACTTTATGTTCGCCGGCCCGCATCCCCGCTAGACGGATCCGTGGCTGCTCCCCCATCCTACAGCAGGAGGATGGCGACGTCGAACTCGCAGTGTCTCGCGGTGACGGAAGAATCTTCCCACGAGTTTGATCCGTTCATCCTGATGTCTTTGCCATGTCGTAGATTCATCTCCCTCTACTCCATCCTTTACACACAACTACGTGACGATGACGCTGCAATGGGTTGACAAGCTCATTGACACTCATCTCTCGGACCCGTCTCGCACGCGCCTTGTCAAAGACCTGACAACTCGATCGAAAGATTGAGGGAGGCTAGAGGTCGCAGCATTGGTGTTCTCTCGAGGCTCACTCCCACACATCGGACGACCAAAGGAGCACAGTACATCTACGTCCCCACCCACTTCCGAGCCCGGCGTTTGGAAGCTCGCCGGAAGACGATCACGGCTGATGAGGAGGGGCGAGACACATGCAAAGACTCCCAGGAAGTGACGCCGGTAACGGAGCGGAACCCTTCGCGGCCCTCACAATACTTTGAATCTCTCGAACAAGGGCACGATGTCTGCGGCAACAGTCGATACGGTCAACCTCCTTGCCGAAGGGTTCGACCTCTTCACGTCAAAGTCTAACGGTTCGGAATCGGGTCCCCTTTCGATCTAATCCACTCATTTGCTCGACAGTGTTGTGTCCCAGCTGATCAAACGTGCACGCCGCACCCTGCTGCGACCGCTGGAAACGCGTCATTTCGGGTGTTTCCCTCGCTATCTTCTCTTCTGCCAACGCCCATAAATACCCCCCGTCGCCCTCCTGAGCTCACGTTGACCAGCAGGGTTGTTGGGGACCGATATCACTCGTGTGGTTCCATTTGAGTGGATTGCCCAAAATCTACTGAACCACCCTCTACTCCGCTGCCCACACGACAGGAGACCATACATCCGGGCGACTGTCGCTCATGTGCCCTTGAAATGCGATGTGCAGGATGATAAGTACAACTAGTTTGCTGTTGTGATATTCCCACCTGTTTCCGCACCAAACATCACCAGTTCAGGCTCTACCGGTGTTCTGTGTTCTGGCTCTCAATGTCACTCATACAGTTCACCGAACAAACGTCCGAGCTACCCAGGCAGAGTGTCGTAGCTCCAGTTCGCGCGTATCACACATTAACGACAGCTGCACCGTTTCAGGTTGGAATAGTCGTGAGGGGAAAGGTGGTGGGAAACCGTGAATGGTATGCCGGGAGGTCTTTCGGCGGAGCGGTTGACGATACCGTCTTCGGGTCAAATTACATCGGAGACGTGGTTTGTTGGTGTATAAATCTCCCCCTCGCCAATTCGGCACCCAACACTAGATTCAAGTTTGTGGCTCGGGAAATAAGTAACAAGTTTACACACATGTTGTTTGCCTCTACGTAAATGCTCGACTGCATGCGGCCCTGGAGCAATTATCGACACGACTCTTCCTCAGCTTGTAACAGTTCATGCATCGCATGAATGGCCACCCAATCCCACCTCTTCCATTCCTACCTGTTTCAGGACACAAAGGACAATACAGACCGCCACGGAGGTCCTGGACCGATGTAATACCATAGCATCGGGTGCAGTCCAACGTGGCTGCCCATACAGCGTCAGTGCCGCAGTCCCGGGGATCTGGGTCTGGGTCTGGGTCAGGAGTTGGAGCCCGCAAGTTAGAAGATGAGGTGATGCCGGGGGTGGGAGTCGGTGCTTGGAGTGGAGGAGTAGGGGTAGCGGCACCCCGACTGCCAAGGCCAGAATCAAGCGGGATGTACTTCGAGAACGCCTTTGCAACCAACCCGTCATATACCAGGCCCAGTGTTTTAGCGAAGAATGGCGCTTCCCCAGATGCCATGCTTTGGATGTGGTCCATCAACGATTTGGGATCCTTTTCAGTAAAGTTTTTGTAAATGAATTGGATTTCCATATCCAGGACCTCGTTGTGGCTAGAGAGATAAAAGTGAGAAAGTAATAATAAGAACCACTAGACCCCCACCTTGCAGAAAAAGAAGAAAAGAGCTCTTGCATTACGTTGGAAGTGGAGAGTTTCGATCGGATACTTTTCAGTGCACACTCCTTGATATTCTTGATCCCAAGCTTTTCAATGCATTAATACTAGGAGTGGTGTATTGACGAGAAATACCCACTGCTGTTGCCAAAGAATACATCGAACGAGGGGAGCATGACTGTGGTGGCCGCACCTTGCCTTCCACCACCGGGTTGCTATCACGAGTCGAAGTTAGGAGGGGCACAAAGGTCATCCGGTTCGTGTAGGCACAGAAAAGGAGCGACATCCATCTGTATATGCATCAGCGACTTATCATGCAGAGAGTCAAATTAAGCTTACGTTTTCCGTGCCCCAGACATTAGTATCACTGCTTCGCGGCTTTCGGCACCAGCTGCTTCAGTCCGGTACTGTCTAAACGGGACGTGAGACATATTCCACCCGAGGTGTCCACAAATTGGATACGTACAGGACCACCTCGCCTCTGCGAAGGGCCTCCGGAAATTCTTCACGCCAACATTCATAATCATCGGTTGGTCCATCCACGATGCACGAAGGTTTGAAGCCTATCCCCACAGTTTCTTCGGTCATATGTTAGCATTGGGTAAAACGGGAGGAGCTGTCCCACTTACGTGTCTTGATTGCAGGTGCCCACTCTTCAATTACAATGCTTGAAGTAAACAACGGCAACGGGTCCAACGGTACATTGTTGCCGATCGCATTGTATGCATAGAATTGAACGTCTATGAAAGCACCCGTGGAGATTGATTTGAGGAGGGCAAGTCTCACCCTACACCAATTTGGAGGGAGGCTTGGAAGGAGTAGGGCCTAACATGAACAAGCGCTGATCTGGGTGACCCGCGGCTATGCCCGGCGGGTTCTGACGTGGGCGTGGGTTCCGGTGGGTTTGGGTTTAGCGGGTGTGGACACGAGTGGCCATATGCTGAACGCGGGTCTGCCCGGGTCTACCCGTCGTCCGTTACGTCGCTTCGCGGGACTCACGGTTCTCAAATGTCACACTGCTCCGTTGTCCTTCGCTTCTATGTTCGATGAGTATGCCTGTCATTCGATACGTCTCCCATTGCTCTCCCATCCCTTTCTTCAAATCCTAGCCGTAGTTGACACCAGGAGGCCCTGTTGAACCCTCTCCTCCCATTGAACATGGCCAACTGGTCACGAAAACGGTGTATGGTCATGGTAACTCCGCTGCCTTCTCTGTCCTATTCTGGTGTTCCCTTGGCTTCGTTCTGACAGATTCTCCTTTTCTACAGTCCTTCCCAGGCTGGACATGGAATTCCATGCGACATCTGGTCACGTTTGGCATCTGCAAACCGCTTCTTTGTTCAGACTCACCACTCAACCTCTCCGCTCAACATCTCCGCCCAACCTCTCCGTCCAACCTCTCCGCTCAACCTCTCCGCTCGAGTCACAGCATTGACAGATCTTCCCTGGTATTTTAAAATGATATAAGGACTTGGTTATTCTGGTGAGTGACCATCACAATGTGGTTCGTCGAGGAGCTATGTTCTCGTGTGTCTTTGGATTCTTACTTTTCTCTGCTACCTCCAGACTGAGCCCATGACTTTTAGGTCCGAGCAAGGGCCACACACGTGGTGTTCTCTCCACCTCCACCTCTGCAACAATTGGCCGTCGATTTTCGACATGGTTTATGTCTAGTTTCATTGTCTTCCTTTCCCCCTTGTTTCTGTTTGCAGCTGCGTTCTCTCGTGGTCTCACCCCACCATTTTTTGAGCACGATTTGCAATCAGTCGGATTAGGGATTAGCCTAATCCTGGTCTACTGGGGTCTCGTGTTCCTCGTGCTGGGTATCCATTCCATTAACATTAAATGTCTAGGGTCTCATTCGTCTGTAGGACAAACCTTTGCTCCTCAATGGTTCGTTTTCCATCGGATCTTTTATACAGCTGGCCAACATATCCGGAGGCATCGATCCCACATTTCCTTCATGCGGCAAGACCGAATGCGAAGGCTTCTCAATGAACACCTGTTTACTGTGTTTGTCCTCGGTACGGACCGGATATCCATCCCCATTGGTATGTCGTTGGGTTTTTTCTTGTGGAATATAGTTCTTATCACGAAATTAAGTGGCCACACCTTCGTCAACGGTTGACGATCTTATGGATGTACTTGTTCGACGGCGGGTTATACCCATCAGTTATCATGGTATATATGTGTTAGGTCATGGCCGTGTTGGTTCACTGTGGGGATTGTCAACAGTTGCATCGCTTGGTGCAGGCCCACTTTCACATTTCTATCTTAGAATTTGTGTTTGCGGTGGTACACGCAAGTGGTTCATTGCCCTTTCTTATGAATCACATTAATGTTCCTTATCTAGGGCGAGTATCAGCATCCGGAGAGTCATCACAGTCATCCGGGAGTTCCATTATACCAACATCTGTCAAGCGTGCTCGCCCGAAGCGTAAGGCGTCAGATGAAGATGTTTGGGACTATTCGGATATGAAGATTATAGGTACGAAGATAAATTTGTGTTGTACTTTCTTTGTCTCAAGTTCTGTCGTGCAGAACTGAGCAAGAAGACCTGGAAATCTAGTACATACGACCACTACAACATCTCGCTTGAGCGGTGTCACGATACACGTACACTTACCTTCCGGTTCACCTGTCGCTTTGACCCAGACGGGCACCCATCATCAACCCGCCGTAGACTTGATACCTCCCAGGGGACATCAAATCTGGAACGTTCGCGTAAGAAGTGTATGCAACAACGTGGGTCCAATGACGCCCCTGCCCCTACTACTCCCCAGCCACCACTCCTCACTTATTCACAATCAAAACACCGAGCTCTGATTGCCGCTCGGTGTGCGAGCAGCAAACGTCCATTTAACTCAGTCGCTGACCCATATTACACCCAAGAAGTAGAGATGTTACGCCCGGGAACCAAATTACCATCTCCAGCTACGGTCTCTCGAGATATCAACATGATGTATATGTTTGGTGCGGAGGCGGTGCGCGAATACTTCTCGGTTCGTGATTCCTCCTTTATTGGCACACTCATACTTAATGACCCCAGAAACATAACGGTGCCATCCACCTCGTGATGGATGGGTGGACGTCCCCAATCTTGGCATGCTACCTTGGGATTGTGGCTATTTGGTTTTGTGGTGGGAGAGTTCACCGCTGCATTTTAGAGTTTGCGAGGTATGATGTTCCGTTTTCTTAACCCTAATTCATTCAATAATATCATCCCACTTAGAGTCAAAGAACGACACACGGGTGAATACCTTGCCGCCCTTGCCACCGATTGCGTCAAGCGGTTCGGGTTGGAGGATAAGGTAAAATAAGATACTGCCCACCATTTCGTAACCACTGATATGTTTCTGACAGTTGCATGTAGTCTGTATGGATAACGCTGGAAATTGTAATACGATGGTTGAGCACCTATCAAAATCAATCCCTGGTTTTCGTGGTGCGAAATCCAGGACTCGGTGTTTCCCTCACACCGTCAACCTGATTGCCAAGGTCGGTATTAATTTACAATTCTCCATCGACATCAATTGACTAGGGACTCTCTGTAGGCATTCCTCTCCTTTTTCTACCGACAACGTCAAAAGCCCAAGGTTGCCGAACCCGAGAAGCTGGCAAAACGTGGTGGCCGAACAAAGCAACCCATGCCGGAGGAACCCCCGGCGCGCGGCGGAAATGATCCAGACCTTATCATGGCGCCGGAACCAACTCACGAGGAACTTGAAATGTGCGAAGTGCTGGAAAATGAGGACCCAGATGACCACGAGTCAGTAGATCCGGAAAAAAATGCTCACGATAAGCAGGCCGTTGCAACCGTACGTACTGAGGCGGTAGCAATTGCCAAGACCAGATTCAGGATGGAGCTTGATTCAGATGAGGCGCAAACTGCAGTTGGGTTACTCCCAAAAGTTTGTTTTTTCTCATGTTCGAGAAATTCGTAATGACCCAAACCTGCACTAGATCGCTGGATTGGCCCGAAAACTCAACGAGTCACAAAATCTACAACTGGAATTTGAGCGGTTGATCAACTCGAGCGAAACCCAACTGCGAACACTCACCCGCCGCGTTCCGACAAGATGGAATTCTGATTTCGCCGCCCTCAGGTCTCATGTAACATTCCGGAAGGAGGTCCTTCAGCTTATCGCGGCTAACCCGACACTAAAGAAATATCTGTTGACTGACAAGCAGTGGGAGCTTGCCAAGTCTTTGGCTGAGATACTCGTGGTAAGTTGTGTAGCTTGCTGCTCGGAGAGAACTTACGAGAAATCCAAATTTCAGATCTTCGATGACATCACAAATCTATTTTCATGTGCTGATGTGCCACTTGTTCACGAGGTGGTGCCGATGCTCATGCTCCTTCAAGAACGACTGGAGCATGTTCGTGATGCACCGGATTTGCCGAAAGTCATCCGCATTGCGGCAATTGCTGGCCTCCTCATCGTCGAGAAATATTCAAAACTTTCCGAGTTCTCAGAAGTATACTGGATCGCTATGGGTATGTACTTTGCTTTCCCGAAATATTCACTCTCATTTCATGCCGCAGTCATGTGCCCGGACAAAAAACTCACGTGGTTTGATGACGAGCAGGTGGTAGCAGTGGAACAACTTGTCCGACAACGGTGGTTGGATACATACAAAAAGCTCCCACCGGTGGACGTATCATCAAACCCTGATGGTTCTCCTGTCAAGGTACATTCCTCTCGTCTCTGTCATCTCATTCTTCTAACACAGAACTCAGTTACACTCAAAGTGGCTTTTGGATGGACGGCGCCGGACTCAACAATCACCTGGATATGCCTACGACTCCATTGACGCCTACCTCAAGGAGCCAATAGTGTCCATACACGAGGTCAACAATGCTGGAGGGGTCCTCCAGTACTGGGAGAAACTGGTGGCCACCCGTCCGCATCTCGCTCGTATGGCACTGGACTTCCTCTCAGCTCCTGGTGAGTCAAGTGTCCGGCATCTTGTAACAGATCGTTTACCTTACTCGGCTGTTAGCGTCATCCGTTGATGCCGAACGCGCGTTTTCGGGAGGTCGTCTGCAAGTAAACCATCTCCAACACGGAACATCGTCACAGACTTTCAGATCCCAGATGGCCGTCGGCTCCTGGGTCAGCTCTGATATCTTTCCGACATTGGAACCATTCGCAAAGATTATTGAGAAGGGGTCCAGTCGGTCACAGAAGGGAAAGGGAAAGGCAGAAGTGGCCAATGACAATGACTACGACACAGAATTTGAGTGGAAAGGAGATGGTGGCTACGACTAGAGGTAATTCCCATAGGCTAAGATAGATAATATATACCCCGGCGTGGGTCACCCGGGTTAACCCATGCTTGAACCTGCGCCCGTGTTAGGTTACCCATGACCCACAAAATTGGACCCGGGCCTAAGGACAAACCCACGGGTTCTATCCACGCAGCGCGTGGGTCTGCCCATGTTAGGCCCTAGGAAGGAGGATAGGCGCCGTAGGGGAAGCAAATTTGGGTTCTGGCGCGAGTTGATCTAGTGGTCCAATCACACCACTCCATATCATAGCAAGAGCATCCGTCGCACGCATCAGTTGTGACTGGGATAAAGTGGCGAGTTTATCCTGAAGCTGTTTCTGTGTGATTCCTTCGGTGTCCCCCGCGGACTCCTCCTTCATCTTATAAACAAGTCGCGAGACTTGCACCGAGCGTATCTCTGGGAAACTGCGGCGAGGGAATGAGTATTCGTGGGTCGTTCAAGTCAGCGGGTAACTCACAAGAAGGAGAAACTAGAAAATACTTCATCCACGATGTTGCAGTGTATCAAGTTATTGTGAATGTATACCTCAGCTTGCTGTTTGAGAGACGGTATATCATACTAAAACCTATGAGCCTTGGGGTCACCAAACGAGGTGGGGGTGGTCACCATGTCGGCAAGTCGGTAAATCGACTTTGCTGATGGAGATGGTGGTCTCCCTACACTCCAATCCCCAGTCTTTGTCTGTGCAGGGAACTTATACCATGAGTCCGAGCTCAACGGGGCAAACTTTATCTTCCCAGTGTATAAGAAATATAGCATTGCTTCGAAGCTGCGGGAGGCCAGTCAGGTATGAGAATTAATTAGCGACAAACTTTACATACGTTACCGCACAAATGTCACGGATGATGGCAACCTTCCCCATTCTCGTTAGATGGTTCTCGGGCCTGTGATACAAGTTTGTCAGAAATATTGAACAGTTCAATGTATATTGGGGCTCACCTGTCGTCATTTTGAGCCTCGCGTACATCTGGTAGCGGCCGTGGCGGATGTTCCGAGGGTGGGGTGAGAGGCACTTGCGACTCTGAGCCCTGTGGACTGTTCGGCAGTTCGGAGCCGTCATCTTTGGGAGGTTCCTCTTCAGAATAAAAGGGCGCATCTTCGAGGTCACTGTCGGACAGATACTCGTAATCATCGGTGTAAGGGAGGGAGTCGGACGGGAATTCTCCATTGATGTCCCTCGTTTGTCCTTCGGAAAACCCCTCTGAGAACACTTACAGTCCGTACGGTTAGATGCGCAACGTCGTACAAATTTCTGGAACCCACACGCTGAAAGGTACGGAACGGCGTTCAGAACCCGACTGTTGCAGTACAACGCTCGCGGAGAGCCGACGCGCCCAGAACGCTCCCTACGAGAGAAGACATATAGTTTGGTGTCGACGAAGGTCCCAGAAGTGATGGAATCGGTCAGTGCGTCCAGTAAAAACTGTGGCGGATCCATTCTCGTCGTGGTTCGAGGGCAGGTTCCCTCATTACCTAAGAGTATAGCTAAATACCAGATTCACTTTATGTTCGCCGGCCCGCATCCCCGCTAGACGGATCTGTGGCTGCTCTCCCATCCTACAGCAGGAGGATGGCGACGTCGAATTCGCGGTGTCTTGCGGTGACGGATGCAACAGCGGAAATAATTTTCCCACGAGCTTGATCCATTCATCTTGATGCCTTCATGCCGTGTCGATAGGATTCATCTCCCTCTATCCCGCTCTTTACACGGCAATGACACTGTGATGGGTTGACAAGCTCATTGAGACTCATCTCCCAGACCCATCTCGCACGCGCCTTGTCAAGGACCTGACACCTCGATCGAAAAATGGCGGGAGGCTAGAGGTCGCAGCACCGGAGTTCTCTCGAGGTTCACTCCCACACATCGGACGACCAGAGAAGCACAGAACGTCCACGCCGCCACCCATTTCTGGCCCCAGCGCAGACAGGTTCGCCAGGAGGCAACCACGGCGGGTGAGGAGGATGGAGAGGAAGGGCGAGTTACGTGTGAAGGCTCCCGAGACACCAGTAACGAAGCGCAATCCTTCATGGTCCCCAAAACGCACTTTGGGTATCTCGAAAGATGTTGTGTCGTCTGCAGCGACGGTCAAGACGGTCGACCCTCTAGCTGAAGAGTTCGACCCCTCCGCATCAAAATCTAGCGGTGAGGATTTGTTTCCCATTTCATTCTCATCCCCCTTTACTTGGGTCGCCGAACACTGAATCTGTGTTCGAAGTCTCTTAAATCTACGGCGCCGTGTGGGTTTGTCGTTTTCCAGCAACCGAACCATATATTCCCAGCACTTGACAGCACTGACAGTACTGAACAGATGTCGACGTTCGGACTATTGTTTCCTCCTCGAACTTTTGCTGTTTCAACCTCCATGTCCAGGCTGTCGTTACCCGTCTACGATTGCCGGGGTCCCTTTCAACTCCTGCCTCAGGATTCGGGACAATGCTCCGTGAATCTCAGGGATACGCTACCACTCATCCCTATTCCGTCCCTCGACTATAATGGCCTATACAACTTTTGCTTCAACACAACTGTACTGCTTCAACTCGGAATGCTCGTGACGGAGAAGGATGTGGGAGGCCACGAATGGTACGCTATTCGGACAGTATTATGAAGCACCAGGGAGGTTCTTCGGTGAAAAAGTTGGGAGTACTATCTCCGAGTCAAATTATAACGGAGACATGCCAACTTGGCCGCGTGTACGTCCCCCGCTCGCTGGTTCAGTATCTCAAACTAGATTCAATCTGGTGACAAACAAATTTACGTGTTTACCTCTATGTAAATACACCACGACATTTGGCTTTGACGCAACCACCGATGCGCAACTCCCTCAGATCATTGCAGCCCATGCATCGCATGAATGGCCACCCCTTTTCACCTCTTCCATTCCTACCTGTGTCGGGGCACTGGGGACAATACAGGTCGTCACGGAGGTTGTGGATTGATGCGACATTAAAACACCGAGCGCATTTCAACCCAACCCATTTGATGACAGTGTCCGAGGTAACCGGTTCAGTGACAGGAGCCGGGGCTTGCCAATTAGAAGATAAGATAACGCTGGAGGTGGAAGTTGATTCTTGGAGGGAAGGGGTAGGGGTAGCGATGGTCTGACCGCCAAGACCAGAACCAAGCGGAGCGCGCTTTGAGAATATTTTTTGAACCAACTTGTAATATACCAGACTCAGCGTTGTGGCGAAGAATGGCGCTTCCCCGGATGCCATGCTTTGGATATGATCCATCAACGATTTGGGATCCTTTTCAGTAAAGTTTTCGCAGATGAATTGGATTTCCATATCCAAAATCTCCTTGTGACTAGGGGGGTGGACGTGGGAAAGAAATGAACGAAAAGAACCATTGGACACCCACCTTGCAGCAAAATTAGAAAAGAGTTCTTGTACGACGTTAGAGGTAGTGAGTTTTGATCGGAAGTTCTTCAGTGCACACTCCTTGACGTTTTTTATCCCAAGCTTTTCAACACGTTAATACTAGGAGTGATGTGTCGACAAGAAATACCTACTGCTGTCGTTAGAGAATACATTGAACGAGGGGAGCATGACTGTGGCCACCGCACTTTGTCATCCGCTACCGGATTGCCGTTATGAGTCGAAGTCAGGAGGGGTGCAAAGGTCACCTGGTGGGTGTAGGCACAGGAAAGGAGCAACGTCCACCTGCATACACATCAGCGACTTGTCACGTAGAAGGTCGAATTAAGCTTACGTTTTCCATGCCCCAGACATTAGTACCACTACTTCGCGGGCTCCGGCACCAGCGGCTTCAGTCCGATACTGTCTAGATGGGACGTGAGACATAATCCACCCGAGAATTCCATAGATCAGACACGTACAGGACTGCCTCGCCTCTGTGAAGGGCTTCTGGAAGCTCCCCACGCCAACGTTCATAGTCATCGGTTGGTCCATCCACAATGCGCGCGGACTGGGAATCTATCCGCACAGTTTCTTCGGCCATATGTTAGCATCATGCGAATCACAAGGAGCCTTCCAACTTACGCGACGTAATCGCGGGTGCCCACATTGCGATCACAATGCTTGAAATGAACAACGGCCTCGGTTCCGACGGTAAATCGTTATTGATCGCATTATATGCATAGAATTGAACGTCTATGAAAGTACCCGTGGAAATCGACTTGAGGAGGGCAAGTTTCACTCTCTGCCAATTCGGAAGGACAGGTGCTGGGAGGGGAGCGAACTTGGGTTCTGGCATAAGTGGGTTCAGTGGTCCTATCACACCATTCCAGATCATAGCGAGGGCATCCGTCGCACGTATCAATTGTGCCTGGGATAAGGTGGCAAGTTTATCCCGAAGCTGTTCTGGCGTGACACTTTCGGTATCCCCCGCAGATTCCTCCTTCATCTTGTGGACAAGTTGCGAGACTTGCGCCGAGAGTATCTCTGGGAAACTATGTTGAGGGAATAGGGAATGAGTGTTCGCGGATTGTTCAGGTGAGCGGGTAACTCACAAGAAGGAGAAACTGGAAAATACTTCATCCACAATATTGCAGTGGGCCAGGTTGTCAAGGATGTGCACTTTCGCTTGCTGTTTGAGAGCCGGTATATCGTACTGAAACCTATGAGTTTCGGGGACACCAAACAAAGCAAGGGTGGTCACCATGTCGGCAAGTCGATAAATCGACTTCGCTGATGGAGATGGTAGTCTTCCCGTACTCCAATCCCCAGTCCTTGCCTGGGCAGGGAGTTCGCGACGTGGGTCCGAACTGAACGGGGCAAACGTAATCTCGCCGGTGTATAAGAAACATAGCATGGCCTCGAAGCTACGAGAGGTCAGCCAGGGGCGAAAATCAATCAGCGGCAGAATTCACACACGTTACTGCTCCCATGTCACGGACGATGGCAACCTTCCCCATTCTCGTTGGATAGTTGTCAGGTCTTTGCTACGAATTAGCCAGAAATGTTGGACGGTTCAATGAGCATTGGGGCTGACTTGTCGTCGTTTTGAACGTTGGTAACGTCCGGTGGTGGCCGTGGTGGGTCTTCGAAGAGTGTGGCAAGCGGTACTCGAGACTCAGAACCTCGAGAACTGCTTGGGAGTTTGGGGCCGTCATCTTTGGGAGGTTCCTCATCTTCCTCTTCAGAAAAAGAGGGCACGTCTTCAAGATCGCTGTCGGATAGATAATCGTAGTCATCAGTATAAGGGTAGGAATCGGAGGGGAATCCCCCGTCGATGTCCCTCGTTTGTCCTTCAGAAAACCCGTCTGAGAACACTTCCGGTCCGTACGGTTAGATGTGCAACGTCGTACAAGTTTCTGGTACCCACACGCTGAAAGGTAGGGGACGGTGTTCAGAACCCGACTGTTGCAGTACAACGCTCGCGGGGAGCCAACACGTCCAGATGCTTCCCTACGAGAGAAGACATATAGTTTGGTGTCGATGAAGGTCCCGGAAGTGATGGAATCGGTCAATACATCTAGTAAAAACTGTGGCGGGTCCATTCTCGTCGTGGTTCGCGGGCGGGTTTCTGCGTTACCTAAAAGTGTGGCTGAATAGCGTATTCACGTTCGCCGGCCCGCATCTCGACTGGGCGGATCCAGGGCTGTCCCTCCATTTTTGGCGTCCGGGATTCTAGGGTTAGGGATGGCCTGCGCAGGTGGGGCGGTTGCGTTCTTGCCAAACACGATGGCTACGTCAAACTCGCAGTGTATTGTTGCGACCACCGCCGCGGATGCAACAGCGGAAGGGGTTTTCCCACGTACCTGATCCGTTCACCCTGATGCCTCTGTCATGTCGTAGAGTCCTCGCCATTCGCCTGCCTCTATTCCGCTCTTTACACACGAGTACGTGGCAAAGACACTGTGATGGGTCGACAAACTCATTGACATTCATCTCCCAGACCCATCTCGCACGCGTCTTGTCAAGGACCTGACACCTCGATCGAAAAATGGCGGGAGGCTAGAGGTCGCAGCACCGGCGTTCTCTCGAGGCCCACTCCCACACATCGGACAACCGGAGAAGTACAGAACGTCCACGCCGCCACCCATTTCCGACCCTAGCGCAGACAGGTTGGCCAGGAGGCAATCACGGCGGGTGAGGAGGATGGAGAGGAAGGGCGAGATACGTGTGAAGACTCCCGAGACACCAGTAACGAAGCGCAATTCTTCATGGTCCCCAAAACGCGCTTCGGGTATCCCGAAAGACGTTGTGTCGTCTGCAGCGACGGTCAAGGCGGTCGACCCTCTAGCTGAAGAGTTCGACCTCTCCGCGTCAAAAGCCAGCGGCTCGGAATCGCTTCCCGCTTCGTTCTCGTCCCCTCCTTTGCTCGATGGGCTCCGCGACTCGGTGCACCGAGTACTCGGACATTCTGCGTCGCCTACCCCCATTCAAGGATTGTCTCTGAAACATTTGTTTTCGGACACGCCGGAATGGCGACAGTACCTCCTTGCCTCTGAGACCGGGTCTGGGAAATCCATCGCGTATCTCCTCCCCGTCCTCCACCACCTCAAACAGTCTGAGCTGGTCTCTTCCGGGTCTACCTCAGCGACAACATCGTCCCAACCACAACGCGCCGTGAATCCCAGGGCGCTGGTTCTGGCCCCCACCCACGAGCTGTCACGACAACTCTCTTCTTTCGCCAAGGCTCTTTTGCACAACATTAAGCTGAAAGTTCTCTGTGCTTCAAGAGCAAACGTGAAGAGTACCCCTCGCGCGACGTTCACAGCCTCCAAGATGGCCGCACAGTTCACCGATGATGCCGATGGATCACTTGGCATGCCTCACCTCGGAGTATCCCGCCCGGTCGATGTCCTCGTGGGCACTCCAAACAAGTTGTTGGAGATGGAAAAGGGTAGGAGGTGGGACCGCGTCAAGGACGAAACGGACAAACAGCTCGCGGACGAGCTGTCCGGGTCCCGCAATGAGACGTCTGCTAGGAGCCCCGAACCCCAAATGGGACTTCAAAATGTTGAATGGGTCATCGTTGATGAAGCAGATATCCTTTTTGGTAACTCCCCATCCTCCTTCAGATAACAGGCGAACTGACAGCGTACACTCCAGACCCCGACTTCCAGGAGAGTACTCGGATGCTCTTGGCTGATATCGCTGCCGCCCGTGGCCAGCCCGTTCCATACACTCCAGACCTTCTCCCCCCTTCACCAGAAACCTCAACCGCATCTACTTTATCACAGAATGCTCCCATAAATTATCCATTCAACTTAATCCTGACCACCGCAACCATCCCCTCATCACTCGCCGCATACCTCGACATCTATCATCCGACCCTGACTAGGCTTGCCTCACCGAAGTTGCACCGCCTCCCCTCCACCATGAAAACAGAGTACGAGAGTTGGACGGGCGGGAACAAATATGCAGATGTCGAACGTAGGATCCGAAAAGTCTGGGCAGAGGATTCCATTCGTTCCGACTTTGATGGCAAGCTATCCAAAATCCTGATCTTTTGTAACAAGGGGAGCAAGGTTCAAAGCCTCGGAGATTTCCTCAAGGACAAAGGGATTCCCAACGTCGCCTTGACCAAGGACAGCGGGGCCAGGAACATTGGCAACAATCACCATCTGGATGGATTCCTTCGAACAGCTAATTCCGAACGAAAACCTACCCCATCCTCCCCGAGCGAGGGTAAAGAGCCACATGTTATGATCACTACCTCTATGCTTTCTAGGGGACTGGATTTCTCACCCTATGTCCGACACGTGTTCATCGTCGACGAGCCAAGGAATATGGTCGACTTTCTGCATCGTGCTGGGCGCTCTGCAAGAGCTGGCCAAGTTGGCAAGGTCGTCGTATTTGGGAAGTTAAAGGGCAGAGGGTCTTTGAGGACCACGGAGATGAAGAAGAAGGTTGGGGCATTAAGGAAGTGACTTCTGTTTCGCTATGATAATATCCCCACTCCGTATTCGATATAATACACCACCTAATCGATCCGAATCTACCTGTGTTGTGATCCACATTCGACACCCTTTGGCGGGGGCCGTTTGAGAATAGTTGACCGTGTCCACCGACGACAGGCGCATACGACGTCTTTCTGGTTGTTTCTTGGGTTGTGTGCAGAGGCCGCTGTCCAGTCTTCCATACGTTCCTTGTTGGTTTCTATCCCAGCGGGACGCGTTATGCAGAAGAGTACGAGGCATATGCCCCACGAGCAGTATTTTTACTCTAGATCCATTACTACGAGCACTGCAGAGGAACGTTTCACCCGGGTACGGTACGTGAACCCGTGCGCACACGAGTCTGGACGAATATCATCCAGGAACTTTCGGGGAATGTGCAGGGACCCCGACCACTTTGTCGGGTCGTGGGCAGCGTGAATCTTGGCTGCTGGCGCCCTTCTACAACATTTAGAGACATCTCTGAACTTACGGATAGTCTGGGCGTGTAATCTATACTTAGTACTTACCAATAGAACTGCCTTGGTGAGTCATTGAATGGGTGGGGCAAATGCGGCCGCAACAGTGAATCAACAGTACTAAATATTGCCCTTGCCACCGCGAGATTTCCCCATCTCCAGAACTCCCTCTCCCACTCACGAACGACGAGATGGTTTTCCGCTCTTTCGCTGTGGTCGGTGCCGGGAACATCGGAAGTTTCGTTATCGCTGAGCTGCTGAGGTTGAAAGCCATCGGAACCGTGTCCTCGGTTACCGTCGTCTCCCGATCGGTACGTGACGCGTATCCTACTTCCGTGGGTAGACTGACCTGTGTTCGCTGGTCTGAAGGATGCAAGCGCTTCTCACCCTGAATGGGTCACACAAGGTGCCAAGTTCGCCATCATCGATTATAACGATCGACCTACCCTCCTGGATGCCTTTGATGATGTCGACGTTGTGGTTAGCACGGTCAACAGTGGACCAGACGCGGTCCGGGGCCAAAAGGCCCTGGCGGATGCCGCAAAGGCAGCTGGCGTCAAGATCTTTACTCCATCGGAGTTTGGGACCCCTCCTGCGAAGATGGAAGGTCGCCACGCGTTGAAGGGGGAGATCCGTGACTACCTCCAGGAGATCGAGTTACCGTATGCAATCTTGCACACCGGACCTTGGTCGGACTTCCTCTTCATCCCGTAAGTCTCACTTTACTCTCATTTGTACTTTTGAGACGCTGACGAGTGTTTCTATCTGCCAAAGGAGGTTCGGATTCGATTTTCCGAACGAAAAGGCTGCTGTTCTTGGAAGTGGCGATGCCCCGATCAGTTTTACCGGACGACCTGATGTTGCACGATTCATCGGGTTCGTATTCACGAACCTCCCAGCGGAAAAGCTCGAATGGAAGATACTCCGCTTGGAGGGCGAGCGTACGGTCGGTGCAATCCCCGTTCTCGTCTCCCTGCTGATAACTGAACCGTTCGGATCGTCGTAGACATTCAACGAAATATTGAGGTCTTACCAGGAAAAGACGGGGAAGACCCTGCAGATCACCCACATTCCTCCTTCGGAGTTGGAAAAGCGAACCGACTTCGCTGCGGGGATAGCCCTCCGTTGGGAGAGAGGCGAGGGGGTGGTCGGTGACCCCGTGGATAACGATCTTTATCCAGGGTGGAACCCCAAGAAGGTTTTGGAATACATTGCATAGGCTTGGTTCCTTTCTTTCTCCCCGTCATCAACTTGAAGTTGTATTTTTAATCTGATGAGAAAATGAAGGTCGGAACTAGCTCGTGTGACGAAGGTCCAAGGTTTCGAATCATCAGGTCTGCGGTGGCGACCAGCCCCATTAGATTCACGCGGATTGTTACTGTAGATAAGATAAGCGCGCACGGCCCGACGTACCGTGCCGACAGGTGGCTTTCGGGTCTTCCAGTGACACTTTCTCTGCGCAATGGGGTGTCCGGAAGCCCTCCACGTCGGTTGATCCATCGAATCGGGGCAAAGTGGGGTCACATTAGGTCAGAAAGATCCGTCGGACGAGACCGAGCGGTCAACGGATGCTGGCACCGGCTGGTAGAGGCTCGGGAGTCCGATTCTTGGCGCATCGCGTCCGCGGTGATCGGCCCGTCGGACGTCGCGCTCCTTACAGATGCTGGACAATCTCAGCGGGAATGCGACCACCCCACCGACGTGCGATATTTCTGGGCTTGGAAAGGACGTGGACAGGCGTCACTCCAGAGCAGGGAGCGATCACCTCTGGAGATGCGGGCCGGCGAACGTTTATCTGTCCAGCCACGCTGAAGTAATGTGGAATCTGCCCTTCGACCGCTACAAGGATGGACCCGCCACACTTTTTACTGGGCGCTCTCACCGATTCCATAACTTCCGGGACCTTCGTCGACACCAAGATCTATGTCTTCTCGCGGAGGGAAGCTTTCGGGCGTGTCGGCTCGCCGCGAGCATTGTACTGCAACAGTCGCGTTCTGGACACGGTCCCTTATTTTTCGACGTGTGAGTAACAGAAACCTATACCGCGTTCCACATCTAAACATAACTGCCCCGAAGTGTTCTCGGATGGGTTTTCGGAAGGACAAACGAAGGACATCAACGGAGGATTCCCGTCCGACTCCCACCTTTTCACCGATGACTACGAGTATTTGTCCGACAGCGACCTCGAGGATGAAGAACCTCAAGAGGACGGCGGCCGCGACCCGCAGCAGAGACGCAAGGATGCACCAGACCCACAAACATCCCAAACCACTGTCTCCGATAGCCCGCTGTCGCGTTCATCGGTCGAGGCATCCGAAGTCCAAAATGACGACAAGTTGTTCTCATTTACCACCGCACATTGCACGTTTTGCTAACCCAAAGCACAGAGCCAAGCACAGTCCCACAAGAATGGGTAAAATTGCCATCATCCGTGACATGGGAGCTGTAACGTGCGTCCAGTGCAGTCTTTAGCCAGCTGTTCTCGCACCTCACTGGCTGCTCGCAGTATTGAAGCGATGTTGTGTTTCTTATACACTGGCGAGATTAAATTTGCCCCATTCCGGTCGGATCCCCGTGAGATCCCCCTGCAGGCAAAGACCGGGGATTGGAGTACGGGGAGACTACCGTCTCCGTCGGCAAAGTCGATCTATCGACTTGCAGACAAGGTGACCACCCTTGCTTGTGTTTGGCATCCCCATAGCTCACCGGTTTCAGTACGATATACCGGCCCTCAAGGAGCAAGCTGAGGCGCACATCCACGATAATCTCAAAAACTGCGACATTGTGGAGGAAGTGTTTTCCAGTTTCTCCTCCCTGTGAGTTGTCCCCTCACTTGGACTACCCCCGAATACACATTTTCCCAACGTAGCTTCCCGGAGATACTGTCGATGCAAGTCTCGCGACTTATTTGCAAGATGAGGGAGGAGTCAATGGGGGACACTGAAGGCGTTGTAACGAAACAACTTTGGGATAAAATTGGCACTCTATCCCGGTCGCAGCTGACATATGCGACAGATGCTCTTGCTATGATCTGGAGCGGTATGATAGGCCCACTGGATCTCCTTACACCAGAACCCATATTCGCTTCCTCCTTGGCGCCTATCTTCTCTCCGAATTGGCATAGAGTGAGACTTGCCCTCCTCAAGTCGATATCCACAGGTGCTTTCATAGATGTTCAATTCTATGCATACAACGCAATCGGCAACGCTTTACCATTGGACCCGAGACCGTTGTTCACTTCGAGTATTGTGATTGAAGAGTGGGCACCCGTGATCATGATACGTAAGTAGGGGGGCTCCTCCCCGTTCACCCCATGCTAACGCGTGACCGAAGAAACGGTGGGGATAGATTCCCAAGCCGCATGTCTGGTGGATGGACCAACCGATGATTACGAAAGTTGGCATACGGAGCACCCCGAAGATTTCCACAAAGACAAGACGATACTGTACGTGCATTACCTATAAATGTCTTTACCTATAAATGTCTTAAGGTGAGGGGCATCTGACGTCCTGCTTAGAAAGTACCAGACTGAAGTTGCTGCCCCGGAAAGCCGTGAATTGGTGATAGCAGTATCAGGGGCATGGAAAACGTAAGCGAAATCCGATCTTCCATACGAAGGGTGGCTAATGTATTTGTAGATGGAGATCTCTCCTTTCCTATGCCTACACGAACAAGATGAATTTTGCACCCCTTCAGGCTTCGGCTCGTGGTGGCGATCCAGTGCTGGGTGCTGAAGTACACCAGCCGCAATTATGTTCCCCTCGCTCAATATATTCTTTGGCAAAAACAGTTGGTGCCTCCCATTGACATACTATTTCTAGCACTCACGCGCCGAAAAGCTCGGGATCGAATATATCGGTGAGGATGCACTGGAGGACATCCGATCCAAGCTCTCCCCTTCCAATATTGTCCAAGAACTCTTTTCTTCCTTCGCTGCAAGGTGGGCATCTAATGAGTTTACTCGTTCACCTTTTCACACTCAGGTCTCCTCTAGACATAAAGTGGTCTTTGACATGGAAATCCAGTTCTTTCGCGGGTGGTTTAGCGAAGGGGATCTTGAGTTTCCGATTGACCACGTCCGAAGAATGGCGTCTGGGGAAGCACCCTTCTTTCCCACAACGCTCAGTTTGGTCTACAGAATGCTGGCTGAAAAAGTATTCCCAAGGCGTACCTCATCTGGTTCCGGCCTTGGCAAACACACTGAAGGTCAGGACGATACTACCCCTGCCCCCTCGATTAACACAGAGCCGGGGTGGTTCGAGCTGATATGTCACCAATGTGATGAAATCTCGCTGTTAAAAGACCTTCGTGATGATCTGTATTGTCCACAATGTCCGGAATCGGACAAATGGGGGAACTTCATGCATTGTCCGATATGCGGTGCCATGCGGGTAACATGCGCGAACGAGTGCCCAAACCAGGAGTGTAGAGTAGGGTTCATGTAGTGTGTTTTCGCGAATGTGTAAATGGTGAACAACTTTTCGTCGTATTCCGCAAACTGCGAGGTGGGGCTTGATCGATATCTGGAGCAAGGTAGTAGAGAAGATTCGTCCCAGTGGACGACGTGATGGGGCAGCGACACCCGGGAAGAGATCGAACAACTTCGTGAGCTTCAGGAAGGAGAAAATTGAACCATCCACAGTATTTTGCGTCTTTTCTGTACTTCTCCGGATCCGTAGCCCGCTTCACGTTACCACCCCACCTCACCTTCCGTCTTATGGTATGCACGGAGTGAGCATTGTGCTGCCTCTTTCAAGGGAAGTGACCAAATCTGCGTTGTTCCTGCAGCGGTTTGAGGAGGCTCGATAGTAATTCTTGCGCTGCATTTGGAGAGTAGCCGACGGCATTTTACAGGGCAGTGTACAGAGGCTATGGGTGCTCACATACCAACTCGACTGATAAACCAACCGCTTTCCTTTGCACGTTGGCCGGGCAGACCGTCGCGGTGTTGTGTCCCAGCTGACCGAACGCGCATCAAATATGCTGCGACCGCGGGAAACGCGTAATTTCGGGCGCTTCCCTCATTGTCTTTCTCTTCCGCCAAAAATGGTATATATGAGGGTATCCCTCATGGCAATGTCAAGCTTACCTATTCCGAAAGTTTTCTCATGTTAAACCTGATTCACTCAGAATTTTCGTGTGGCCAGTCAAGTGTGAGATCTTGAGAACCTGCAGTGTGGTCAGCGCGGGAGCCAACTCGCGGAAATTAGAGAAGCAACGCGTATTACCAAAAA
>Ga0307517_10001702_pt1 | contig 36321 bp, 30 predicted proteins | sample 23_EM_MG_FD_194515 | JGI IMG/M metagenome (GOLD analysis project Ga0307517, IMG submission 194515) | Populus trichocarpa ectomycorrhiza microbial communities from riparian zone in the Pacific Northwest, United States - 23_EM | ecosystem: Host-associated > Plants > Roots > Unclassified | place...
ATTTGAAACTTTATTACCTGGAGTACTAAAACAGCAAAAGTTTGTGTAGGAGGAAATGGCAGTAGTGTTGGCCCATCAATCTATCGGGAAGGTATCTCTCCTGTCAAGTCTCTTGGTTCAACATCCTCATCTTACATTTTGATTCCGTCACCCAGCATGCGCTTCCTTCCCCCAACACCTTTGCAGCACCCCACATGCCTCACTGCTGAATCCCCACCACTTGCTCATCTCCTTCATAGTAAGGGATCTGCAATTCCTCTCTCCACTGGTTTCGTGGTTTCAAAAGCTGTACCTTCCATGAGGAACGACTATAGGAGCGATGCAAGAGAAGAATGGCCTTCAGTTCTTTCTGTGAGTCTCATTGATTATTATGGAGGTAACAACATGACCGAAGATAAAATGTATAGAGGGATTATGAAGCAAGGGGGACGGACTTTAGGCACAGATGGTAAAGATTTAGAAATCGGGACCCAATTAATTCTTGAAAACATCGCAGCAGAACTTCAAGCCCTATCTTGGATGACCGTGAGCCCAGCATACTTGGAGCGACGAACTGCTCTCCCATTTCATTGTGACATGGTTTTAAGACTCAGAAGACTGCTTCATTTTGCTGATAAAGAGCTCTCTTCACAGCCTGGTCGGTCACAGGTATAAGGAGAAGCAACTTGCTTGGTTTTTCTCTTTCTAGATATTTAAGAAGACTCAGAAATCTCTAGCAAAACTCTGTCCGTGCCGTGCCGCGCCGCTCCTTCATCCTCCTATGTACAATAAACTGTAAAATGTAAACGTAATTGTAGCCTGCTGATAGATAGCCCTCCTTTTTGAAGGCCTAGAAAGTAAGAAATGAAATGTTTGGGAAGAAATAGTTAGATCTAACAGGTATAGTTCTGACAGCAGATGCTGAAGATGTAAATGAATAGGACAGTTCATTGTTTCTCTAGGCACAGCATGTTTGTAGAGATCTTTTGTTTATGTTAGACATTATCACCATTGTAATAGTGTCCATTGTTCTTCATCTAGTTCAATATTATTTTTTTGTTGGTTATTATTTTGATTCTCTTATAGCTAAGATGGAAGATGTTTTTCTTCCGTTGATAAACCTGATCAGTTAATTCTTGCTATTTCCTCTTTACCTCATATTTTCCATACATGACTAAACACTAGACATCAGTTTCAAGTAGTTTTTATTGACATAACCGAGCCATAGATATTGAATCTATCCTGGACAATTCATATATAAATAAAATAAATAAATAAATAAATTAAAATGATGTTGTTTTGAATTGAATAGATTAATTTCAATAAACTTCTTCAAGTTCAATTAACTTGTTCAATTTCTAACTTGAATCAGAGACTCAATAAATTTGAAGTAAACAGTAAAAAAACAATTCTCATGTAGAATATTTTCCAAACCAATCTACTTTACACAAAACTAACGGGTTTCGTGTAAATAATAGATTCTCAACAAACCAAAAAATAATTTAAGAGAAAAAAAAGGGACAGGACATGGGTGGCACTAATTTCTAGAAGCCATGGTTTTTTATGCCAAGTCTTGGCGTCCAGACAAAGCTTGCCCCAACCAACCACTTCTGCCTGGTGATTCTGGATATGGTCACTTCCACACAAATGATGTGAGATTCCGCATTTCATCTTTGCAAGCATTTTTATTCATATATCCTCTGTTTAATTTAGTTGATTATGCATGTGAAAACAAAATTATAATGGGCAGCAGGTGCTTGGATTCCAACTTACTAAACAATATATTAGTGAGTATAATTATCCATGATTAAGGCCATTAGAGAGGTTTACAAAGCTTAATTAATATTTATATGAAGCTTTACAGGGAGGGGGGGCTGCAATCTCACATTCTAGGCCCCAACAAGCATGTGCCATTTGTTAACAATTTCACATCAACAACTGGTTTTAACTCCTGCCCTGCCCTCTTACTCATAATTCTCATAACATTGCTTGATAAAATGCCCAAGTCTAATAATCCAATGCATTTGTGGTGTGGTTTAGGGATTGGATGGCCTCAATAGTGATTTTTTTAAAAAAAAAATTATAGTTGGTGAAATTAATGGGGAACTCAAGGATGGCGGAGTTTAATGACAATGGAACCTTTTGTGACAGAATTTCAGTGATAACAAACTAATTTTTTCCATTAATGACTATGGTTTCCCTTGATAATCAAAATTGATGGTAGAATTCAGCAGGGTTATGGTGGCGCATATCATTGTGTAGGGTATCCCTAAAGTTTTGACGGCTATCATTTATCAATGGTATAGTTCATGAGAACAGAGGAAGAATCATGTGTCTCTATCAAATTGCATAATATCTTTCTTGTGGGGCTATGGTGCATCAGGGCAAAGGGCAATATTTCCCAGGCCATTTAGCCTTCCAAATTGGAATGTGTCACCTAAGTTTTGAGATGCATTTGGCACTTAGAATCAGAACATCTCTAATGCTTGGAATTAAGGTTTAGTTATTGTTATTTTGGAAGCCCTTTTACAGATTTGAATTGGACAGTGATTATCATAGAGATGCTTCTGCCAGGATTTTGTAGCAAAACAATTCCTTTCCTATAAACTACCAGGCCATTTGATTCTGGACCATATTTCTTCCCATGTTATGAAATTGTAACCATTTCTCTACATTCACATGGTAGGCCATGCCTTCAAGTTCAGTGACACTGTGCCTAATACAGTCAAAATTGAAGGCCCCAAAAAGCACTGTCTACAATCATCATCTTCACCACACAAATCCAGTAGAATCTGCCGAACTACAGCTCATTACCATCTTTCCAACAAAAGCTCTCAACTCTTTCGTTCACTTGTTTAACAGCAATCTTTTCTTAATGACCCCTCTAAGCCTCAATTATGGAATTTGTTAGAAGGTGATCAAATGGTTGAGAAGAACACCAGTTACTCTCATAAAAAAGAAAGAACACCAAGCATTCATTGGAGAAGTAGAAGTAAAAGAAGATTTATTACTAGAATAAATCACAAATACAAGTGAGAGAAGCTCAAGGGCAAGTAGGATACATGAATAATGGATGGACAAAATCCACCAACACAAATCCAAGCTCAAGGCTAGCTAATACTCTAGCTCCACATTCCCCCCCTCCCAAAAAAAAAAAAACAGACACAAGAATTATACAAGTCATGATAATTACAATACAAATGCCATCAAAATATATCAATCACACCCCAAGTACATGACTTTAAAGATCAACAATACATAAATAAATACAAAATAAGAAGAAGAAAAATCCCAACCCATTTCCTCTCCCTCTTTCCTTTGTCTCTCCCATGTTGTAGCGTGAAAGATCCAAGATTACAAAAGAGTAAAGAAATGTAATCAGAGAGGGAGAAAGAAAGATGGGTAGGGAAAGAAATGAGAAAAAAACATGGTAAAGCATCTAATGAGTTGAAGTTGGGTGGCTCAAAGGAAGAACCCAAAAGCAAGAGCAACAAACGATGCCAGGAATGTGGGAACAAAGATGGTGGCATCAGATGTTGGGCTTGGTGCTGGTGCATTGGCAGCTGTTGCCTTTTGCATGGTTGAAAAGGCCATCAAGACCACCATCAAGACAGCAAAGACCTTCATTTTCATTGCCTCCATTTTCTTGTTGTTTAGCAAAGAAAGAAAGACTACGATTCCTCTTTGAAATGAGATTTGTTTAGAGAGAAGTTGCAGAGAGAGAATGGAGACAACAGCTTGTAGGAATGTGGATGGTAGGTGTTTCTGTGTGGGTGTTGGTGCGCATATATAAAGGGGTAAAGAGAGAGATTTTGAAGAGAAGTGTGAGAACAGGGTGGCAAAGACAAGGGTTGCCAAACAGCTGTCCAATGTTCCTTTGTGGGTCTCCATATTTTGCTGTCTTGTTCGATCTCTCTCTCTCTCTCTCTCTCTGTTGAATTAATAATTGATTATTTTTTTTTGTTGGGTTGTGAATGATTTCATTCAACGTTGTGGGAAATATACTCTTTTTTTTTTTTTTTCTTTTAAGAAATTGTTGGCCTTCCCAAGTTTGTTGATGGGAAAAACCTTTCATGTGGTTGCTTGCTAACATGGTTTGAGTCATTGTATGGTCTTAAATCATTGGCATGACTTGAAAGGATAATAAATTATTAAGGTTTTGTAATATATATATATATATATATATAAAGATCTTAAATGAAGAATAAAATCTTGTAAATTCTATTTTCCAGGTAAACAAATTGGATATTAATTAGATATCAACCTTTTCTTCCTTCTATTTTTATTTTATATTAATTTTATTATAATTATAAAACTCAATTTAAGAATCAATTCACAGCTAAGGTGATTCAAGAAGGTTAACCTGAGTTAACTCAATCTTTTTAATAAAAAAAATCAAAACAATATTATTTTGTAAAAAAAATTAACAGATTTTAACTGAATTTCAACAAATCAACTTGAATTTTTTATTTTTTTAACTTAAACTCATCTTAACTTCGAGTCGATGAGGTATTAAATCAACCTGCTTGCTAGGCTAATTCATGATTTACAACTGGAAATTATATAGCTAGAAGTCCTTTTCTTTTCCCCGATAAAAACAGTGAATGCATTAATTCCAAGTCCAGTACAGCTATTTAATCAAATTTATTTTTCGTTATCGTAATTATTTGGTGTGATGTCGATTGACGATAACAAGTTGTTCTTGCTTGAATGATATCATTGAGGGAATTTATGAGTCGATGTCGACTTAATTTGATGAAACTGAGAATTTTTTTGCTTAAATTCCAAATAGAAAGGGATACCTTAACCGTCACGATATGAACATTCCTATGACGTTAAACATTAAGGAATGCTTCAGATATGCACCTAATTTTAACCTAACTTGTTGGTACTTTGTCAAGATCAATACCTATTATATTTTACACGCTTGACAGCTCTGGGCCAGCAATGCAAGAGAATTGATATTCTCTGTAGTTCCAATCCAAATATACATCCATGCAGTTGATGATGGCAGGTTATTGGGTTTCAGTTAATTTATTTTGAATCCAGGGCTCTCCAAGATTTCACCAGGGCATCGTCTAGCATTCATTTCCCATAGGGATTGACAACATTTAAGGTGATGGAATCATCGATCCTTGCACGAGTTAGCCCCTACCTCAAATTCAACAACTAGCTAGCTAGATTGCTGCTGCTGCTGCTGCCGCCGCCGCTGCCCAAAAAGAAAACAGCAGCAGCAGCAGCAGCAAGGAATGTAGAACATATACTAGGCGATTAAAAAGCATGCTCATGATCCATCATCATCGTCACCAAAGAAGTGGGTCACAGAGAAATAGATCTCGATCCGAACCAATTGAGTGTCTTGCTTTTCGAACCAACCTGACCATTTTTAAATTTAAACGACTCGAGGAACCACTATACTTGTACTGCTGCAAGTGTAACGTTACATTGGTGAGACCTATTGATGCTTTTAAATAAAAGTGAAGCAAATGTTGGTGTGGTTTCAAATCCATCTACAATGAAAATAAATATTTTCTTGTGTAGTAAATTAAATAAAAGCTTTAATGGATGGGTTTTTCTAATAAATTTTAACAGTTAATTTTTTAATTCAAAATATAATTATCTTTTTAACAATCATAATTAAGGAAGCATGAGTTTTATAATGATTTTTAACATTTATTTTCTTAATTCAAAATATAACCGTTTTTTTAACCGTCATATAATCTTATCATAATATTTCAAATCTATATAAACTTGTTATACACAAATAAAACAGATAGAAAAAAAAATGTATTTTTTTTCTGTTTTTTCTTTTTATTATTCAAGAGCTTTAAAGAGTTTAGTTGTATCATAGAAATATTATCTTTGCGTAGGTTAAATTAACACATTTAAAACAGTATTTCACGTCTCAAACCAATTGATTTTACTCTTTATTTGTTTTCATACCCAAACAATTTACTAATAGTAAATTTAAAAAGGTAACTTGGGGTTCATTTGTTTATACGACAAACCGCACGTTGATCACACAAACAAGCATGCATTTAATGTTAAGAAAATTCAAATCTCTAAATTTATTTAGTAACGTGCTAATACATTTTTAAAACGTTAGGATAAAAAATTTAATCTCTATTAACACACAAATTAGTTTAAGAACATCTTTAACCGTTTAAAAAAGAAGAAGCATGATTAGAGAGCAATGCACTTCATGATTTTCTCGTATGGCGAGGCTAAGAGAGGGGGTCATGTATGTCTTGAAATTATAAAGGTGGTTGTTATAGGTAGATCACCCAAATTAGACTAATGTGGAAGTAATAATAATAATTAATTCAAGACTAATTACCAACCCCTTTTCATTAACTTGTCCCAAAAGAAAAGAGAAAACTTCTCTCAAACAATAACCAATAAGAAGATAGAGATTTATATCCGGACATGAGTTATTTTTTAAAAATATTTTTTATTTAAAAATATATTAAAATAATATATTTTTTATTTTTTAAAATTTATTTTTAATATCAGCACATCAAAATAATTTAAAAATACTAAAAATTAAATTTTATCAAAATAACAATCAGCTACATTATTGCCAAACACAACACTAAGAGCGTGTTTGGCAGTGTGGTTGCGAGTGCTTTTCAAATAATTTTTCGTGCGAAAATGCATGTCAATGATATTTTTTTATTTTTTAAAAATTATTTTTGATATCAGCACATCAAAACGATCCAAAATATACAAACCATATTAAATTTTAATAAAAAAAAAATTTTAAATTTTTTGGGAACGCAGCCGCAGCCGCATTCCCAAAGAGCTCTTAAGTATACAAGTAAGTTAATATCCTATCTGTTAAGCAATCCCTGTGGGAATTTGAATGATGATGATGATGATGATGTACAATTTCATGGACTAAATTTCAAGACAGAATGCAGCAGTTTTTCCTTTAAGCTGTTGCCTAAAACTGGCAGTAATTGTTGCAGCCAATAAATAGTTATAAAAATTGATTGGGGAATTAATTTGGTGCGAGCTTTGATGATGGGTCAGCAGGATTGACCCCCGATACTACAAAACAAAGCCTCAATAGCTAGAAAAATACTATTTTATATATCCTCAAAACACCAAAGATGATACCTCGTCCTTCTTGCTATTCAATTTTGTTTTTTTTTTTAAAAAAAATAATAATATAAATAGATGCATTTAATAACGCAACAAACTATATATATGAATTAATACAAAACTACTTTCGAGTATTCACAAGTAACAGCAGGGAACTATAAGTATTTGGCCATGTCCATCTTGGCTTTCACCGGGAGCGGAGAGGAGAGGAGGCAGTGCACAAGGTCATGTGCTTGCATCCCATGTCACGTGCAATTGAAGACCTTAACCCAATTGGAGGGAAAGTCATCTGGCCGTCCATTTGACATCGGACGGTCATGATCAAACCAAAAGAAAGCAGTAAAAAAGAAGTTGGAACATAAAGAGCTAGAGAAACAGAAACACAGACTGGAGTATTCAGTTTTTGGTGAAGATAACAGAGAAAGCTCCGATCTTTCAACTTATTATTCATCAAATTGAAAATCTGAATCAGACCCACTGTTCTAAAGCCTCTAATCTTTCACTCTCTCAATTTTCTCTGGAAAGTCTGTGTTTTTGCCCTTCTCTCGTTGACCAAACAACAAAAAAAAAAAAAGACTTTTCAAGTTTTTGCCGCTGCTGGAACTGAGCAATGAAGTGAAGCGTCTTCACTGTAATCTTTCTCTCTTTCTCTGTCTGTTTTGTTGCTGAGAAAGTGATTCGATAATTCTTGATGGAGGATTCCAAATTCTTATGCTATTGTTTCTTTTCTATGGTTTCTCAGCAACCAATCAGAGAACAAATTTATGTTTCTTGTTGATTTAGCCTTGTGATTTTATTGACGCGGTATTCTTTTTGTGTCTGTTTTGAAATGCAGGCTAATAGGATAAATTTCTGAGCAATTTTTATTGCATTGACTGGAGATCTTGAGGTCAGTCGCCTTATTTGATTCCTCTTTAAATGGGCTTGTTTTCTCTCAATTTACTGTATTTTCTATTTAGATTCCTCTTTAATTTTCTGTTTTAGAACTCTGCGTGGGTTTCTTGTTTACTCCTTGTGCAATGTTATGTTTGTTCGTGACAAAATTTCCTCTTGAAACTGTTACTGATTGTAAGGGTGTCTATTTGATTGGAAGATTTTTCTCTCTATAGTAGTGAATGATACCCGCCTCACAATTTGTGTGGGCTAATTTTTTGCTGTTTAGAGAGGGGAAGAGAGATGATGGAGAAGGATAAGGAGAAGAAGAGTCAAGGAGCTGGAGATACAGATTTTGTGTTGCAATGGGGAAGTACAAAGAGGCTTAGATGTGTGAAAGTGAAAAAAGCCCAAAACTTGGCCAATAAATCTAAACTAAATGATTCTTTGCCCAGGAAGAAACTTACTTCTCGCGCTGTCACTACCGAGAAAGAATTTCCTTCTCGCCTCATCAAGTAAGAATCCCATTCCTCCTCTCCTCATCAAGTAAGAATACATGAATGAATTTTGCTCAATGCATTTATTTTTTGGTGGTTGTATCCAGTCGGTATCTAGTCAATACACTGAAGAAAGTGTTCAGTTTCTAACATGCTCAAGTGAGCAAATCTGCTTGTTTGCATATTTCATTTACTTAGGTTTGCTTGATAAGTCGTTTTCTTTTTATGATCTTTGGTTTTATGTGAATTACAAAAGAAGTTTTATCTGATCTATAACTGGCCTGGTTGATTAGAAACTGTGGGAAACTAGGAGAAATCGAAATTGTGAGAGTATTGTTAGATGTTCTTAGATTACAAAGTTTTCTTTACTTTCATGTCCCATTTGTTTATAAAATTGTGAGAGTATTGTTAGATGTTCTTAGATTACAAAGTTTTCTTTACTTTCATGTCCCATTTGTTATTATCACTCAACTAAATGTGTCAAAAAGCTCTTATTTTACTTTTGGGCTGTGGTTGGATATAGGGATTCTGATTTGTTAACGAACAATCGGAAGTCATCAGCGTTGTCACCGGATAAGGAAGATCGGTACTACACAACAAGGGGATCATTGGGATTGGATGATAATAGCAAGATTTTAGTGGATACTGTTAAGGAAGAAAAGGTTGTTTGGCCCAGACTGTTTATAACATTGTCTAACAAAGAGAAGGAAGAGGATTTCATGGCTATGAAAGGGTGCAAGCCTTCTCAGAGGCCTAAGAAAAGAGCCAAGTTGATTCAACGAACTTTACTTGTAAGTCTCCTCAATACATACACTAAGAAAGGAATTTGGGGACTGTTAAAAATTAGAGAAGTCTTTTCCTTTTCTTTTGATGGGAGCTTGTGTTGATGTTATTTTTTTTATATTTCTCTTGTGTGTTCTCAGATGGCAAGTCCAGGTGCATGGTTATCAGATTTGTGTCAAGAGAGGTACGAAGTAAGGGAGAAGAAGACTTCCAAAAAGGTACTAACTTGTTCTTTTATTTCATTCCATGTCTTGTTTTTTAGTTACTGGTATTTATATCAGATTGTCTGCTTGCTCAGAAAACTACAGAAAAAAGTTAATTAGGTTTGAATTTTGAATTCAAAATGAGCTATAATCAAGATTTGTATCTTTTGCCTGATATCCTCAATCTTTCCCAGCAGAGAGGTCAAATTCATGATTGGTTTTTTATTTGATGCAGAGACCTAGAGGATTGAAGGCAATGGGAAGCATGGAAAGTGACTCGGAATGAGAGATTTTGACCTTTGGCAGTTAGGAGAGACGACTAGAAACAGAAGGTTCCCTTCTTTCTTTTGTTGAAGGAGAAAAAAGGAAGGAAAAGAGAAAGAGAATGGTAGAGGTGTCTCTTTCCCACTTGGTTGTTTTTGTAGCTGTTAGCCTGTAATTTGCTTTGTCAGTTTGATATTTGGAATATAAAATATTATTTTTATGTCACCTTTTTCCGTCCCTTTATTGATGCTTTTGCCTGCTTTTTATGGTTCTTTGGTTTGCTTTTATTTCATTTCACGGGTTCCCTGCAGCTACGATTTGCTTTGCATTGAAAATCGAAGGCCACTCAAAAGAATATATGCTAATGGTCATGGGTTGTAGCACTTGATCACGAAACTGATTACTACTGCCATAGAATGTTGTATTTCTCTCCTTTTCATATAATGCAGAGATGGGTAAGTACAAGGTCAAGACAGTAGCATATTCTCCCTGGCCAGATTTAGGGTTTATGCCTCATGAGCAGTTTGATGATATATGCATAAACTTCTCTACCTCATTTTAAGTTCAAAGGAAATTAAAGGATTGTTCGAGTCAAGATGAAAGAAAGGGCTTACAGATTACAGTTTGAATTGCCATCATAGTCGATGCAATGGTTGAGAAAAAGAATATTAAAAATTGAAGCTGAAAATTACCAAATCAAATAACAAATGATTATATTGCAAAAATAAAGACTTTTACAAGTGATAACCTGTTCAGAATACAAAGCACATCAAAAATGCAGCTGAAACCTTCTCCAGCTACCATGCTTTTTGGTTTTCACCTAGAGCTTGCGTTAGTAACTATTTTCCTATTTCTTTTCAACCTTTCTCTTTCCCCGCTTCATTTACATGATCTGACCTATATTTCTTACAAATTACATACCTACACATGTACAATTAACCGTGCCAGACAACCCTCTGAAGGTGGCAGACAAATGATTTAAACCAGTTTTGACAACCCTCCAGATCGACGCAATAAGCTCTGGCATCTACCTAAGTGCATTCAAATTCATTTGGTGCTGGTAATCAAGTCCAAAAATGGCTTGCTTGCTCTCTTCACAGGCCATCCAGGCAGCTGAGAACCACATTGTGCAGAGACTGCCAAATATACAACTTCAAATCAATCCATCGTAACTCAACATTGATACAGAGAGAAACATATGACAAAAGTAGAAAGTTTGGTGTTTTACCAAACTTCTTGAGAACAAGAACAGAAGGGAAGTAGATGCATAGAAGATGCACTGCAAAATGGACAGAAGAAACTCGAGACACAATTTACCTTCGCTCTGCACACTGATTTGTGGTTCAACAAAACCTGCCTATGGGTGGTACATGAACTATGAACAACCCAAGCACTTCAAAATCTAGCAGGTAAGCTCACAGCCCAAAGGACAAGAAAACAACTGAACAGCCATCACTGATTATTACAAAGCTTCCAGGATTACTGATGCTTTGGTGAAAATGGAGAGAACAAATGGTGCTTCTTCCCCGGGATGTATAGTTGTGGGTACAATTGTGTAACCTTTTGGATCAGGATCCAAAACCATTTCACATGATATTTCTCGAGAATTGACATAATCTGTCCCGCCAACTGATTCGTGTAGGTAAATGTTGTAGGAAGCACGGCGACCACGAGTTTTCAGAATCCTCATTCCAATGTAGAACATCATTGAATCATGACTGGATTGGTAATTTCTGAAACCAGCTGCTGTTCTAGAGAAACTCACACCCTAAACACAGGAAATTAGATGAAGTTCATGAACTCAGTAAAGATATTCAAGTGCAATGGATAAAAAAAAATTCCTCCTGAAAGTCCTTCACTTGAGCACACCTGAGTTAAAGTGATGAACAAGTGAATTGGTAATGATGCATCTGGACCAGTGGCCCTCAATCGGAATTGTGGATTTTGATTCCAGGAAGCATAATCTTGGCATCCACCAGCACTGTAGCCTCGCCATTGGCCATGAACAGAATACCGCATCTCAGGGGGATAGACACGACATACATATATTGACCGGAAGTGGATTTGAAAGTCTTGCCAGGACATCCAAAATATACCATCTTTGGACTGTTCAACAAGATAGAATTAGGTTTTTGACAATAATTTAGTCATGCATGATGGCGATCAGAAATGCAATCATTTAGTCATGCATGCCTTACCAAATAGTACTCAAGGACTGTGCTTGTTAACTTTTTTACTCTCCAAGATATGAAAAGGAAAACATGCCAAAACTAAGTACCTGTGGAACATGCTTTAACTTGTGCTTCATCCTATCAGTCCATTCAGGAGATGAGTCAGACCAAGGTCCATTCCACTCTACTTCATTAGCCCATGGATTTCGAATTTGAACAAGCTTATGGCCATCCACCTCTCTTACCTGAATAATTTAATAAGAGTGTCAACTTCCACCAAGACTTCTTCAGCTGGTACAGGATTGATAAAGAAAGATGCAAGCTTGCATTACCTGCAGCAAAGAGTACGCATGGCCCTGCACAATACCACTGGAAGAAATGTGAACATCAGAACCAGATGGACTCCCTGCACCCAGTAGAAAGCCTTCTTGTTTAAAGCGCAACAATTGAGACCACAGTCTACCACTTGCAAGATCAATCTGGGCCTGAGCACTCCGCATGTCAATCTCTTCACCAGCACCTCCAGTAAGGTCCACAAGGGCATCCTGAACAAGCCCGCCTTCCAATGCCTCGTAAGAACCATGCAATTTCGCATACGCTTTCTCCAATATAGAAACCCAGAGTTCATTACCCTTCTGGCTGGTAGCAAATGCAGGTTTACCTGGTGATTCACATGGAATCCAATCATCAACAACAACTGGGACCCAGTCACCCTACAAGGAGATTGCAAAACAGAATGTTGATAAGAACATGATAACCAAAACAATTACAACAATAACCAAACAGGAAGCAGTCTTACTAAATATGTCTGTTAGCTAATTTAACAGGAAATGAAGCAACATTAGAGGAAAAGAGGGGTCGTGCATTGTATTCAGAAATGAAAAGCAGAACCCAGTAGGGACCAGGTTATAATAGAACGACTCGGGAATGACGTCATGCAAAACCACTGTCTATGGCTCTAAAGATTCTTAAGACCTACCCCAAAACCACCTCACCCCTCGAACACCAAGGCCAAGTCCCAGGGAAAGCATTGCCAGTTCTTAAGTGAAGCCCAGGGAAGCTACATCTAATAGAATGGCACTTAATTGACATGGTCTCATCAAAGGGAGAGTGCTCCACTTAAAGTCTGGCAGCATTGGCATCCAAACAGATGATAGTTGACATCTCTCCTAGTTCCTAGACAGTTAACATGACAGTTGTCTACCAAAAGGTACATTAGAATTACTTTATCACTAAACAATGGGATCTTCTCCAGGCTAGTGAGAAACTAGCCAAGTCTGTAAAAGAACAGTTTTGGATACAGGTTTCTCACGCACAAATCACCAGTATACCGAAGGCAAGTCTAACCATCAAAGATTAAGTTCTAGTCAGCAGATAGAGTAATTTAAACAACTTTGGGATGCATTTTCAACTGGTTCTTATTATTTCAATACAACAACATTGAAAATTGAAAAAAAAATCTATAATACATCACAATGTCTCTCATTTTGCCCCTATAAAGCACAGCTGAATCATAAATCCAAATATCATATATATATCAAAGGACAAAAAGCCAAGTAACTGTATTATTTTCATTAAATGCATTATTGAAAAATGTATTATTACCAAAAGAAACTACAAGCTGCTACCTGAATACAAAAGCGAACCGTGTAAATTCCTTCTTCATTATACTCTGGGGTAATAATCACTTCTGATATTCGCGATACCTCCGTTAGAACAGCAACAGCGCTTAGAAACCAACAATCACCTAAACGACCCTATTACATAACCATGACAGTTCTTAAGAATTTTGATACATTCAATTAAGGTGATTCAAAATACAGAGATGCTCAGTGCAGTGAAAAAAAAATTGCATGTCAAGCAACGAGGAGAGACCAGACCTGACAAACATCAGAGGGATTTGCAGCCCCAGAAAACAAGCACGGGTGGGAGTCTAGATGGCTTTCCTTAACTATTTCCACAGGCCTCATCCACTCAGAGACAACCTAGTTTTGAACTCCAAAACAAAGTTAGAAAAAAGCAATAAAATACACCAAACAGCGTGTAATTACAGAGCCAAAAGAACCAACCTGCAACTTTGAAGGGGGATTTGCAGGATCCATGTATAATGATTGATCATTCGGAGGAAACTCCTGATCAGTAAAATTTGCTTCTCCTCTAGCACACAAGGCTTCTTTAACAGCCAATTCAACCGAAAGCATTCGTTGATTAATTTCTTCCTGGGTTTCTATCCTAGGTTTCCTAAACCTCCTAGCAAAAGAATCAACATCTATCACCACTCCTTCACGATCTGATCTTCTTTTCCTCCCACTTGAATATTGCCCATCCCAATCCACATCATCCCTATCATAAAGATCTACATCTGCAGGATCACTATCCCACTCATCAACCTAAGTGAACAAGAAAAGCAAAGATTAGTCAAGGACTTCAACCTCACATATAAAATATTGTTTCCATTATTGAAATTTCATGTGGTTCACCATAATAAGAAACATTAACTGCAAAACATACTCTGGGGGGTGAATCTGCCCACTGCCAATTATCTTCGTGGTAGTCAATCATACCAAACTCCGTTGAGCCTATCGCAGTGTGAAGAGAGGCAATCTCGTCTTCAGTTAAGCACCTTCCCCATAAGAAAACATCCATTATATGCATCTTAGACTCGGCTCCTTCACTATCTGACCTTCCAAATGCATCCATATCTATTGGTGGCCTAACACCAACCCAAACTTCTGTCCCCTGTTCCCAGATACTACTGCCCACAGACAATGGTAGCCCAGTTTGGTAGCCATCAAAGCCACCATCCATATAGCAAGTTGCTTCACCCAAATCAGCATCAATTGTCATTGTCACAATATGCCACCTGCAAAGAATTATTAAACCCAAGTAACATTGAATCTGTAGATAGATAGAAATGACAAAATGCTGGAAAAAAATAAAACCCTAGAAGTATAACACATCTTGGAGTTCCAAACTTCAATTAAAGATTAAAAAAAAAAGCAAGTACAAGAATACATGGAAAGTAACTTGGAAGCAAAAGTGTAAGACCTCAAGCACTAAGATTCAAAGTAACTTGCAAACAAAAAACTTCCTAACCTTCCATCCGCAATACTTGTTGCACTGATACTCCACTCCTTGGCAACAGTTGTCTGCCTATCACCTTTAGTGATTAATCTAAGCCCAACCTGTCCAGCCTCAATACCTTGCTCAGCACCAGCCACCAGAATTTCCCAGCATTCTTTCTTCTGAAATTCAGTGCCTAGAAGGCAAACTGGTCCAGACTCAGGTTGGATCATAACAGCAATGGAAAAACTGACCTTTCTACTTTGGCATACACTGGGATCGATCTCACCACAGTGCCTGCCACTTGTGGTTGGTTCATCATCAAGAACACATACAGAACCTGTAACTCCGGTCTGCCAGCAACATTAAGAGTTAGTAGATTCATATTTCACAACAGAATTGGTGACATCCTTACACAATTTCAGAAATTAGCTTTATAGATCATTAAGTAGCAGGTGACTCCAGGAAAAATTAGGGCAATTTGGGATATTTTCTTGCAGGTACAGCCCCTGCTCTGCGAAACAAGACCTGGAAAGTCCTCAACTTCCAGAAGTTGGGGCACCGACTTCCTGTATTTTTCTGTTATTCCTCAAGTGTTAGCTAGTTTTTGGGAGGTAAATTCAGGTCTCATTTCACTGATTATTTGTCAGCTACTAATCAGTATATTAAAGCTAACCCATATAATTGCATAACATTTTCAGAACAGCCTCTGCTGCATCAATTGTTAAACTATTAGTCTATCCATTATTAGTCTTGGTTTCAGAACCCAGATTCAATGTGCAGCTAATCTATATCAAATACGGGAAGGTACATCATCCAACTATGGAAGAAATGCCAGCATTCATATCAGATGATATCAAAAACAAAGGGCAGAAGGTAAACATTGGAGAACCAGTTTACAGAACAGGGCTATTGACCTGCAGTGCTCGGCGAGCTAATTGAGCTGTGCGTATCCTACGGGCAATGCTTGAAACCCTTTCCCGTGCAAAGGAATCACTGAGAACCGAATCACCTCCTACAGCACGCACTGCAGCTGCCATGGCTGCCGCCTCCCTGCTGCCAGCATTAGGAATTGTGGAAATGAGAGAAGCTTCAATCTCCTTCCATTTGCGTTCTTCCTTCTCCAAAAGGGCCTTCCTTCTTTCTTTACCCTTACCCTCCTCTTCACGTCTTTGCATTAAGATTTCCTCTTCCATCTCCTTTTCTCTCAGATAGCTACAAAATCCAGAATGAAGATTTAGAAACATGGAAAGGGTAATTCCTCACGTGGAAGAAAAAAGAAAAAAAGAACATGTGAGAATGTTGTCACCTATCCTGAATAATCTCAAATTGCCTACGGTCCTCTGGCATCCACTTCTTGATTTTCTTGGCACTTAGGTCTGAGAAACCTATGCTATCAAGAAAAAGCCTCAAGCGTACCTCATCCTACAACAGCAGAAGTATAATCATGCATTCTGAGTAACGATAAAATAAATATAGTAATTATCACAAAACCCTGATGTACCTGTACTCTTTCTGCCTGAGCAGTCAAACCAAGCAGAAGAAGTAAGTAACCACCAAATCTGTCCCACATATATACCCATTCAGTATCAATTGCCTCTTCTAAAGCCAAAATTCGTGCATGGGCACACATTTCCCTTCTGTGATCTAAACCACTAGCTGAGTCACATCGAAATGTTCGGTATCTCATCCTGCAGAAGAAAGATCCTACTAGCAATTCCTCATTTCTTAGACGGTCTCTCAATTTCATGACATCATCCCTAGGAAGCACAAGGTTCCCTGCCTTATCACGTGCAGCAGTAGGGTCCCCAACCAAAAGAGCTGTTGAACTAGCAGATTGCTGAGGTGCGGAATATGTTCCAGACAAAGCATTTCTTGTCTGCATGATAAACATAGTAAATGCATCACAGTTCAGTAGTAAGTGAGCATAAGCTTGAAAAACCTTTCGCCATACAAGATAAAGAAAGCTAAAAACTATGGTGGATTATTATGTTTTATAACACATCTCGAGCAGTTGCATGTACACATATAGACATTCATAAATATTTATACATACTAGCCTGGGCATGACCTAGTGAAAACATATATCTCATGGACTCAATTTAACTGTAGCAGGTGTGAGGATTAAAGCATTTCGCCACCCCAAGTTTTCGTTAATCTGAGTAATATACTTAAACCACGCAAATCAGATGCTGACTGAGGATCAGTTTCAAATACAAAATCAAACACACCTTAGTGGCAGATCGTGTAATTGCTTGAACAATGGTATCCTTGCTGAGAAAATGAACTGCATCATCCATCATCTGGAGATGTAAGAGAATGTTATTAACTGAACCCAATAAACATTGCTAGGGATGAAGATACAAAGTAACTCCTTTCATAAAATATTAAAACCAGAATAAGCAAAAATAGTTGCAGACTGACATCAAGTCAAATCAACTCATTGGATATTGGATATGATCAGTATGCAAACCTTTAAAGTCAGGCATGGACGTGAGACAGCAAACCCAAAGGATACAACAAGAGTAACTGCAGATACAGCAGCACCAGCAAATGGTGGATAAATATTCAAACTGGCAACAACACCCCATCCTTCAGTTGCCAAAGCGATCCCATAAAGCATGAGAAATGCACCGCTGTTTAAGAGGTGATGCACAATCAATAGATATGAATAAAGAATGGAGCTTTAGTGCAGAGAGCCAACATATGGATATCAAAGATTATAATAGAAAATAAATGACAGAAGAATAAGAAATCCATGAACAAATGAGAGAAGAACAACAGAGAATAGATGACAAACCTGACATTCTTTCCACAATCTGCATGGGCATCATAAACATAAACAGGCAGTACTCGTGGTGAATAAACTACTATGGGTGGTGACAGCAGGACCTGCAGGGACACACGTGCGAGAAGAGAGAAAATAAAAGAATAAATGAGAAAAATTAAACCCATTTTGTAAAATGAAAAAATAAAGAATAAATATTACAGTCAAAACTTGAATGAAGTTAATGTGGTGAAACTTACAGTCAATGCTCGTCCAGCAAGAAGAAACAAAAATGCAAAATAACCAACGGATGCTCCTACAAAAGGCTTTCCTGAAAAGAAAGGTAAGAAATTTGAAGTCACTGGATGGTTGTCATTGTTCAAGTAAGCTATGTCCAAGACTAAGGGGTCTAAGCAAATCGTATCGGTTAGTCATGATATTTGTTTTCACCTCCAAACCATCCAACAAGAAATGCTGCCAAGCCCAAAAGAAAAGCAAGGAAACAAACAAAGAGCGTCTGTGTCCTGGTCAAATAGAAATTGTTTGAAGCCCAATGATGGATAACACCAATAGCTAGTACGATCAGGAGAAGAATTAAGAGGAATGCTACCCCTATCTGTTGCAATTGAGGGAAAAAATAAAGCAAGTTAAATAGGTACACTGCATCTCAAAGATGGTAAAAATCAGGGATGCATAAAAAACCCCACTTACAGTCCATGGCTTAACCACAACTACAACAGCAGATATTGCACCAAGCAGAAGAAGAAGACCAATAATAACAAATATATATACACCTCGAGAAAGTTTCCAATCATCGTCTTTCCTGTAAACAGTTTCTACAGCACATTAAATAGCCAAACAAATGCTCACTTGCAGCAGTACAACAATATCCGGTCATGGTTTGAGAAGTAAACTTCAGTTATGAATTAATGTTGAATACAATAATTCTCACCATTTAAGCAATCCACAGCAAAGTGATAGCAATGCTGGAATGCACACAAGAGGAAGTAGTGCAGCAAGAAAATCACCCTTTGTTGGAACCTGGTCATCCCTAGATTGGACAACTTCCAAATAGGATACACCACAAAATGCCACAAGAACAACTACCAAAACAGCAACAGGGAGTAAGATAAATCCACATGCTGACCCAGCCAACTTATGATAGACCTAAATTGCAAACATTAAAGACCGAGCAAGTATAGACAAATTACCTGCAAATATCCCAACACATACAGCAGAAGACAGGGAAAACCGATATGTTGCAAACCATGAAACAATTGGTAGCACACCAGTGACTATTAAAGCAATTGCAGATGCCATCACCCAACCAAGGTATGCTGGTGATGCATAAGCAGAACTGAAGCTTTTCTGACCAGTGGTCAATGCCCTGTATCCCAATTCATCTAGCGGCTTTGCAGACACAATAGCACCCAAAGCTACCACAGATCCAATAAATACTATCGTACAAACAATAAGAACAATACCCTAGCAAAGACGAGAAAATTAACTAGAATCAATAAAGGTTTAATTTTGCAAACCAAAGTTCCTAAAGAACGAGCACAATAATAAAAATATTAAAAACGGAAAGGATGGAAACTTTTTTGAACCAACTACTTCCAAAATGATAGATCTTATTCTACAATAATTATGTGAAATCAAAGGTGAAGGGTGGAGAGCAAGAAGGAACAAACCTCCTTTGTCCCAGGAGGACGATGATTTCCAGCATGACCTGCAGACTGCACTTGAGGCCAAAAGTGGTAGCCATTGTGAATCCAAATAGGAATTGCAACAGAAAGACAAGCCACCATGAGTGGAACAGTCAAGGATAATCCTAGAAGCATTGATGATTTGCTGCAGAACAGGAAAAAGATTTAAGGCATTACAAAGTGAGTGGTGCACTACCACACATAACATGTCATAGAATCATTCACAAAGCAGGCTATATACAGTAAAAACAAGGTGCCATGATAGGAAAATTCTAAAATGATAATGGAATTAAGTGGATTATGAATAGTTAGCATACCTCAAGAAGGAAAGCAACAATCCAACACCAGTGCTAAGCAGCCAAGCAATAATACCATACTGAGAAACAAAGAGGTTTAAAGAAGACATAAGAACACCAAGAATTCTGATGCAAGTCCCATATAATCACAGAAAAAACTTTAAACAGTATAAAGACAGGCTAACAGTACGAGTATACAGAGGCAAATTTTATATGGATTTATATGCATACACAAATAAACAAAACAAATCCATCTTCTAGTGCAACGCAACGCGACACAACACAATAGCAAAAAAAAGAAATGAAGATAGTGGTACTTGGACTGTTAAAAACGAAATCATAGACTAGCATTAAAAATTTTGGACTTTGGATTTGAATTGAACCATTTAGAAAGAATGAAATTGGGATGTTCAATAATATCTACCTTGCGAGGTTTTGATGTCATGGCCATCTCTTCTACTTGAAGTGACCGAAGAAAAGTCATGATTGAGCAAACAACAAGAGATAATAGAAATACTGCAATCCCAAGCTCAAACTGCAACATAAATTTTTTCATCAAATTTGAACATGCTTTTTGTTTACTATCATTAATCAGGCATAAGTCTAAGAAAATAAATAAATAAGGAAAAATCTTACATACTCCACTCACCTGTTGATGTACTGTATTTATAATTTTAATTGTCTTGGGACGAACAATTGCCACAATAACTGTTTCCACAATGAAGATGAAACTAAAGAGCACCCATGCTCGCTCAGGAGTGCCTGCTATGTGATGCAGAACAAATCTAGACAACTGAAGCCACTTTTCAAGCCCCTGAAGCCTTAGTTCTTCTGAAAGAGAAATTTGATTGGGCATAACATTGTCAACGCTATTTGAGTCAACAATTGTGATATCATTATTGTCACGATGATCTCTATCTGCATCCAAACTGCTCCTCTGGAGTAATGCCAGGATAGTGGGATCCAAGTTCTTCTCCTTCAACATCATGGCAAAATTAGGATCCAGTCCTTTATCCTGCAGTAAAGTAGCCAATTCTCTATCACCTTCCCTTGCCCTCTTTTTCAGCATAGATGTAATCCTAGGATCATTCAACCTTTCCTGAAAGGCAAGAGCAAGGTTCAAATCTAACAGTTGTTGATTTGCAGAATTTGATGCACTAGATTCACAGCATTGACTATCAAGACCACTGCTAGAGCAAACCACTAGGGAATTATTCTGATAAAAAAACTTATCCCCAGACATCCCAGCTTCAGGCTCTTGGACAACTGAACGACAAGAACTGCTACGTAATGCTAAACTTGGCCTTCCACTTTCTGTGCTTTTATCACTATTGATCCCCTCATGAGAACTGGCATTTCGACATAGAACATTATTCCAGTTACTAGCATCAGTTGTACACTGCACTGTGGACTGGTTACCAGAATCAACAATGTTACCAAGTGGACCTGCTTCAACACTACTACTACGTTTTACACTTGAGCCACAACCTTCAGAAGAGCTAGATGAAGTGTTCTGTTCCTTTCTGCGAAAACCCTCTCTGAGGCGAATCACTGTGCTCTGTAAGGCATCTCTTCTAGCAACTAAAGGATTTGTGACTGACAAATGACGAGAAACAGCAGCACCTAATAGCACAGATGCTACAACAGCATAACTAATGCAATGACCCAAATACCTGAAGCAAAGAAACAGTATGGTGACTATGACAAGGGATAGCAACGGAAAACAAATTTACACATCATGTTTGAGCAAAAGTGTCTAGAACAAACCAGTAATGCACCCCAAAGCATATAAGAAAAACTCGAGATGTGCCAGCAACGAAAAGTGCCACCACACGGCTTTGAAGAAGCTGGAAACAATACAAGCATGCCCCCATGTTCCAATCTGCATAACAATTAACCACAAGAAATTAGCACCAGGGGGGATAGCTAAAGTTGCATAGAAGGCAATAAAGAAGGCAAAACATGAATAACCATGGTCATAAATAGGATACCAAGAATAATGACAGCAGCTGATGTAATGAACCCAAGCCAGCGTGCTTCTGTTGCTGTAAAACCATATAAAATGGAATAGACGAGAAGAACCACAAGCGAGCCAAAGTATAGAAGTCCAAGATGTGAAGCCCTATAAACACATTGAAAAGATTACAATTAATTAACATATTAGACCGGCTAGGCAAAAAATGTCTAATTAATAATTTAACACCTCAAAAGGATGTTAAACCATTTTCACCAACCCTCACAACCCAGAGTCATGCACTCTCCCTACTTATCATCAAGCAAGTTATAACTAAAATCCAGTTATCAACAAGACCACCTGAAAAGGTTGCCCCAACTCTAGATATGCCTACACAAGATGAAGATCCAGCACTAACTACTACGACATTATACAAAATATCTAAGATACAAAGCTTGATCATATGGCTTACCTGCTGGATTGCCGAGGGTATAATTCATTGGGGTTAGGTGGCTCTGGAGAGCAAGGAATTGGACCCATTTCTATACAATCACTATAAGCAAATTTGTATGCCCTCCGCACATACTCATCCACATCTAAGCCATTCCCTTCAGGCATTGAGGAAACAGAAGGAAAAAAAATATTTATTACATCACAACAGATAACAGAAACCAAAGTTTATTGCATCATCAAGAATCAAGTCCTGGAAATCATGAAATCATGTCATCACAGTGCAACTACATCTCTAGAACAAAATGGAAGCAAAATAATGCCTGGCATGAAAAGATAAAGCAAGACTTACCATTAAAGACCATTCGGCAAATAAAGAGCATGTTAATTGCCAAGGCAATAGCTGATACACCAAAAAAGAAACCGGAGGGTGAATATCGCTGAGAAGCATTTTTTCCAGCTGTAACATACACAGCACATAATTCATATGCACAGAGAAGGGCAACAGCCAGAAGAAGAAGAATAGCAACTGCCCCTGTAGAGCCAAAATAAAGAAGTTAAGCCAAAATCAAAAGCAGGAGAAATCAATGACTGCCCCTGTAGAGCCGAAATAAAGAAGTTAGGTCAAAATCAAAAGCAAGAGAAATCAAAGAAAATTTTCAAAGAACAATATGAATGGCTGAGTTATCCAATGATATAAGCAAACTTCAATTCTTAGCACAGATAAAACCCGCCTACAGATAAAGATAGTAGTACTTAACACTGATACAAATAAAAAAATTATTGATGTGCGGCTTACATGTCTTAATGTCCTCCTTTAGTGTGGGCTCATCGCAAATAGATTCATATGGACCACTAGGCAGCCTACAGATAGACCTACATATGGAGCTCAAGTGCAAACCAAAACCAGCTCTATTTCCTTGACAATCCGAGAGTTCTCTGTTAACACGTGGCTTAAGGTAATGGAAGTTCATTGGGTAATAATAGCAGTAATGAGCTATTAAATTCCCAAGACACCCTATTTTGAATGATCTTATATTGAGTTTTAACCGTTTAATCATACCACGTACAAACCATGTTAAAGTTATGGCTATCCTAAGGTACTTATTTTAGTTCTAAAATCGACAACTCTAGCTGTCTGTTTTCATTGCTACTTACATATAATTATCTCACTAATCATTCTCAAGCTGAAATGTAGCATCTGCTTATATAATTATATTCCCAAATCAGTGTTCTCAATAGATTTTTATCATCCACCTTTTTTTAAATGACCTTTCACGTGAAAAGCATAAGCAACTTAGCTAGTCATAACAATTTTCCTCTTGTTTGTTATTGAGGTTCTCACATCTTTCCTAATCTCCATTTCAGTTAAGCTGCTTCCTCTGCCACTTCCTTGTATTTCCTTTAGTTCCAACTCCCTGATACTTCACCAGAAATAGTTCCAACTCCTTGATACTTTTACCAAATTAACTTTCACATTCCCTCTATATCTCATTATTTATTTGTTTATCTGAGGAGCACACAAGAGGTTCGGAATAAAGTTATCTTAATGTGACAAAATAGTCAATAGTTGTGCTTTCAACTTTCATAGATGCCATGTTGCTTGAAACCCAAATCATTGGCTCATTCATGGCAGTTCAAGGTTTTTTTCTCCACAAATTCCAGCAAGAAAGTGAAAAGTTGATTTTTTCTTTTATTCCCAAAATATCTAGTGAATGCATTCCTAATAGTCTCCAAGTCTAACAAAACCGAGTTACCAAACAATCCCTCATTCCTAAAACTTGTGGTCATCAACCCATTTAATATTAGTACACCGTTTCTATCACACACGTATCTCAATCTCACCAACAAAGCATCTGCATTGTCTGACATGAACCAATTTATCTCAATACAATACAACGTCGGAGATTTCATGTGCTAATGCTCCCATAACTTCTTCTTTTTCTCGTAGTTATTAAAAAATATATCCAACAAAAAAAAAAGCCTTTTTCCCAATCACAACATGAGGGATTAACTTCCACAAGCACTATGCTCATTCATTAGCTTCCTTTTAAAATCCAAATTCAATTTTGGATCTCTTATGGAGTATTGTAATTTCAACTTGAAGAGAAATAGATTGGTACAATCAAAGCTTAACCATTCAAGAGGATCACCAAAAAAAAAACATATGATTGGAGTTCACTTGAGCAACAATTGAAATTCCAGCAGAGAAAATTATTTCCATGGAAGCAGAATTTAGGAGTGAAACCTGCCCCATTCTCAATAGAACGATCTATCTTCCAATTATTTCTACTTTTAATTAGAAATAAAAAGAGCGGATGGTTTTGCTATTGACTTGAGGAAGTTCTTAACCACTCGGAAACTTGCAAATCACAGGAATGCATGCAGAATAACATGTTTAACATGAAATTACATGCCAAATAAAATCAATTTTAGAGAGAATTAAAATGTAAATCTCTGCCACCAAAGACAGACTCGCCATACAAATTCCGCAATGGACGAATAGAGAAATGTTTGTTTTCCAGCTCAAAAATGAAAACATAATTAAAAGATAAAGAGGGTACAGAGACACATACTTGAACTTTGCCATTGTGTTCTCCACCAGAGCATGATTGAATAGAATGCCAATAGAAGAGCAGTACCAGCCATGATTACAGCCAGACCAATTATATCGCGATGCAATATTACAATTAACCAGCTTCCCCACATGATAAGCATTAGAACCGGAGATACAACAATTATCCATGCAAAAAGAGAGAGAAAACGACATAATATGCCCAGCTGGGGACCTTGTAGGATATATGGCCATTTTCTGGCAAAGATCCAACTGAAACAAGAAATGCCAACCAAGGATGAGATGATGTAAAAAGGACAGAATCCAATAAACAAAGTACACATGTTTTTATAGTATAACACATTGACTTCATAAATAAGCTGAAAATAGGGAAACTAAAAGAGTACACAAGTGAAGGCTAAACATGGACACAAAGAAAAAGAAACTCTATAGCAGAGGAACATGAATGGTTTACTGATCATATTTCCACCTCTATTCACATGTCATTCTAGGTTCCCAGATATCGACAATGCTACGGAAACAGGAAACAAGTTAAGGATTGAGGGTGAAGGGCACTTTTAAGGATACAAGATTGATGTATCAGAAAGTTTTAGAGGAGCCATTTGCAGATCCACGAAAAAAAATAGTGCAAAAAGCTGTGGGGAGCTCTCTATTTTCATTTTGTCTAAACCTATAAAAACATTCTCTTTTTTAATAAGAGGAAAACTTTTTACTTAAACAACCGGCTAAACCAGCTTTCTGTTCCATAGTACATCTCCTGATAATCGAAAACAACCAACTGCTTTTCAATCACACACCAAATGAAGCCTTGATGTTCAATTAATGACACATTTAACGAACCACAGAAAGGCTACAATTAAAACCACAATCTGCATTACAATCCAACATGTTATATTATATTATATGGGACAATGCAACCTCAAATCCTAATAATCAACCATAAATTATTACTTGCTATAAACCCCCACATGAAATCTATGTACTTCAATCATTCTGGCAAGCCTGGTAATAAGATAATAAGAAGTTTCCAAAGTTGCCCGTCCAGAATTACCTATAAATCCTCCATGGCCTCCAATTCACTGCCCATAGAATCCAACACGAACCCAAACCCAAACTGGCAAAAAGGGTCCCTGAAATAGCACAGGCCAGTACAATCCCGTGCTGTTCGCCTTCCATGGCTCCACTCTCCAACCTAATGCACACCCACATGCATAAATACCAACACCAATTTTTCACAATACGCACAAAAAAAAAGGAACTGTGAGCCAAAAAGAAAAAAAAAATAAAACATATTGCCCAAAATGGAGAACACTAATGAAAGAGGCAATTAAGTGGGTTTTAACTACGTACATGGAAACATAAATAAAGTACCAGAATTAAAAAAAAAATCATAACCATACTGAAAAGAATTGAAACCCGCATGAAGAAAAGCAATGTAGGGTGCAGAAAAATGGGATTTTTACCTAGTAGAGTGAATTGAGCTTGATGGGCAACAGCATCATATCCTTAATTCATCTAAAAAATGTCATCTTGGAGTACTAATGGATCATAAATTCAAAAGGGTCTTCAAATAATTGAGCTCTAGCTAGGGTTTTGTTGCTTCTATACAAGTGAAGAAGATGAAAAAAGTGGAAAATGTTACAGCTACTTTAGGATTTGGTAAGTTTTGTCTGGTGTTTGATTGATTGGGTTTTATCTTCTTTGAGGATTTCTCAGCTCCGGGGAAGGGGAGAGAGAGGGAGAGAGTAAAGTTAAAAAAACCCTATTGCTATGTGTGGAATGTGAAGAAAAAAAGATGGGTGTTTTCTTCCTTTTTTTTTTTTTGTTTTTCTATGGAGAGAGAGAGTTTGAGTCTTTAGACAGAGAAAGAGAAAAACAAGACAAGAAGACTGGAAAACACAAGTAAAGGCAGTAGAGTGGTTAAAAAAATAACAGCTATGTTTCTGTCTGAATATGAACCATGCCCAATCTCAGAAAAAGCAAGTGCATTGCACTCGCCAGTCATGGCATGAAATGAGGGTTAGTGAGTCTCACTTGCTATGGATTGAGGATGGGTGCGAGATTCTCAATGGTGCATGCTTGTTTGATTTTGCAGACAATTAGCCTGAGTTTGGAAAAAGAAAGGTGTTTTTTATTTATTTATTTTGTTTGAATTTATTTTTTAATATTTGAGGGTCCATTTGTTGTCATGGGAAGTAATTTTCTTAATTTAGTAGGCAGAGAATTTGTGTTTTCAAAGCTTGATTTATTTAATGAGGTAAAGAATCTTGGGATGGTTTTTTTTTTTAATTCTAAATAGAAAAAGACTTGCGACCAATTCAAGAATCAAGATGATTTGGCAGTCATGTGATGAAACCTAGTTGTAGAAATTCTCTTGCAAATCCAAATCCCAATTTGGAATTGGTTGGTGATGTAATAGGATTGAGTTTAATTTGTTGCTTTGCTTATAATTAATGTCAAACTAATTTCTTTATATATAACATGAAACTTGAAACATAAGTTGATAAAATCAACATGAGCTAGTTTGTCTTATATTTTATTTAATTATAATTTGAAAGTGTGATAATAATTGTTTTTTAAATTATTTTTACTTATAAATATATTAAAATAATATTTTTATTTAAAAAAAATTATTTTTTATATCAGCATATTAAAAATACATAAAAAATAATAATTTTAAAAGAAAACATTTTAAATGCAAAAACACATAAACTCTATATACTATATTAAAAATAAAGGCTAAAACATCAAAAAAAAAAAAAAAACACAAAATAAGTAACTCGTTTCCAATTTATGGAAGAAATCTTAAGTCGGTTATGGAGGGATTCGTTAAAATGGCAAGAAAATTATTCATTTAGCCTAAATGCATTGAATTCAAATCTCGCCATTGAATTCTTCTCCAAGAAGTGTATATCTACATTCATAGATGTAATAACAAGTTTGATTTTAAACAGAGGTGCCGCAAAGATTCTTCAAAGATGATGTGTGTATAAATTTTCTTGTCTCGTATAGGTAGTAAGGGATGTATGTAAACAGTCTATCTATATACTAATTGTCAAGTACTAGGAAAAGAGGCAATTTTAATGTACGGTCACATGATCGGTTGAAATTGTGTTTGTTTTTATTATAATTTTAAAAGTATTTGATTAATTAATATACTAAAAAAAAACATAGAAACTTTCATGAATCAAAAGCGATGAAGAGAAAATAAGGCACATCTAGACTAGAACACCATTCAGAATCACCATCTTGGAGCACTTTCCAGCAAATATATGCATGCAGGATACTCAGAATGATTAGAATCGTTGAAAGATAAAAACTTGACATGATTTAATGTTCAAAATGAGAGTTGTTGAGGATCTTGAACTATGGTGAGAATTAAGGATTTAATGATAGGAGCTGGATATCGAGCTGGTATTCAATGCAGAATGCCCCCATGCATGAAAGACCAGTCCTGCATATTCAACATTGAATAGGTACGAGTAAGGTTAGAGAAGAAGATGAATTTTGGCAGATTCATGCAGCATGGTCAGCATTGAATGATAGCTTAAAGCCTCTAGCTACTACAGAATGGGGAGAGACAGAGAGTTTGTAAAGAAAACGATGGCCACTTTCTTGCATTTCTCTGAACCTTCCCTCCTTTAACTGATCAGAATAACCTTAATTGTTCCTGGTTCGTCGAAAACTGGTACTAATAAATCAACAAAATTTTGGTTGTTCTCGTGCTTCGGGTTCCGTAAACATAAACAACAAATGACCGAACAGGGACCAGAGCTTTGTGGGATTTTTCCTATATAAATGAGACCATGCATCATTTCTGTTGGATTGGTGCCCGATATTTATTATATTTATGTTAGACTTTTCAGAGTGTAATGTAAATTTATTTTAAAAAAATCATCTGACATTTTAAATTTTTTAGTCGGAATGTGTTCATTCTCTTTAATTAAAATTAAATTTTCAATCCAAAGCAATGTATACGAGTCTCAAGTTTTATTGTGACACATATGGCATCAAAACCAGCCCGATCGCAATCTGTGCAGTGAAGTCCCCTGTTCCGGCCTTGGGACGTGAAAATCAACTCTGATGCGAGTACCAAGCTAGCTGATGCTGGTCCCTCTAATGACTGAAAATGGGACGTGCAGGTCTGGGTTCTGCATGTGGTGAGAAATTTAAAAGGCAAATAATATAGTGGTGTCCATGCCTTCGGCCAGATGATGACCCATCCTACGGTCTGTTTGATTCAGAGGCGGTGTTTCAGATAAATAAATAAACAAAAAAAATCGTGTCTGTTTCTCACTCTGTACTTTTGATTTAATGATATTACTTGATTATCAGTAGTTTTTTATAAAAAAATTAATGAGTATATTCATTTAATTTTTTTGTGCTTTTTTTTTATTTAGCTTCTTAAATTATAATTATTTTCCAAGTTAATTCTCAGTTGACAATCATTATCATTTATTATGCATTATGTATCGTTGCTGGGAGTGTTTTATGATAAAACTCGGGAAGAGAACTCAGAACTCCTCAACTCAGAGACCTAGTTTTTTCAGGTTGAGTTGCTGGATTCAATGCTGTCTCTGCCACATGTAAGGCTTCTTTTTTCTGGATTTTCCTTCTCCTTTTACTTGTACGATTGTTCCTTTTTCTTCCAGTACAATTCCCGCAAGAAAAACTCTCTGGTTGCCGATCTATAGGTGCGAGAAATCCTCCTCGCGTGAGGCCTTCAGCACCAGCCTATTGCCTGGAATTTCTGCTGCTGCTGATTTCTGGTCCACCCGGGTCCTCGTCATGTTCTTGCAGCCTGCGGGTGCTCTGTGATGATTTTCTTGTTTTTTTTTTTGTTTTTTTTTTGGGATACAAAAAGGGTCCAAGGCCCCATCTTTGTCTTTTACATTCTTTCATTTTTTTGCCAATGTTCACACTTCGAGTCACTAAATAAATAAATTTCACATCGTCACTTTCCATTTTAGGCACTTAAAGATAGTTTAGGATGTTGGGAATCAGTTACCGGCTGTTTTTTTAAAAAAAAAATTATTTAAAAATATATTAAAATAATATTTTTTATTTTTTAAAATTCATTTTTGATATTAATATATTAAAACAATTTAAAAGTATAAAAAAAAATTAATTTTTCATGAAAAATAGGCTTAACCACTTGTTTTTTTTGGAGCGAGCCCAAAGAGAGAAGAAAAATCAGTTGAAGAGATCACCTTAATTACCTTTTAAAGGAGCAACTTATGTGATATCATGAAGCCAGATTCTGCAGTTGACTGTTTTTGAGTACATTTTAGTGTACACAACTACACATACAACTCTCTTCCCTGCACTGTGTCAATGCATTAGCATGTTTAATTATGTGCTTGTTCATGTGGCTGCGTTGAGGGGAGGGGGGAAATGGACAAGAAGATGTCTATGCATCCATTCTCAAGCAGTAATACTTGATAGATCTGGTAATCCTATGCTTCTGCATTGTAGATACTGCTACTTTGTTGACAGTCTATCAGCTATAGAGTTGGTCAGCATGGAGTTATCTCTTCTTGTTCAAAAAAGATAAAAGGATATCTTGATCAGTGCCATGCCAAACTGGACTCAAGCCTTCTGACCCTTTAATTGTGGAATGCATGTTTGTGGTTTTGAACAAGATTTTTTGACTGATAACAGTGCTGTGGGAAACCCTGGGTTGTTCTCTAGCCACAGCTGAAATATTTTACCTAGGATTTGTATTGGAACAGCTGGATCTAGTTTGAAAAGTCCATGTACGATAATTTTCACTTTGATTTCTTGGCAGTTCTTAAATCTTAATCAACCCTAAAACAGACCTTGAATAATGAATCTGAGCACTGACATTCTCCACTCTTTTCACATGACAAACCCCATCTCAAAGGCTTGCAGTCCATGTGTTCCTGCACATTCTAGGTTGTTGGCAGAAAATGACATTTTAGCATCTTAATTAATTCATCATGCCGATCTTGAAAAATCTATCTTATTTTATATATACTCTACATTAAGGAATCTTAACTGGAAGCCATTAAGAAAATGGAAGAACCTGTCATGCATTCCGAGGAATGAAGGATTGGCAAAGCAATTTATCACTACTTAACTGGTCAGTTTTAGGTGAAGATGGCTGGGTTGTTGAGCTCTCTTTACAAAAAGTAAAGGGGCACCATGAAATGTGCACTGCCATTCATCCACCCACAAGCAACACTCATCATCCAGATAATCTTTTCTTTTTCCTGTTTTTTTTTTCCTCGAATGAGAATATTCTTCAAACCTCACAGAGCTCCCTGGTCCTTTCCACCCTTCATTTCTCTACTTTTGTATTCTAAAGTGGAGGAACAAAGAGAAACTTGTGGCAAACTTGGATATTTTGAGGGGGCAAGATAGGAGAGAAGTTGATTCATTCATTAACAAGCCACTCCAAGGAGTGTTAACAAACAAATAGAAAAACAGAGAGAGCAAACAAAGGCCTGTTTCTTTTAGCTTTTTGAGAAACTTGGCCGCTTCCCCCAGCCACTTACAAGGAGAATCTTGGTGAAAAAACAAGAGTCAAAACTTCCCGCAGATGTCACATGTTTAGTAACCCAACCTAAAAGTAAAAACTAAAAAAAAAAGGTATACAAGAGAGGGAGAGGCATTGCACTAGGTTGAATGATACATAGGGAGAGAGAATGTGTGGGGTGAAAATGGGAGGGTGTTTTACTTCATGGACAGTTTTCATTTCTACCAGGCCCTCCATAATAAAAGTAACGGCCCCAATCCCCATTATTGCCAGTTTGAACATCATAGCAGTTAGATTTCTCAGTGAAGGTGCCAATCCCTTTAGGGGCCTTGAGATTGTTCGTGGAGTCAACAACTTGAATATTCCTGAAGTAACTTGCTTTACCAAACCCTTCCTCGGGGAAACGACCACTGCCCATTTGAGTGGAGGTGTGCCGACCATCAGGCTCTGAGTTCACCACCTCACCTCCCCACTCAATCATGGAAGCACTGTCTGCTAGGTATGAGAACAGGAAAGAAGGCCAATAACCCAGCACATAATCATTGCCGAATTGCATCCACCAGTGCCCCTCCTTTGGATCCTGCAGAAGTTCCAAAATAACCAAGTCAAATGGGTGCTTCAGCGAGCAACAGTATAGATAGGGAATAGGTGCGCAGCAGGCCTCCTGGGCAAGGCAGTAAAAATATATAGCTACAGTAGAAGTCAGGCCTTAAGCACTACCGTGGAAGGTAAATGGCATCTATTATTTCTGTATCAATGTCCTCTTATCAATTCAGTGAGTTGGAAAATCAATGATCATAGGATAATGCCAAAAGATTCTCAGCACCTGCACCACAATGATGTTCTGACACTCTGGCCTCTATTATATACATGAAAGTATATTCTAATATGGCCAAAGATGCATCTTCACATAAATTTGAACCATTAGAGCATCTGTTGCTCTAATTTTATCTTTGGCTCCTATATATTGAAAATCTTACTAACGACTTGGTCTTTAGCTATTCAACTTTGGGCTGAATGTGAATGTGAGGCCTTGGATTTTACCTTCCAGACAAGTATACTAATATCATATTGGGAATTGCGGTAGCCAGAAACAGGAGAGATGCTTGCACCCATTGCAATCTCACTGTTGATTTGAATGAAGCCTGAGCAAAGGAGATTGTAGCAACCCGTGGCTTGATATGCATCACTCTGATATTAGCGTAAGAAAAACAACTGAGTAAAATCTATTCGCTAATAATCCATGAAAATTATAAGATTGATTGGAGTCACAGGATTAGAAGCTCACAGTCCAGTAGGTGAAGAGCCTTGTGTTGTTATCACCATACAGATCTGGACTAACCTGTTTCCATTCACATTGCAAGCATTAAAATAATGGCAGATGTATGGTCTCCATTATAAAGTTCAATTATTTCTGGCCAGTATAGATGAAGTAGGATTAAACTAGTTGGGATAATACCTGCCAACCAGCTTCAATGCTATTGAGATCTTGACCAAAGGAACCTCCCAATATCCACAGCTGAGACAAGCTGAATTCATTAGGTTGTTGAATTTTGGGTTCCCATACGTTGATGGTTGCTTTTGCACCATAGTACTTATCCCCTTCCACATAAGCTATTGCATGCTAATCACCCCAAAGAAATTGCCACAGGAAAATGAGCATTTGAAACAAATAGAGCATGACAAAATCAAAAAAGTGGGTCGCTAAAGATACTTTTATATGACTTTCGATAAATTTATACGGTATAAAAGGAATAAAAGCAAGAAACTTTACCTGGTGGCCACTTTCATTGATGAGATCAGGATCTGCGGACCTCGGCTGGGGGATGGCTCTGTGCTTCTTCCTGCCATATCTTTTCACAGAGCTAGCTCTTAAAACATCATCCTCCTTTGTTCTTCTAATGGGTATAGTACCCTCGGGGCATTTATCATTCACATGCCACAGCTGAGTGATAGGATTTTTTCTTTCTTTGGATTCTGTAGACACCTTGCTATCATCAAAGACCCGCCCTTCTGGATGGTAACTAGGTCTCATCTAATTAACCAAAAAGAAACCCAAAACATAAAATCAGTAACAGCAAAAACCAAAAACATGAAAAAGGGATAAACTTTGAAGTAGTGACTGAAGAAGATGGACCTGAATCTTGTGGTCTTTGAGGTAGGGGTGATCAAAAGCTGGCTGATGAGACATGTGAACACAGTCAATTATATCCCCGTCTGGACTCTGTATAGCCATCAAAAATACAAGAGAGATAATGAGAAATCTTGCAGTAATACCCCGAATTTGTCAGCCCAACAAATTACCAAGTCATGCTAGGAGTTAAGTGTATCAGTGAGGTCTTGAGTCCACATGTACATGAAACTACAAGAGAAACCACAGTGCCCACTTGCATTTATGTTTTGCTTGCTTGCTGAGAAAAATGTAAAGTACCGAAAGCAATTAAAATTTGCAGTCTTGAGTAAATTCTTGCTTCTGTTGCTTTCTTTCTTGTTTCAATAACTCTCCAAAAAGGACATCATTATACGGAGAGAGAAAGAAAGAAAGAGAGGAGGAAAATCGTATATAACATCATTGCTGTTTCAAAACAATAAAATTTAAAAAAAAATCAAGAAATTTGATGGCCATCACAGAACAAAAAAAAGGAGATTTAATGAAATAACATTACATTCTTTACCCATTTTTTAGCAATGAGAAAATGCAAGAAACCGAAAGAAAATAAGTGTAGTAGCTAACCCCATAAATCCACTATTAGGCTTAACTTTAGTTAACTTCTTACACCATTTAGCAACCAGAGAGAAAAGAACACAGCTTTAGAAACACATTTTCCCTCGCTTTCTCAGTAACCAAACAGAACTTTAAGGAGAGGGGAAAAGGTACCTCAATGCTTTTAACAGCTGGCTTGTTCAAGCGGTTCAAGTGTTTTTGAACCTCAAGTTTCTGTCTTGACACACTCAATCTAGCAGCGCAAGTTATTGAAATCAAACCCAATAAGCAAAAAACCAAAACCAACACTATGCTTCTGCTGAAATGAGCACCACCACCACATCCGCAAGAACCCATCTTCACTAAAAACAAAAGAAACCCAGAAAGAACCAGAGCAAAATCTCCCTTGTCCTACGCCCCTTTGATGCAGGTTAAAGCATAAGCATAGCAGCAACCACTACTACACTACCATGTAAGAGATAGAGGATGTGAAGGGAGCTTGAAAGACTCAAACTCTCTAAGTTATCTTCTTCAGCTTCTGCTTATCCTACGCCCCCCTTAGCTCCCCACTTAACTTTGAAGTGGGTCTCTCCTTGTTGTGCTCTGTTTCCAACAAAAAAGAAATCCAATTAAACTCAGCCCACCTCTCTCTCTAAAAGTAAAAAAAAAAAAACTTTCTTTTTTTTTTCTCTCTTAAAAAACTCTCGCCTTTCTTGTCACTCTCTCTCTCTCTCTCTCTCTCTCTCTCTCTCGCCTGTTTTTCATTAATAAACTCTGTCCCTTTTCCCTCTCCCATTAACAAATATAGCTTAAACCCCCCACTTCGGCTTTCCAATTTCCACCACTGGTCTATATTGAGGAAGAACGTATTTTTTTAGTTTTCTTGACTTATTATTTGTGCTTATTTTCTAATTTAAGAGCGAGGGGCAAGATAGGGATTATACAGGATTTGTTGGGGGTGGCGGTGGGAAAAAGGGGACAATGAGGTTCCTTTGTCTTTTTGAAAAGCCTGCTTTTCGGGACACCCCTTTTTGATTCCCCATTTTGCCCCACTTTCTGTTCAAAATTGATCCCCCACCACTTGCGAATTTCTTCAAATATATGGAATCGATTTCTTAAAATATATGGAATCGATTTCTTAGTTGATATGGAGAAAGAATAACGTTAATTCTCTCCCTTTTCTTTCTTGAAAGACCACTTTTTGAAAAGTTTAATCATTGGATTTGTAAGAGATATATATATCTTCGTTTGTCGACGCGTTTGAGTGTTTGTTTCTGTGGTGTAGAATGCTTTTTAGACTGAGAATTGTTTCGTAGAAAATAAAAAAGACCATCTAGTAATTTTAAAAATACCACGCATAAATTATACCGAACACACAGAACAGTTGATGAGAGTAAAAGGGCCATGAGATTACTACCATGATCAAGTGCTTGCTTCCCCAGAACTCAATCACGCCAATAATAACCATTGAATAGATTATATATTACCACCATTGTATTCCACATGAAAAATCATTAGATTCATGATTGTAAAATCACAGCAAGACCACTGGGTTCCCCGCTGCCATGGAGTGCCGAGGGGAAGGAAAAGGTGAGACTCTGTTTCTCGAGTCTAACCATACATGCCCACTACACTGACCGCTCAACGAACTAATTAATTGAATTCCCCCCTCCCCTCCCTTAATTGGATGGATATAGGCATGTCTTCCATCGCCATATCATTACTCCCCTTGAATGTTATCTATCTCCACTCAGTCGAGATTAAATCTTATTTTAAACTGTAATAAGAACTTTAATTTCTAAAAGACTACAATATCGAATACCCTCCTAGGCGGTGGAGCCATTTAGGTGGTGTTTTGTTACTGCTTTGAAACGGAAGAGATGAAAACAATAGGGGTAGAAAAGACATGTTACATGTCATTTTTTTATGTAGAAATTTACTGAAAAATTACCCTGAAAATACATTTATTTTATGTTTTTATATACTCATATTAAGAATGAATCTTTTATATAATAAAAAAATACTTTGAAAACGAGAGTTCTCTTACTCCTAAATATATATATATATATATTTCTGACTGTTTTGTGTCTGTACGTTTTATCTTGAAATACTAATTAAAAGAAGCGGCATTGTTCTTTCTCGCACATAACATTCCGTGTATTTATTTAACCATTGTCAAACGGAAGGAGAGGGGGGAAAAGATATTCCAAAGCATCTTTACTGTGGACAATAATACATCCCAGAGAATCGAATCGTTTGCAGACACCTTGGCGTCCCATCCACGTTCGTGTTTTTTATGCTAATATCCTCGACAAGGATCCTTCTTTTCTTATCATAATGTTGATTTCCCTGTAATAAATAAAATAAACCACACCATGGCCTGCGCGGTCCATGTCAAGTTTTAAGGGGATGGTGGCCCTGAAACCCTAGAAA
>Ga0307517_10001703_pt1 | contig 36321 bp, 37 predicted proteins | sample 23_EM_MG_FD_194515 | JGI IMG/M metagenome (GOLD analysis project Ga0307517, IMG submission 194515) | Populus trichocarpa ectomycorrhiza microbial communities from riparian zone in the Pacific Northwest, United States - 23_EM | ecosystem: Host-associated > Plants > Roots > Unclassified | place...
GAATTGGGCGCTGGTGCTCGCCGGGTGCTTCGCCGCGGCGGGACTGGCGCTCGCGGTCGATGCGCTGCTCGGGGTGATCGAGCACGGCATCGCCAGGCGGAAACGTGGACGCGTGTGGGTCGCACTCGGCCTGCTCGCCGGCGGCATCCTCGTCGCGCTCGGGCCGATGCTGCCGGCATCGAAGCCCACCATCGTAATCGGCGCCAAAGGGTTTTCGGAGCAATATATCCTCGCGCGCGTGATCGGGCACCGGCTCGAAGCGGCGGGGTATCGCGTCCAGTACAAGGAAGGCCTCGGATCGGGGGTGATGTTCGCCGCGCTGACCTCGAGCGACGTCGATATCGCAATCGACTATACCGGCACCATCTGGACCAACCAGATGAAGCGCACCGACATCGTGCCGCGCGACGTGATGCTGGCCGAGATCACGCGATGGGAAGGCAAGCAAGGGCTCAACCTGCTGGGGCGGCTGGGGTTCGAGAATGCCTATGCCTTCGCGATGCGCGGCGACCGGGCGAAGGCGCTCGGGTTGACCACCCTCGACGATCTCGTCGCCAAGGCGCCCGATCTGCGCTTCGGCGCCGACCTCGAATTCCTCGAGCGCCCCGAATGGAAAGCGGTGCGCGCGGCCTATCCGCTGCGGTTCGGGTCGGCCAACGCCTATAACCCGACCTTCATGTATCGCGCGCTCGAAAGCGGACAGGCCGATGTGATCTCGGCCTTTTCGTCGGACGGGCGGATCGCGGCGGACAAGCTCGTCGTGCTGACCGATCCGAAGGGCGCGATTCCCAATTACGATGCGATCCTGACGATCGCGCCGCGGATGGCGCGAGACCAGCGCTTTGTGGCCGCGCTCCGCCCGCTGATCGGCAAGGTGTCGGTCGAGGCGATGCGCGAGGCCAACTACATGGTCGACCGCGACGCGGAGAAGGTCAGTCCCGAGGCGGCGGCACGCTGGCTGGAGAAGAAGATCGGGCTGTGATCCTCCCGTCGGCAACGTCGAACCACGTCGCATCATCGATCTCGGCGAAGGGTGCGGGTTCGGTGCCGGTCATCCAGACCTGACCGCCGGTCAGCGCCAGCCGCTCGAACAAGGCGGCCCGGCGCGAGGGGTCGAGGTGCGCGGCGACCTCATCGAGCAGCAGGAGGGGCGCTCGGCCGGTGCGCGAGGCGGTGAGTTCGGCATGCCCGAGGACCAGCCCGAGCAGCAGCGCCTTCTGTTCTCCGGTCGAACACAGCGAAGCTGGCTGCCCCTTGTCGAGATGGGTGACCGCCAAATCGCCCCGGTGCGGCCCGACCAGCGTCCGGCCAGCAGCAGCATCGCGGCGGCGGCCGGCGGCGAGATCGGCGGCCAGAGTGTCGGCGCCATCCCACCCTTCGAGCGCGACCCCGGCGCGCGCGAATGCCCCCGGCGGTTGCTCGGCCAACTGCCCGGACAAGGCCCCAACTGTCTCACGCCGCGCCGCATCGATCGCCGCGCCATGCTCAACCATCTGCGCCTCGAGCGCGGTCAGCCACGCCTCGTCGTGCGGTCCGTCCTCGGCGAGCAAGCGGTTGCGCGCACGCATCGCCGCTTCGTAGCGGTTGGCGTGACTCGCATGGTCGGGACGTAGCGCCAGCGTCAGCCGGTCGAGAAAGCGTCGCCGCTCGCCGGCGGGCTCGACGAACAGCCGGTCCATTGCAGGCGTCAGCCACAGCACCGTCAGCCATTCGGCAAGCGCCGTCGCCGAATGGTTCGCCCCGTTGATCCGGACGATGCGCCGCTCGGGCGCGCTGGCCTGTGTCCCGGTGCCGATCTCGATATCGCCGTCCAACGTCGCGGCGATCGCAAACGCGCCCGCGCCACCTTGCCGCGCCATGTCCGACAGCGGCGCGCGCCGCAGCCCGCGCCCAGGTGCGAGTAGCGACACTGCTTCGAGCACGTTGGTCTTGCCCGCGCCATTGTCACCCGTCAGCACGACGAAGCCGCGCCCCGGATGGAGCACGGCTTCTGCGTGATTACGGAAATCGGTCAGGACGAGGCGCGACAGCATCGCGCGTTCCTAGCGTCTGTTTCAGTAAAGCTGAAACAGTGCGGCACCGGCCCGCTCCCCCACCCGACCGCCCCATCAGGATATACTATGGGTGGTCGAATGGGGGAGCGGGCTGGTGCCGCCACGTCGCCTTGGCGACGTCGAACTATGCAGCGAGCTTCTCCGGCGCGGTCGCCTCGTCGCGGCGCTGGCTTAGATACGACGCCATTTCGGCCCCCAGCTCGCGCTGCGCCTTGAGATAGGCGACCGGCTCGCCGAGACCGAGCCGCTGGCGCGCGACGTCGAGCGGCTCGTTCAGCAGATGCTCGTAATCCTCGCCCGAGATCCACTTGGCCTTACGCCCTCGCTTATAGCCTTCCCACACGGCCTTGATGAACAGATTGTTGCCCGTCACCTTGCGGCTCTTGAGCGCCGCCGCGCCGCCGATGAACGCCCAGCCGAGCCCGCCGACCTGCGCGTAGGAGAAGGCGACCAACGCCGCTTCGCCCAGGCTCTCGTCGGCCTTGTAGCCGGTCAGCACGTGCCAGATGTCGTGCGTGTCGCGCACCCGCCGCCCGAACCAGGCATAGGGATGCTGGACCTGGTCCTCGCTGATCACCTTGCTCACCTGGACCAGCCCATCGGCCGAATAGCCGGTCGATTCGAGGAAGTGGTTGTAGGCCGCACCGACCGTGCCGGGGGCGAATTGCCGGGCATAGCCCGGCTGCGAGAAGACCTCCGCCAGCTCGTGGCGCTCATAGGCCATGCGACCGCCCTCGGCCGTCGCGATGAACCTGGCGTAGTTCATCGGCGCGTTGCCGACGTTGAGCGCGCGCATGATGCGGAACACTTGCGTCGTGTCGTCGCCGTTCGCGAGCAGCTTCTTGATCGCGTCGAACGCGGTCTTCCAGTCGCGGCGTCCGGTCGTGCCGGGAAACGGTGGGAGCTTTGCGGCCATCGGTTCGATTCCTTACTGACAACAGTGTTAGTAAGAGAATTGGCGACGCGAGTCAACCCTCACCGAAGAGCGCCTGTCGAGTGTTTGAAAGTGTAGCGACACGGGCGTAAATCCCGCGTCGTCGGCCGCGGCTCACGCCGCGCGTTCTTTCGCCTCGCTTAGACCCGCATCGGCATCAGCACGTAAAGCGCCGGCGACTTGTCGTTTTCGCGGATGAGCGTCGGGGCGCTGGCGTCGGCGAGGTGGACTTCGATCGTATCGCCTTCCATCTGCCCAAGGATGTCGAGCAAATAGCGGCTGTTGAACCCGATCTCGAACCCGGCGGCGGCATAGTCGCCGGGGACTTCTTCCGCGGCAGTGCCGTTCTCCGGGCTGGTCACCGACAGCGTGATCTTGTCGCGGTCGAGCGCCATCTTGACCGCGCGGGTCTTCTCGGTGGCGATCGTCGACACGCGGTCGACGCCCTCCTCGAAACTGCGCGGGTCGATCTTGAGGATCTTGTCGTTCCCGGTCGGGATCACGCGGCTGTAGTCGGGGAACGTGCCGTCGATCAGCTTCGACGTCAGCAGCGCTTGCCCCAGGTCGAACCGGATCTTCGACGAGGAGAGCGAAACGCCAACCGATCCGTCGATCTCGTCGAGCAGCTTGCGCAGCTCCGCGACGCACTTCCGCGGAATGATGATGTCGGGCATCCCCTCGGCGCCGTCGGGGCGCGGCAGCGTGACGCGGGCGAGGCGGTGGCCGTCGGTCGCCGCGGCCTTGAGCACCGGCTGGCCCCCAGAACCGCCATCCTCGGCGACGTGCCAGAAGATGCCGTTGAGATAGTAGCGCGTTTCCTCGGTCGAGATCGCGAAGCGGGTCTTGTCGATGATCTGCTTGAGCGTTTCGGCGGGAAGCTCGAACTGGACGGGCAACTCGCCCTCGGCGATCACCGGGAAGTCGTCGCGCGGGAGGGTGCCGAGCTGGAACCGCGCGCGGCCCGCCATGATCGTCATCTTGCCCTCGGCCGCCGCAACGCTGACCTGGCTGCCCTCGGGCAGCTTGCGGGCGATGTCGAACAGGGTGTGGGCGGAGACGGTGGTCGCGCCCGGCTGGTCGACCGCAGCGGCGACGCTCTCGTTGATCTGGAGGTCGAGGTCGGTCGCCATCAGCTTCAACTGACCGTCGGCAGTCGCGTCGATCAGCACGTTCGACAGGATCGGGATGGTGTTGCGGCGTTCGACCACCGACTGGACATGGCTCAGCCCCTTGAGGAGCGTTGCGCGTTCGATCGTCGCCTTCATCTCAAATCCCCCGGGCCGTCGCCCAATTCCTTCCCGCCAGACGCCTAGACTCCGGGGGCAATTCGCCGTCTCCTTTCCTTAACGAGAAAAGGGGCCGGAGCAAGCGCTCCGACCCCGGTTTCCCACAGCTTTTGCCGCGTTTTTGTCGCGCTCGCGCGCGAACGCGGTGCCGGCCCACTCCCCCACCCGGCCGCCCATAGAATATCCTGATTGGGCGGCCGGGTGGGGAGCGGGCCGGCGCCGCCCTTCAATCAGAAGCGGAAGCCGACGCCGACTACCGCCTGATGCCGGTCGGTATCGACCGAAAAGTTGTTGGTGTTGCCGCCGCTCGGATATTCTAGCCGCGCATTGCCGTAGTTCGAATAGCGATATTCGATCTTGGCGTAAGTGTTGCGCCCGAGCTTCTGCTCGAGTCCGGCGCCCGCGCGCCAGCCGTCGAGATTGAAGTGCTGTCCGGTCTGTGTGGCACCGTCCGACGCGACCAGATCGAGCCGCTGATTGGTGTAACCGCCCTTCGCGTAGAGCAACGTGCGCGGCGCCACCGCATAGCCGATGCGTGCACCGGCATAGAGATCGCGGCCCGCCTTGACGCGGCCGTAACCGAGCGCGCCGGCGGCGGACGGGTTGTTGGTCACCTTGCTGGTCGATCCGGTCACTTCGCCCTCGGCGCCGAACACCCAGCGACCGCTTTGGATGTCGTAGCCGACGTCACCGCCATAGGTCAGGCCATCGGCCGAATTGCTGTCGTCGATGTTCGAATTGGCGATCTGGCCGGGCTGGACGCGGTCGTACCCGAGCAGGATGCCCGCCCGGGGACCATTGAATTCGGGGGTGGCGGGATCGCTCGGGGCGGACTGAGCGAGGGCGGGGGTGGCGGCCAGCGCGGCAAGGCTGGCGGCGGCGAGAACGAACTTACGCATAAAACAACTCCATGAACGTCCACCCGGAACCGTGGGTGGGCGGCTCAATCGCCCAAGCCCCGGAAGAGGTTGCATGAACCTCAGATAAACGCGGAAATCCGTTGCTTTCGCGCCACAGGGGGTTGAAACGCGGGCCATGAAAACCAACCGGCGGGGCCGCGATTTCATCGCCAGACACGGCGAAACCGTGTTCAATGCCGCGGGCCGATTGCAGGGCGAAGCGCCGCATACGCCGCTGACCCGCGCCGGTTTCCGCCAGGCCGATGAGATGGGGGAGGCATTACGGCACGCGCTTGGCGACAAGCCCGCGCTGACGTTATGGGCGTCGCCGACCGGGCGCGCGCTCCAGACGCTCGCCGTGATCGCCGAGCATGTCGGGCTCGACTGGCACGATGCGAAGACCGATCCGCGGCTGACCGAGATTGGCATGGGGAGCTGGGGCGGGCGTTATTATGCCGACGTCATCGCCGATGTAGGCGACGTGATCGACCGGCACAGCGGCTTGCTGCTGTCCGCGCCCGACGGCGAACTCTATCACCAGATCGCCGAACGCGTGTCGGGCTGGCTTGCCGACACCGACCAGGATGACGGCGACCGGCTGGTCATCATGCACGGCATTTCGAGCCGCGTGATGCGCGGTGTGATGACCGGCGCGGCGGTGGTCGACCGCTTCGGCGCACCGGCCGCCGGGCATTTGCCGCAAGGGTCGCTGGTGATGATCGTGGCCGGGGTGGAAACCATCGTTCATCTCGGCGGCGGCGGAGAGCGCGTATGAGCGTGCTGGCCGTGCTGCTGCTGCTCGGCGCGCGCGAGACGCTTGGCGTCTACGGCGGCTGGGGCGCCTTCAGCGACGACAGCCCGCGCCGCTGTTTCGCGGTCGCGCAGCCGGTCGATCCCGCGCAACGGGCCGGGTTCCTTAGCGTCGCGGCGTGGCCCGGCCAGAACATCCGCGGCCAGCTCTACGTCCGGCTCAGCCGCGCCCGCGCCGGCGCCGCGCGCGTCACGCTGTCGGTCGGCGAGCGGCGCTTCGATCTGGTCGCGGGCGACATCGATGCCTGGGCGCCCGACGCGCGCACCGACACGGCGATCGTCGCCGCGATGCGGTCGAGCCGCTCGCTCAGCGTCGAGGCGCTGGGCCGCGACGGATCGCCGTTCGCCGACACCTATGCGCTATCGGGCGCGGCCACCGCGATCGATGCCGCCGCGCTGGCCTGCCGAGGCTAACGCGAGCCGACGTCACCGAGCTGTGTCGGCTTGCTGATACGGTCTGTAAGATCACGGAGGGTCGCGATCAGCGTGCGGCGCGCGAGCATGATCTTGAAATCGTTGTGTCCATAGCCGCGCGCGTGGGCGAGCAGTGCATCGGCCGCCGCTTCGAACGCCGCAGTGCCGGCGGGCTGGCCGACCAACGCGGCCTCGACCGCCGGATCGTGCCACGGCATCGGCGCGAGCCCGCCGAACGCGAGCCGGGCCGAGGTGATCGCGCCATCCTCCACCGCGATGACCGCCGCGACCGACACCAACGCAAAGGCATAGGAGGCGCGGTCGCGAACCTTGCGGTAGAATTGGCGGCCGGGTGGCGGCGCGGGCAGGTCGATCGCAGTGATCAACTCGCCGGGTTCGAGGATCGTTTCGATGTGCGGCGTGTCACCGGGCAAGCGATAGAGATCGCCGAGCGCGATCCGCCGCCCCTCGCCGCCGGCGCGTGCAGTTACCACCGTCGCGTCGAGCGCGCGCAAGGCCACCGCCATGTCCGACGGGTGCGTCGCGATGCAGCTCGCCGATCCGCCGAGCACGGCGTGGATGCGGTTGAACCCGCCGATCGCGTCGCAGCCGCTGCCGGGCTCGCGCTTGTTGCAGCGGGCGGCGGTCTCGTAGAAATAATAGCAACGCGTGCGCTGGAGCAAATTGCCGCCCGCGCTCGCCTTGTTGCGGAGTTGTGCCGACGCGCCGGCGAGCAGCGCCCGCGCCAGCATCGGATAGCGCGCGCGGATCAACGGATGCGCCGCCAGATCGCTGTTTGGCGCCAGCGCGCCGATCCGGACGCCGCCGTCGAGCTCCTCGACCGCGTCGAGCCCGATCCGCCCGATATCGACCAGCCGATCGGGCGTTTCGACCTGGAGCTTCATCAGGTCGATCAGGTTGGTCCCGCCGGCGATGTAGCGCGCGCCCGCGGCACCGGCCGCCAGCGCTTCCTCGACATTGTCGGCGCGCGAGAAATCGAACGGCTTCATGCTTCCGACACCTCGCGAATCGCGTCGACGATCGTCGGATAGGCCGAACAGCGACAGATATTGCCGCTCATCCGCTCGCGAATCTCGGCGTCGGTCAGGTCGACATGATCGAGATCGCCGCTGACATGGCTTGCCCAGCCCATCGCGACCTCGTCGAGCATGCCCTTGGCCGAACAAATCTGCCCCGGCGTGCAATAACCGCACTGGAAGCCGTCATGCCGGACAAACGCGGCCTGCAAGGGATGGAGATGATCGGGCGTTCCCAGCCCCTCGATTGTCGTCACCGCGTCGCCGTCGTGCATCACCGCCAACGTCAGGCACGCATTGATCCGCCGCCCCTCGACCAACATCGTGCACGCCCCGCACTGGCCATGGTCGCAGCCTTTCTTGGCGCCGGTCAGCCCGAGATGCTCACGGCACAAATCGAGCAGCGTGGTGCGGACATCCACCTCGATCTCGTGCGCCGCGCCGTTGACGGTGATCCGCATAGTCTCTCCCACGGGCACATTTCTGCGACAATTGGCGTTTAGAGGATCGTATCCCCGACCAGTAGCGGAAAACAACGTACCAATGCGCCGATCGTTCAGCCTTGCCCTGTTGCTCAGCGGAGTAGCCCCGACGGCGGTGTTCGCCCAGACGACGCCCGCGCCATCGCCGGCTCCCGCTCCGGCGCCGCCGCCCCAGGATGACTCGAGCATCAGCGACGAGCCCGACATCATTGTCACCGGATCGCGCAACCTGCCGGGATCGGTGATCGGCGACATCCCGCCCGAGGTTCAGCTCGGCCCCGCCGACATCCGGTCATACGGCGTCAGCAGCGTATCCGACCTGCTCACCGAACTCTCGCCGCAAACCACGAGTGGCGGCGGCGGCCCGCCGGTCGTGCTGCTCAACGGCCGCCGCATTTCGAGCTTCGCCGAAATCCGCGACCTGCCGACCGAGGCGATCGCGAGGGTCGACATATTGCCCGAGGAAGTCGCGCTCAAATACGGCTATCGCGCCGACCAGAAGGTCGTGAACTTCGTCCTGCGCCGCCGCTTCCGCGCGCTGACGGCCGAGGTCAGCGATCAAGCGGCGACCGAGGGCGGACGCAACACGCCCAATGCGACGCTCGACATTCTCAACATCAACCGGGATACCCGGTTCAGCGTCCATACCGGCTATACCCAGTCGTCGGCGCTGCTCGAAAGCGAGCGCGACATCGCCCCGATCGCCGGCAACACGATCGACCAGCGCGATTTCCGCACGCTGCTGCCGTTCACGCGCGCGCTCAATCTGGGCACCGTCTACGCACGGCCGATCGGCAAGGTATCGACGACGCTCAACGGCACCGTCGCCTATACCGAATCGGACGGGCTTCAGGGGTTTTCGGCCAGCAATCCGTCGTCATCCTTCGTGATCGGTCAGCGCAACACGGCGATGACCTATCATCTCGGCGGCACGGCCAACGGCGATATCGGCACGTGGCGCTGGTCGCTGACCAGCAATTACGACCGCGTCGATAGCCAGACCTTCACCGATGCCGGGGTCGATACACCCGGGGTTCCCGCCGCCAATCGCGGCTTTTCGACCTCGAACAGCGGTGGCGTCGATGCCCTGTTCAACGGCAAGCTGTTCAAGCTGCCGGCGGGTGACATATCGACCAGCATCCGCGTCGGCGGGTCGCTGTCGCAGCTCGACAGCCGCTCGTCGCGCTTCGGCATCACCCAAAGCGGCGGCATCACGCGCAATGTCGCCAACGGTCAGGTCAATGTCGACGTGCCGATCGCGAGCAAGTCCAAGGATGTGCTGGCGTTCATCGGCGACCTGTCGATCAACGGCAATTTCGCGCTCGACAACGTTTCCGACTTCGGCACGCTCAAGACGATCGGCTACGGCGCCAACTGGTCGCCGTTCACCGGCGTGCGCGTGATCGCGTCGGTTACCGACCAGGACGATGCCCCGTCGGCGAGCCAGCTTGGCGCCCCGGTCATCGTCACCCCCAACGTGCGGGTATTCGACTACACGACCGGCCAGACCGTCAGCGTGTCGAGCACCCAGGGCGGCAACCCCTTCCTGCTCGCCGACAACAAGCACACTTTCCGGCTGGGCCTGACGCTCAAGCCGTTCAGCAAGACCGACCTGACGTTCACCGCCAATTATAACGAATCGTCGACGCGCAACGCCATCGCCAGCTTCCCCGCGGCGACCGCGCAGATCGAGGCGGCGTTCCCTGGCCGGTTCACCCGCGATCCCAGCGGCACGCTGACCGCGATCGACGCGCGGCCGGTCAATTTCGCGCGCACCGAGAGCTCGCAGTTGCGCTGGGGGATCAACTTCTCGAAACCGCTCAAGTCGAAACTCCAGAAACAGATCGAGGCGTTCCGTGCGGGCACCGGCCCCGATCCCCGTCCGGCGCTCGCCGGGCTGCGCAATCTGGGCAACCAGCAGAGCGTGTTCGGCGGGACGCTGAGCCAGGGCTTCCGCGGGCGAGACGGGCAGGGTGCGCCGAATAATCCGCCGCCGGCCAACGGCGCTCCCCCGGCCGATGGCGCCCCGCCGCCTGCCGGCGCCACTGGCGGGGCCCCGGACGGCGGCCAGCGCGGCGGCGGCAGCGGTGGGCGCGGCGGGGGTGGCGGCGGACGCTTCGGCGGCGGCGGTGGCGGTGGCGGCGGACGGCTCAACTTCGCGCTCTACCACACCTGGCACTTCATCGACCGGGTGGAGATCGCCCCCGGCGTGCCGGTAATCGACCTCCTCAACGGCGGGGCGATCGGATCGGGCGGGCAACCGCGGCATGAGTTCCAGGCGCAAGCCGGGTATAGCAATAATGGCCTCGGCATGCGGCTGTCGGTCAACTGGCAGAGCGGGACGCGGGTCGATGGCGGCACAGCCGCCGCGCCGACGACGCTCAATTTCTCGAGCCTGGCGACCGCTAACCTGCGCCTGTTCTTCGATCCGACGACGCGTCCCGACCTGATCGCCAAGCACAAATGGCTGATGGGGACGCGGCTCGTCGTGAGCGTCGACAATCTGTTCGATTCACGCCAGCGCGTGCGCGACGCGGCGGGCAACACGCCGGTCAGCTATCAGCCCGATTATCTCGACCCGCTGGGCCGCACGATCAGGGTCGGGATCCGCAAGCTGCTGTTCTGATCAGGGCTTCGCGACGACGCGGTTGGCGTGGGTGAAGATCACGCGCCACTTGCCGCCGCGCTTCGCCCAGACGTCGGTGAAGCGCAGGCGGATCGAATAGGGCTTGCCGTCGGACATGCCCGTCGCGGTCACCGCACCGCCCAGGATCGCGCCGTCCGTCCAGACCTTGATCACCTGATCGTCGATCGTGAACGGGTCCATCCTGAAGCCGGGGGCGATATAATCGGCGATGAATTGCGCCTTGGTTTCGCGCTGGTCCTGGCTGTTGATCAACAGATAGTCGTCGGCGAGCAGATCCTTGAGCGCGGCGCCGTCGCCCTTCACCTGCGCCCGGTCGAACGCGATCGCCGCCTTGGCGAGGTCGACCGGGACGCCGGGATAAGCGGGCATCGGTGCGTCGGCGGCGAGCGCTGGCACCCCCGCCAACACCAATGCGATCGCGATCATCGCCTTCATGCTCGTCTCCCATTGTAATTTCAGGTGAATCTAGCCGGACGGCGCATCGCTGCCAATGCGCCGTGCAGCGCCCATTTCGCTTCCGTTTCGTGCCCCTCGTCCCTATATGCTTGGCATGAGCGAAGACCCCAATACCAACGACTACGGCGCCGATTCCATCAAGGTGCTGAAAGGCCTCGACGCCGTCCGCAAACGCCCCGGCATGTATATCGGCGACACCGACGACGGATCGGGCCTCCACCACATGGTGTTCGAGGTGTCCGACAACGCGATCGACGAAGCTTTGGCGGGGCATTGCGACCGCATCGACATCAGCCTCAACCCCGACGGATCGGTCAGCGTGACTGACAACGGTCGCGGCATCCCGACCGGGATTCATGCCGAGGAAGGCGTCAGCGCGGCCGAGGTCATCATGACCCAGCTCCACGCCGGCGGTAAGTTCGAGAATACGTCGGACGACAATGCCTATAAGGTGTCGGGCGGGCTGCACGGCGTCGGCGTGTCGGTGGTCAACGCGCTCAGCGAATGGCTCGACCTGACGATCTGGCGCGACGGCGAGGAGCATTACATGCGCTTCGCGTTCGGCGATGCGGTCGCCCCGCTCAAGGTCGTTGGCAAGGCCGCGCCTGGCCAGAAGGGCACGCGCGTCACCTTCCTGCCGTCGCCTGCGACCTTCAAGATCGTCGAGTTCGACTTCGAAAAGCTCGAGCACCGTTACCGCGAACTCGCTTTCCTCAATTCGGGCGTTCGGCTGTTCCTGACCGATGCGCGGCACGAGGAGCCCAGGACCGTCGAACTCTATTACGAGGGCGGGATAGCCGCGTTCGTGAAATATCTCGACCGCACCAAGACGCCGCTGTTCCCGGAGCCGATCTCGGTCAACGGCCAGCGCGACGATATCGGCATCGACGTCGCGCTCGAATGGAATGATTCCTACTACGAAAACGTTCTGTGCTTCACCAACAACATCCCGCAACGTGACGGCGGCACGCATCTGGCGGCGTTCCGTTCGGCGCTGACGCGCACGCTCAACAATTACGCCGAGAAATCGGGGTTGATGAAGAAGGAGAAGGTGACCCTCACCGGCGACGACATGCGCGAGGGGCTCACCGCGATCGTCTCGGTCAAGCTGCCCGACCCCAAGTTCAGCTCGCAGACCAAGGACAAGCTCGTCTCGTCCGAAGTGCGCCAGCCGCTCGAAAGCCTGCTCGCCGACAAGATCGCCGAATGGCTCGAGGAGAACCCGCAGAACGCGCGGTCGATCATCCAGAAGACGATCGACGCCGCCGCCGCGCGCGAAGCCGCACGCAAGGCGCGCGACGCCAGCCGCAAGACGGTGATGGGCGTGACCGGCCTGCCCGGCAAACTCCACGATTGCCGCGAGCGCGACCCGGCCAAGTCCGAACTGTTCATCGTGGAAGGCGATTCGGCGGGCGGATCGGCCAAATCGGGCCGCGACAGCGAGTTCCAGGCGATCCTCCCGATCCGCGGCAAGATCCTCAACGTCGAGCGCGCGCGGACCGACCGCATGCTGTCGTCGAAGGAGATCATTTCGCTGATCCAGGCGATGGGCACCGGGATCGGCCGCGACGAATTCAACCTCGACAAGCTGCGCTACCACAAGATCGTGATCATGACCGACGCTGATGTCGACGGCGCGCATATCCGCACCCTTCTGTTGACCTTTTTCTACCGCCAGATGCCCGACCTGATCGAGGCGGGGCATTTGCTGATCGCGCAGCCGCCGCTCTACAAGGCGACGCGCGGCAAGGCGGTCGAGTATCTCAAGGACGAGAGCGCGCTCGACGATTATCTGGTCAGGAACGGTGCGCAGGCGACGTCGCTCGACGGGATCGGATCGGGCGAGCCGCTGTTCACGTTGGTCGAGCATGCCCGCCGGATGCGGACGTTGATGCGCTACGTGCCGCGGCGCTATGATTCGGTGATCATCGAGACGCTGGCGCTCGGCGGCGCGCTCGAGCCCGATATCGCGCGCGACGAGCGCGCGTCACGGCTGGCGGAAGTCACACGCCGAATGGATCAAGGCGATCCCGAGGCGCGCTGGACCGCCCGGATGACCGACGATGGCGGGTTCCATTTCGAACGCGTGTGGCGCGGCGTGACCGACCACCATATTGTCGAGGCTGCCTTCGTCACCTCGGCCGAGGCGCGCAGGTTGCATGCTCTCGCGGGTGAGGAAGCCGAACTTTACGTCGGCGCGCGCAAGCTCGTGTCGATCAAGGGCGCCGAGCGCGTCGAGGAAGCCGCTTCGGACGAGCCGGATGCGGTGGAAACCGACGGCGACGAGGCCGAAGAAGAGGCGCTGATCATCAACAAGGGCGAAATGCTCGTCGCGCGCCCGTCGCAACTGCTCGACGCGGTGCTCGCGGCAGGGCGCAAAGGGCTGTCGATCCAGCGCTACAAGGGGCTGGGCGAGATGAACGCCGAACAATTGTGGGAAACCACGCTCGACCCGACCAACCGCTCGATGCTGCGCGTCCATGTCGAGCAGGCCGACATGGCCGACGACATCTTCACGCGATTGATGGGCGACGTGGTCGAGCCGCGCCGCGAATTCATTCAGGAGAATGCGCTGAACGTCGCCAATCTCGACGTTTAGATATTCAACAACCAAAGGGAGACGGACAATGCGGTGGAGCATGATATTGACGGCTAGCGCCGCGCTGGCGGTCCCGGCCGCGATCGTCGCCAAACAGGCCGTTTCCCCCGCCATCACCAAGGCGCTCGCCGATCCCGCGCGCGCCGACCAGGCCGGCGACGACGCTCGCCGCCACGCCGCCGAGGTCATCGCCTTCTCGGGCGCCAAGCCGGGCAGCACCGTCGTCGATATAATCCCCGGCGCCGCTTATTGGACGCGCATCTTCACCGGCGTGGTCGGCCCGACCGGGCACGTATGGGCGGTGTGGCCCGCCGCCGCGGCCGGCTATGCCGCAAAGGGCAAGCCGGCGCTCGAGGCGCGCGGCCTCGCCAACGTATCGGCGGTGCTCGACCCCGCGATCCTGACGGTCGACAAGCCGGTCGATCTCGTCTGGACGGTCCAGAACTACCACGACGTTCCCAACAAGGGCGGCGGCGAAGTGGCGGTGAACGCGTTCAACGCCGCGGTGTTCAAGGCGCTCAAGCCCGGCGGCATCTATGTCGTTATCGACCACGCAGCGGCGGCGGGATCGGGACTGCGCGATACCGAAACCCTTCACCGCATCGACCCTGCGATCGTCAAGAAGCAGGTGCTCGCCGCCGGCTTCGAATGGGTGGGCGTGTCCACGGTGCTGGCCAATCCCAAGGACGACCACACGCTCAAGGTATTCGATCCGGCGATTCGTGGCACGACCGACCAGTTCGTCTACAAGTTCCGGAAGCCGCTGAAATGAGGGGTGCGCTCATGCTGGCGTTGCTCGCTGCGGCGTCTCTCGCCGGCTGCACCAAGGCGTGGGACACCAGCAACACCCAAACAGCCGACACCGCATTGGCGCGCGACACCGCCACCGATGCGCGCCGCCACGGCCCCGAAATCGCGGCATTCGTGGGGCTCAAGGCGGGCGACAAGGTGATCGACCTGATCCCCGGCGGCGGATACTGGACGCGCACCTTCGCGCGGATCGTCGGGCCGACAGGACACGTCTACGGCATCTGGGCCAAGCCCTATGCCCAGGAAGCGGGGACCGACGTGCGTAACTACGACGCACTGACCCGCGAACCCGGCTTCGGCAATGTCAGCGCGAGCATCCAGCCGGCGACCGAGCTAAAGGCCGCCGAACCCGTCGACCTGGTCTTCACCTCGCAGAATTATCACGATTATCCCGACAAGTTCATGGGCCCGACCGATCCTGCGATTCTAAACAAAGCCGTGTTCGCGGCGCTCAAGCCCGGCGGTATCTACCTGATCGTCGACCATGCGGCGGCAGCCGGTTCGGGGCTGCGCGACACCGATACGCTCCACCGCATCGACCCGGCGATCGTCAGGAAACAGGTCGAGGCGGCCGGGTTCGTGTTCGTCGGCGAGAGCCGGCTGCTCGCCAACCCGACGGACGACAAGACCAAGGCGGTGTTCGACAAGTCGGTCCGCGGGCGGACGGATCAGTTCATTTATAAATTCAAGAAGCCTTAGCCGCGTTCCTCGCGCAGCGGACGGCTGAGCAGCGCGCCGATGACGTCCGCAACCGGGGCGCCTTCCAGTAGGGCGCAGACCGCCTCGCACACCGGCATGTCGATGCGAGCTTCGGCGGCGGCTTCGCGCAGCACCGGCGCGGTGAACGCGCCCTCTGCCACAGTGCGCCGATCGCTGAGCAACTCACGCGCCGAGCGGCCTTCGCCGAGCCCGACGCCGAGCGAGAAATTGCGGCTGCTGGTCGAAGAGCAGGTCAGCACGAGGTCGCCGAGCCCCGACAAACCCGCCATCGTCTCCCCGCGCGCGCCGCGCGCCAGCCCGAACCGCGTCATTTCTGCGAACCCGCGCGCGATCAGCGCGGCGCGCGCGTTCTGGCCAAGCCGCGCGCCCTCGACCACGCCGCAGCCGATCGCGAGCACGTTCTTGACCGCACCGCCGATCTCCGCACCAATCACGTCGTCCGAGGCATAGGTGCGGAAGGTCGGCGCGGCGAGCCGATCGGCCAGCGCGGCGCCGAGCGCGGCATCCTCGCACGCCAGCGTCACCGCGGTCGGTAGTCCGGCGGCGACTTCATGCGCAAAGGTCGGACCCGACAGCACCGCGATCGGCGCATTCTGCTGCACTTCGCGCGCGACCTCGCCGACCAGCATCCGCGTCCCCGCTTCAATCCCCTTGGCGCACAGGACCAGCGGCGTCCCGCCGAAGTCTGCGCCGCTCAGCACGCCGCGCACATGCTGCGCCGGCGCGACGACCAGAACCGCGTCCGATCCGCGCAGGACGTCGATATCGTCGGTCGCAACGATGCTCGGCGACAGCGGCACGCTCGACAGGAAGAGGTCGTTGACGTGACGCTCGTTGATCGAGGCGACCACCTCGGCCTCGCGCGCCCACAACGTAACCGGGGCGCCATCCTGCGCTGCAACCTGCGCCAGCGCCGTCCCCCACGCACCGCCACCGATGACGCCGATCCTCACGCCTTCACTCCTGCGCCACGCACCTTTTCGGCGTCCGGATCGAGCGGCCAGCGCGGTCGCGCGGCGACGTCGAGCGGGTCGGTCAGCCCGGCGGCGAAACGCTCGGCGCCGGCCCAGGCGATCATCGCCGCATTGTCGGTGCACAGCCATTGCGGGGGGACGCTAAACGGGAGACCGTATTCGCCTGCCAGTCCCTCGAGCGCCGATCGCACCGCCGTATTCGCCGCGACGCCGCCCGCGACGACGAGCGCAGTCGCGTCGATAGCGCCCAATTGCCGCCGGGTGCGATCGACCAGGCACTCCACCGCGGCCTGCTGGAAACTCGCGGCGATATCCTCCTTGGTCCACGTCCCGGCGTTATGCGTGCGAAGCACGGCGCTCTTGAGACCCGCGAACGAGAAATGCGGCTCGGGCGACCCAAGCAAAGGGCGCGGGAGTGGGACAATCGGGCGGCCTTGGGCGGCGGCGCGCTCGACCGCGGGGCCGCCGGGGAAGCCGAGCCCCAGAATCTTGGCGGTCTTGTCGAACGCCTCGCCCGCCGCGTCGTCGATCGTCGTTGCCAGTCGGCGATAGCGCGCGACGCCCTCGACCAGCAGCAACTGGCAATGCCCGCCAGAGATGAGCAGCAACAGATAGGGAAAGTCGAGGCTTGGATCAGCCAGCCGGGGACTCAGCGCGTGGCCTTCGAGATGGTTGACCGCGACCAGCGGCTTGCCGGCGGCGTGCGCCAGCGCCTTGCCCGTCACCAACCCGACCATCACCCCGCCGATCAACCCCGGCCCTGCGGTCGCGGCGATCGCATCGACCTCCGCCAGCGTGACCCCCGCCTCGTCGAGCGCCGCGGCGACCAAGGGCTCGAGCGCCTCGACATGTGCGCGCGCGGCAATTTCGGGCACCACGCCGCCATAAGGCGCGTGCGCCGCCTCCTGCCCCGCCAATTTGTGCGCCAGGATGCGCCGGTCGCCGGTGACCAACGCCGCCGCGGTCTCGTCGCACGAGGATTCGAGGCCCAAGATCAGCATGGCCTTTCCTCTACGCGCCTCGCCCGGTAGCACAAGCCATGCCCCCCATCCGTCTCGGCACGCGCGGATCGCCGCTCGCCCTCGTCCAGGCCCATTTCGTCATGGACGCGCTGTTCGCGGCGCATGGCGTCGACTGCGCGATCCACGTCATCCGCACCACAGGAGACCGCGTCCAGGACCGCGCGCTGGCCGAGATCGGCGGCAAGGCGCTGTGGACCAAGGAACTCGACCGCGCGCTGCTGGATGGCGAGATCGATATCGCGGTGCATTCGATGAAGGATGTCGAGACGATCCGCCCCGAGGCGATCGCGATCGCCGCGATGCTCGAACGCGCCGACGTGCGCGACCGGTTGGTCGGCGCCGACAGTCTCGCGACGATCCGCGCGGGCGGCGTGGTCGGCACGTCGAGCCCCCGCCGCCGCGCGCAAGTGTTGCGGGCGCGGCCCGATCTGTCGGTGGTGCTGTTCCGCGGCAATGTCGACACGCGGTTGGCCAAACTGGCGGCGGGCGAAGCCGATGCCACCTTGCTCGCGGCGGCGGGGCTCATCCGGCTGAGACGCGACGATGTCGGGGTGGCGGTGGCGCTCGACGAGATGCTCCCCGCCCCCGCGCAAGGCGCGGTGGGCATCGAGTGCCGCGCCGATGACGCCATGACGCGCGGGCTGCTCGGCAAGATCGACCACGCCGATACCAGCCGGGCGGTGCGATGCGAGCGGGCGTTGCTGGCGGCGCTCGACGCGACGTGCCACTCGCCCGTCGCCGCGCTGGCGACGATCGATGGCGATACCGTCACGCTACGCGCCGAGTTGTTTTCGGAGGACGGCGCCGAGCACATCGCCGCCGACGCCAGCGGCCCCGACGGCGAGGCGCTGGCGCGTGATCTCGCCCGCGCGTTGCTCGACCGCGCACCGCCGATGGTGCGCGCCGGGTTCGGCGGATGAGCCGCGCGGTCGCGGTGCTGCGGCCCGAGCCGGGCAATGCGGCGACGGTCGCACGGGTCGAAGCCGCCGGGCTGACCGCGATCCTCCTACCTTTATTCGCGGTGCACGCGCTCGATTGGACACCGCCCGATCCAGCCGGATTCGACGCGCTGATCCTGACCAGCGCCAACGGGCCGCGCCTCGCCGGTCCGAGTCTCGACGCCTTCGCGCACCTCCCGGTGTTCGCGGTCGGCCCCGCCACCGCCGCCGCTGCCCGCAAGCACGGCCTGACGGTGAGCGAAACGGGCGAACGCGACGGCGCCGATCTCGTCGCGACGATGGCGACACGCGGCTTTTCGCGCGCACTGCTACTCGCCGGACGCGAGCATGCGCTGCACGATGGCGGCATCATCGCACGATCGGTCGCAGTCTATGCCGCCGATCCGCTGCCGGTCGATGCCCGCGCGATCGATGCGCTGACGGGCAGCGTCGCGCTGCTCCATTCGGCGCGCGCCGCCCGGCGGTTTGCGGACATCGTCGGTGATGTCCGCGCATCGATCCGTCTCGCCGCGATCAGTCCCTCGGTTGCCGAAGCGGCCGGCCCGGGCTGGGCGGACATCGCCACGGCGCCTTTGCCCGACGACGCCGCGTTGATCGCGCTCGCCCGACGTCTCGCCGATTGACCCTGCGAGCCTCGCCGCGGATAAGGGAGCGATGAGCGACGCCACGCCGCCCCCCGCGCCGGTCCCCGCCGCGCCCCCTGCCGCCCGCCATATGACCTGGGCGACCGCCGGCGGGATCGCATTGGTGACTTTCCTGGTCGGGCTGCTGCTTGCGGCCTGGGCGATCAATCGCTTTCGCAGTCCCGATCCCGCCGCGCAGCCGCAAACCGTCGCCGCCGCGCCGCAACCGACCAAGGTGATCGTGACGCCCCCGGTCAGCACCGACCCGGCCTCGCTGTCGGCGCGCCAGGAATTGCTCGCGGCGCAACTCGCCGCGCTCGAACAACGCGGCGCGGCGATCACCGGGGCCGCGGCCAAGGCCTATGGCAACGCGACCCGCGCCGAAGGCTTGCTGGTCGCGCTCGCCGCGCGGCGGCAGATCGCCCGTGGGCTCGCGCTCGGTTATCTCGAACAGCAATTGCGCGACCGGTTCGGCGCGACTCAGCCCGCCGAGGTGGCGGCGGTCATCGCGGCATCGCGCGACCCGGTGACGACCGAGGATCTGCGGCTCAGTCTCGACCAGATCGGGCCGCAGCTCGCGCTCGGTCCGTCGGGTAACGCCGGCTGGGGCGGCGCGGTATGGCGGCTGGTCGGCAGCCTGATCGTCATTCATCCTAAGAACACTCCCTCGCCGGTGCCGAGCGAGCGGCTCGCGCGGGTGCGGCGGATGCTGGCGCAGGACCAGGTCGAGGCGGCGGCCGAAGAGGTCGGCAAGCTGCCCGGCGCGTCGCAGGCGACCGGCTGGATGACGGGGGCCAAGCGCTACGTCGAGGCGCGCAAGGCGCTCAACGTGCTCGAAGCCGCTGCACTGCAGGGCCGCGTCGCGACGCCGGCAACGCTCGGCGGGACTCCGTCCCGCTAAACGCGGGCGATCAGCGCTTTCGCAGCGGCGGGGTTACGAACCTTCGCGCCGGATATCATGAAGACGAAGACGTCGCGCATCTGTTTGGGCGGCGGCGCGCCGAAATAGGGCAGGCCGTCGGACGTATCGCCCGCCGCCCAGCCCTTGGCAATCTTTGCCCAGCGATCGAGCACTGCGGGCGAATACCCCGTCGGCTCGTCCTCGACGGTGCTTTCGAGCCGCGCATAGACGAAGTCGGCGGTGATGTCGGCGATCGCGGGATATTCCGGCGAATCGGCATAGACGATCGCGACGTTCGCCGCGCGGCACAGATCGACGAATTCGGGGACGTGGAAACTGTCGTGCCGCACCTGCACCGCGTGGCGTAGCGCGATACCGTCCTGTTTGGCGGGCAGCAACTTGAGGAACGCGCCGAAATCTTGCGCGTCGAACTTCTTGGTCGGCATGAACTGCCACAGGATCGGCCCGAGTTTGGACCCCAGCTCGACGATCCCCTGCCCGGTGAAGCGCTGGATCGACTCGCCCGCTTCCGCCAGCACCTTGCGATTGGTGCAGAAGCGCGACGCCTTGAGCGCGAACACGAAGTCGTCTGGCACGACTTCCGCCCATCCAGCGAATGTCGCGGGCTTAAAGCCTGAATAATAGGTGCCGTTGACCTCGATCGCGGTCAGCTGGCGCGACGCATATTCCAGCTCGCGCTTGTGCGGCCATTTGTCCGGGAAGAACGTGCCGCGCCACGGTTCATAGGTCCAGCCGCCAATCCCGATTCGTATCTCTGCCATGCCGCGACGATAGGCGTCAGCGGCGCTCGAAGCGATAGCGGTCGCGGATGCGGCGGTTGAAGAAGCCGCCTTTGGAGGTGGCGCGGCGGAGAGCGGCGACTTCGCGTTCGGGCACGTCGAGATAGGCGTAGCGGCGGCCGGAGACGAACTGGACGTCGAGTGTGTGGGCGGCGGAATCATAGTCGAACGAGCGGATGACCGAGGAGGGCATGATCTGAAAACGAACAAGAGGCTTGCGGGGTCCGCCGCGGCAAAGCCGCGTCGTCGGTCAGCGCTGCGCGCTGCCGGCCGGGCTTCTTGCTAATTCGCGAAATAGCGCCGCTATTTCGCGGCAAGAAGCTGGAGCGGGCGAAGGGATTCGAACCCTCGACCCCAACCTTGGCAAGGTTGTGCTCTACCCCTGAGCTACGCCCGCTCTGGCGCCGGCCCGCGGAAGCCGCAGGCGGGTAAGGAGCGGGGCCACTAGCATCGCCCCCTCGCCTTCGCAACCCCTTGCAAAAAGCCTTGGCTTGCGTGGCTGAGCGCCCACATAAGGGCGGTAACTGACGGAGACGATACGTGGCGACGCTTGGAATGACCGCTGTAGAAAAGGAAGCCGTGGAGGCGTTCCGCCGCGACGTGGTCGAGCCGTCGATGACCAAGCTCGTCGTGATCGACTTCTGGGCCGAATGGTGCGGGCCGTGCAAGGCGCTGTCGCCAGTCCTCGAAAAGGTCGCGGCGGACTATGCCGACAAGGGCGTGTTGCTCGCCAAGATCGACACCGACGCCAACCAGTTCATCGCGGCGCAATTCCAGATCAAGTCGATCCCGACCGTCTATGCGATGTTCCAGGGTCAGCTGGTCGCCGACCTGACCACCGCGCGAACCGAATCGCAATTGAAGGCGATGCTCGACCAGATCCTCGCGCAATTGCCGGTCGACAGCGCCGCGGCACAAACCGAGGCCGAGATCGAGCCGCTGATCGCGATGGGCGAACAGATCCTGGCCGAGGGCGATGCCGAGCGCGCACTGTCGGTGTTCGACCAGATCGCCGAGATCGCGCCCGACCATCCCGAAGTGGTGTCGGGCCGTGTTCGCGCGCTGGTTGCGGCCGGACGGCTCGACGACGCCGATGCCGCGCTGGCCGCGGTGCCCGAGGATGCGGCCAAGGCGCCCGAACTGGACCGCGCGCGCGCGGCGGTCGACCTGGCGCGATCCGCGCCGCCCGCCGCAGACCTGTCGCCGTTGATCGCCGCTGCCGAGGCCGATCCCGAGAATCTTCAGGCGCGGTTCGATCTCGCCAACGCGCAAATGGCGGCGGGCGAGCGCGATGCAGCGGCCGATTCGCTCCTCGCGATCGTCGCCAAGGACCGCGACTGGAACGAAGGCGCCGCGCGTGCACAATTCCTCAAGCTGCTCGAAGTCGTCGGGCTCGAAGACCCATGGGTGTCCGGGCAGCGCCGGCGGCTGTCGGCGATTTTGTTTACGTGATTGGCCTGTTCACGTGACCACGCGCCTCTCGATCTTTCCCCTGGCGGGGGCCTTGCTGTTCCCACGCATGCATTTGCCGCTGCACATCTTCGAGCCGCGGTATCGCGCGATGATCAGCGACGCGATGGCGCGCGACCGGCGGATCGGGATGATCCAGCCGCGGAGCATCGGCGGGCACCGCAAGGACGGTGAGCGCCCGATGCTGTTCGATCTCGGCTGCGTCGGGCGGATCGCCGAGGTTGAGGCGCTCGACGACGGACGCTACGACATCGTGCTCGAAGGGCTGTCGCTGTTCCGCATCGTTCGTGAGCTCGACGTGCCGACGCCGTTCCGTCAGGTCGAGGCCGACCTGTTGCCCACGCCCGACGAGCCCGAGGCGCTGTCGATCGCGCACCGCGCTATGCTGGAAACCGAATCGCGCCGCTTCGCAGACGCCCAAGGTTATGCCGTCGACTGGGATTCGGTCGCGCGGCTCGACGACGAGGCTTTGGTCAACGGAATCGCCCAGATCGCGCCGTTCGATTCGGCGGCGAAGCAGGCGCTGCTCGAAGCGTCCGATTTACCGGCCCGCGCTGAGCTGATCGTGCAACTGATGCAATTCTTCGGCCGCCACGACGGTGAAGACCGGGTTACCTTGCAGTAGAGGAAAACCTAACCCTTTTCCGTTCGCCCTGAGCTTGTCGAAGGGCGTGTTCGCGGCGCGACGGCCCTTTCCTACACGTGCTTCGACGAGCTCAGCACGAACGGTTATTTTAGTCGCTTTCGCTTACGCCGGTATCTGCTGGCTGATGCAGTGGAAGCTGCCGCCGCCGGTCAGGATATGATCGGCGCGCAGTCCCACCGTTTGCCGCCCCGGAAACAGCGCGGCGATCGCGGCGACGGCGGCCTCGTCATTGTCGGTGCCGTAGAGCGGCACCACCACGCTGGCATTGCCGATGTAGAAGTTCATGTAGCTCGCCGGCACGATTTCCTCATCGCGCAGCACGCGGCCAGGCGAGGGCACATGGACCACTGTCACGCCGTCGTGCTGGGCGGCGCGTTGCGCCGCGCGCTGATAGACTTGCCAATTGGGATCGTTGTCGCTCGCCTCGGGCACCGCCAGCGTGCGGGGGGCTACGAAGCGGGCGAGGTTATCGACATGCCCGTCTGTATGATCGTGGAGCAGCCCGTCGCCCAGCCACAACATTTCGTCATAGCCAAGGTCGCGGTAGAGCAGTTCCTCGATCTCGCTCCGCGTCATCGCGCCGTTGCGGTTGCGGTTGAGCAGGCATTGCTCTGTCGTCACGACGAGCCCGGTGCCGTCGCCGTCGATCGCGCCGCCCTCCAGAACCCAGTGGAAGCTCTCGCATGTCTTGCCGCGCGCTTGCGCCAGCCGGAGACCGATATCATCGTCGCCCGGAAGATCGTATTTGCCCCCCCAGCCGTTGAACTGGAAATCGGCCGCGACGCCGTCGCCGCGGATGATCGCGCCCGTGTCGCGCAACCAGATGTCGCCGAACGGCTGCACGATCACGCGCGCCACCTCTCCCGCGCGCCTGCGTGCCGCGGACGCCGCTTCCTCGTCGGCGGCGACCAGCAGCACCTGCTCGCCCTTGCCCCCGGCGTGCACCGCTTCCGCAAACGCGATCACTTCGTCGCGCGCCGGCTCGAGGTCGAGCTCCCACAATTCGGGGTGGCTCGGAAAGCCGATCCACACCGCCTTGTGCGGCGCCCATTCGGGCTTGGGGGGCGGCAGGCGAGTCACTTGGCGGCGCGGTCCTTGTCGCGAAGGGCGCGGAATTCGGCGGTCGGATACCAGTTCGGCCAGGCATCGCCCATCGCAAGCTGGCGGCCGAGCTGGAAATAGAGCGTCAAATCCTGCACAGCGCCCATCCAATTCCAAGCCGGATCATATTCGTCCTGCGGCTTGTGATAGCGATTGGCGATATAGTCGAGCACCGCGGCGTGGCCCTTCGCGGTCCCGCCATCGACCAAATCCTCGCCCGACCCGCCGTCGAACATTGGCACGCCGAACTTGGCGAAGCTGAAATGGTCCGAGCGGAAATAGCCGCCGCGTTCCGGATTGGGTTCGGGCTTCATCACGCGGCCCTGCGCCTCAATCAACGGCTTGATCAAATCCTCGAGTTCGGACTTGCCGAAACCGGTGACGACGACGTCCTTCGACGGTCCGATCACGTTGAGCCCGTCCATATTGACCCCGCCGACCGTGTCCTTGAGCGGATAGACCGGATGCTCGGCGTAATATTTGGAGCCGAGCAGCCCCGATTCCTCCGCGGTCACCGCCATGAACACGATCGATCGCTTGGCCGGTCCAGCCTTCACTTGCGCCTCGGCCAGCGCGATCAGCCCGGCGACGCCCGATGCGTTGTCGAGCGCGCCGTTGCAGATATCGTCCCCCTTGACCGCATCGCACCGGCCGAGATGATCCCAATGCGCGGTGAAGAGCACGGTTTCGCCCGGGCGTTCGGTGCCTGGCAGGATGCCGATGACGTTCTTCGACGCTTGCCGCTTGATCGTGTTGGTGAAGCTGACCGACGCCTTGACGCCAAGCCGCACGGCCTTGAACCCCTTGACCTTGGCCGCGGCCGACAGCGCGGCGAAATCCTTGCCCGCGCTGGCGAACAATTCCTTGGCCTTGGCGAGCTGCATCCAGCCGATCGCCTGGCTTTGATCCATATGGTCGCCCTTGGCGTCCAGCTCGAGTTGCGGCCCGGTCCAGCTCGACTGGACGACGCCCCATCCGTACGCGGCGGGCTCGGTGTCGTGGACAATCAGGACGGCCGCAGCGCCCTGGCGCGCGGCTTCCTCGAACTTGTAGGTCCAGCGGCCGTAATAGGTCATCGCCTTGCCTTCGAAGAGCCCGTCCTTTCCTGGCGTCTCCCAATCGGGGTCGTTGACGAGGATGACGACGGTCTTCCCCTTCACGTCGACGCCGGCATAATCGTTCCATCCCTTTTCGGGCGCATTGATGCCGTAGCCGACGAACACGACGTCGGAATTGTTGATGTCGACCTTCGGGGTTACACGATAGGTCGCGAGCACCATGTCGGTGCGATAGGTCAGGCTGACCGGCGCCTTGCCCCCGGTGAAGGTCATCGGCGTCATGTTCTGCGCCGTGAGCTCGACCAGCGGCACGTCCTGAAACCACGAACCGTTGTTGCCGGGCTTCAGCCCCGCAGCCTTCATTCGCTCGACGATATAGCCGGTCGTCCTGGCCTCCGCCGGGGTCGTCGGCGCGCGGCCCTCGAACGCGTCTGAGGAGAGCGTTTTGGTCACGTCCTTCAGCGTGTCGACCGAGATTGCGGGGGCGCTCGACTGCGCGAGCGCGGGGGCGGCAAGGGCCAGAGCAGCGAGGGCAAGATGACGCATGGTCGACCTTTGCAAATGCGGTGCGCGATTTGTGGCAGCGCCCCGGCGGCGGCGCAAGCCGCGCCTGCTCTTGCGTGGCGCAGCGCGTCAGCTAATGTCATAGTATCAAGAGCATAGGGGGGATCATGCGTTTAGTGGGATTGGCGATCATCGGGCTCGCCTTGGCGCCATTGGCAACACAGGCATTCGCCGCCGATCCGCCGGCCAAGTCCAGTGCCCAATTGGCCGAAGCTTTTGGCCAGCGCGAATATATCCAGCAGATCAGCCTGTCGCCTGACGGAACCAAGGTGGCAATGCTGGTTGCGGCGAAAGAGCGCCAGACCGCGCTGATCGTCGCCGATACGATAAAGGGTGGCCCGCCCAAGGCGATCCTGGCCTCGACCGGCAAAGGCGACGAACTGGTCGATTGCCACTGGTCAACCGACACGCGGCTGATCTGCCGGATTTATCTCACCACCACCGACGCTGCGTATCGGATCGGCTACACCCGTGTCGTTGCGCTCAACGCCGACGGCAGCAATCTTAAGCAGCTGACCGCCAAGGCGACCGGCGAAGCGTTGGGGTTCAACGCCAATGGCGGCGGGCTGCTCGATTGGGGCGGCGGTTCGGGGATGGCGCTGATGACGCGGTCCTTCGTGCCCGAAATGTCGACCGGCACTTTGGTGTCCAACACGCGGGAGGGTTTGGGCGTTGATATCGTCGACACCAACACGCTGGCGCGCAAGACAGTAGAACTGCCCGTCGGCTCCGCCATCGGCTATCTCAGCGATGGTCAGGGCAAAGTCCGGATCATGGGCATCCAGCCGCGGGCCAATACCGGATATGACGGCCGTCGCATCATCTTTTCGTATCGCACCGCCGACAGCCGCGACTGGAAGCCGCTGGCGACCAACGAAGTCGTCGGCGAGCGCACCACCGGTTTCACGCCGGCGGCGGTCGATCGCGACAAGAATTTGGCGTATGGCTTCGAGAGCAATAACGGGCGCGTGGGACTATATAGCGTCGCGCTCGACGGCAGCTTGACCAAGACGCTGGTTCTCGATCGTCCCGACGTGGACATTGACGGACTGATCCAGATCGGCCGGCAGGATCGCGTGGTCGGCGCGACCTACGTGACGGATAAGCGCGAGGCGGCGTTCTTCGATCCGGCGCTCAAGGCTCTTCAGGCGAGCTTGGGCAAGGCGTTGCCCGGCCATCTGATCACGTTCGTGGATGCCAGCGCCGATGAGAACAAGCTCATCCTGTTCGCGGGCAGCGATACCGATCCCGGCAAATATTATCTGTTCGACAAGAAAACGCGCGGTTTGACGGTCATCCTGCCGGTACGCCCCGGTCTGGCTGATGTAACGCTTGCCACGGTAAAGCCGATCACCTTCCAGGCGACCGACGGTACGGCGATTCCCGCTTATCTGACGTTGCCCGCGGGAAGCGACGGCAAGAACCTGCCCGCGATCGTGATGCCGCACGGCGGCCCCGCGTCGCGCGACGAATGGGGGTTCGACTGGCTCTCGCAATATTTCGTCGCGCGCGGTTACGCGGTGATCCAGCCCGAATTCCGCGGCTCGACCGGTTACGGCGACGCCTGGTACCAGAAGAACGGTTTTCAATCGTGGCGAACCTCGATCGGCGACGTCAACGATGCCGGGCGCTGGTTGGTCAAAGCGGGAATCGCCGACCCGTCGAAGCTGGCGATCGTCGGCTGGTCATACGGTGGATATGCCGCGCTTCAAAGCTCGATGCTCGATTCGGACCTGTTCAAGGCGATCGTCGCGATTGCGCCGGTCACCGACCTGGAAACGCTGCGCAACGAAGCCAAGGATTACACTTTCTTCCCGCAACGCGACAAACAGATCGGCCGCGGGCCTTGGGTCATCGAGGGGTCGCCCGCGCGCAACGTCGCGAAGATCAAGGCGCCGGTGCTGCTCTTTCACGGCGACCGCGACCAGAATGTCGGGATCGGCGAATCGCGACTGATGGTGGACAAGATCAAGGGCGTGGGCGGCAAGATAGAACTCGTCGAGTTCAACGGCCTTGACCACCAGCTTAATGACCCGGCCGCACGCGCGCAAATGCTGGCCAAGGCCGACGCGTTCCTGCGCGCGTCGATGAGGATGCAGCCCTAGCGCATAACAAAAAAGGGCGGCCCCGGTGGGACCGCCCTTCTTTTATTTTCAGCCCGCCGCGGCAAAGCCGCGTCGTCGACCCTCGCTTGAGCGTGGCCGGCCGCTCGCGCTGCTGTCCGGATCAGCTTGCGCCGATCCGCGTCATCAGCGCGAGTAGAACTCGACCACCAGGTTCGGCTCCATCTTCACCGGGTAGGGCACTTCGTCGAGCGTCGGCACGCGCGTGAAGGTCACCTTGGCGTTGCCGTCGGGCGCGACGTAATCGGGGATTTCGCGCTCGGCGAGGCCCTGCGCTTCCATCACCAGCGCCATTTCCTTGGCCTTCGAGCCCAGCGTGATCTCGTCGCCGATGAAGCAGCGCCGCGAGGCGATGTTGCACTTCACGCCGTTGACGCGGATGTGGCCATGGCTGACCAGTTGGCGCGCGGCGAAGATCGTCGGCGCGAACTTGGCGCGATAGACGATCATGTCGAGCCGCTGCTCGAGCAAGCCGATCAAATTCTGGCCGGTGTCGCCCTTCATCCGGGCGGCTTCCTGGTAGCAGCCCTTGAACTGCTTTTCGGTGACGTCGCCGTAATAGCCCTTGAGCTTCTGCTTGGCGCGCAGCTGGATGCCGAAGTCCGACACCTTGCCCTTGCGGCGCTGGCCGTGCTGGCCGGGGCCGTATTCGCGCTTGTTCACCGGGGACTTGGGACGGCCCCAGATGTTCTCGCCCATGCGGCGGTCGAGCTTGTGCTTGGCGCTGGTGCGCTTGGTCATCGGTAATCCTTCAATCGCTATAACGTTGTTTCCGGTATCGCTCTGCTTGGGTCAAAAGACCGGCAGGGCCGCCGCTTCACCGGAATGCGGGGCCGATTGCGAAGGGCGCGCCTCTATGGAAGAAGCGCGCCCGGGTCAAGTATTGGTCAGAACCCGCCGCTAGGACGGTTGCTGGTCGAACGCGTGTCGTCCATCAACTTGCCGGCGTTGCGGGCGTTGGCGGCGTCGATCGACGCCCATTCTTCCTTGGTGTGGCAGGTTGGGCGCGAGCCGAGGATCGAGCCGGTCTGGTCGAGACGACGGCAGACCTTCTTTTCCTTCTTGGGCGCAGGCTTGGCCGGATCGGGGGTCTGCGCAACCGCCGGCATGGTGAACGAAACCGCGGCGGCGAGCGCCAACATCTTGAAACGCATGTCTTACTCCGAAAATCCGGGATCGTCGCCGAGTATAGCGACCTCGCAGTCGCAGCGAAAGTGGAAAAACGTCAGCCTCGCTGTCGTGGATTGGCGAGCGCGGACAGCACGCCGCGCATCGTGCGCACTTCCTGACTCGACCAGCCGGGCTTGGTCAGCAGCGTGCGAAGCGCGCGTTTGGTCGTCGGCGCCTTGTCGGGCGGAAAGAAGAAACCGGCCGATTCGAGCATCGCGTCGAGTTGCCCCATCATCCCATCGAGCTCGTCTTGCGGCGCCGGCGGCGGGAGGTCGGTTTCGGGCGGTTGCGCGAGCGCCATATGCTTCGACCATTCATAGGCGACCAGGATCACCGCCTGCGCCAGGTTGAGGCTGCCGAAAGCTGGGTTGATCGGCACCGTGACGATCGCGCGCGCCACCGCGACATCGTCGGTTTCCAGCCCCGATCGCTCCGGGCCGAACAGGATCGCCGACCGCCCGACGTCGGCATGAATCGCGCGCGCGGCGGCCTCCGGCGTCACCACCGGCTTGGTCACGCCGCGCTTCCTGACCGTGGTGGCATAGACGTGCGCGCAATCGGCGACCGCATCCGCGACGCTGTCGAACACGTGCGCCTGTTCGAGCACTACGTCGGCGCCCGAGGCGGCAGGGCCGGCGGACGGATTGGGCCAGCCGTCGCGCGGGCTCACCAGCCGCATCTCGGTCAGCCCGAAATTGAGCATGGCGCGCGCCGCCTTGCCGATATTTTCGCCAAGTTGCGGTCGGACGAGAACAATTACCGGTTGGTCAGTCACGGAAGAGGCGCGCGCTCCAGGCATAGCCACGATAGAGCGGCTTGTGCTGGGCGTGCGGCGCGATTTCGTCAATCGCCGCGAACAGATCGGCGCGCGGCGACACGTCGAATTTGGCGAGCCAAGCGAAGAGCAGACCGCGAAACCAGCGCGGCAACCGCTCCTGTTGCCCGAAGTCGACTACGTCGAGCCGCCCGCCCGGCGCCAGCTTGGCGACGCCTTCGCGCAGCGCGCCCCGCCAATCGGGGATCATCGACAGCGTGTAGCTCTGGAACACGCGGTGGAACCCGTCGACCCCGAACAACGCCCTGGCGTCAAACGCAGCGGCGTCCCCTTGCGCGAACAGGATGCGTTCCGACAAACCGGCCTTGGCGACGTTCGCCCGCGCGGTCTCCAGCATCGCTTCGGAAATATCAATCCCGTAGAATTGCGCGCCAGGCCAGCGCTTCGCCGCGACGATCAGGTTGCGCCCGGTGCCGCAGCCGATTTCGAGGACGCTGCCGTTCGCGGGCGGCGCCAGCCCGGCGATCAGCGCGTCGCGGCCCAGCAGATAATATTTGCGGGTCAGGTCGTAGAAATGGCGCTGGGTGCGATAGATCGCGTCCATGTGCACCGCATGACTGTCGCTCAGGCGGCGTCCCCCAGCAGATAGAGATGCACGCCGCCATAGATCGACGAGCGGTCGCGCCGCGTGTAATCGAGCGATTCGTCTGCGGCGTAGCGCCACTGGCCCAGCACCGCATCGGGCACGCGCCCCGGCAAGATCGTCTCGACGCCCGCCGTGCGGAACAGCACGCGCGCTCCGGGCCGCGCGGTGCGCGTGATCTCGGTCCACAGATCGGTCAGCTGCTCGTCGGTCATCCAGTCCTGCGCATCGAGCAGGATGTAGCGGTCGAGCGTCGCGTCGCTTTGGCCGCGCAGATAATCGGCATAGTTCGAATGGAGAATCTCCATCCGGTCGATCCGATCGACGACATCGGCATAATGTTCGGCCTGCAGATACGGCGGCAGCGGCGCCTCCGGGCCGTCGCCATAGCCACGCCCGAACGCCTGCCACGCGAAATAATTGTCCTTGAGGTCGAAATCGCAGGCGAGCTTTTCGAGCCGCTCGCGCAGCACCGTCGCCATCTTCTCGGTGCCGCATAGCGCGTCATATTGCGCGGGCGGAATGCCGAGCCCAAACAGCGACGCCGGCTGGTCGGTCAGCCAGCGCAAGAACGCCTTGTCGAAAATCGGTGCGAGCTTGGTGTCGAAAATCTCGCGCTGTTCCTCAATCGACCCCGCCTTGAGGATCGCCCTGGGATCGACCCCGTGGAGTTTGGCGAGGATGTGCGCCGCGCCGATGAACCCGCCGAGCAGCCCGCGCTTGTAGAGGCCGTGCGCGAACCCGCCGATCCGCCGCCGGCCGCTCAGATCACGGCCTTCCCAATAGCGCCGGCTGGTCTCGTCGAGATGCGGGCGGATATATTGCTTGTACGCCGCGATATTGGCCTTCGAATTGGCCTCGGCGAAGAACAGGCGAAACGCGTCGTAATCGGGCAAATGCCTGGCCGCCACGCGCTTCAGATTGTTGAGCGCGATATGTGCGGTGTTGAGGTCGACCGCCGTGATCGCGCGCGGATTGGCGCTGAGATAGCTCAGCGCGTTGCACCCGCCCGACGCGATCGTCACGACATGGCTGTCGGGCTCGATCGCCAGCGCTTCCATGTCGACCGCCGGGTCTTCCCAGATCTGGGCATAGACCAGGCCGCGAAACGCGAAGGTGAAGGCGCGTTCGAGGATGCCCTGCTTGCTCAGATGATCGTGGCGGTGGACCGCGTCGCGAACGGCGCGGTTCTTGACGGGCGCGAGGCTGGCCATGCGAATGTCCTTTCGCGCGCGGCGTGGGGGCAGCGCCGCGCGTGACTGCGCTAGGACTCGCGGATGACGGGTTGATGAGGTTCCGGTGACAGGTTGATGACGCTCATTGTGGCGTCATGGCGCCGCCGTTGGGCCAGGCGGTGTCGCCGACGCGCGTCAAATGCATCTCGAAGAACTGCACCGGCGCCTGGCCGGGCGCGATCCGCTCGCCGATTTCGGTCCACGTGCCGTCCTTGAGACTGGCGGTATAGCGGATCAGCATCGGCCCGGCCGGAATCGCCCAGACATAACCGTCGGCGGTCGGGCGGATCATGAAATCGCCGCTGCGCCCTTGAGCATAGGAATGGAAAACATAGGCTTGTTTGGCGGCATCGTATGAAATCACCGCGAAGGCGTTGAAGCCGACGCTGCCGTCGGGGTTGAACCCCTTGCCCTCGATGACGCGCAAGGTGCCGCCCAGCATCGGCCCGATCCGCTCGGTCTGCGTCACGCGGTGCTCGCCGCCCGGTCCCTTGGTGATCGCGGGCCCGCGCCACGTCCCGTCCATCCAGGCGAACTTGTCGAGCGCTTGCCTTTGCGCCGACAGCGCCGCGGTATCGGCGACCTGCGCCGCCCCCGGCATGCTGGCGCTTAGCGCCAGCCCCAGTCCAGCGGTCAAGAATTTGCGCATCTGGCACTCCCTGTTCGAACGTGGCAGCGTCGCCGGCGATGGCGACGCTTTCCCCCGACCAGCCCAACCGCCGCCGCCGGCGCAACCGCGGCTTCGCCAAGTCGGCACGAAAGTTCGTGGATCGCGCGTTCGCGCTGCCCGGCTTTACGATGCTGATGATCGGCGGCGCAGCGGCGGTCGTGCTGGCGACAATCATGGGCGCATTCGGGACGATCGAGATGCCGCTCGGGCAGCGGCTCGGCTTCTGGAGTGTGTTGATCGGGTGGAACATGGCCAAGTGGCTGGCCTGGTTCGCCTGGACGATCCGTCGCCCGCAGGACTGGCGCCGCGCCAGCGCGATCGGCGCGGTGGTGATCAACCTGCCGCTGCCGCTCGAAATCCCCGCGGCGTTGTGGCTGTTCGGCATTGCGAGCGACATCGATCCAACGCGCACCTGGATCGAGGCGGGGGCGATCAGTGCGACCTTGTTCGTCGTCCTGTTCTTCGCCCGCCCGCGCCGCGCCGTCCCTGCCATACTGGCCGACGACGGAATCCTGTTCCGCGCGGGCGTGCGCGATCTCGCAGACATCCACGCGGTGACCGCCGAGGATCATTATTGCCGGCTCCATTTGGCCAATGGCGCAAAGCCGCTGGTGCTCGCGCGCTTCGCGGATGTGCTGGCCGAGCTTGGCGGGATCGACGGCGAGCAAGTCCATCGCGGCGCCTGGATCGCCGCTGCATCGGTCGACGGCGCGACGCGAGAGGGCCGCGCGTGGCGGCTGGTCCTCGCCGACGGCACGCGGCTGCCCGTCAGCGCGAGTTACGTCGCGGCGGTACGCGAGCGCGGCTGGTTGCGCATCAAGCCCAAACTTGGGGTGGCATAATAAAGACACCGGGCGTAAGGGCAGCGCACCCCGTTAGCCCGAAGGACCCGCGCCCCGTTCATGCGTATCGCCATCGCGTCCGACCACGCCGCCGTCGCCCTCAAGACGACGCTGAGCGAGTGGTTGCGTGACGCGGGGCATGAGGTCGACGATCTCGGTCCCCATGACACCGCCAGCGTCGACTATCCCGACTACGGCTACAAGCTCGCCGATGCGGTCGCGAGCGGCAGCGCCGAGCGCGGCGTTGCGTTGTGCGGATCGGGCATCGGCATCGCCATCGCCGCCAATCGGAACCCCGGCTGCCGCTGCGCGCTCGTCGCAGAGCCGCTGTCGGCGACGCTCGCGCGCACGCACAACGACGCCAACGCGATCGCGATGGGCGCGCGGCTGATCGGCCCCGAAATGGCGATCGCCTGCCTCCAAGCTTTCCTGTCCGCCGATTTCGCCGGCGGCCGTCACCAGCACCGGGTCGACAAGCTCGGCTCCCTCACGAAAGTCACGCCATGAGCACCAACCCCGACACGCTTCACGACGTCCAGCCGGACGGTTTCTTCACCCGCGGCCTAGCCGACGCCGATCCCGCGGTATTCGCCGGGGTCGAGCACGAACTCGCGCGCGAGCAGAACCAGATCGAGCTGATCGCGTCGGAGAATATCGTCTCCAAGGCCGTGCTCGAGGCGCAGGGTTCGGTGTTCACCAACAAATACGCCGAGGGGTATCCCGGCAAGCGCTATTACCAGGGCTGCCACCCGTCGGACGAGGTCGAACAGCTGGCGATCGACCGCGCGAAGCAATTGTTCAATTGCGGCTTCGCCAACGTCCAGCCGCATTCGGGCGCACAGGCCAACGGCGCGGTGATGCTCGCGCTGACCAAGCCCGGCGACACGATCATGGGGCTGAGCCTCGACGCCGGCGGGCACCTGACCCACGGCGCCAAGGCCGCGATGTCGGGCAAATGGTTCAACGCGGTGCAGTACGGCGTGACCGCCGACACGCATTTGATCGACTTCGACGAAGTGCTCGCCAAGGCGAAGGAGCATCGTCCTAAGCTGATCATCACCGGCGGTAGCGCCTATCCGCGCCAGATCGATTTCGCGAAATTCCGCGCGATCGCCGATGAAGTGGGCGCGCTGTTCATGGTCGACATGGCGCACTTCGCGGGACTGGTCGCGGGCGGCGTCCACCCGACCCCGTTCGGCCATGCGCATGTCGTCACCACCACCACACACAAGACGCTGCGCGGTCCGCGCGGCGGCATGGTGATGACCGATGACGAGGCAATCGCGAAGAAGATAAACTCCGCGGTGTTCCCGGGGCTGCAGGGCGGGCCGCTGATGCATGTGATCGCCGCCAAGGCGGTCGCGTTCGGCGAGGCGCTGCGCCCCGACTTCAAACTCTATTCGGCCGCGATCATCGAGAATGCCAAGGTGCTTGCGGCAACGCTCAAGGAACGCGGGTGCAATCTCGTGTCGGGCGGCACCGACACGCATCTCGCGCTGGTCGACCTCACCCCGCTCGGCGTGACCGGCAAGGATGCCGACGAAGCGCTCGAACGCGCGGGCATCACCTGCAACAAGAACGGCATCCCCAACGACCCGCTGCCCCCGGTCAAGACCAGCGGCATCCGCGTCGGATCGCCCGCGGGTACGACGCGCGGATTCGGCCCCGCCGAGTTCCGCGAGATCGGCAATATGGTCGCCGACGTGCTCGACGGACTCGCCAAAAATGGTGAACAGGGCGACGCGCAGGTAGAAAATGCTGTGCAGCAGCGTGTTAATGCACTATGTCACCTCTTCCCGATCTATCAAGGACTGTGAGATGACCGAGAATCTGACCCGCATGTGCCCGCATTGCGACGCGGCATTGCCCGACGGCGCCAAATATTGCGCGAATTGCGGCGCGTTCGTCGCCGGCGACGGCGAAAGCACCTACGAATCGGCCAAGACCTTCGTGATGAACAGCGCCGCCGAGGCCGAAGCCGCCGCGCGCGGGCTGATGAAAGACGAGAATGCGCAGAAGATCGCCGGCGCCGCCGCGGTCGGCGCGGTCGCGGCGATCCTGCTCCCGATCTCGATGGCGACCGGCGCGATCATCGGCGGCGGGATCATGGCGTATAACCGCTTCGCCAAGAAGGCGTGATCCGATAGGGTCCGTGTTCGACTAGCAAGGATACGGACCCGGAATGCGTTGCCCGTTTTGCGGACATGAGGACAGCCAGGTAAAGGATTCGCGGCCGACCGAGGACGGCGCCGCGATCCGCCGGCGGCGTCAGTGCGAGGGGTGCGCGGCGCGCTTCACCACGTTCGAGCGCATCCAGCTGCGCGAACTCGTCGTGCTCAAGAGCGAGGATCGCAAGGAACCGTTCGAGCGCGAAAAACTACTCCGCTCGATCGAAATCGCGACGCGGAAGCGCCCGATCGAGGCGGTGCAGATCGAACGGCTGGTGTCGGGCATCCAGCGCCAGCTGGAGACGCTGGGCGATGCGGAAGTGTCGTCGAAACGGATCGGCGAGCTGGTGATGGAAGGTCTCAAGGGCCTCGATTCGGTCGCCTATATCCGCTTCGCCAGCGTGTATCGCGATTTCAGCGAGGCGCGGGACTTCGAGGAGTTCGCCGGTAACGTGAGCGAGATGGGGAAGCCCTGATCCTCCTGTCGTCATCCCCGCGAAGGCGGGGACCCATCTCCTGGACGCGCCAAGCCACTAACGGTTGAGATCAAACCACAAATCACGCCAATCGCGATTGCCACGCTCGATCAAGTCGACCTTCCATGCGCGGTTCCATTTCTTGATCGCCTTCTCGCGCGCAATCGCGCCGACGATTTCGGCGTGCGGTTCGACATAGACCAGCTTGTCGATGCCGTATTTCGCGCAGAATTTGCTGCCTGTCCCCGCTTTGTGCTCGACCATGCGCGCGCGAATGTCAGCGCAAACGCCGGTGTAAAGCGCGCCGTTCTTGCGGTTGGTCAGGATATATACGTAGCCGCCGCGCATTCGGCTTCTTCAGGAGATGGATCCCCGCTTTGGCGGGGATGACGGACGGAGGGCATTGGCGCCACCCTCGTCAAGCTGCCTTCAGCAACTCCAACCGGCTCCAGATCTCGACCAGCGCGCGCGTCAGGTCGCGCATCATGCCCTCGTCGTGCGTCGGCCCTGGGGTGAAGCGCAAGCGCTCGGTGCCACGCGGGACGGTCGGGTAATTGATCGGCTGAACATAGACGCCGTATTCGGCGAGCAGAATGTCGCTGATCTTCTTGGCCTTGACCGGATCGCCGACCATCAGCGGGACAATGTGCGTGTCGCCCGGCATCACAGGGAGGCCGGCCTCGGCCAGCATCGACTTGAGCAGCTTCGCCGACGCCTGCTGCGCGTCGCGCTCGGCGGTCGACGCCTTTAGGTGGCGCACGCTCGCCAACACGCCGGCGACCAGCACCGGCGACAGGCTGGTCGTGAAGATGAACCCCGGCGCGTAGCTGCGGATCACGTCGATGATCGTCTGGTCGGCGGCGACATAGCCGCCCATTACGCCGAACGCCTTGCCCAGCGTGCCCTCGATGATCGTGATGCGGTGCGCTACGCCGTCACGCTCAGCAATCCCG
>Ga0307517_10001704_pt1 | contig 36313 bp, 46 predicted proteins | sample 23_EM_MG_FD_194515 | JGI IMG/M metagenome (GOLD analysis project Ga0307517, IMG submission 194515) | Populus trichocarpa ectomycorrhiza microbial communities from riparian zone in the Pacific Northwest, United States - 23_EM | ecosystem: Host-associated > Plants > Roots > Unclassified | place...
CAAGGAGTTGTTGATGAAACAGGCTTTACAGGATTTCCATTACTTGGTGATGAGGAATGGAGTTCAGGAGGCAGTGGAGGTGATGCAGTGGGTTCTGTTAGAGAGGGGTATTGAACTGGAGCACAACCCTTTTGGCTGTACTTACTGTCAGGTGGTGGATGGTTGTTTAGAGTACTGTCCTCGTAGCGTACAACATCCTCGTCATGCGCTGCATGACCTTCTTGTAGAGGACCACTCAAAGTGTGGTTGTGAATATTGATTGTACTACTAGTAGTTTTTGAATCGATCTTGTTTCTCTTCCTTGTCTTTATGTCATGAATCTCTATTGTGATCTGTTTGATCTATTCAAATAGATCACGAGTTCATGACACGGACCATGCTCAGGCAACTCCCCCAGATGACCTGGACTCTCCACCCTGGGAGGAGTCACTGCAGGACAATCCTCTAGATGTCCTTGGTCGACCACCCTCTGACGACGAAGGTCGCTGCTGGAAGGACGAACCACCTGATGCCAGGTACCGAGTCAGTGGATCACCACGACGACCACAGCAAAAAGCCCTCTGCCCAGTATGAACCGGACAAACCTCAGCCATCACGGGCAAAGGATCAGGAGATGGAGCACTGGAAGTCTCTCCAGTGCACTCTGAACAACGAGCAACATCCAATCCCAACACAGGTTGCTCTTCAGATATAGCAGGATAGGAGGTATACTCCAGTTCGTCGTCCAAGACCTAGAAGAACGTCAACACCAACTTCTTGCATCAGGAAAAGTTGCAGCTACTTATGAGTGCCAAATTTTTCACGGTGATTCCCCCTGCCAAATTTGGGTGCTTAGGGCTACTTTTGCTTCCAGAAGTAGGCACTTGGCTTCCAGAAGTGTGCTTCTGCGCACTTTCCACCGCTTTCTGCCACTTTTGGCACTTTCAGCACTTTGAAAGTGATCAAAGGTTTCCCTGATGTGGTTGAAGGTAGCATTGGATGTACCTCGATGGGAATTTCCCTACTCCCAGAAAGTCCACACTTGCAGACCTGGTCCTAGAAACATTTGTTATCAACAAGGGAATAATACCCCCAGGAAACAAACAAACCTGCAGTGCCTCAACACATCCACACAACTCCATGGTGAACTGTTCCTCTGCCAACCAAAGCTTCTCCAAGTCAACCAGACAAGCACCAAGTTCCTGGTTCTGCTGAAGAATCTCGTCCACCTTTGAAGCCTGCCTCTTGAAGGCCTCCTCCATCTCCTTATGCTCAGCATGTTCCCGAGTCACCTGGGGAGAGGTTAAATCAACATTGCAAACATGTTTGATGCTCTCACCAACCTCTTTCTCCAAGACGTCAATACGGCTGAGCAACTGACTCCCAATGGAGGAAACATGATGCATCTCTAAGCTTGTAGGCACGCTCCTCCCCCTGGTGGACATACCCGGTTCATACCTCTCGTCAACATTCCACACCCCCAATGTGATCAAACGATCCAACACCCTATCCCTCTTTGGCTGCAAATCCTGTCGCTTGTTCTGAAGACGAGTGGTCTGAATGGCAGTCCCCCACAAGAAGTCCTCATTGTAGAGGTCGTTCATGGGGTTGTCGAGGTAACCCATCCCCTCACCATCCAGCCAATCAATGATGGTGGTATTCCTGGGGTATGGGTCGATGACATTGGCATGAGAATGAGGGTACCTCCCCTGGTTGGTACAGGAAACAGAGACCTCATGGATGCGATAGGTGTCCTGGCAGATTCTGGGCATGGTGAAATGAGGTAAAAGGACAGAAAGGTGAAGACAGAAGGAGTTAGGTTTGTTGGTTTTGAAAGACAAGCGGATGATGAGTTGGCACCCTAGGATGCCCCCTTTTATCCACCTCTTCCCAACCAGGACACGTCACACCTGATCCCATCAGTTTCCCTGGCAACTCAAGTGGTACCACTTTCCCTAATTTCCTATTAGTCATTCCCACACTCCCCCATCAGTCTCCTTGACGGCAATGGTGTCACTTCCTTTCCTTTTTCTCATTGGCTGTTCCCACGCTTCTCAGCTCCCCCTTTGTCATGAAATTCTCATCAACCCCTTTTCCCCTTGTTCTAATTTTCCCATAACCCACATTCATTCCCTTGATGACTCATTATAACTATAGGTCATCCCCTTGACTCAGCGTTACTCGTCACTTGTCATAGGCCACTCTGGTAGTATATAAGGACCTCAGATAGTGCTTGTATTCACCAGTTTTGTTATTACAGTATTTCCTCTGCCTGAAGACCCTCTTCGGACAAGCTCAGAGACTTACTGCAAGATACAGGACACCAGGCCTGTTCTCTTCCACTCCATTACCTCTTTTCTTTACCAGTGCATCCACTGCCTCCTCGACTCATCATCCAGCGTTGTGCAAGGCCCTGCCTCACCTCCCCTCTATTGGTTTGAAGACCTCTATCCACCTTTGTGGCTCATTGTTGTCTCTGTTCAGCAAGGGCAAGCTACTCAAGAAACGGTTAGTGACTCTCAGTAAAGAGCCATCTCCTGGAGAAGGTCTCAGCGCAGAGTGGCCCTGACAATCAACGCTAGGTTCAATCACCTATATCCCAAATGACAGCCAACCAAATAACTGCACGTGGGACTCACTTTTCAGCACCCCCCACCACCACGTCCCAGCGGGATAGGTGAAGGAACACGGTTCAAGCTTGGAAAATGTGTGATCTCAAGGTCCAGCAACGTATGTTCTGAAGGATCTTGGGTGTTTTATAACACATGCAATGTGCGTTCAATTGCTGCTATTCCTGGTCCACATACAAATGCTCGCTGGTTCCCTCAGACCGAGTCCCCTTCGAAGGCTGCATGCATCTATGGAATTGTTACAAGCAAAGATGACGCAGCAACGTCATTTGTTGTTCTCGAACCATGGAATGTCTCTGCGCAGAGAGATGAGCACTATGGTATGCCCATACTCCACTGTGTCAGGGCCACTCTCGCCCTAAGCTCCTGAGCACAACGGGAAAGACTCTTCCTAGTCTAACCCTCTAGTCTCTATCAAGGACTAGGCAGTTCCAGTAGGTATCCATTCCACAAAGGACAATATCGAGCATTCCACCAATATCTCCCTATAAACAGGGACACTGGAGTTACTGAACGATGCTTGCCACAAACTTGAGCAACAAAGGAGAAGGACTTGAGTCGTCCGTTTGATCAAGGGGAGGAGTGAAGGAGAGCAAAGAGGATGAGGTTTCTTAGCAGAAAAAAGTCTTGCTTGTCCGTGACAGCACTAAGGGCTGAAAAGGGGAGAGTATTTCCTAAGATTCAAAAGCTGAGAAGTCCCAGCTTCTGTCTACTCAATTATATACATGAGTGGCGTGACAGTGACTGTGATGTGACAACAATAAAACAATAGGAAGGTAGAAGAACAATAAGGAACAATGAAACGAGTGTGTGGGAACATTGTTGTCCAAATCGGGATGACAATGGATCAAGTAAAAATGAGCAGTCAGAATGAAACAATAAGATAAGGGAATGATTGATATGCCCAAGAATATGAAACAATGGTGGGAGTAACAATAAGGAAGTCTAGAGAAAAGGGTTCAAAGTCATGATGTCATGAATGGTGTGATATGTCATGATCATAGAGCAAGATGGTGAATGAATGACGAATAATGGTGTGATAATGTGGAAGAATGCCGCGAAGATGACACCGAGGGATGAGTAAGGTGGGCGGGCTATTGATTATGAGCGGTGATTGGTTGATGTGATCCCTTGATGGAAGATAGGGATACTGGGCCTGAGTGTGTCAGGGGGGAAAGATCCTAGGGTATATAAGTCCGGCAAAAATGCCGGACATACCTCATTGGATCTTTTCCTTTCTTTCTTACCACATCTCAATCAACACCACCCGTACCACTCGATACCAGCCACCTCCAATGGCTTTTACTGCTCCTAGTAGTGCCCATGTTGGGAACTGTCCTCAAGGAGGTACTGTTTCTCGTATGGATCCACACACACATTGTTTGGACTCGCATGGGATAGAAAAATACAAAACCAACCAAGAGGTGTCAGAGTTTGTCCTTCTGTTTGTTTGAAAGACTAAACCCCAATCCAGATGATTGATATGTTGAAACTTTATGTGTCCAAACCAGAGTCGTACTCATGACACTGCAGAACCGGCTCGGTCCGTGTTCACTTAACCAGTGTTACGATATCACAATGTGTAATTGGCCCGGTATAGACGCACAGCTTGATCCTTACGATCAACCAAACAGCACCACACATGGTCTGTGCGCACCATTATATTAGTATATATACCTATCCTTAGACGACCTAATATGATATCACTTCTTGTTCTCATACCACAACCACCCATCGCTCTTCAAGCTCTTCCCTCCTACAAAGGTAAGGTAGAGTACAATGTATATATAGAACATATATTTGCTCAACATGATATTGCAAGCCTCATGTCCGAAGAAAACCCACTGCGTTATCGTTGGGCCACATATGATGGTGGTCATTTGGACGATCAGCTCTGGGTTTTGGCAATGAGTACAGTACGCTACTTCGACGACATCAGCAAAACAGTTTTTTTCGAAAAGTGGTAAAGTCGATCAAAGTGTGACAAAGTGTCAAAACTGAGGTTGAAGACTGTGCGCCAACGTAAAGTCCCTCAAAAGTGGCCAAAGGAGGCAAAGTATCAAACTCAGTAGGTAGAAAATTGAACCACGTTGTGTGTGGCATTCAGATACCTGTTTATGGTGGCCACCGAGGCCTGCCAAGTCTGATGTCCGTGCGTGTGGGAAAGTCCAGCACTCAAACACCGAAATGCCATTGTGTGCGATCTTGCATATTCTGTCTTCTACCTCATTCGCAATAATTCTGGTCCCACCACCCCTCCCCCATGCTCCACACTGCTGGTGGCACTTGTCATCATCAGCACCGCCATTTGAGAACCCCCACCATTTGCTCTCCTAGCGTGGACCCACAATGAGTGTAAGTCCATTCATGTTCCTCATCCTGTTAAGTTCATTGTCTCACCCACCCCATAGTGTTGCTGGCCGAAAGTAGTTGCGCCCAGAATACATCCTGAAAAGTATAGAAATGAATGTGAGGCGGATTGGCCGGGGACACGGATTTGTGGAAACACGAACCGACGTTGACGCGAGTGCCTCCATAGTGCGGGGTAGATTCAACAATCGTGAGCGACCTTCCATACAAGGCAGCACAACAGGCTCCTACAAAGATGACGTACTATGTCAGCCCACAAAGCAGAAAGAATGTGCCATCCCCCACACCCATTCAAGCAAATTGAAACTTTATTCAGATGGTACATGTCACGGTCACCTCTTCTTTGCCATCTCAAATTAATCACTCTCTATTTCAACAGGGCTTTACTAACCCTCCGTAGGATATATATTTATATATATACAGTCTTGTAGTGTAGTAGGATGTACAAGTTTGAAGAAAATATATTTGTTCACAAAGGATTCTGACCTGAGTGCAAAGTGAGAAAGAAGTCGAAAGAGGCACAAAGTGGGAGTCACTTTGCGGCACTTCTAAAAGGCTCGAAAAGTGATCGGGCCACTCAAAAGGACTTTAGAGATGGTCGGAGCACTTTAAAGGACTTTAAAAAGGGCGTGACTGTTTACACCCTTTGTGACTTTTTGCCACTTTAAAGACCTCCAAAGTGGCTCCTGTTTTGCTGATGGCTTGAGAGCTTGAAGAGCGAGTAGTGGTGGTGGTGGGAGAACAAGAAGCGATATCATATTAGGTCGTCTAGGGACAGGTATATATACTAATATGATGGTGCGCACAGACTATGTTTGGTCGTGTTTGATCCTAATGATCAAAGTGCGCAGTCTATAGTCCGGGCTGATTACACATCGTGATATCGTAACTCCAGATATGGAGCACCGGTTCAGGATGGCTATACAGCATCAACTGTAACCGGATCTGGGAGTCACGTGTTCGACTCCGACGTTGGCACATAAAGTTTCAACAGTGACCACGGAATGTACTGGATAAACAAACTCCCTGTCCCTAACCTCCTCACTCCTTGATTTGACTTCCTCAACGCGCGGAACAACCAATACTTCCCCGAGTGGAACCAACCGCAGACGATTCGGATCTGCCATCGGTGGCATCGCATACTTGCTCTCACTCATGTACTCCAATTCTTCCACACGAGTATCTGGAGACCCACAATCACTATGAAGCAACTCCTGCCAAATGATCAATAACCGCGATCAGGAACAAAGCAAAAGGACAAACTGGATCGTTGCAATGACAGAGCTTTTCCCCCATGCTCGTCATCAACTTCTGCATCTCGAAAAGTTCACCTTCCTGAGCCTCAGCCAACATGCACAATTTCAACACAAGATCGATTTCCTTGCGATGACGCTCTAGTCGGTCGTGTTGTTTGCCGAGTTCCTGATCATACTTGGCATTGGCTGCCTTGTTGGATTCACTCATGATCAGTTGAGCAGTCTTGACCTCCTCCGACTTGTGGCGAAGAGCCACCAGCTCCTGCTCCAAATGATTGCCCTACCACAAGAATCAGTGCTAGTTCTAGATTGGGTTAAAACAAGCTTACTGGGTCACGCTCTTGATCGATCATCACCCAAAGCTGATCCCCGATGATTGCACTGTGACACATAGCCCGGGTAGAACTATCCTAGCGTTTATCTTCGTTGCTGTGATTGGGGACCCCACATCGGATCATATGCCACAAAATGGAGTCATCCGCAGTGCTCCATGTGCCTCTGATGCCATGACGAACCTCCATCAGCAAAACAGGAACCACTTTAGAGGTCTTTAAAGTGGCAAAAAGTCACAAAGTGCGCAAATGGTCATGCCCTTTTTAAAGCCCTTTAAAGTGCTCCAACCATCTTTAAAGACCTTTAGAGTGGCCCGATCACTTTTCGAGCCTTTTAGAAGTGCCGCAAAGTGACTCCCACTTTGTGCCTCTTTCGACTTCTTTCTCACTTTGCACTCAGGTCAGAATCCTTTGTGAACAAATATATTTTCTTCAAACTTGTACATCCTACTACACTACAAGACTGTATATATATAAATATATATCCTACGGAGGGTTAGTAAAGCCCTGTTGAAATAGAGAGTGATTAATTTGAGATGGCAAAGAAGAGGTGACCATGACATGTACCATCTGAATAAAGTCACGATTCGTTCGAATGGGTGTGCGAGGGCAGCACGTTCTTTCTGCGCTGTGGGCTGATGTAGTATGGGTGTTCACCCTCGGTGTAACTGCTTTCTGCCAGCAATGCTGCAGGGTGGGTAAGATGGCAGGCGTAACAGGATGGGGAACACACGTGGACTTACACGCATTGTGGGTCCACACTAGGAGAGTGAGTGGCAGGGGTTCCAAAGTGGTGGGGCTGACAACAGTGGGTGCCACCAGCGGTGTGGGGTGTGGGAGAGGGGTAGTGGGACTAGAATTATTGAGGATGAGGAAGAAGACAGAACTTGCAAGATCGCACGCGACAGCGTTTTGGTGTTTGAGTGTCAGACTTTCCCACATGCACGGACATCAGACTTGGCGGGTCTTGGCAGCCACCACGAACGGGTACCCAAACACCACACACAACATGGTTCAATTTTCTACCTGCTGAGTTTGATGCTTTGCCTTACTTTGGCCACTTTCGAGGGACTTTGCGTTGGCATGCGGTCTTCAACTTCAGTTTTGACACTTTTTGACACTTTGATCGACTTTACCACTTTTCAAAAAAAACTGTTTTGCTGATGGCTCCTACCAGGTAAGGTAGAGTACAATGTATATAGAATATATATTTGTTCAACAGTCACTTGTTGGGATACTTGTCTAACAATCTCCTTCAGGCTCCTGGGTTGTTGGACGAACAGCCAATATGTCATGAGTTCGGTGTCTTGGAAACAGTGGTCATGCCAGATGAAGAACACAAGGTTCACCAAGTGGAGGTTCGTAGTCGTTGGGTCAAGGGCTTTGGCTATCGCAAGGCTAGGAGATCTAAGCCTTATCCTCCTCAAGGTCAAATGTCCTGTTGTGGCGGTGGAAGAAGGGTCGAGATCGACGAGGCCGCTGCCTGCAAGAGCAAGGCCACCGATCATGAGCTCCAAAAGCTTGCCTGCTGTACTCGAGGCGGATACGGAAGATTCAATTCTTCCAGAGAGACTGACCAGGAGGATTGCGTTGATGAACGTGAGACCGAGGATTGAGGAAGTAGCAGAAACCTCTCATTGTCTTTGCCTGACAATGAGGAACATCTCCGTGAGGTCTTCAATCAAGTTCCTCTCAGGAGTATGGATGGGTGGTTGGGGCAATTGGTCTATCACTTCGACGTGATGAGGTGGGAAGTGGATCTTCGCATTCCCTTGAGTCTGGAGGAAGGGGATGCTATCTTTACCACCTTGACCGATACGCACAATTCCCCTGATAGGTCTGCTTCTCCGGCTTCATACCACAGCGAGGTCCTCGATTTTGATAACAATACTCTCGACGTGTAGTGTAGGACAATTCTTTTGTAACAATATTGTATCTTGAATGGCAAAAGAATGTGTTTTCTTGTTCTAGATGGGTGTTCATGATGTCTCGAGGGTCGTAAGCATGTGTTGTGTGAAGAAATTTTGAAATTTTTATGCGGTTTTCAAGCATATAGCAAATGCACTGACACACTGCAATTGTGAGGATGCCTACTTCGCCGTGTCACCGGAGGTGTGCTCCACTCACCGTTCAGTCTCCTGAAACTCATGATCAGCGAACAGGACATCTACTTTATTTTCAATGCACAGCACGACTGCATGGAGGGGGGATGTCAACTCGTCGAAACCAGCACTTTCCAAGATTGTGAGGAGACATCGAAGACAGAGCTGGCCGTCAAGCACTCAAATATTGATCGTTACATCATCAACCTCCATGCCCACCACAATGCCTGGAGGTTACGAAAGGTGCTTCCCCATGACATCACCACGCCGGTGCCGTATACCTCGGATTGCCTAAAGCTACATATTGAGGCCATGCGACAATTGCAGAAGAAGAATCCGGCGAAACGAGCAGAGGCGGCAGCGAGAGCGAAGACCACGAGGGAGCAGAAAAAGAAGGAATCATAAGTTGAGGAGTGAAATGGTGAACGATTGTATGTGATCGGGGTCAGCATCGCGCCTTGGTTTGTTACCACATCATCCGGTAACATTCCCACGCTCTGACCCCTCATCCTCGAGGTGGGGCGTCGCTGGAAGGTCTCATGCAGCAAGTCCAAGGAGACCTGGATCCACTAGAGAAGGCACTCTAAACCATCAATGGGGCTGGCGGTCGCCCCCTCCCCCCGAAGATCATCTCCGATCTGCTTGGATCATCCGCGATCCTACCCCAAACATCCAACCTCTCCAGGCATAGTTGGTGCCCGCATTTGACAGGGGCATATTCTGCCAAGCCCGGCACTGGGTCCTTTCCAGGGAGGAGCGATTTCGGTGAATCCAATGCTCCCTCCTGGTTTGGATATTGCATCCAGTGCCTCTCGACTCATCTCTTTTTTTTGTTCTCGTAGTTCTACCCACCTGTCTTGGTGGGGCCAAGGTTTCGCCCTCTATTAGTCTCGATCGTAGTTAGAAAAATCCCTTCCCAGTAAACAGCCTGTGTAGGGCGTGTACCTGATGTAGTAGACCTCTTAACAATGTCAACCCTTCAAAAAAAAAAAAAAAAGTGATCGGGGTCGGACGAGCGTTGACACCCATAAAAAAACATGAATAACAGCTGTTCTATGGATTCCTAAGGTTCTAAACTTTGTCGGACTGTCCTAGGAGTTGTTAGGAAGGGTTTCATCAACTAAAATTGTGCCTGGGTACTTTTCTCACTTGTCCCGTCTGGTGGCCCCACCAGCCACACCATGACACGGGCACGCCCATATATCTTGGGTTTCGTGAGGCAAATGCAATTATAAACTGTACTTAACACAACGTAGCGGTAAACTATTAACCCAGGTGGGGTACAGTGGAAACCCCGAACAAGTTTTCGCCATTGGATGGATCCGAAAGATACATAGGAATGTTGAAATGTAGCATTTCCGCTTTCTTCGCATGCCCACATGTCTTGTAGTAGTTCCCCATTTGGTATCCCCTTCGAGTACCTGATATATAGTTGCCTCCCTGTTTGCTCGTCTCCTCAGTTCTTTATTCATCCTGAGGAGTACGTATATTATTATTCTTTCGCTTTATACCTAGGCTAACCAATGTGTAGTCATATCTCATCTAGTTCGTGCTAGATTTCGACGAGGAACATGCCAAACAGTGCGAAGGGGAAGCTTATATGATGGGAGCAGTGAGTGCGGGGGAAGATCAAAGAAAGTGAAGACGTCTGGAGTACATTAGATGGTGAGCAGACCACCTCAACTGAGATTCAGTCGTGGGCCATGTCGCTTGCCAGTAAAATATCACCCCGATATCTCAACGAGGTCGTGAGGATATCCCACGCGCAAATGTCGGTGGATATTTCCGGCCGATATCCCACGACATCAGACGCGGTTAGTCGTGTAGTCGGGGAGATTTTTCCAGATGTAGACTATCGGAGCGCAACTTGGCTTGCCCAAAGGTGTTCGCTTCTTGTGCTCTCTATCTCTCAGGGAGCCTGGACGAGAGTTGGTTCGATGTTTTGCAGGCACTGCAGAGCGCGGACTACGTGTTAACTTCCAATGGAGGAAAATCCATTGATTCCATGTCACGTAGGAGTTCCGGCACAACAGGCACCGGTGCACTCAGTCGCTCCGTCTCTTCTTCCACTACGACATCACCATTCACTTCCACCGGCGGTTTGCCCTCCTCTGGCGCTCACCACCCCCTGCTCACGGAACTCGGCCCCGATAGCGTGCAGAGCGCCATTCAACGACTATTCGATACGTCAAAGAACCTAGCATACCAGAAACTCCTACGTATTCAACGCAGCCAGAAGACGGTGGCTCTCTCGGCACGACGTTATCCCCTTCGCCTAGGACGAGCTTAGCTCACAGAAGACGCGCGAGTGGCGTCCATATGCCGCGCACTTTGGTGAGTCGCCTACTGTTTGTCCCTCTCGCAGGTTTCTGATATGAGCCACAGCGAAGTGGTGACTTCGAGATCAACAAGCCGGGAGGGGTTGCCCTCCTCAACACCCACCGCCTCATATATTATTCGCCAGACGTCGCCCGGACTACTGTCACGAGCCATCTCCTTTCCGTAATTCGCCTTTCGATCGCAGGCCATCAGCAAGATGGCAAAATACTTATTTTTGACGATCACTTTTCTTCATCTTTTCTCGCTTATTGGGTGACTATCCGTAACGCTAGATAATATTATTTCCGCTGTAGAAGGGTGCCAACAGCCAAGCTTTAGTGCCTAATATCTGTGTGTTATCCGTAGGCCTGTCAACAATAAACCGAAACTTTGGTAAGGGGAATATGGCCACGTGGTGCCCTACCCCCTCAGTCATGGACGACGTTCTCCTCCAAACGTTGGCAACACAACATTGGCTTGAAGCCGAGAACGACCGGGAGACTCTCAATAAGTTGCGGCTGATCGCTGCGGTCCTAGTCATTGGCTCCAATGAAGATCACGCATGGGCAGTGGAAAACCGACGCCCCCGTCGACAGTACCTCGGACGAATGGCTCTCTTACCAGACCCACGCGATGGAACACCCTGGACCCACCTCTATGCAAGCTACGACAATCGTGCCTTTATAACGACAATGGGCGTGGACACGTCTACCTTCCAGGCCATTCTCACGGCCGGGTTTGGTGACCTTTGGTACGCGCTCCCAATTCCTCGTACCGACACCAATGCATACAGAGTTGGTCATCCCCGTGCAGGGAGGAGGTCATTGGATGCAAGAGGTGGGCTGGGCCTCGTGCTTCACTGGCTTTCGTCAACAATGCGGCAGCTCAGCCTGCAACAGATTTTCGCCCTCGTACCCTCAACTGTTTCAAGATACCTGCGGTTCGCGCTATCGATCCTCCTCAAGGTCTTGAGGCAGATGCCCGGTGCAGCGATTTCTTGGCCCCACGGAGACGAGTTCCTTGAGCTTAGTGGTTATGTATCAATGCGCCACCCACTCCTCGACGGCGTCTTTGGCTCAATCGACGGACTAAACCTGCCGTGCCAGGTATCCAGTGACATTGAGATGGAGAATGCTACCTACAACGGCTGGCTGCACAGTCATTTCGTTAGTTCAGTAATCGTCTTTAGCTCAAAAGGTTCGTGTCTGATAGGAGATGTTTGTCGGGTTGATTCTCATATTCAGGATAGGAGAGATAATTGCCAGCCGTACCAACTGTCCGGGGAGCTGGCATGACTCACGTGTTGCCGAGGGAATCTACGAGAAGCTCGAAAACGAAACCCCTGATGGATTCTGTCTCGTTGCCGACTCAGCATTTCCCCAAGGTCACGATCGAGTTGCGGGGAAGATTCGTGTCCCCCTCAAGGCCAATCAGCCCCTCCCACTAGATATTGACCAGCGAGAACACATGATCCAGTTCTCACGGTCAGTCCTATCCTATCGTCAAACTGCAGAATGGGGTATGCGCGAACTCCAAGGCAGCTTCGGGCGGCTTCGGATACCACTGGGGGCAGAGGACCTTGACCAACGAGCGGACCTCCTCGAAACGTGCTTTCGGCTTCACAACCTGTGGACACGATTTGTTGGTATTAATCAGATCAAGAATGTCTATGTTCCCATCTGGTGTGAAGATGTGGGTGCAAGGGTGTGGGAGGGGTTCGAGGACATCTTGTTTGCCGACCAGCGAAAGTTTGACCGTGTCAGCAGGTTTCATATTCAGGAGGAATGGTATTAAGTCTCATGTATTTACATAGTCAATTATACCAGACATTCGAGAGCAACTAACAAGTAAAGAGTGACAAAGAGTTGGACGAAGGAGAGAGAGCATCAAGAAATGGAAAGGAATGGCGAAGAGTTGGACGGTTGGTGTCAAGAAACAGCAAGGAATGACAGAGAGTTGGACGATTGGAGAGAGGGGCAATAGATAAGAGGACGAGGGTAGTGAAAAAGTGATGATAAGCAGGTTAATCTGCGTTATGATAAGACTTAGTCGGAATCAGATGGGGAAGGAGACCAAGCTGGCGAGCGCAGGGAGGGGCTCCAGGGGATGGGGTTGACCTCAACGACCTCAACGACATCATCATTGGAGTTGAGCCGATGACCATTTCCGGACCAGGAGGTCTGTCCACCACCACGGTAGGTTGCTTCCCAATGACGATCTTGATCCGGGTTGGGGGTACCCACACAAGACTCTGATAAGTCTATGGCAACAGGTGGCTCACGATATGGGGGGCGGGCAACAGGTTGTTGGACTTGGACCCGGTTAACGACAGATGCAATATCGATTTGATTTTGAAGCCGATCCGCACGTCGATCCGCATCCACTCGGCGCCGCTCGGAGTCATCCAGTTGGGTACGAAGGGCTTGGACGAGCTGGTTGAGGTCCCTAATCTGAGCATGGAGAAAGATGAGTTGCTGCGATTGGAACAGGACCGAGGTTCGCTCGGTGTCACGTTGGGCCTGGTGCTCAGGATTGAGAGATTGGGTGATCTTGTCCAAGAAGTCGAACCCCCTCGCAGACGGCTGACGAGTTGGTGCCGGGGCAGACTCCTTTCGAGTAGTTCGAACATGGCGGGTGGGCTTTGGGCGGTGAGCCAGAGGGACCGGTGCCTCGTCATCAGCGTCGTCAGACATATCGGCATCACTATCCTTGAAATCGGCGATCTCGTCATCACCCAGATCACAACAAGAAACTTTTGCCTGAATCTTGTCGTTGATTTCGTGGGCTCGCTCGATTTCAGGGGGGCACTCTGCATCACCAGTGGGCTTCCTGGTCCGTACGAACTATGGGAGTAGTCATTAGGAACAAGCTGTGCGCAGGAGACATAAGGACCATACCTGTTTGTATTTAGCCTCCAGCGAGCGATCGGTCCTAGAGGAATTCTCGGTCGTGGCTGCCCATTCCCTAAACACTGGGGGCAAGGGTACCCAGAAACAAGTGGGAACATTGAAGGAACATCTCAAGGTCCGGGTCGATTTTACTGCACTGTAACCAACAGACACATTTATGGAACATTTGGAATGTGTTGCTAAGATGAAACTCAAATGTGCCCAATGGGAACATTTAAAATGTTCTCAGACATACTTACAAAAATGTTCCTAACCTGTCGCCACAAATAATCCTCTAATGTTTTTGGCAGGAATGAGGCTCGTAGCCCATGTTCCTTCAATGTTCCTACAAACGGGCCATGTACTTAAGATGTTTCTACTTGAGATGGGCCCAAGAATATCTAAAACTCATTTCTGGGAACATTTTAAATGTTACCAATGGAAACATTTCAGTTTCATCTTAGCAACACATTCCAAATGTTCCATAAATGTGTCTGTTGGTTACAGTGCAGTAAAATCGACCCGGACCTTGAGATGTTCCTTCAATGTTCCCACTTGTTTCTGGGTACCCTTGCCCCCAGTGAAACTTAGCACCAACAGTTCCCCAGCCTTTTGCACCGACAGGAAGTTCGGCCTCCACAAGATCAAGAAGAACCTCGATCTCTCGGGGGCGGTAATTCACGGCACCACGAGTCCGTCCTTGCCCCCTCCCTCCCTCGTGCGGTCCAATCCCTTGGCCATGGGTAGGATTGTGAGCACGTGCAGACCGCTGGACAGTTCGGAGGGTCTGTCGTCCTTGCACGTTAGGGAGTGCCTGCCTGGTGGGGGGGGCACGGGATGATGCGTATGGACCAGGATGATCCTGAGTGAGGGGAGTGGGGTATGGCCCGCTGGAAGCGAACATCTGCAAGAGAAATCACGAGTCAATGCAGGGGAGTGATGTTAGGAAATATGTTTACATTACGACTGGCTGGCCTCGGCATGTGATAGCTTGAAGGTTCGAGAGCCCTCCATGGCGAGTAGGCTCCATCAATAGGCTCACGGAAAAAAATCTGGCCAGTGGTTGGGTCAGTTTCGAACTGGCGGCCGGAGTCGTATTGAAAGGAAGCCATCGGTAGTAAAGAGTGTAGCAAGGTTGGGTGAACAAAGCGAGGGGCGAATGAGGGTGCTGGATAAAACCCACCTCGAACCAAGAACCTTTTATACACCTCACCCTTGCAGCTTCTCCAGTGACCACCCCGACTCCGTTCCGACGGCGAACACAAAAAAGCGGCGACCAAGGACCGTAGCAGAGAAGTGGAAGTCTGTATTAGACAACAAACGTACAATGGTTAGGTAGGAATTCGTCGAACGTCACAGAAGCCATCGGCCTAAGCCCTATGTTGTCGTTCGTTCAGCAAATCTTGACGTACCAGTGCCATACTGTACTCACACTGTCCCCTGTCAACGGAATTCGATTTTTAGCTGATTTTCAAGGCCGCAACAGTTGGTCCTTGTGTGAATAGACCATACCTGTACTACTCCTTGTTCTGTGTGCTGGTGTGCGCTTGTGCTCGGCGAGTATCCTGGTGGGTGGTGGGGGCAAAGGTTGCATTCGACGAGCCCAGTATCAACGTGTTTCGTAGGCGGTGTTGCGGGTTCAGGGATGTGCAGGGAATTCGGTGCAGAGGTAGATTACGTCGAAATGTGAGCCTTAGTTCGCCGTTGGTCTAACCTTGGATAGGTTCCAGGCTCCGCTAGGGAGACCCGAACGTTGGGGTGGTGGTGAGAGGGGTTCGGACGCGGAGGTGAGCGGTCAAGCGCTTGAACCATGTTTGACCCCATCACGTGGCTCTCGAGCAATGTTTAATCAAATAAACGACGTAGTTATAAGATCCCAGATGAGGGGTTTGGAGACAAAATCAGTGACCCGGCGCAACGGTCGGGGTCCTGACAGTTCCCTTAAAAGGCAGTGGATATTCGTTTATTCAAGGATAAAGGCCTACGGATAGTCACCCATTTGACACTTTTCTGTAACTTTTCGGGCCCCAACTTTTATAAACACACGACATAGCTTATATAAGTACGTACTTTTCTCTTATTTTTAACTTTTCGTGGAATAAGGATGATTAAAGCGCCAGAAAAGAAAAATGCAATGTTGCTGATGTGATCCTACGTGATATCTCGGAATATTCCACACTTCTGTTCATGGCTGCCTTTGACGTACCCTCTTCAACCACATCCACCAAGCCGCAGAAGCGTGTTTCGTATATCGTGCTGTCGAAAGAGGCCATGCAATAATTGGTAGATCTCTTGAAGTTCAAAGCAAACCCAGGGATATATGTGAACAGAACATCGGAAGCTACCCTGTCTGCGGGTCATATGTGCCCCTACCCACCCAACTATAGGCTTAACGCTATTCGATAGGCATACTCGATCCCCATCAAGTTGAAGTACGACTGTCCAGTCCCATCGAAGTTTGGGAATGACTCTCCCTTGTGGAAAACCGCTACAACGGCGTCCCTGGTTATCATCCGCGAGTTCGCCCTGCAACTCAAAAACTTGGACGACAGTACGTACCTGCGTCCTGATTGTTCTCCACGGCTCTGACGTTTGTTTCTAGAAATATCCGACGATCGGATAGAGGGAATTTGGAGACAAATCCTCGAAGTCTTCAGGGGAGGTACCCTCGCAGACTGGTGGGAGCAAATTTCTATCCTGTAGTATTCCATTCATCGCCGCAATTTTCTAGTTCTGTTGTGTTGAGCCTTCCGCTTGGAACCCAGGAATCGGAAGAGAATTCCGATCTCGCTCTTATCGCTTCGCTGGAGATAGATGTTGTATTGATATGTAGCAGAGTTGCGTGGAATGCTCGGCAAAGACGGCGGCCGTGAAGATGAGCGACGGAACCTTGTAAGGTTTGCATCAATCTCACATTTTGCGACTTACAATCTATTTCGACAGCTTGCTTCCATTTGGGAAATTCCTAGAGTTCGTATACTCCAACTCCTTCCACATCATCACTCCTCTGATATACGAACACGCCGAACCAACTGTGGGGACCAAGGCAGACGCTGCTCCCCCGCGTTCTGGCCTGAATATCGCTCGTCATCTCACGTATCGGACTCACCGAGTCACCTTCACTCTAGCGGTCGTCAAGGAGATTTATAACATCAAAGTCCTTCGTGTGCAGTTCGTATATGGACCTCGTGTGTCAGATGAGACAACCCAATCCAGTTATTCCGACCATCTCGTCACGATCCAATGTCACTGCAGGACCCGAAATTAGCGATATGAGGAGGATTTTGAGGAGGGAACTGAGGACTTGGTGGCATGCACTGTCGAACGGATAGACAACCTTGCAAGTTCTTCCCCTCGTAGTTTGAATGACCCGCGATTAATGGAGACTTGTTTAACTCAGGAACGAATATTTCAGGATGAGGCACAACCAGTTGTACCCTAAAGTCCCTCCCACGTCTACCTCCTTCGGATGACCCCGATGACGAAGAAGCGGAATCTAGTCATAGCTCCCAGGCGACACCAAAGGCTACACCGTCAATTCTACCTAGTTTCCCCTTTACTATGTAGGAACCGGAAGTGGAGGTGGACTCGAGCGAAGGAACTCCACGCGTCCCTGCAAAGACTCTACCATCTCTCCCCAACGACGAACCCAACCATGAAATACCTACCCCTGACGATGCTGTTCCAGCCATCCCGAAAAAACCGGCCTCTCTACCCCCTTCACGTTCTCAGACTGAGAGAAGCAACAGCAAACTTTCTGACAAGTCAGCCTTTTCGGCACCTACGCGGTCGCTTCCAAAGATACCTCGTAGCGAGGAGATGCTCCGACGCCTTCAGAGCCTGGGGGAGGGTTTCCGATGGGAAGAACACTCATTATACTCGATTCTCGTGAAGACACCGGGGGAATGCCTTAATAACGTCAGGCATGTATTCAAGACCTCAGCGAAGGGAGGTATTAAGAGGATGACCGCATGGGAGGGAAAGCATTGTGCGAGGGACACAACAATTACAATTACGTCTTCTTATCCGGAGGATCCGGCGTGGTGGATACACGGAAATCATGCGATTCTTGGGAGTAATATACTCATCAATGAGAGCGATTGGGGAAGCATGATCGCGTTCACTTTAAGGTACATGGGATTTGGTTCTCACATTCCGCTCCGAGACTGATATGATCCTACAGTTCTGGAGATTATTTGGCTGAGCTCGCCAGTATGTCTACGGGTAGGAGCATACTAACGTTGGAACAACCGGTGACTCCACAGACGCCGATTAGTCGCCCATCGTCGTTCTCAAGGTCTCCATATCGATTCTTCGGATCCTCACGCCAGCAGCCAGACCCCGACAATGGACGTGCGATATGGGAAGAACCGGAAGTCTACTCAGCCGTTGTTAGCCGGAAGGACCATCCTCGGGACCCGCCGTCGCTTCCCTCGATCAGGGACGTTTTGCGCAAGGCACCTGTGGATACTGCCGCCATCCTATCTCCATCTCGCCTAGCGGGTGCAGGTTTATCCAAGGCGGGTGTACCTCCTTCGGCGTGGTCGAAAGCAGCGGTGGAGATAAATACCCAGCCAGCCGACGGTGAGGTCGTTCCACCGGAGAGTGTGGGGTGGTTGGACAGATACTCCACGAGATGGAAGTTGCCACTGACGATAGGGGATTGAGTCGTAAATTACCGAAGCCACCTACGGTACTTCAACTCTCAATTCTTCTGTTTCGGGAGCATGATCCGACGGGGCAAGGCCTCTTCGATCCTATCGCCCGCCAAGAACGATGACGTCAACAAGAAGGGAAAAAGCACCGAACCTCCTGCCGATGGGGGCTCAGGTACAGCGGCGAGTGAGTAAGGGGATGACCACCACTCCCCCCCCCCCCGACATACCGCAGAAACTCACAAAGGACGAAACGGCAGCCCAGCCTACGAGGTCCGGCTTCTCCACTGGCTTTGCACTCGTAATGAAATAGATCCTAAACACCGGCGAATCACCTCCCCCTCCCCCTCCCGTTCTGCGAAAGAACCGCCGCCGTCTCCTATCACTAGAACCCGTAGCAACCGACGACCGGCCGCACATCAAATACGGTTGGACAGTCGGGAAGCGGTTAAAATCCAGCCGCACCGTTTATTACACCAAGCAGTTCGATCTGTTGAGGAAGAGGTGTGGTATCGAGGCGACGTAGTGCTAACATAACCTCATGAGGAACTGGGGAATCGATGAACGAGTATAAGATTACCCCGCCCTTGTAAGGCTTCAGCATTCCTCGTGGGGCTCTGCCATCCCTCGTATGGCCCTGCATGACCTGTCCCACCCTCGTAAGGACCGTTTACCTGCATGTGGTACACTGCTATCTCGGAAGTGAACTTGACCCAAGGCTACATGTGGCCTGTGCCATCACACCACACTCATAAGTGTTTTCACTCATAACAACCCTTATGGTTGTCGATATATCATACAAAAATCTCTTGAAAATTACAGACATTTAGTAACATGTCTACTTCACATATGGAGGGAGTTTGCTTATGAACTCAGCAGGGATTTATGGCCCATATGTGGGAATTTGGGGCTCATGTGGATCCTGACTTTTTCCTGACCCACCAACAAGTTGCCCTTTGTCCTCAATGCTGGAGCATCTATGTTGCCATTTTATGACCAGGAATTCTGACCCCATAGTCAGGAAGGGAGATGGTGGTTGGAGTCATTTAGGAGCAGAAAACAGTTGACTATATTCTCAGGAATGTTCTATCTACAGAGCACCACAAACCCATCCCACTAATTCCTCCATTTTGGAAAACATGTGTTGGGGACTTGCCCACCAGTGCTCCAAGTTCCTTGACTTCTTCTTTGGTGAGTTGCCATATGCATTCCAGGAGAAGAGTCCTGCAGAGCTGTATTGTGTAACAGTCAGCCTGGTTTCATCATCCCCTATAGCAGTGTTGCTATGCATCAGGATTGCAGAGGGAAGGAGGATTGTAGAGTATGGTGGAAACTCTACTGCCACCTTGAGGTCCCATAGAACCAAGTGGCCTCCCCTAGTTGGGTCATATGAACCCAGGCTTGTGACAGAGCACCAGCCCCAACTAAGGTTCTTCAGGTCCTTATGGGGGAATGTGCATGTCCTTGGGCCAAAATTGAAAGTAGTGGAGGCCAGAGGGTGGTTTGGGTAGTGCCTCTTAATAGGGTTGTCAGTTTCCAAGAGGTTGAGGATAGCCTTGGTGAACTTTGACAGCCTTGGGGCAAACAGGTCTAAGTTTCCTATCAGGAAGTCATCAGCCACCCAAAGTTCTGGCAAGGTCAGAGCTCCAACCATTGGAATACATCCCTCAAGTTGGAGATGTTGGATAGATCCTCACCATTTATATACCCAGCCAGTCTCTTCATTCCCCTATGCTCTTCTAGCTCCTGAAGGACATCTTTGTTTTTCTTACTTCCAACTCCAAGATCTCCAGGAACCTAAGGATACCCTGTTAGCTGGCCTGAAGTCAGGTAGACTTGAGAGGTCTACCTACCTTGGACCCCCCACCATATGATATCCCTGTAGAGAATGAAGGGTATTGACCCCTCCTGTGGTGCTCTGACCCCTTGGGAAAGGTCAGTCGGTCCCGAGCAAGCTCCATAGCTCCCTTCAGATCCTTGAGGTCAGACAAAAAGGTTTCATCTTCAGGCCGGCCCGCCAAGACAATAAAGACCTCCTGGTTTTTGCTGAGAATGGGGACATTCATCCTAAAGGTGGAGAATCAGAAGACTGGTTGGACAGAGTGGGAAAATTTTCCTACAAGCCATCCCAATGCAAAACTTCGAACCCCATCTCCTGAAGCTCAGCCAGGGTGTAGACCTTGGCAGAGCAACCTACCAACTTCAACCCAGGCTTGAGGACCTTAACGTTGATGTCGGTCTGAACCTGCTGGCTCTCAGCCTTTTTGACCCTGCCCGCCTCCATCCGCTGCTTCTTTGACTCCCTTGGAGCTCCACTCTCCTTCTCTCTCTCCCTCCTCCTTTTTCTCCTCGAAGCTCCATGGCTCATACGGCTGGGTCCCTCCAGAGTGCTAGGTGGAGGTCGGGTGGTTGGCCGGTCTGGGGCTTTGGAAACCTCAAGATCTTGCTCTAAAGGTTTGAAAGGTGGGTCTTGGTGTTCTCCCTCCCCCTCCCACTCTTGAGCCTCCACGAGGTCAATAGAGGCTCGGTCTTCATCTTCCAGTATCCAGTCTTGCAGGAGGTTTGTCTGGGCAACAATCGCCTCAAGATCGAAGTCTGTCTGGTATAAATCGGTCTGGCCAAGACTGTGGATTAACGACATGATTCTGGGAGTGGAAGATTCACGTACCATATTCCTATATCAGCAAAAAACGGGGGGGGGGAATCGTGAGCGACGCTGCAAGCTGGAGCTGGTGGAAGGGTGGTTCAGAGGGGCCCGGAGAATACAGACCAGAACCCAGCCCTGGGGCGGGAGCTGTCCACGGGCTCTGAGCCCTACATCCGCGGGACAAGGCGAGATTTTTAGGCCCGACAGTGCCAGCAGCCTCCTACCGGACCTTGGGTGAATTTGAGGGCGGAACCTGGACCAGCGGTGGGAGCTATCACAGACTCCGACCCCTCGCCTTCAAGCAAGCCGGGAGAGGGATAGGACGCGAGGCACTGAGGTACTGTCCAACCGGACTGCAGTGGGGTCGGACGTCCGAAGCAACGCCGTCGGAATTTTGGGTCGAAGCCTGGACCAGCGGTGGGAGCTATCACAGACTCTGACCCTGCATCTGGGCAAGGCGGAGGTTCAAGGTCTGATCCGACCCAGTCTCCAACGGGGATTCGACGGGAGAAAAGTAATAGACTTGCCTTGCCTGGTTGGGACGGAGCGCCGGAGACGGAGAACGGAGAGGTGGCGCGAAATTTCGCCTAACGGACCATAACATAGTTAGCTGAAAGAGAAAAGCAGTTAAATGATTATGGAGTGGACTCACTGCTATCTGGGGCAACGCAGGGTCAAAGGAAACGGCGTCGCGGCGGGAGAGGCGGTAAAGGAAAGGGATGAGGAGCAGCTCCGCGTCACGCGCCTAAACGAGCGCGATCGGGTAGAAGTCGATCGCGAAACGCGTGATTCTCCTTGATCCGGCCACCGGATGAGTCTGGGACAGTCACGTTGTGCCATCGTGACAGGCAGTAAGCCATTTCCCAAGAGCCAGAGCCATCGAAAGCCGTTGTCTATAGTCATGCCTCCAAATGTCCGTTGGCAGTCGGCCTTTTCGCGCAATTATTGCTGGTTGGTGTCGAATCAATAGAAGGCTCCGTTGACGATGTAGGGCGCTACTTCTACAACTTTTGTCTTCCGACCCGCCAAGCATGAGGCGTGCGAAAATACTATACGCAAATCACCGAAAGCTACGGTCAAATGGTGGCGATTGTAGGCGATTGTCCGCCGTTAGCGGCACCGCGTGGCCGGCTAATGGCCGGCACAACACTGAGGCGGGGTACCATAGAGAAGAGGGTGGTACTTAGATGTACCCAGAGCCCTACCGCCGGCAGCACCCTACCGGGCCCCACCCCGGGTGCGCTGACCCTAAATTTCTTCTGTTCTCGGTATGGATGAACCTGGTTCCCGGTAAGCCCGCCCACGAAGGGTACAATATTCAGATTGAGCTTATCCAGGGACACAATGGGATTGATTACTAACGTGTTGAAAGAATCATCGTTATCCAGGATCTGGACATCCAGGCCCTCGTTTGCGGCCGTGGGGCATGAGATACTGTTAGCCCGAGAAGAGGGTGAGGGCGGACCTTTGACGGCTCCTACACACTTCTCCAGGAGGACCCTAACAAGAGCCTCCGCTACGACCCTTTTGGATACGAGAGCCTAGAGGAAGAACCGCTGGACGTCGTCCGCGGACGCCATGACGGGGGCAATCGCCGGAGATAAAGCGTCACGCAGCATGACTCACCTTGCGGGTCGCGTCGATCGCGTGACCCGAGTACGAATAGGTCAGACCGGGTCCCAGGTCTCGTTATCGGAACAGGAGCTGGCTGGGGTAGCGTGCGGATTGATACGAGAGAAGGAAAGTGCCACTTCTCGAATCCATCCAGTTTCCGTCGTATATTCCGGTTCTTTTCCGCAGCAGAACCCCCACGGTTCCGGAGGTATCGATTGACCCATTGTTTTCCGAGCATCGCCAGGAACGCGGCGAAGAGTGAGGTCGTGAGACTTGCGTAAAGTAGAGATTGAGCGGTAACGACTTCGGGCAGAGTTCCGGTTCAGGTAGTTGCGCTGGGGTCTGCGTAGGGGAAGGGGTCGTTCATAGTGTGGATGAGGATCTCCATGTAGGCAGCGGTCGTGTCGTCCAGATCCGGTTCTAGCTTTGATTGGACACCGATGATGAACGCTGCTCTGACTGCAGAAAATAAACTGGCCTGGGTACGTTCCGGAGTCTACGTTCAGTATGGGGACAAGGGGCGGACGACTCACGAAAATGAGGGACGTGTCCAAGTCCTCATCACACTTTTTCACGTAATCCCGGTCAAAATCTCCAGATTCCCTGCGGTACACAGTGAAGAAGTCGGTGCGCGAGTCCTTGGTCCTCCACGGGTCGAAGAACTCCTTGAGGGCGGATTCAATGGGTCGGGGTCGCATTAGGAGTCTTGCATCGGTTGGTCGGTTTGTCTCGCCTGGTGCGTTTGTCGCTCATTTTGTCGTCGCACCTCCCGACACCCCGCAGAAGACCCCGGCGCACACCGAACCGCCGAGGCTCTAGGGGTACATCCCTGTGGGCGCTGTGACCCCACTGACAATCGGCTCTATACCTACTTACATAGCTACGCGCAGTGGAATAAAACAATGTAACGTGCGGAGATTGATCGGGATTCTACGAAAACAGAAAGGACGACACGCATGAAATGAAAAACATCTTCGAGAGCCTCCCTGCGCGGGCAACATGGCCTTACGAAGGAAAGGGCGAGACACCCATCAGACCCGAAACCTCAATCCGTGGTGAAGACAGGAGGGACGGCGGTGCGCTCGAACCTCCCAAATAGGTTGTTGCCTTTGGTTAAAGATCCTTCACCCAGGTACGTACTGGCGATCGGGGGGAGATGGAAGATATTTGTGATGCTGACGAGGGAGAACTATTTTAACGAGGCCGGCGGCATCTGCGGGTCTTTGACAAATAAAGTGGTCGAGGGGCTTAGAGCTGACCCCAACTTTGAAGTAGTTCGTCAGGAACTCAAGCAAACGCGTGAGTGCTTTGAACCCGGAGACGGAGAGTCGCTTTGGGTCCGTGAGACTTATCGATGATGCCGGCCGTAGACCGGTCCATAGCAAGTCTCGTGGTAGTTTAGGCATGACCATCTTCAGGCCCTGGTAAGCGACCTCGTTGATTTCAGGAGAACTCGGGCAAAGTTGCTCGAAGAAACCCTAGACTCCAAAATGTAAGCCTCGGCGACCCACGAACAATGCGAAAACACACCTTTGCCTCGTCTGAGTTTGCTTGGCGAAAGAAAACCGTCATCAACACGGACACGATCAATGACTGACGCGGATTTGCCTTCCCGAGGAGGGCTGCATCCTCTGCATCCGTCAACGTGGAGCGACCGCAACGGCTTATCGTCCAATTCCACGACGTGTATTTCCGGACCGACGAAACGCCGGGCCGCCTTGGTGTGCCGATCTGGGTCGAGGGTGAGAGGGTGCGGAGAAGTTTGGTGTATAGGTTCGCTAGGGTCTTGTCGCGCGGCGGCATGGGCAAATCGACGAGGCCCTTGTTGTTGAATCCCAACAGAAGTTAAAAGTACTCCTGTGAGGTGTTCCTGACGATAGAAATAGAGTTCAACGGGTCATGGAAGAAGATGGTGGTAAGTTGCATGAGTTTGTTGAGTTGTCGAGGGCCGGTTTGCCCCAGTCCCAGCTTGCATGCGATGATCTTGATTCCGACGCTTTTGAAAAGCCGGCTAGGTTCCGAGCGGAGAGAACTGAACCTTCCCGCGATGCAGTGTAGGATCCTCAGGACGTCGATCTGGGTGAAGTTTGCGCCTACAGTCACGGAAACCAGGTTTGACAACGAAAAGCGAGAGATCCCGGGGTTTGATATCCTCCGTAACATTCTCAGGGACCAAGGGGGCGGGGAACGCCTCCAGATGTCTTGGAAATGTGGGCCCAAAGAACGTACGAGTGGTAATGTTGGGGGAGGGTCGTTCGGCGGTCTTGGCACGATCAGGAGAAATCCAAGTGCCATCGGGGGGTTTGTTGGAGGTGGAAATGGGGGAAAGCAGGAGGGTTGTTTGGGTAGGAGTGGAGGCGTCGAGATCGTGGATGATGGTGGTGGGTTTACCGGCGGCGCGACGTTCAAATGGAACGAGAGGATGGTGATGGGCAACGTGGCTGGGGATTCCCACGATCTGGTGGCATCGCGGCCGCGGCGCCGACTGGCAACCATAAAAACGGCCACCCTGCCAGAAGTCTTTCAACACAGCGGGAAGTTAAGCCGCCGGGATAGAACATTGGACATTACACTGATGTCAAAGATACTGTGGATTAATTTCTTGTATGATCCACACACGAGCGGGTAAGGGTCAATTCGATGAGGATGCACCTGTCATCAGTAATATATTGACGAAACTAGGCAAGAGCGGGTGTGGTGGGGAGTAAAAAAACAGTGTCTATGATGTTAATTTCCCGAAAAAATTATTGAGCAAAGTGGTCTTGGTACACCTTGGTACGACAACGCAAAAGCCACAAGTTTGTCGAACTCGCCATCAGTGATTATATAATCCTAGTTATCTATCCCCGCCCACCCGCCAAAATGTCTCACTTTGGCAAAAAAAAACGGTTCCGCTGCCATCTACCTTGGGGAAAACCACTTCACCGATCGTATGCGAGACTCGTCCAACGAATGGTGGAATTACGATGGGATGCGGAGGTTTGGCACGGCTCAACACGATCACATTCAAATCGCAACAGATCTCCTGTATAATGGTCGCCGTGACGCGGCTTCCTTGATTTACCGTCGTAGCGATTACTAATCTACTATAAAAGAGACAGATGAGCATCGATCTTACTCATGATTGGTCCGCGCCCTCGAGGAGACCGGCGGAAGCTCTCCCCCTGAGTGACGAAAATATCGACGTCCGCCCTCCCCCATTGGCTGAGGTCCCCTACAATGGCGGTGTCCCCCCTGATCATCTCTCGAGGTGGGGAGCAGCATGCCTGTATCCAATTTTTCGCCTACCTCCCATCCCCACGCCGAAACCTACTCGCCTCGGACGCAACGGCACCACTTCAATCTTGCGCTGCAGGTATGGGCTCTTCCCGCATTCGATCGCACGATAACCACTGACGGGTCCACTACTTAACTTCCATAAAAATAGTGATTTTCGTCTACCTTACTTGAATAACTAAAGAGTCAAGCTTTATCACATAAACATTGGCCGGCAAAGCTCGAAACGATGGTGTTCGGGCAGGACGAGCGATTTTGTATGGCGCGGGCCCGGGGCCGCAGGTCCCGGGCACAATGCCAGTAAGCATGGTCCGGCAAATTTAGGTCATGAACGTTGCACAGAAATCTGAGACCAACATTGTCCGGCGAGCTGGGATGAGGCATTGCCCGGCAAGTTCGCGAGTGGCCAGCTAGTATATATAACTCGTCCTTGCTGGCTGTATTTCTTGCCGGGCTGGCGAGCCCCCTTTGATCCCCCTGTGGGTTTCCCGCTATTGCATCTTTTTATTATTACAAGTAATCAATAATCAGTGGCGTAGCATGTCCCTCGGTACCTTGGGTATCTATCCCACCTGTTGCACGCACGGCTCATTATATATTGCAGCAGATCGCTACTACCATGGACATTGACGGCGATCTATCTGGCGGGGACAAACAAATGTAAACAACGCCACCCGAACTGGCGCGGGTTGCCCATCATAAGTTATTACATTCTACTCTCGACCTACACTGGTTATATGATCCTCGTCTACCTGGGCATTTGAGGGACTTCATCGGGAAGTGACTCCGGCGGTCTGTTTACACTCACCTCCTACCTCACGATGTATGTCAATCTTCCGATGTAGTACCCCGTATCCCGACTCATCGCTTTCGTCACGGTTGGAGCTAACGATTTGCTTCCGTCAGACCCCCTGTAGGGTTATACCCCCCTGAACTCAGACTTCGACTCATTCTATACCCAACGACTCAAAGTCCGTCTCGACGACTGCTTCTCCCACCGGTTACTGGCGTTCCAGGCCACACGATTGTCTGTTACAATCGCGATACCCACAACTACAACGTTAACCTCCACATCACCGGTCGCCGCACCCGCGGTCTCAATATTTCCTCCTACAATCACCTCGGTTTTGCTCAGGCCCGCGGCGGATGTGCTGATGCCGTTGCGGAGTCCATCTCGCGATATGGACTCTCATCCTGTGGAGCTCATCCCGAAGCAGGTTCTTTGGACCTCCATCATACCGCCGAACGCCTCGTCGCCCAATTCTTCGGCCATGAAGACACAGTCATTTCATCTGTGGCTTTCCCAACAACTAAGTAGTATACCTGGCGTTAAAGGTGAAAAGCGGCTGGAGGATGGGGGATGGGCGGGTGTTTCGGCGACGTGCGCCTTAAACAGTGCGACGGATGAGGCGATTCCAGAGGAGGTCATGATTGAAGAACCCGGGAGCAACGGATTGTGGGTTTTGTCTTGTTAGTCAGAGGTACAATAGAAGGACAGAGGACATTGGATGGACCAGTGGGTGATCGGCTGATGAACGCGCCCAGCGTGCCACACCTACCTCCAGTTTCGACCATGAATCCAGAATCCCAACGACCGAAGGAGCGGGACGGTGCTATCTCCTGGTTACGTCGAAGCTCTGGACCATGCGAGGGACACCTCTGGTATCCCACCAGCTAAGGCTGTGCTTGGTTCTGTAAGTGCCCTCCTGACGATGATCAGGGTACGTTCTCGCATTCTCCGACGATGAGCCCTAGCTAACGAACTAACTTACGTTGAGATCGGGCTATTATGCGCTCACGCATGTAGAGCCCTTGACCGAGGACTGAATGGGAAGCGGTGGATGACTTCAGTCGGTCCGTGCTCGAGGCAAAGTTGGCCATCTAACGGCGTGAGTTTAACTAGCAATATATACTGAGCGTCTCACCAAGTTCTCACCCACAGAACCGTGGTTAAGATCCAAGAGATCGTCGAGCAACGAAAACGAAATGCGGCCTCTCGACTCTTCCACGCAATGCATGATAAGGACAACATCTCCACCTGGAGGTCAGACCTCACCACGTTCCTTCGAGTCTTCAACGTACGTTCGGTCGGTTCTATTCGGCGATCGCTAACCATCCTCCGTTTTAGACCGAGCTGGAAACCAATACCAATATGGTAGTTGGAAATACCCATTGGAACGCGTTGATAGCCCAGAAAGGTACTGACAGCAAGCATTACTCAGTAAGTGCGGCCTTCCATCCGTGCAACGGCGGAATGTTGACTATCCCCCAGACTGAACCCAGGCTGACAATCCCGAATACCACGGAGTCAACAGTCTCATGTCCATACAACACTCCGCTTGGAGAATCACTCTCTCCGGTGTGGGTGGGATCGGGAAAACGTCAATTGCTCTGAAAATCCTCCACCACGGTCGCGTCAAGCAACGGTTTGGGGTAACTACAGATTCATCTGTTGCGATCAATTCCCCGCCTTGCGCGTTCACTTCCTCGCCAGACTCTCCAAGGCTGTCGGTGCAGGGGTCGAAAACCCTGAGGACCTGGCACTACTACGACCTTTCCTATCTTCAACGAACATGATCCTTCCTCTTGATAACCCCGAGTTCATCCTCGAACCCCAGGGACCAGGTGCTCGGGAGATATATGCCATGGTGGAGGAGTTGAGTCGCTCCGACATATTTACCTTGGCCTCACCTCTCGCACTTCCGTTTTTCCTCTCAACTGCGACTCCTCGAGGTCCCAACATTATCGGTGGAGGCTGCGCGCGATGCCTTCTATCCCATACACAAGAGCGGCGAATGGTCCAATCCGGTCGATAAGATCCTGGTACAACTCGACTTCCATCCGCCCTCGGTCACTCTGCTTGCCATCGTCGTGTATCACAGTAAGTGGAACAACGAACGATTGGCCAGGGAGTGGGAGATGCACCGGATGCGGGTAATTGGGACAGACCACAACAAGAGCCTTGCAGCAACAATCGGAGCTCAGGGCCCAGAAGGGAACATTCATGCAAACTCCTTCAACCTCAACAACCTCAACTGTGTCATCTAATTTCGGCGGCAATCCGCCACCCTCCATGTCATCCCTCCCAGCGCAGCTCCAGCCCTCCATCGATCCTCCGCCCCCAACGGTTCCGGATCATACAGAATCGATTGCGGTAAACCCAAGTCCCGTTACGCGGAACTTGGATGCTGCCGGTTTCCAGGAAGGTGAACAGGACGAACCGGCCAAGAAAAAAGTAGGTTATCTTCGATGCTAACGCTTTGTATTCTGGACCATCTGTCGATCCGCAACAGGTTTGCGTGACGTGTGGGAGGACCGATTTGCCGGAATGGAGAAAGGTTCGTCCCCACTCCGAGTCGTTACCTGGTTATTGATGGATTTTCCATGTAGGGTCCGCTTGGACCCAAGACGCTTTGCAACGCCTGTTGCTTGCGCTGGGCGAAACAACAAGGAGGCTTGACGACGCGGACAAAGCCGGTGGAGCCAATTCCTTTGTTTGTTTGGACTGTCCCTCACTCCATGTCGAGGGCCATAATCTTACGTCGGGTTGGGAGAAGAGCGCTTGTCTCGTCTGAGGGGCACCAGAGACTCGTACTTCCCTTCCGTAATGTTTTGGTTCAATACTGTTTAGAGTTTTACCTACGCATTAACATCACGTTGTTCCACCTGAGCCCACATCAAGAACACCGTTCCCTCTTGCAACACTTGTTCAAGTGGATTTGGATCATTTATCAAACGAGACGAACCGGTTGAGGCCCATCGCCGGGACTAGCCTGTCAGATCGCCCCCGATTTTCTCATCGAGGGCCTCTCAAACGTTCAAAGCGCTGATGTATAGGAAACAACGACAACAAGCCCGGCGGTTGTTGCCGCTCAATACGAGAACAGGAACCTACCAACAGAGCCGAGAGCCGAGAGCATCCCTGGTTTGATATGCTCCCGCAACGTCCGACCCGTGTCTCCATCAGGCCAGATTGGAGTTCACATGTTTTTCCTGCGGCCAGTTTGCGACACATCTGGATTGACGAGGGTGATTTCCGTGTGGTATTTTCGAAAATGGTAGAAGTAGCGCCCTACATCGTCAATGGATTCTATTGGTCCGGCAGCAACCGGCAATCACTGCCCGAAAAGGCCGACCGCCAACGGACATTTGGAGGAATAACTATAGCCAATAGTTTCTCGATGGCTCTGGCTCTTGGAAATGGCTTACCGCCAGTGATGGCGCAACGCTGTCTTCTTTCGCGTTTGGTACGTTGCGAGAGGAGGATGACAAAGCACGAAGGCATGTGCCGGGCCAAACAAGTACAACGTACTCGCCCCGAAAAATTAAGGGAATGAAAGTCTAACAAGTTACTTAATAGGGCCGACAAGCGGCAGAACCCGGGACTGAGACCGTCAGCTGGGATTCGACCCGATACTCAGCTGAAGGGATCGCTGAATTAAAATCTGCCGTCAGACAAGCCCTGCGGAGAACGGCATTTTTCTTTCTTTCTGTGGGTGAGGTTCATGCTGGTCTCACTCGTGCTGGGCCGTGCTTCGCAGTTAGGAGTGTTTCTGGGTAATCCGATGCTAGTGAAAAGAAATGTTGACGAGGACACTTTATGAGAAGTCGCACTAGCCTTGCCCCTCCAGCCCAGGCGATAGCATTCGTGTACATGTTGTTCATTAAAAGTGGTTAATATAAGGCTCGAGACCCATCTCACTTGCATGTCAACTTCCTGCTGCGATAGCTATTCGAACGTAGCCAATGTCTAGCCTTCCGCGTTGCCACTGCCAATTCACATCCGTTGCCTCCAACCGGGGCCACTTGTGTTTTTCTGTCAACAGAAAACCCGTGACCGCGTATTAAAGTGTCCAACCCGTACGTCCCGTACACCCCATGCACAATATCTGGCGTGTGTAACTTCTTTTATGGCCGAAACTGCTCGAAAGCGGGAGCCGGCATCACTGCGGCATTAGTAATCGCACTGATCGCCATTGAGTCTGACGCCATTGGCCAGGAATCCTCACCATGTGATCGTGAGAGCGCTTCACGTGACTGCATGCTTTTTTGCGTTTTTTGCAGTAAAGTTGTACACGAAAGAATTATAAGACCCAGGACTTTCAGTCCCGGGAATTTGTGAATAAGGTCTAGGGCCGACAGGCGGCAGAGCCCGGGACTCCGACGTCCAACAGTTGCGGGGTCATACTTAAATCCAGGTCCGTTGTAGTCACGTTTAAACAAACCTGCAAGCGTAATTATACTCGAGACTGGAGGTGGCTGAGTAATGCACAGAAACTGCCGATGAAGTTGTAAATGGGAGCAGGGCAGTCGAATAGGGATAGAAGCCTGACTTGGTAAGAGTTATAGTGAACGTAGCGGTCATTTGCCGGACCGCCGCGGACGCGGTAAATTAAAGAGTACATAACTCTTAAGTGCACAAGCTCTGCCTCGCTTCGCTCCGGCACTGCGTATTCTAGCTGGCGTAAATATGTCATGCTGTCCCAGGTCTGCAAGTTGTAAGCTTCACATCTTATATTATTTCTTTCGATGACCTTCCTTCTGTAAAAAACCATGCATGCTCTTGGAGGGTACTCCATGAGCTTGGATACCTACACCGTAATTCTCGTAGAATATCTGTTGTACGTTACACGTTCTGCAGTACGACGCGAGATCGATACGAACCTCAGGGAAATATCTGCCACGCCAATCTATCTGAACAGCAATAAAGGTCCTCGAAGATTCATTTATCCACATCTACACACGATTGTAACCTTACGAACGGTCACCGGTCACCCATCACGTTCATTCTGCGTGAGGTTAGCCGGGCTGCATCCTCGGGCGGATAGAGTTTGTCGATGACATGCACGTTCTGACGCCGTCGGGACGTGTTCAGACGTGCTGGGGTTGAAGCCGGGTGGGTTGGGACTTGTGCCTGCACTCTTCCTTCCCCACCCAAACCCGGCGACGATAAAGGAATGTGCGATGAATGCGACCGCATCAGGCGTGAAATCGCACGTTAGGCAAATTGACAACGAGGCCCATTCGGGATTCGGGGTGGTCGGCCATGATCCCCGCTTGCGTTGTCACGTCTGTTGGCGAGGGATGTGAGAGCTCCGAAGCCTGAGTCTTGATCCACCCGAGGAGTTCGAGATCCTCTAAGTAATCCTCCTTAGACAACTCGGCGGTAGCCACGCTATCGCTGTTCCCGCGCTGTCGGATCCGTGTAACAACCTTGATCTCCTCAACTTGGCCGTTGCCCGGGGGAGAGACACCATACGCGAACGTGGTAGCTTGGGTTCGGAGGTCGCCTTGTCGACGGCGGCACATCGCCAGATACGCCAGACCCACCAGTCCGCTTTACTCTTGATGTACCTCAGTGATATACTCGATGATGGTGGGCATACCGGGGACCTTGCAAGGAATACTGGCTTTCCGACAGCTCCGGGCTTCTGATAAGTGCTGCAGGATGGTCTTGGCTGCGTTTTCCTTGATCGTCTTAGCAACACCTTTGCTATCGCGATCTTTGAACCGGCGGGTAAGGAGGTTTCCAAGCAACCGCTCAAGATGAGGAACGATGCCGAACGGCCAGGCTCGCCCACCAGGGGGCCCAGAAATCGCAGTTGAGACCTTTTCCAACTGGACCGAGCCGATGGTAGACGAGGTGGTAGACGAGATCCTTCAAGTCCCTTGTCATCCGAACTTGCCTCATGGGCTGGAAATTTCATCAGCCTAAATACCGGGGTAATGAAAAAGGGGTATATCATGCACCTTATGCTTGTACCTGTACATTCCCATCAGGGCATCGATATGGGCGATGATGTATTAAGTGGCATCGGCCAGCTGGAAAGTGGAAAAGCGGAACTGGAGGTTGAGGGTTACCGATATCTCTCGTCCTATCGTTAAGGGATTGCAATCTTCCCCCACGGCGGGGGCCGTGGGGAGTTGCACTCTGGGAACAATGGATCTTCCGACACAAGTAGGAGGCGCGTTTCTGGAGTGAGACTACTTTCGTTCCTTTGCTGTGAGGGCCCTGTGCGGAGTAGGTCAGCGATACTCTCCTCGGGACTGAACCACACGATGGACACACCTCACCGGCTTTAAGTTCGCGTTATAACCAAGGTGTAGACGCTTCAGGTCCTCTGCGCGTCATCAGCAGAACCTCCAAAGTGTGAAACCCGAAACCATACTTTCCGATGGATAAGCATATCATAACCCTGCCTGCAAACTTGTAGCCAGGCTTCAACCCAGTTCGATCTCGTCATCCGGAAGAGCCCGGTAGCAGCCGCACGAACGGGTTCTTCCTCATCATCACCTTCTCTGGGTTCGACTTGAGCCGGTTCAGGACGGTGCGTTTCAGCAACTTCTGATACGACACCCGGACCTTGACTGGCTGCTCAGGAGGACAGTGTTCTGGGTGCCGATCCTTGACAAACGGAACGTCTCCAACTTGGGGCATGCGACCCGGTCGACCGTTGGGGGGGGGGGGGGGAAGCGTAGGCGAGCTCGGCTTCCCGGTGGAAGACCTCCTTGGGGTCATATCCTCGCTACAACTCCGGTTCTGTGCAAATGGTTGGGATCAGATTTAAAGGAGCCGGTGACTTTCTTACCAATCGACCCCATGCCCCCCATGTGCCAAGATGACCTTCCCGAACCCGCTCATCACGTCTCTCTCGTCGGCGGGTTCTCTGGGTTTCGATCCCACCCAGCCAACATATAATGAACCATCCTTGAGGTGACGGTCGGGATGTTCGATATATCCCGTGATCCGAGCCATCTCGATCCAACCCTCCAACGTGAGGTCACCTCTCCCATCGAGTCCTCAATCTACTCCAGAGACCAGCAAGGCCAGTGGTGGCAACCCCCTTGTCCGAATCAATGAGGCCACGGAGTTTGGAGGGGTCTCATAATGACTCTTGGCCAAGGAGAGGGTGGGGAAATCGAACTTGAAGTTAGCGCGAGGAGCGACGCAGATGGCTCAGAGGACACACTCTTCCTCAACACCACTCGCGATGTTGAAGTCTGCCGCATTGTCCCTGGCAATGTAACGATGGGAATCGCTCTTCATAGTTTCCGACTGGATCCGGGGAGTGATATCGGCGAGACCATGAAGGCGATCTGTGCCCTCATCGAGATCAGCCCAGATAGATCCGACCTGCGCGATACTGGAGTGAATGGTGCATCAAACCGAGGCGGAGAACATCCTGGCACCGTATGACTCAAACTCCCAGGAAACTGAGCTGGCTGCACCCATCAAACCACTGTCACGGGTTTATCTGGGAAATATGTCAGGGAAGTGGTAAAATTCTAACAGGTGATTGTATACCCACAACGCCGGCACCGGTGAGACCGAGGTATTCACCCTAGCTCGCAGCGTCCCAACGGTTGAACAAGGTTTCGAGGAAAATCTTGGACTCGGAATAGGGGCCATCGCTACCGAAGAAACCGTGGTTGGGAGAGAGGGGAAGGATCACTCGAGTGGGGCGGGTGATGAAATTTCTGCTGGCCTTCTCGTTCTTGACCGCACCCGCGAGACGTAGGTTTGGCCAACGTAATTCGATGGGCGAGCTCAGATTTGTCACCCGGACCATCGATCTCGCGTCCGTTCTCGGGGAGGCGGCGAGGGGTATAATGCAATCCGGGTTCGTACCGAGCGAGGTGCAGATGTAATCGATCAAGGCCTCGGCATCCTGTTTCGAAGCTTGGTTGAAGGGAACAATGGTCGAACGGATCCCTTGCTGCTGTGGGGCTGGAAGATAGCCTGGTGGCACTAGACAGTTGTATGATTGCAGCGGGAAGTGGTGACACGACGTGAGCACCACCAGACAAAGTCCCTTGAAAATTTCAACCCCAATTGAGCCCATTCCGACACCGATGAGCAGAGTGTTCTTGTCCTCGAATGGGATACCGTAAGTAGCGATCTCGTGGAGGATGTCGAGGTAGATCTACGCGAGGTTGTTGTACTCCCAGTGTATGCGTCTGCTAAGAATCTTCGCGGCGGCGTCTTCGGAGAGGTTGTGGACGGGGGCAGTCTAGGGCCGAAGGATGGAAGACGAGAAGACGAGTGTCGGTAGCATCCCAAACCGCGCCGGGGACGAGGGGATTGAGACACCACTGCACTGTCCTCCAGTCGAGGCAGGAGTTCTGACGCGTTTGGTGACCTTGAACCTGAGATGCGATTTAGGATGGGGATGCACATAAAACAGCGATATCCCCCATCCCAAGGGAGCAGTCACTCGACAGAGAGCGTACTCCATAGTGGCCAGATGTTGACGTGTTGCTTCTTGCCTGAGAGCTCCCGTAAACCACGTACGCCCGTTGGTCCGGAGTCCGAACATCCATCCCGCCTGTCACTGCAGTGGTGCCTGGAAAACGATTACGAGAACCAGGGGGGTAGAACTCTTTTGGTCCAGTATGTGATGAGCTTCTTGAATAACGTGGTGGGGTCCGCGACGGGACGGGAGCGCGAATGTAGTCTTGAGCATTTTGCTTTTCTCTATATACCTGGTCGTGGATTGGTGAGACTCGAGAAGCCCAGGGGGAACAGGGATGGGGAGGCAGATACGACGTTAAAAATGAACAGGTATATGTTCTGGTACTCACAGCTGGTCACTGAGGTTTGGATCCTTTTGCGCCCAAGGCAATGCAATTTCGTCGGAAAATGCTCCACGGCCATATAATGCTGAGCGCGAGCGGTAGACGAGATGGTCATGACCTGACATGGGTAACTGGGGTTGCGACGGTTTGATTGTCTACCATACACAAACAGGGAGAGAGAACGAACCCAATAGAAGACGAATGGCGAAGCGGTGAACTAGAGGGTAAATAAGCACCCCACGCGGTACAACCGTGCTTGGGGCTTGCGCCGGACGCAGAGGGAGAGGAGGGACAGGGCAGCGGAGGTGGCGATGGGCAATGTCCCTAGTCTAGAATCAAGCTGGCGGGAGGACATCAGAGGATATTCCCTGGAGTCGCTGTCTGGCTGGCGGGGTAGTGCCGAGCGGAGTCGGGTTTTTGTGATCGGTTATCAGAGGGTCTGGTACCCAGACCGTTGTCGGTGCCTGGGCCTCAACACCCTCCTCGTGCGCAACCGAAGCCAAAACGCCGCGTTCGAACACGTTTGGGAGCCTGATGTGAGTTTTCTTTTCTCACCACCTGCCCTCCACATTCCTCTCTAGTTCCTCTGTGCGTTCGGAGTCACTCGATTCTTATCACAACGACAACTCACAGCGGCTGTCTCTCAAATAATCGTGGGTGCTCAAAACG
>Ga0307517_10001705_pt1 | contig 36262 bp, 44 predicted proteins | sample 23_EM_MG_FD_194515 | JGI IMG/M metagenome (GOLD analysis project Ga0307517, IMG submission 194515) | Populus trichocarpa ectomycorrhiza microbial communities from riparian zone in the Pacific Northwest, United States - 23_EM | ecosystem: Host-associated > Plants > Roots > Unclassified | place...
CCCCCCCCCCCCCCCCCCCCCCCCCCCCCCCCCCCCCCCCCCCCCCCCCCCCCCCCCCCCCCCCCCCCCCCCCCCCCCCCCCCCCCCCCCCCCCCCCCCCCCCCGGATGTGATGGGACAACCTAACTTACCATTGCGAGAGAGAGGGATTTTCTGAAGCGGGTGGCTGCAGGTTTCCATGCCGTGTATGGTGCAGTGCAGTGCGGTAGTGTTGTGTGTGGTGTGGTTCCGGATGGGATAGCCAAAAACTTGCTCTTGTGGTCGGCCGGATTTCTGGGATTTCTAAAGTTGGGGAATGGGTTCTTCTTGGGGGGTGGGGGTGGGGTGCTGTGCTCGTGTCTCTGCGCTGGGGTTGGGCGGCCGTTTTGGAATGGCTACAGCGAACCCGTAAATTTAAGAAGTATGGTGTTCTAGCTGTTTGGGTGAGAGCAGTGAGTGGTGTTAGTAGCAGCTGGTCAAGGTTAGATGTGAGAATGGCCTCCCAATTCACGGGAATCTTGGATCTTTCGTGGAATCCTGTGGGTCAGAATCCAGTCTGTGGATGGTATTAGAATTTACGAGTTCATAAGATTATTGATATAGGGAACGGCATGTGAAGGGGATAATAGGTTCAATGGTTAATAGTCAGCCCTGGGGTCAGAAGAAATTAATCTCCCTCATTGGATCTGGCTACTAGTTCAGGGTTTTGCCGCCCTAGTGCTTCTTGAGAAGAGCGGGTTCAACACTACCCTCTGTATGGCCCGCAAGCTGTTCTAAAACTGGCGCACAGTCTTGGCCCAGAGACACGAGTATTGTAGGAGGTGCTTTACATGGGATCCTAAGTGTTGGAGGTAAATAAGGTGTTGTAACTGCGGGGTTTAAGTAGTCCACAGTGCGGGCAAAGGCAATTGTATGAGAAAAAGAAGATTGTTGCAGCAGTGAGCATACGATGGTTTAAAAATCGGGTGTTATATGTAGTGCCAGAGGCAAGCTTCCCCTAAGGTGTTATGGCCTTTGTTTGATAGAATCTACGAACAGATTGGGGAGAGGACTGACTTCTAGTATCTCGTGGGTGTCCTTTTTGACTGTGTTCTTGTGCTTGTATGCCTATAGTGCCATTTTGGCGTCGATTGTGGGGGGATGTTTGGCATATGCTCCCATGGTCAAATGGTGAGATAGTACACCGAGTGACAAATTTAATGAGCTTCAAATTCTAGTGCTTACAACTACCAATGTAATTGAGGGGAAAAAACCCACATACTAGAAAGAGGATGAAGGAGAACAACACCCATGCTTCCTTTCGGCGGTTAGGGTCACGGCCCAACTGGGTGTGAAATAGGATTTGAGAAGTTGCATTTTTGCTGGGAGAGACAGAAACATGTCACATTAGCTACGCCTTGCACGTTTAGTGTAATAGTCATGGACCTGTTGTTTAGGAAGTTATGAGACCTGCTTCTTGCCAATCATACTTCAAATTCTCAGGAATAAGACTTGTGATAATAATCAAAATACCATGCCAGAACCCCCAATTTTCTCCCTTTTCGCCCTCGAAACCAGGCTTTGGCGTCTAGATTTGCAGAACCACATGTAACACTTTCCTTTTTTTTCAGCTTGGCGGCGGTTCTGGACCGCTCGAGCCATACGAAATTTGTCCTCTAATAACCATGATTAGCCTAGCTCGCCGGCGTTATTGTGGAAAGGTGCACAGCCCTGGTCCGGGGGGCTTGGGCTCGGTATAGTGCGGTGCACTTGTTTTATATGCTGCGTTTCACCGGTTCTGCTTTCTCGTTTGTTCCTTCACACTCTAACGGGTACAGTAGGCATCATGCGCGAGGCTTGAGCTTTGAACCACTTCTATTAAGGTCCTCCACTTGTATTAGCCGTCTGGACCTCGTGCTATATGCGGGGCAAGGTTTTTTTCCCTTTTTTGATTCCATTCTTCGGCTGTGGCTCTCTGTTTCTAACTTTTGGTACAATCACTTCTGGTAGGCTAGCTTCGATCTCGATGTGCACCATCGAACCAGGGTATGATACCGGCATTGTGCTTGGATACTTAGGTATGGGTGGACACTCCGGCGTCTACTGGACTACTTTCGGGTTCTCTGGCACCGTATAGTGCATGTGTGCTTCTTGTCCAGTACCTGATTGAATGTATCATACTTGAGCAACCTTTTTGCAGGTTGGAGGGCTAAAGCATTTCTTGTGGGATGTTTTAGGATGGCCGGTGGTCTAGTGCTGTGGGTGAGCATGTTAGTTAGTATAACGAACAGGGCATAATAAGTTGACGTCAAATTCCGTCAATTAATCTTGAGATGTGTTCCTGTATTATAACTTTTAGGGGGATGATTGACGGGCGCCGCTTGTATTATGTACACTGCCGTAGGAGCTGAAAGAGTAATCCTCTCTCACCCACACACTTCCTCTTACTCACTCCCCCTCCTCCATCACTTCCTAGGCCTTATCTATTAAACTGTAGGTGGTGCCATAACTGGCTAATCTAGCCTAATACACCAGTCACAGAGAATTGGGATGCGAGCTGAACGGTTGTCATTTCCACCACGAGAGGCTTCTGCTAGTACAACACACGTGCAACTCTGACCCGGTCTCCCTTCCTTCCTTGCTAGATGCACTTGGTGATGGCGAGTGCCGCGAATCATCCGGCCTGGAGATCAATTGCCTTGTTTTGTTATCATCTGCTTGGAGTGCTTCTACGGTGGGGCAGCTTTTTTTCTCTTTTTTCTTTCTTTGTGGTACTGTGGCCACGGCTGCAGGGCGAGAAGTGCCCTGGGGATTCGTCACATAATGGTAACTGCCGGAAAATAGTAGTACCGGTCATCAGTTTGTCGGCACGGCCTGTTAGATCCTGGCACTGCAAGTACCCGCACGGAGGATGTGCTCCACAGACCAATCTCGACCTATCAGACTGCAAAGGCTTGCCAATTCTCGCGGAAGCATAGGAAAAGGCTGTATTACACACAATATTGTGTCCTTGTGGCGGGTTTCCACTGATGAGTTTGTTATCACGGATTGTATTTCACACACTCTCTATATGCGCTGACAATTAGGGGCTGCTCTTTTTCTTTCTTTTTTTCTCCAGATAATGCCTTGGTGATGTGTTTTGGATGGGGTTACTTTTCTACACTTGCTTGTCCTAGACAATTAGTCTTTTGGGACCTGGAAACATGGGTTCGCAAAATGCTTGGCAAAACAAAAACCGCGCCTATCCGAAGGCCTACGCAAGTCCACATTATATGTTTCCGGGTCCATATTGCCTGTGACGGGCATGATACCCTAATGTATTGTGCTGTGCAATAGCACTTGGGTGGGTGGAGGGCATGGTCTTTGGGCATTGCGGTATTGTCCAAGCCTTAGGTACCTCGTTTGGTGGGCGGGGGATCGTGAATGGTTCATGGGATTTGTTCGCGATCCATAGGCTTACCTGCAGGGCCGGCTATTCGCTGGGAATGCTCACGGGCTGGCCTCAGTAGCCGAGCACGGTGCAGTGAGATACCGAAACTGGCTGGGATAACCGACTGTTGAAGTTGGGCTATGCCTTGTGGTGCTCTGAGCAGCTCTATCAACTCTGCTTGATAACTGCCGGTGCTGTAAATTTAGTACAGCACTGTGCGGTGCTTCATCTGGGATAAAGTTGTGGTATCGGAGGATGGGGGCAGGGGTTTTCCGCAGGTTGGTCGTGTGTGATAGCAATAACCTTATTTCCAGATACTGCGCTTGTTGCCAGATACAAGCACCGGCGCAGGACTGTGCTCCGCAAACCTCTGAGCGCACGGGCATTTGGGCGAACGGACATCCTCGGCTTTACGCTGCTTGCTTGGCGAGTCCGTAGTCGTGCGAGCAATGCGGAACGAGCCGCCGCCCGCTCAAAGTGAAACTTTTTTTCCGAGAAAACCTTCTCACTGTGATACCATGCATTCTTGTCCGTGCCTCTTGGGTACCACTACCTTTGGTCGGGATATAAAAAGGTCTCATATAGCATCGAACGGCAGAATATTTAAAGGATATGTGCGTCCTTTTATTCCTCAGGTGACCCAAATGAAAAGAAAAAACAAAAGGGCAAAAGGGCACGGAAACTTTTGGGCCTCCAAGTACTATTACTTTTCCAATCTTTCTTTCCACAATTTTTGAAGATGGTTTAGGTTCTCAGGTAAAGGTTTTTAGTGATTTTTTTGGAACTCTTAGTACAGAGCTACCTTGGGTGAGGGAGGACAGACAGAGAGCTCTTTTCTGAATGTATCATAAAAGAAAATTGATTACAATAAAAACCTAAAAATTTGTCATTTTTTGCCTGCCTGTTTTTAGTTTATTTTTCGAATTTTTTTTGGCCCTCTTATGAAGCCCAGAGGCGAGGTTATTCTTCTGGAGAGTTTCAATTTTTTGGTGGTATATCGATTTTTCCAAGCGGGTGGTATCCGGAAGGTTTCTTGACATGTGCATGGTGTTGAAGAGGTTAACCCCTTTTCTTTTTTTCTTTTCACTCTGTCACTTTCTGCTTCTTTGTTTCCCTTCTGTTCTGATTGGAGAGCTTAGCACCCAATGAGGGCTGGGCATTGAATCGTGTCTGGATTTTGGCTTAAGCTTTACTCCCCTGTAAAGCACGGAGCACGCGCTGCCGATCACTCACCGAGATCGCTGAATCTTATTTCATCCTCACCCACTCTTTCTTGGAGCCTTTTCTCCTGGAACTGCTCTCCTACGGTGAATCTGAATTGCTTTACGCCCTTTATTTCCTGCTCGTTTTTATTGTGGTCGCATTTTTTTCATGTTCATTACTGGTAGCTTCCTATTATGAACAAGGTGAGATGGGTTCACGTGTGCCTGCACCTGTCGCACCGGTTAGCCACAAAGGTTTTTGATGGCGCTCTCGTGTTGTACTGGCCCTTGCATCTACCTGCTGTGCTATGTTGCTGCCAGTAGAAAGCTGTTTAGAAGCTCATTTCGCGCGTGCCTTTCCTTTGTCAGACCTAGTACAATTCCGGCGGCGTCGGGTACAGTGTATACCAACAAACCATTCAGACGAATCAATACCCTAGATCCTCTATTGAGGGGAGGGACTCCGGGGGGGAAACTCTCGGGAAAAATGGTTGACTGGACCCACTCGAATACCCTGACTTGCGGGTTGGGCGAGTGTCGAGCAAGATATAAACCTTTTCAGAGTGAGAAGGTTAGCTATCAGCGGATGAATAGCTGTATTATTATTTCTTCTGTCGGGGATCTTGGACTTACTCTCGGGAGCCGGTTTGATCTTGGAGGTGCGGGATTTGGCCGTGGCAAAGACAAAAGTGGATTTCTGAACGGGAGGCCACTTCGCCTCTTACTTGTTTGATCTGCTTCCAAGTCCCGATTGAGGTTGGCAAGTGTCGCACACATTGCCTGGCTACCAACATGTCAAAGGCTTTCAGCTGGCATGGGCTTGGGCGTTAACTGCATATTCCCACTTTGAATATGGCGGTGAGCCGCGCTGCCTAATTCTGGCCCTTCTCCCTTTGTTAACATCAGAGTATTTCTCTCCACTGACTGTGGCGTTTTCGCCAGGTTACCAAAGTGTCACTCTTTGGGAAAGCAGCACCAAAATGGGGGTGCCCAAGGTGTAGCACTGCGGCCTGCCACTCAATTGCGAGCTCTGTAGGAGAACGAACTCAGGAGAAGGGAACAGTAAAAAGGGAATCCCGTTAATATATAACCTTAAGCGGAGGGCCGGACTTGGGGGCTTTTCATGCGTTGATCCTGCTCACCCGCGCTTGCCTTCAATTTCATAGCCAACTGCTTCCGCACCTTGGCTCAAACTGCGTATTCAGGGGCCCGAGGCTTACCGTAGTATATTCCCCTTCTTTGTTCCTCATACATTCGGCCACGGCTATTAGCATAAGGAATTCGAGAGAAAGGAAGGTCCGGACGAGATGAAAAAGATGTTTGGGTCCCTGCGGACCAGAAGAGGCAACTGGCCGCTCCTCCTTGCCCTCTCCATGTTTGCGTCTCTTTGCGTTGGTGCTCCGACGGATAGTGCCCGTGATGCAGATCAGGCGCAATCGGGCTATCTGGACAATCATAACATGGATCCGGCTATTGTGCAGGGTCCAACATTTGGTAGGGGTTTTCCTCCTTCCAGGGAACGATTCCCCCAGGTATAGGAGAAGTTTGGATGCTTTTCAGGATTGATTTTCTGACATTTGAGCGCATTAGGTCAACTTTGGCGTGTCAAGATGGGAGGGGATGTGGGTGGGGTGAATGAGCAGTATGCCAGTGCCTGATCGATAAACTTGCGGTCTGTTTGGGTTAAATTAACATTAAGCGTTTTTTAAAAAGGTTCTATGCAAAACCCTTGGTTTACACTCCTAAAGCGGCAGGCAGCAAACAGGTTGTTTTTGCTGCTTCAGGTAATTATGCGACCCTGCAGGAATGGGGAGAAAGGGATCTTATAAGCTGTTGGCCCTTGCTGACTAATTTATCAGAAACAAATTGGGTTTATGTTATGGACGCTGTATGATTGCCCCTAGGGACCTGTTTTGGCAAGGTTCACAATAGAGAAATGATTTTCACATATCGCGTGGAGCGAAGCTTTCGTCTAAAGAATCCTGTTAACTAACTCATGTAGGTCACCGGGGTGATCCTGAGATCAAAGCAGGTCGCAACCCCATTCCTAGTCTCGGATATTGGATGTAACGATATCAGCGGCTTTAGTAGGAACCCGTGAACCTATTTCGACCCCTTGCTCTGAGCCCCTGCGGGCATCTGCGGGTGATTGAATGTTGCCATTGGGCACTAACAATGGTTTAGTTGGTATTACTGGGACTCCGATCATTGATCCTGCGACCGACACTGTTTACTTTTACGCGAAGTCATATCCTGGAGCCGACAGGGGGGTGTTTAATGGTGCATATTGGATACACGCGTTGGATATTAACAATTTGAAGTGAGTGATCTCTTGTGTTTCTGGCTTTGGAGGGGAGGGCTAACCCTGGAATCTCGTTCACAGTGACCGACCCGGATTCCCAAGGAAGGTTGATGGATCGGTTGCTGACAATGACCCAACTCGCTACTTCCATGGGGGGACTCATCTTCAACGGACGGCATTGAGCATGATCAATAACATCGTATATGCTGGATTCGGTGGACATTGCGACAAGTACAACTTTACCGGCTGGGTTCTGGGAGTGGACAAGACTACAGCAGAGGTAAAGGCGACTTTTGCTACAGAATCTGGGGCATTTGCGCCGCCGCAGGATGGGACTTTTGCAGGAGGTGGAGGGGGGGCAGGTATCTGGATGAGCGGAATGTCTCTCTCTTCGGACTCGCCCAGTCGTCTGTTCTACGTGACTGGAAATGGGGAAGGCCATCAAAATAAGGAAATCCCTGCTTCTGGGAGAACCCCTCTGGATACGTTGGATGAAGCGATTGTGAATATGAAGATTGACCCGGCGACGGGGAAACTTTCGTTACAGGATTATTTTGAGCCGTATGAATATATTGTGAGCACCCCTCTGGCATCGAGTGATAGATTGAGTATATTGACGACCGCTAGTCCATGGATGCTGGGGATCGCGATTTAGGGAGTGGGGGCATAGCATTTCTAGATCCGAATAGTGAGAACTTGATTCTATGATCTCTTCTAGAAATATATGCTGACTCTGTGTAGCCTTTTCCGGAACAAATGCTGCCCGGTTGGGTGTCACCGTGGGAAAAAACGGTAAAGCCTATGTCGTCAATCTGGATAATCTTGGCGGATTTAAGATGGGCCCTGCAGGCTCGGACGCGGTGGTCCAGACTTTACAGGTGCCTGGAGGAGCGTCTGTGTTTGGAGGGTCTGGGTCTTATCCTCTTGAGGGTGGCTACATTTATTTGACGCCTGTAGGAACTTCCCTCTCATCCGGTACGTCATTTTGAGTACTGATTTATGGGAGACAGGTTGGGTATCCGACGCTCGTTTATAAATTTGGGAAAGATGCCAATGGGAGGGCTGCATTCACACAAGTGGCTCAGACTGATGAGAGCAGTGCTGGTCGGGTTGGTGTTGGTGTCCCTACCATCACGACTTTCAAGGGGCAGGCAGGAACGGCCATCTTGTGGATTGCAGATGTTGATGGCGGGTTAAGGGCCTATAGGGCAGTCCCGGAGAGTATGCTTCTTGATATTGGTTTGCGTGGGTTAGAGGCTAACTTACTTCGCTTTAAGATGGCAAGATGATCCGGATTCAGCTTCCCCCTACACCTTCTGTTTCCAAATTTCAAAGGCCCTCGTTTGGTGATGGGAGGTTGTATCTTTCTACTTCTAATGGCTATATTCAGTGTCTTGGTGAGTCAAGGATCAATGCATATGTATCGAAACGGGTTCTTTTGCTGATAGTTGGCCTAAGGATCTCCGGTCGCCCTCCCATTGAATTGTACAAGTCCGATATCCTTTGGGGATTTGACTATTGGAAGCAAGAGAGTATTGCAAGTTAATTGCACCGCGCTCATCGCGATTACAAAAATTGACGGGATAACATTGAGTAATCCGTTGTTCACGGCCTCAAACTCGTCGCTACCAACCGGGTCACTTGCCAAAGGGCAGTCGTTTAGTTTTCCAATCACTTTCGATCTTACTAATGCCACTGTCAAAGACATTCCCGGGACTTCCGTGCCTAGCGTGAAGCCTGGTATTACTTCGGGGGCTCTGAATATCATGACAGTATGTGTTTGGCCATTCCTTTTGAATCGTGGCTAATACAGATGATAGACCAACGGGGTCGATAAATTTGCGACTCTCCAACCAATTGTGGTATCGGGAAATCTCGTTTCATCACTTCCCTTTTTGGCAGTAAGCCCAGGAGAGGCAGACTTTGGCGGAATAGTCATCGGTTCAGCTGCCGCACAGGCTGGCGTTCCAGGCAGTATGGTGGTACAGAATGTTGGGTCAACGGATATGAGAATTACAGGATATGCTTGGACTCTTAATGGTTTCGAGAATGGAAATCCGGAATGGACCAATGTCACCGAAAATAGTGCAACAAACTATACAATTGGACCGAGCTTTTATGCTATGGATTTACCTGCTGTCGACAGTATAGTCGGTCCAGGGCAATCGATTACTATTAATTTGAACTTTAAGCCATATGCTGTTGGCAGTTATCATTCCCTGTTCCAAATTTGGAGCAATGGTGGTGCACAATATATTTTACTCGCTGGGTAACCCTCGAATTTTGATTTTAGTTTTGATTTTAATTTTTTGGAATAATTTCTGATAGGTAGTAGAGTTGCAACCATTGAACCTAAAGCCGTCCTCGAGGTCTCAACTGCGGAGGGTGGATGGACCACTGGAGACTTTATTGACTTTGGCCCTCAGTTAGCAGGTGTTTCGCTGGTTCGGCAGATCCGCCTTCGCAACACTGGCGGCAGCGCTCTGACGATCACTAAGAGCAAGGTGTGTTTACCCTTGTCTGAGTAGGCCCTGCGCTGTCCTTCTGACATCTGCGTTAAGCCTCCAGAGGGCGCGGAATTGACAGCAACAAATCCTACCGGCGAGCTATCCGAAGGACTTAAAATCCCACCAGGGAGCTCCGCTGTTGGGAATGTACTTTTCCAGCCGGCCGTTCGTCCTGTGAACCTCGGACCCAAGCCGATCAATGGGACCTGGACACTAAACACCGACGACCTGACATTCGGAGTTCACAATGTGTTGGTACAAGGGGTTATTCTGTCACGTCAACTAGGTCCGTTACTCCCGGATGGTACGAGCAGGTACAAATATCTTGGGTGCTACAAGGACGCTGTTGCAGGGCGTTTGATGGATAAGAATAACAACTTGAAGCTTAACAACGAAAACGGTATCTGTCAGCAGACATGCGTGGGGCAGGGGTATATCTTTGCCGGAACAGATATGTATGGCTATTCCTGCGGCATTGCGGCGAAACTGACGATGAGCACAGTACCATCAGGAGTGCTGGTGTGGAAATAGGGTACCGAATAAAATATATTTCTACGAGGAGAGCGCTAACAAGTGTACTTGGACTTGTACTGCGGATAAACTTCAGGCGTGTGGGGGTGATGGGGCGTTCATGAATCGTAGGCCAACTTGCTGGGGTCCGAATGATGCTGGGAGGGTACTGACATGGTGCTCTTTTAGTCTATTATGATAGCCTTCGGTTTAACGGGGCTGCTACTACTGTAACTACGACGACTGCGAAGTCGACAACCACTACTAGTAGCACGTCGACAATTACCTCGGGTTTCAACACTACTACGACTACATCTTCGTCGACCTCTACAACTACCACATTGACTTCGTTATCATCCACTACTACGGAATCGTCTACTACCTCTACCTCCACTAACTCCAACTCGACATTAGCCATAGACTCCACGGTGTCCACATCTTCAACTTCTTCCACCATCACCACCGACTCTAACTCGACGTTGACCACAGCTACTGATAGCACTACTCATGACTCCACGACATCTACATCTTCAAGTTCTACTACCACTACTACCATCTCTAACTCGACATTGACCACAGCTACTGATAGCACTTCCACAGACTCCACGACATCTACATCTTTAAGTTCTTCCACCACCACTACTATTATCTCCAACTCGACATCAACCACGGCTACTGACAGCACTACCACAGACCCCACGACATCTGAGTCTTCAAGTTCTTCTACCTCTTCCACCTCCACCTCCACCTCCACCTCTGCACAACCAACATACACCGGCCCGCCGCGCTACATAACCCAATACAACAACTACACCCTCCAGGGCTGCTGGACCGAAGCCACTAAGGGCCGCGCTCTCAAGTCCAAATCCCTCTCGATAGCGAACATGACAGTGGACATGTGCTGGGGCATGTGCAACCAATACCAATTTTTCGGCCTGGAGTACTCGAAGGAGTGCTACTGCGGGGACGTGCTCCAGCCAGGCTCGCAAAATAGCACCTCCGGCGCCCTATGCAATTTGAAGTGCGGAGGGAATTCCACCATCTATTGTGGCGGCAACTCTAGGCTGAACTTGTACCAGTTTAATGCTACTTTGCAGAATTCTTCGGCGGTGCTTGTGGGACTTAACTTGCCGCTTGCGCCTTAGGTTTGTTGCTCGGGGGGGAAGGGGGGAGTCGGATTGTTTATTTTATTTTATTTTATCCTATATTATTTATTTATTCATTTATTGCCTTATTTATTGTGGCGCCTTGGATGCACCGCCTCGGAAAGGGTAGATTTGGGCTCTATTTTGGTCGTTGATGGTATACAAGTGGTAACTTTTGTGAATGAATATGAAATATTATTATTATGGCCATTGATAGTATTTATTTTCTGTTCCTCTCCCATCTACGCACTGTTTATATGCATGACCAACGTCAGACGAAAGTACACCACGATAAGTGCTCTACGGATATCGCCACATCCTATGGAACCTGACAAGCACTGTCTGGTACAGCACCCATCACTATTCAGAAGTAATTGATATTCTACACTCCGAGATTAGCCTAATTGTGTCTCCAATACCCCTCGTGCCATCCTTTCCGGTGGGGTTATGAAAGAACAGGCAGGCGGGCTATGGTAGTGTTGCTCCGCATGTCTGTTCCCCAGGCCGGTGAAAAGCGCGGATGTGTCAGCTAACGGAAAGGTGTGAGTGATATTGTGTGATTGAAGAGCATTTATTCCCTGATAGTCGCTTTTCTCGGATAGCATCATATCCTTTTCACCCTGCCACCCCCGAACCAGATGCGACTAAAGTGCTCACGTAGGATATAGTGGTCATGATTAAATGGCCTGGAGGGCTTGTCACATGACCCTGTTCGTGTAGTGTAAACTTGCACAATAGGTGCGCTACGATCTATCAGAAGTAAGGAAGTAGCGGGGAGATGTATTCTATATAAATAATTAAATTAATAGCAGAAGGAGGCAGAAAAGGGAAAGATGAGAAAAAGAAAAAAATGAGAAAAGAAGTATCTTAGAATTGAGGAGCGTGAATATCCTAACTCTAGAGTGGGATGTAGAATTATGGGTTGGATGCGGCTCCCCGGGAGCGGAGTAGCTCTGCAGTTCCCTCATGTTGATTCTCGAAGGCATGATCGAGTGGTGTTTTATCGTGCTGATCTGGTTTGTTGAGATTGACGTCGTTCCGTGCTTGTAGGATTTTCACCACTCCCTCCTGCCCAAAAACAGCAGCCCAACCGAGTGGTGTTTCACCGACACAATCTCGCTTGTCGGGATCGACGTCGTTCCGTCCGAGTAGTATTTTCACCACTCCCTCACGCCCCTCAATAGCGGCCCAAGAGATTGGTGTTGTGCCCTCATTATTTGATTTGTTGGGCTTGATGTCATCCCGTCCAAGCAGTATTTTTACCACTCCCTCGTGCCCACGGCGAGCAGCCCACGTGAGAGATGTATTGCCCCTAGAATCCTTTTTGTTGACATCACAACCTTCTACCTCTACTAGACTAGCTACAATCTCATCAATCCCAAAGATGGAAGCACAGTGTAGACCACTAAAGAGAGAGGGCCCACTAGAATCAATAAACCACTTTTCCAAGAAGATTTTAGTGGATATGTGGTTCTCGCAGTCGTCAAATAGTTTTAGAGCAAGCGATTTCGCGCAATCCGAAAGGTCTCTTTTTGCATGGACTCCCCAGTAGACTGAGGAATATACGAGAAAGGGAACGTCTAGGAGATTAGGAGGGGGACTGATCGAAAGAGCCTTGACCTGCTGCGAATTCAGATATCCCAAGCAGGTTTCCGCTATTGTCGAGTGAGGTGTACCAAAAAGTTCGGGATGAGCGAGGAGGTACTCCTGGAGGGTAGAGTGGATTAACCGGACTGTGGAAGCCTCCTTATCTACGAAAGCAAGCCCTTGACAACAGGCTATCAATGTCCCTATTGAAGGAACATCGTCGGTGTTGAGATTCGGCGCTCTATTTCGACTGCTAAGGCGTGACAGAGCTCATCGGGCTTCAATGGCTCCTCCGCGTGCGAGATCCACATCAAAGTAGCCATACCAAGCCTCGATCTCTCTCCTCCTTGTCCCTTTATCCGATCCAGTGTTGCGCCATAAGCATTCCCCAACCCCGACCCATCGGTCATTGCCCTGAGCCTTTCTCGCCTGCGATGGATTGTGGTTTCTTGAAGGATCGCATCCATGCTTAGTGAGACGAGTAGGAATCTAAAGGTTTATCAGTTAGCTGATAGCTCCCGAGAGTGTCGTTTCTTCTACCATACATACATTTTCGAGATCTTATCCGGGATTTTCTCTATGATCTCTGCTTCTAGACTATTATCCATTGCGTCTGGGGTTGTGTCCTCGTCCAGCCTGGGACGAATATATCCAATGATATCATCTCTCCTCGGGGTGATAGATACACTCTTTACTCTCTCAGGGAGACGCTTTGCGATTTCAGGCTGAACATGTGGTCTTCCAGTTATGAATATTCGAGTGCCTGGACACTTTTGGAGGACTTGGTTCAGCGAGTCAAGAACCTTGACTCGATATCCTGCCAGGCATTCGTCTAGTGCGTCAACGCATATGAACGTGGGCTTTTTAGAAGAGGTGATCTGTAGCATCTTCACAATGTCGCCAAGCTGCGGTACTCGTCCCCCAATGACCCTTCCCTGGCCTTCATATGCCCGGGCTATTTCCCATGGTATCTCCTCTAGTCCACCAACAACCTGTTTGAGGAGAGCACCCAGCATGCCCGTGGGGGACTGCTCCTTTTGATTGGCGAAGTCGAAGTAAAAACACGCAACAGCGAGATTTCGTCCCCCGGCCTGATCGCACAAGCTATCTACCACTAGTGAGCTAACATTCCAGCTTGTCAGCAATTATTCTTTTCTCTCCATCCGCCGAGGTTCACTATTTGTACCTAATATACGTCTTGCCAGCCCCGGGATCTCCGTAGCAAAATAGAACTGTATTATCGGACCCGCCGGCCTCACTACCGGTGCACCAGCTTTCAAACTCCTCGGTCTGTAGGAGCCATTCCCCTACGTTCCCGACCCTGCGGCCTTGAATGTCCTGGTGTCGTAACCTGGGGTCTAGCGGCGATAGCCAGGTCAAGATTTGAGATCGGCCATCGATGATATAGCTATTCGACACGTTAACCGTGTTCACAGAGTTGGTGTTGTTACTAAAATATTGCGACATTTTCCGTTTTTGCTGCTTAGGATATCGTGGATAAGGGTTGAGGGGGTTGGCGACTACCGGCACGAGAACTCTTGAGGGCAGAAGGAAAGCGGGGTCTTGTGTGGAACCCTCTGGATACTTTATGACCGTCCAATCAACCTCCCCCAAATTCCGACCAGCAACACTCTGCTTCTACCTGCCGTGTCGGTAGTAGGAAATGTCCTAAGTTATAATACCTCGTTCAGTAGCACTCCACGGCACAACGTAAGTTAGGTCGCGCGCTACGATGAACAAACACTCCAGAACCCCAGCGGTGAGCCGGTTAGCTTGATAAACTATTGTGGTACTTTACCTGTGGCCCTAGAAATTTTGGTACTTGTACGAGTACCGTAACAGCTGTGCAAGACGACTAACCCCAACCCCATCATCACCTCTTATGACAGGTCATATTCGAAGGTTCAGCCAACCAGAATCCTCAGATCATATCCCACAATAGCTTCAATTGCCCTCCCCAAGCGAGAGCCGGAAAAATCAAAGCCCTCCGGGGCTACGTAATCGACCTTGAACGCTAGCTACAGGAGCCACCTATCGCTCAGGATCTGTCCCTTCCATGCCAACGTTCAAGTTAACCGAGATGATTTATCTCTTGCATAAAACCCCACAAACTAAATCAGCAGAAGGGATACAGCAATTACTTCAGGCTTCAAAAGAAATACACCACAATATTATTATGCAAGTAGTCTAGCACCGACATTGCTCCTTGCCTTTCTCACCCACAATCGATTCTTACTATAATCTTCTCTTACGCCTCTGCTCCTCACAGTTCGTACTTTGAACTTTACGCCCACCTCCCAGAGGAACTCCTTAGCTTCCACTCTTGACGGCCCAGGATAGTTAGTGCTGGTATTCAAATATGTTGTCTCATCGCGGCGATCGGGAGACCTTCCACCCGTCAACCTGAAAATATGATCAGCAATGCCAACAAGCTACTCATTTCCCAAGCCTTCTTCTTTTTTTTACTCTCCCTTCTTCTATGTACTACCTACATGCATGACGAGCGAAAATAGAGGCACTCTACGATAAAGCGCTTCACGAATATATCTACATCCTATAGAACGACCGAACGAGTACTCTACGGCGCAGCGACAACTACTATCATAGTAGTAATTTGAAATTCTGCATTACGAGCACTGGCCTGATTGTGTCTTCTTCAACATCCCTCATTCCATTCCTCCTAGCGACGTTATGAAAGATTAGGTAGGATATGGTCATGTTGTTTTGTATGTCTGCAGCGCTCGCAAGCGGCCCTGACTTGGGCTTTGCAGGTCAGACTTTCGGAATATGCCACCAGATTATTCAATATTCTGTTTATGGTAGCGGAGATTTTCAGATGCCTGCAAATATCTGATGACTCGAAAGCCTGCAGATATCTGCAGTCCGGCCAGGACCAGTCAGATAGGCCCTTGATGTCGGACTATGGTCCAGAGTCCGGCCCGGCCACTACAAAAGCCTAGCCCGGTCGTCCCGAACCTCAAGTCTGGCCGGGCCGGCCGCTTGCGAACGCTATATGTACGTTTCCCGAGCCAGCAAAAAAAACCCCCCCAGATGTGCTAGCTACTATAATACTATAGCAGTTGGAGAAGTGTGAGTGATATCATGTGATTTACCAAGCATCGCCCAAAAGTCATCTTTCTAAGGTGGCCTCGTATCCTTCTCCTCCTATTCTATTATATCGGATTGGCTGCCTCAAAGCACTCTCGTAGAGCGTAGTGGCCATAATTGGGTATGCTATATTTTGGAGGGGTTTGTCACATTCCCCCTCAGCCCTCCGACTTAGTCGTCCGGGTAGTGTAAATTTGCACAATAGGTTTCTATCATCTATTAAAGCGAGTAAGTTATCGTGACTAATCAGTAAATCCTCCATAAGAGCCAATAATAGTAGCACCGTACCGCACCGCAAAACTTCCACTCTCGCTTTTCGAAATTCAGTTGGGAACGGACTAAATGTGTGTATGCCCAGGGCAAACCTTTTCTTGATTGAGTCCTGGGTGATAGTAACAAATGTGGACTACTACGCTCTTTATCAGGGGAGAGGAGGGGGGAAAGGAAGTAAGGAGGAGGAGATATACTATACAGAAAAACAATTAATTCTATAGAAAAGGTGAGGAAAGAATGATGAGAAAAATGAGAAAAATGCGAAAAATGCAGAATGAGAATCTAAAATTAGAAAATGTGAATACAAAAGTAAGTTTAATGTACATTTTTGAGTAGCCATAAAATGAACCGAAGCTGTCCAATACAATAGGGGTAAAGCTCTGTATATGGAAGACTAGGAAATTATAGTGGCAATATGTGAAAAACGCCCGGGAGGTGTGGGTGGGTGCGACGATGTATAATGCATGCATTCTAGTTGCGTGGGGTATTATTGGGCTAGCTACATTAGGGTGTGTCTAGGCTTGATTCTAAAACGAGTGCTCTATACGCTGGAAAGGGAGGAAAGGCATCTGGAGAGAAAGAGGAGCGGACGGCAACAATAGCTTCAACATATCAACGAGGTTATCGCGGAGGAAGATAGACATCCCGTGTACGGAGGCGGCGAGGAAATTGATCTCTCCGGCCCTAGCCTGTGCTGCGGGCTGTAGCTTTCCGAGAGTGGAGTAGGGCTATAATTCCCTCATGTTGCCGATCAACGGCATAATAGAGTGGTGTTCGGCCGTACTTATCTGGTTTTTCGGGATTGACATTGTCCCGTCCAAGCAGTATTTTCACCATTGCCTCTTGCCCATGAATAGCAGCCCAACAGAGTGGTGTTCGGCCGAGCTTATCTGGTTTGTCGGGATTAACATCATCCTGTCCCAGCAGTATTTTCACCACTCCCTCCTGCCCATAAATACCAGCCCAACAAAGTGGTGTTCGGCCACTATTATCTGGTATATCGGGATTGATGTCGTCCCGTCCAAGCAGTATTTTTACCACTCCCTCGTGCCCACGGCGAGCAGCCCATGTGAGAGATGTATTACCCAGGCAATCTTTTTTGTTGACATCATAACCTTCCAGCTTTACCAGACCAGCCACAAACTCATCAATCCCGAAGATGGAAGCACAGTGTAGACCACTAAACAGGGATGGTTCATTAAAATCAATATTGCACCACCTATACGAGAGGAATTTAGTGGATATGTGGTTTTCGCAGTCATCAAATAGCTTTAGAGCAAGCGATTTCGCGCAATCCGAAAGGTCTCTTTTTGCATGGACTCCCCAGTAGAGTGAGGAATATCCGAGAAAGGGCACTTTTCGGAAATCAGGAGGGAGACTAGGCGAAAGAGCCTTGACCTGCTGCGAATTCAGATATCCCAAGCAGGTCTCAGCTATTGTCGAGTGAGGTGTACCAAAAAGTTCGGGATGAGCGAGGAGGTACTCTTGAAGGGTAGAGTGAATTAACCGGACTGTAGAAGCCTCCTTGTCTACGAAAACAAGTCCTTGACAACAGGCTATCAATGTCCCTATTGAAGGAACATTGTCGGTGTTGAGATTAGGCGACCCTATTTCGACTGCTAGGGCGTGACAGAGTTCATCGGGCTTCAATGGCCGCTCCGCGTGCGAGATCCACATCAAAGTAGCCATACCGAGCCTCGATCTCTCTCCTCCTTGTCCCTTTATCCGATCCAGTGTTGCACCATAAGCATTCCCCAACCCCAACCCATCGGTCATCGCCCTGAGCCTTTCTCGCCTGCGATGAATAGTGGTTTCTTGGAGGATCGCGTCCATGCTTAGTGAGACGAGTAGGAATCTAAAGGTTTATCAGTTAGCTGATAACTCCCGAGAGTGTCGTTTCTTCTACCATACATACATTTTCGAGATATTATCTGGGATTTTCTCTATGATCTCTGCTTCTAGACTATTATCCATTGCGTCTGGGGTCATGTCCTCGTCCAGCCTGGCACGAATATATCCGATGATATCATCTCTCCTCGGAGTGATAGATACACTCCTTGCTCTTCCAGGGAGACGCTTCGCGATTTCGGGCTGAACATGTGGTCTTCCAGTTATGAATATTCGAGTACCAGGACACTTTTGGAGGACTTGATTCAGCGAGTCAAGAACCTTGACTCGATATCCTGCTAGGCATTCATCTAGTGCGTCAACGCATATGAACGTGGGCTTTTTAGAAGAGGTGATCTGTAGCATCTTCACAATGTCGGCAAGCTGCGGCGCTCGTCCCCCAATGACCCTTCCCTGACCTTCATAGGCCCGGGCTATTTCCCATGGCATCTCCTCTAGTCCACCCACAACCTGTTTGAGGAGGGCACCCAGCATGTTCGTGGGAGACTGCTCCTTTTGATTAGCGAAGTCGAAGTAAAAACACGCAACAGCGAGATTTCGTTCCCCAGCCTGATCGCACAAGCTGTCTACCACTAGTGAGCTAACATCCCAGCTTGTCAGCAATTATTCTTTTCTCTCCATCCGCCGAGGTTCACTCTTTGTACCTAATATACGTCTTGCCAGCCCCGGGATCTCCGTAGCAAAATAGAACTGCATTATCGGACCCGCCGGCCTCACTACCCGTGCACCAGGTTTCAAACTCCTTGGTCTGTATGAGCCATTCCCCTACGTTCCCGACCCTGCGGCCTTGAATGTCCTGGTGTCGTAACCTGGGGTCTAGTGGCGATAACCAGGTCAACATTTGAGATCGGCCATCGATGATATAGCTATTCGACACGTTAACCGTGTTCACAGAGTTGGTGTTGTTACTAAAATATTGCGACATTTTCCGTTCTTGCTGCTTAGGATATCGTGGATAATGGATGAGGGGGTTGGTCGACTACCGGCACGAGAACTCCTGAGGGCTGAAGGAAAGCGGGGTCTTGTGTGGAACCCTATGGATACCTTATGACCGTCCAATCAACCTCCCCCAAATTCCGACCAGCAACACTCTGCTTCTACCTGCTGTGTCGGTAGTAGGAAATGTCCTAAGTTATAATACCTCGTTCAGTAGCACTCCGCGGCACAACGCAGGTCGCGCGCTACGATGAACAAACACTCCAGAACTCCAGCAGTGAACCGGTTAGCTTGATAAACTATTGTGGTACTTTACCTGTAGCCCTAGAAATTTTGGTACTTGTACAGTACGAGTACCGTAACAGCTGTGCAAGACGACTAACCCCAACCCCATCACCACCTCTTATGACAGGTCATATTCGGTGATTTAGCCAACCAGCATCCTCGAATCATATCCCACGATAGCTTCAATTGCGCTCCCTTAGCGAGAGCCGGAAAAATCAAAGCCCTCCGGGACTACATGATAGACCTTGAACGCTAGCTACAGGAACCACCTATCTCCCTTCCATGCCAAGGGCCAAATCGACCGAGACAATTTATTTTTTGCATAAACCTCCACAGGCTAGCTCGGCAGAGGGGATACAGCAACTACTCCAGGCTTTAAAAGAAATACGCCACAATGTCATTATCATTATGTAGGTAGTCTAGCATCCACTTCTCTTCTTACCTTTCTCATATACAATCGATCCACACTTGTGACTCTTCTCTTATATTTCTTCTCCTTACGGTTCGTACTTTGGACATTACGCCTATCATACCTCCTAGGGGAACTCATTATAACCTCCACTTTTGATAGTCTAGGATAGTTAGCGCTGGTATTCAAACATGTTGTCTCACCCCGGCGAAATTGGGAGGAGAATTTCCACTGGGCAACTTGAAAACATTATCAGTGGTGCCAGCCAAGCCAAACATTCCCCCCCCCCCCCCATGACGAGAGCGAGATCAGGCAATCCTCCCTTCCCTTTCCAAAAGCCAATACAAAAAAAAAGAGACAATTAGAAACCCACTCTGCCAGTAGAATACCTCCCGAATATGGAAAAAATAACTTCACGAGAATTCATCTTTGGCTATGCAGCACCCAACTTGCCAAGCTGATGCTCCTTGGGACTTGTGAGTGACATTGCATGATTCTGGGTGGCCACTTTGAAAAACTACTCGTGTTAGATAGGCAAGACAGATAGCGGGAGAAACTATCTGCCACTCACCACCCTTGAAGTGTTCAAGAATGGAGGACATTCGGCAAGAATAAAAAGGCTGCGGATCGAGTCCACTCCTCACCATTCCCTCCATCCCCCCTTACGAGTATTACACACCTACCAAAACCCCATCCAGCATATATACACCAGCACTCCAAAATGCACCGCTTCAAATCCACCAGCGACACCCAAACCAGCTACCTCCAAACCCAGCTCAAACTCGAGCGCGACAAGAGCGCAAACCTCCAACGCCGCATCGAATCCCTAGAAGCCGAGCAAACCCTCTTCCAAGAACGCGAGAGCGCCCTACTAGACATAATCTCGCACTACAAATCCGACATGAGCGAGAACTTCGAGCGCCTCCGCCACGCCGCCGCCGCCTCCCTCCCGCAGCGCGATAACGGCACCGTCACCGAGCCAGCCACGGGCCCATTCCTCCACCGCGTGACCGAGATCGTCCACACGATAGCGGAGAACATGGAGCAGCTCAGCGGGGTCATCGTCCGCAGCGAGGAGACGCACACCCCGGTCCTGGTCTCGCGGGAGGTGCTGGATATATTCCTCGAAGGGAACAGGCTGCTGGCGGAATTGCCCAGGATCTCCGAGGACTATGCGCAGCAGGTGCTCGCGCTGCGGAATCTGTGCGTGAGTTTTCAGGACTCGTATGTGCCGCTTGTGCTCGATGCTTATGACTCGCACAGTCTGGCGGTTCAGGACTCCTTTGCAGCCGCGGCGGCGGCGTGCCCTCCTCCCGCGCATCCGGAGGTGCTCTTCGTGCACTTTCATAACCTCGCGCCTATGCTCAACAAGTTCTGTCTGGACTCTGCCTCGTGTATCGCTGCGCTCCAGGAGGACTGCGTGCACAATACCCTCCCACATGTCCTTGAATCTTTGTCAATCGCTATGACGCATCCCGGCCCGGACTGGCAGGCGCTGAGAAGGGCCATTTTCGCTAGTTTGGTGTTTGCGACGGGCTTGCAGGGGGAGGCTTTCGGGTTGGTAGATGTGGCAGGGGTAAGGGGTGCTAGGGCTTGGGAGGAATTCCAAGAGTGGGATGTTAGCGAGGAGAGCTGGGAGAGGAGAGATGCGTTCAGGACAGGATTTTTGGAGGTTTATTGGAGGGTAGCAGAGCAGGATGAACAGGGAAGAAGGGAGGAGGCGGGGGCTTGCGAGAGGAGATATGGTGGGGGGATAGTGAGCCTTGAGAAGACGTATTATAGGAATAAGTAGATTAAGCGTGTCTCTCCGTTCTGTTTGGCTTTGAGATTTCATATTCTTCCTCCAGTAATCTTTCTCCAGTAATTTATACAATTTGCACCAGCGATGGGGGCTACTGTTGAGGCATGTTTGAATATTCGATCCCCGCCCAAGACTGTATAAGTGCATTGCAAACCCTCCTTGCGTCGTAGTTGCTAAGCCATTGGTCACCAAGTAAAACAGCATAAACACATAACTCCCGAACACCTAGCTAACCAGAATCCCGCCACTCCCAGACACCGCCTATGCAAAACCCGGCCACCCAAAACTTCTATAGCCATTAATCAAACCAAAAATCCCCTCCCCCTTTTTTCCAATGACATAAAAATACAAAATTTAAAGGTGTTAGCACCAAAACCGGTGCTCAATCCATCATCCGGGATTCATCCCTCCCAAAGCACAGATAAGACAGTCACGACCTGTCACTCGGAAGACATCAAGACGCACTCGGATGTTCCAAAGTTAATAACCGTCAGGACACCTTCCGGTTACCACCCCCTTCCCGGTGGCCGCCATGCAGCCTCGCATGGGCCTCATGTCAACGGGTGTTATGAAACAGAAGAGAAAAAATAAAACGACAGCATCTGCCATAACTTCCCCGCACAAAGGCCCCCTGTCAATTCTCCCCCGGAAACAAACCCCCCACAATCAAGTGATAAGCACAAGCCCAACCTACTCGCAGTGTAGCCCGCGCGCGCACAGGCGACAACTATCCAATGACAAAAGAAATGAACCGTCTAAGAAAGGACAGGGGAAAGGATTTGAACAACTTGATAAAGTCCACGCTCAGACCCGAACCCCAGCCTAGGCGGGGAGATTTGGCAACATAAAGGAGGAAAGCAGAAAACATGAGAGCCAAAGTAGAGTGGGAAGAAATGAACAAAATGAAAGGACCAAGAACAATAGAAAGATTCGCCAGCCCAGTTTAGGAAGCCTCAGGCAACTTCTCCTCGTGGGTAAGCCCTTTCCTAATCGCAAGGACGTTATCGACGATAACAGCATCAACCCCCTGCTCAGTTTGCAACTAAAATAATACGGTCAGTAAAACTGTCTCACAGATAACCAAGCAAAGTCGGTCGACTCACCTTAACATTCGCCGGGAGGTTGTTCATAACCCCGTATGTCACACATACAAGCCCGGATTCCTTGATGACTTTAATCAAGCGGGGACAAAGGACTAATGGCTCGACAGCAGAAACAATCCCAAGGAGATTCCATCTACTGGCGAATCTAATTGCTTCCTGGAGACTCGAGGTACGGATATCTGCCATTGGCTGAGTCCCAGCCTCTGTAAGAAAAAGAATCGGGATCGACGGCTTTAGACAAAATGTGAGTACAAAGTTGCGATTCTGCAAGAAAAGGACCAGCTGAGCCAAACATACTTGTTTAAATGAGAGCAACAGACAGATGTCTGGGTTGAAGCTCGAGAATATCAAGTCACGGCCATTAGCGTGATCGTAAACAACCTTTAAAACTGCAGGATCATCAGCAACACAAACTAGTAAAGTTTTATCCACAGTCGAGAACCCTACCACTATCGACCCAGGAGTTCATTTCGATCGCGAGAGTATCCATACCCTGATCCTCGCTTTCTTGGAGCATTGGATACTCTGTGTCCCGCGATTAGCACAATTGAAACCTTCCTGCGAGACAGATCCACATACTCAGCTCAATATTAAAACCAGTGCCGATCGGAATATCCTTAAAAGCTGACTCTAAGGTGGCAAACGGTGCAGAAATACTGGTGCCTCTGCTATTTCCCTTGAAACCGTGCAACTTATAGGCCCTAGTATGCTTCATACGTTCTGCGAAATCCGCCTGTGTTGTATCATCCCCATCGTGTAACGACATGGACCTATGTCTCCGAAGAGTGTGCTGAGAACCACCCTCTCGGGTCCCATCTCCCCCCGGCGCTCGACCGCCATTGGGAATACGCTCAGGGGAGCCCTTCCTTGGCCGATGAGTTGGCTGACGACTCATTGACATGAACTACCTATGTTAGCAGATTCCCGACCCCCAATTGCACTTGGGCTGGACAAGTACCTGCTCTAGTGTCAACGTGTGAAGGGGAGCGTCTATCCCGGTCTCACCGACTAGGAAGTCGTGATAAATCACAGGCACATGATCCTTTGTGAGTTGAACATCTTGAAGCCACTGTCAGCAAAACCAAAGCATCAATTTTAAACCCTATCCAAGATAATCCTACCAAACTACAAGCTGTTAGCACATGTGAAGGGGTTCGGGGTCATCGCGTTCATACCTCAATGTACTCAGCACCCAAGTTTGCCGCTGCGATAAACGACTAAGCACTGAGTCAGTATGGACCCAGCGAATAGAGCTTCCAAGACTCTATCCTATGGCCAAACATACCAGAATGGTGTTTTCTCCAAGCTGCAGTGATTTACGTGCTGGGAAATTTTTTCCGAGGCCTTCTCAGTATGGTTAGGTAAATACCGCCTCGACAGTGGGGGGATTCCATAGAGCCCAATCACCTCTATGCCCAATAACCTATGAAACATCATTAGTACCGGTCCAGCCATAGGAGCTAGAGAAACTCACTCTCGGTATTGCTAAACTCTTCCAGTAGGTCTGCTGCTTAGTGATTTCCATATTGGGGTGGGTAAATGGAGTGACAATCATGAATTCGAAGTTCAAGCAACCGATTATCTCCAGGTTAGCACCAAGAATTGGAACCTGTACACCGCCCTGTAAAGAAACCCGACGTTTCCCAAGTTCGGGCTTAATCGAGCTCAAAAGTGCTACGGCTCTGCCTACAATTTGATCCTTTGATCCCGCATATGTAGGAACAATGTCGAACTTGAGTTTCACCTTACTTGCATCTTTTGTTTCGAAAACGATTGGGTCACCCGTAGCAACACCCGAATGGAGAGGAAGATCAACAACAGTCGGTTCACCCATTGCGTTTTGTGCGGAGACAACTAAAGAAAGCGCCGTATCCAACTGGGTTAAATGCGCTTCGGCCAGCGGAATATTATCCAGTTGAACTGCCGGAACATCTTTCCTTGTATCCATACTCCCCAAGCTGACTAGGACCATAGCTTCCCCTTCTTTCAGATACCGATGTCCAAAGCTTTTGACAGGGGGGGATTGGGTGCCAGGAAAGTTAGATCCGTTAGTGCCGAGTGACCCGCTCAATGATGTTGTAGTAGGCGGCGTTAACGGGCTCGAGGAGAGAGCTGGGGTCACAGATCCCGATGACCCGGGGGTGTTGCTTGTTTCTGCAAGCTTTCTAGCGATACGGAGATGCCCCCTCAGGACCGCATGTTCCTTTGCTGACCAACCTGACAAGTCCTGCTTGTCCACATCACTCTCACCATTTTCGACCAGAAGATCAACAACCCCCTCCTGGCCTTCGACAGCAGCAACAAATAATGGCGTCCATCCGTAGTTCTTCTCGGCTAGCTCAACATCGGCCCGTTGTGTATCGCTTCCTTCGATCAAAACCTTAACACAATCAACATGGCCAAGTCTTGAGGCATGATGCAAGGCCGTCTCGCCGTTTTCGTCTTGGTAATTTATATCGACTCCGGCCTCGACCAGGAGCTTAACAATAACAGAGGCATTTTTTTTCGCGGCGAGTGCTAATGCAACCGAAGACTTTGAGACATCCTTCCTCGCTGATGCTACCCGATCACTAGTGCCCAACTCCCCTTCGGGAACCTGGTTCCTTGGGAGTCTGCAGAGATAAAGATAAGCGGCTCTTCGAGATCCCTGCACACAACAAAGGCTTGAAACGGAATAACCTACGACTTGCCAAACTTCATGACGGATAAACCAATTGCAGCGGATACAAAATGGTTTGTACCTCGCACAGCCTTGGAGGAGTGTTTATAAAGTATGTGTGAATGAGTTGTCAAGGGAAAGTTGGTGAGAGCTCCGGGTGTGTCGGTTGAGAGGGATCAGAGCACTGGTCCCTGGTATGAAGGGGAAGCCCCAAGGTGTTATGTAGGTGGGTGTGAGGGCTACCGGTATGGGGTAGCTATTGCGCAAGGTTTATGTATAAGTACGGTAATGCAAGAGCACGGTATAGGCAGCAACGAAAGTAGTCTTGTCGTCGGAGTTGCTGTGAAGCCGGAAGCAGGTCGCACAGCGGAGGATCTGCTGACGGAACAAACTATTCGCCCCTCCCCCAAATAAAAATCCAAAGACCAAGACAGGTGAATGAAGTTGCGAAGAGCAAGTCCGTGTTCAAGCTAATTACTCCTGTTGGTCAGCCAAAGTCTACACACCACACCGTTACAAATGATATAAACATGCAGCCGTGAGAATGTCAACAGGGATGATCAGTCCCTCTATCGCAGAAGAGATATCTAAATATGTTCAGAAAGTGGTGTGAAAGGTCTTCAAACAAAGTTTCCTCCAAGTATGAAATCTATCTAAGGATAGGAAGTCGCAACATGCAAAGGCGTCGACAACACAAAGTCAACTTGTTTCGACGGTTCAAAGACTATCGGACGGTCTGGTGGTGGATTGTTATGACAAAGGGAGACAGGTTAGTGACGGAAGATAGGACCAAGGGAAAGAAAGAAAGAAAAAAGGAAAAAAAGAGGATTACCGGTAGGAGAGGAATTTCAGATGAGCCCTCGGTGCAGAGGTTGGGGAGGGAGAGATGCTGCAAGAATTTCAGATGAGTGGATGGGAGAAGGAGCAAAAAGGTGTTATCGTATATATGGCTTTCCACTCGTGAAGCTTTAGCTCATCTCTATTGGCCCCCGTCACTACGGTAACTCCAGCTGCAGCCAAGTTGTCTCCCCTACCCGCTAAGCGAGAGCTTCGGGTAGAACATCACCCGTTGGGGCTCTATTGAATTGGGTGGTGCGTGTATAATATGCATGATATATACTACAAACCATCTATTCGGTGAGCCTCAGGATGCCTCAAGAGTGATTGTCAACTCCCAGTTCCCCTCCCATTATTTGTTCCATCAAAAGTTACACACTGTACGAGCACACGGTAGTATTCTCATCAGCCTATAACTTATCCGCTATTTCCTCCCAGCTGCAACACCCTCCATGTTCCGTACAAGTCCCGGTATCCTCCAATGCACCCAAGTTTATGATAGTGCTGTGCATATGATGGGCTTCCTGCCTGCTTCAGCGCCATAGAGAATTAGGAAAACTCCCCCCTCTCCAGTTCCACCCAGCCAGTCATTCAGCCTTCATCTCCCATAACTTTACCGGTATGCTATCCCACTTGTCTGCTCTAATTGCGGCCCATCCCTGCATCTACACCTTCCTCCGGATAGATACTTTCTGCAGGCGGTGAAAGGCATGCTTACCTACAAAGTGGTGGGGCCGCCAGCCACCCAGCTGTTTTCCAAGTTCTAACTGTTGGAGTTAGGCTTTCGGATATGCAGGATATGCACTCTCTACGTATTAGAGTACGACAAAGCCGGTCATTCTCCCTTAGTTCCGGTTTCCTACTCTCCGAGTTAGACTTGCTGCATTTACATTTCCCCTCATGTCACCGCTCAGTCAATCGACTGGATACACAATTTTGTTCTCATTTGTTTTCTCTTGTCTTCCATATTGCTTCCTTAACTTTCTTCTCCACTGCCGATATATGTTGCTGCTCCACTGTATAAATAGTAGGCCTTCCTGGCCCTCTGAGATTAAATGAAGTTCTCGAGCATCTCTCGCGCGTACATGTTTCCGGTATATGGCTTGACCATTGGACCCGCCCCACAGCACTAACCAAGGGGCAGAATCGGTTCGACTTAGGTGCCAATAACCCCGTTGACGGATGCGCACGGACAACCTCACCTGTTGGTCTTGTGATTGGATATAGCCACCTGCAACCCAGTAAATACCATCGCACTCACGAGAGCATTTACTGAAAGGAGGAACCTGATTGAAGTGGAATTGGGGACGATACCAAATACAGTTTTGGGGGAGGGGCATCTCTGCCTCATGCTCTTTAAATAGTTTTCAGAATTCACAGTACATTTAGGGGGGGGGTCTGATCCCGGCACTTTGCAGCAAGTTATCACACCTTGTTCCTGGACAGGGAAGGAGCAAGCATCTGGAATTGGCTCCCTAAGGAGGGTGCTAGAATCCCCGAATAATTCTAGGTGAGCTTACCCTACGTCAAATTCCTCTGTTGCTCAATAAAATCCAAAGATCATTATTTACCCGGCCCGCTATCACAGTAACTCCTCTCATGCCTATTCCGGATGCAACTTCACCACCATCTCTGATCAGTTTGATTCAATTGGGTATTTCTACTCGTAGTCGGGGTCTAGTTCGACCCGTTTCGTACATCACGAGGTACATCACGCCCCATTATTTGTTGTTCCACTCGTCGGACATTTACCACTCGTGACGCTCAAGCTAAAACCTCGGTGAATCAAAAGGAATGATACCGTATCATAATAGAAACGCCCCATCCCAGCTGGAAAATCGATTGGAACAAATGTACCTCCGATATCATGAAAGACCTGAGTTGAAAACCTAGGAACAAAATTAGGGAGCTCCTCCGAGTTTATCTTTTGTCAAAGCTCACGATAACCCCTAGATAACGTGGATCAACGTCATCCATGCCAAGCAACACCAGAGCCCCGACCAAAAATCCCGATTTCCAAAATTTATAATTCTTCCCGACACTAAAACTCTCATGCAACGACAGGCATTCGCTATGGCTATAACATCCATTTACAGTTCGTCCTAGAGTTCATCGGGCGGGACGAGCCCTTGTCCGTGCCGTACATGTCCGAAGTCTTGTTGAAGGCTCAGCAAAGGCCACATATGGAGACGGCCAACCCAACAGATTGATATTGCCAAGACACCTGGCCACAAATTGTGGGGTTCTCCGAGACGAATCGTGTGGCTTAGTCTAATCCTTTTTAGCCTTTGAGATGGACACAATTTAGGCACGCAAGATCACACACGCGGCTCAACTCCCGACAGGTCCCCAAGCTGACAGTCGGCCCCGGACGGTGTCACTGACTCTAAAGACGTCAGTGCATGTTCTACCCAGCGCTGTACTCGTAGAACGTTTTCCCCGGAAGCTAAATCTCTCATGTGATCGGTAAAGTAAGTATCGCAATGTATCTCTCGGCGAATTGGCATGGGGTCAGGTTTCTGTCTACCGACTCTGCCAGTACCGATAGCACCGGCTACAGTATCATTCTCTCTAATATTTGTACTCCCACCTATTACATGTCCGCCGCCCCGGCTAGATAGAATTCCTCTCGTGGGCTAACTTATCTTTCAATTTCATACAAGCTGCCCCAGCCCCGCGCGAGCACCAAGCCAACATGAACCCTAAACCCATGTTTCCAAAGTACACTATACATTTAAATCACGGGTACTCGAGTGCAACATTCCCGCACAACAGCCTCCGAAATTTGAGCCCGTTCCTAGTTCACCCGAGATCAAACCTGTCCTTAAGTTTATCGACCCCACCGCACCACCGGCCTTAGCCCCAACAGCTAGGCATTCCAGCTCGCCACGCCTCCAAGAAATGCAAATACCCACCCCATACTGCCGAACCCGCACCCCCCCCTCTATACTCGAGTACAGCACTTGCGCCTCATACCCTCCTCCACCAAAGTCGGAATAAGATCCTTCAACAACAGAGAACTCCGGCGGGTAAATCTCATCTTATCTACGGCGTGTACCTGGCGAGAAGGGGAAAAAAAACACTTTCCGGTGGGGAGTACAAAATACCGCAGGACAAAGTGCCGGACGCAGATCGTCATGGAAAAAAAAAACACCCCCGCACTACTACGAGTACAAGGTGGCCGGGCAGATGCCCGTGGCCGGTAGTTCCATTGTGCCCCCCCCCCTCTGCCCCTTCGTTCGGCTGGTTCAAAAAGTGCAAAGTGTGTTGGCTGGCCAACAATGTGGCTGTTTTGGAATTTTTAAGTCTATGTTTGACAGCATCTTTTTTTTTGCCCCATATATCAGATTCCAAAAGACACATTTGGACCACTCCGATAAGGATATGCTCTGGAAACAGCAAGATGTAATGGGAATTGAGTCGTAGATATTTGTACCTCCTTACCTACTCCTCCTCCTCACTTTGTGGAAACCACCTGACCCTCCAACTCCACTATCGGTAACACGAAATTTTCCCGCCAATGCCCTTTCCCCGAGCAACCCAAATAAAATAAATAAAAACCCCAATCACCAAACCAAACTCGCCATCAACAAATCCTGTTGGATATTATGGGTTGTTTGTCGAAGCTTAGTCATGAGATTGTCTTCGCCGTCACTGGTTGCGGGGCTCGCTTGTCTTCTTTGTTCTTTTCCCTCTTTTTCTCTTTCATTTTTCTCTTTTCCTTTCCTAAACACGTTCTTTTTCTTCACAGTGAACGAACCCAACAAAACTAATATTAACACCACTCTTATTTGACCTTCAACCGCTCTCTCATTCCCACCTTCAGTAAAGCTCCTTCCGCACTTTTCTACACATACCCAATAAGCAGCCATATAAACACCTCATTCCGCCCACCCCTTATAAGAATTCGGCCCGCCACGGATCATTCCCCTACCCCGAGTGACACTCTATGAACAAACAAACCGCACAGAACCATCCAATCCCCAACCCCCACCTCCGACAAAAAGATTCCCCCCACGAAAACACAAAAATGTTCCAATCCATAACCCTAACCCACCGCCAAGCCACCGCCACCCCATGATCCATCCATCCAAAAACCCATCAATCAATCCAATCCAATCCCCACATCACCACCACCAACTACCACCAACTACGGTACATAAAAAATAAAAACACAAATGCCACAACTATGATACACCCAACAACGACACCCCCGCAAGCCTACCTAGCCCTCCTCCGCGCCGCGCGCCTCGCCTTCGCCAACGACACGCGAACCCTGACGGCGGCCCGCGCGAGAATCCGCCACGAATTCCGGCACACGCCGGCGACGGGACGGGACGAGGGCGTGCGCAAGGCGCTGGATGCGGCCAAGATTTTGAGGGAGAATATTGTTCAGGGGGTCATGGAGGAGAAGGAGGAGGGTGGGGGGGAGGGGGTTTTTCGTGGGTTGTTCCTTTCCGGTTGATTGGTTGGGTTGGTTGGTTGGGTGATTGATTGGTGCGATGGAGGAGGAAGGCTAATTTGGGAGGGGAGCGGGGTGGTGTGGTGTGGGAGGGCAGGGTTGAATATACATGATGAGATTGAGAGGGGGGATAATGAGAGGGTCACGTTTGGTGGGGGGGAGCTCGGGGGGAAGAAGTGTTGTGAGGGGTGAGGGGATTTGTTATATTGTATTGGGTGAGGAACGGGGGCGTCGGATGTAAAAAGCGGATTGGAATTATGGTATGGCATATGCTCTTTTAAAAAGTAAAGAGGAACAATAGAAACAATTGCAGAACTATAATACAGGTAAACCTCTCTCCCATCTCATCCCAACCTCAACTCCCCACCTGCGAAGGATACACAACATCATCCTCCCCGGGTGGCTTCGCAAGGACGACCTCCTCCCTGACATCCTCCTGCCCTTCCACATCTCCCGCATCCACCGCTTCTTCCTCCCTCCCACCACCAGCACCAGGGTCCACATCCCTAACTACTGCGGCGCTCTGCCCCCGATCCATATTCCCCAATGGTCTTGTGCGCCCCCACTGCACGCGCAGCGGGCAGCCAGCGACGACGGCCTTCCCCTGGCACGCTGAGGTGGCAGATTCGGCGGCGGCGCGGGTTGTGAAGTTTATGAATGCGCAACGGGATCGGTGCACGCACACGATGGACTTTATCGGGCCGTAGGGGGCGAAGAATGTTCGTAGGTGGTGCTCTGCTAGGTCGTCTTCTACGCTGGGAGTTTGTTAGTTTGTTCGCAAAAAAGAGAGAGAAAGTAAGAGATTACCCTGTGAGAAATAAGGAAGTAATTGTAGTATCCTCCGGGGGAGCCCAGTCCATTGGTCCTGGAGGGATTTGACCGACACCCGGGAAGCGGGCTCCACGGCCCCTTCCACCTCTTCCTCTACCACCTCCGCCTCCGCCACCACCACCTCTATTCCTGACAGGCCCCACCCCACGAGACCCCTCCCCATCATTATTATTAGTACCCCCACCCCCACGCCGCCTCTTATAATAAGGCTCACTTCCAGCCAACCTCTTCAGCAACTCTCGCGCCCGATCATCCGTCTTCTCGTACTCCTCCGGCACCTGGGCGTCGACCAACGCGCCCTCGCCATTCTGCGCGTAGTACTCCTTATTAATCCCCGAACTGGGCCCCTGTGCTACCAGCTTGAGCGCCGCGTCGCGCACCGCGATCGGCAAGCCGAAGGACAAATCCAGCATGCAGCACTGACAACAGTTCTTGAGGCGAGCGCACGTCAGGCATATCTGGTTCGAGTTAGTTACCACAGAGCGAAGAGGGAGAAGGAGACTTGGAGGGTTGTGTACGTTTGTCTTCTTAAAGCGAGAGGTACGATCGGCAGCCCAGCGGAAGACGGTGAAGGGCCTTGTACAGATCTTGCACTCCATCCCGTGATCCTCTTTTATCATTTGGATGAATGGGTTGTCGGTTGCGCTGAGGCAGTCGTTGCACACGGCTGGGAAGTCCGTGACTTCGGAGCCCGAACGGTTGATGTCGGACTTTGGGCCCGCGGGAGGCATTATTGTTTTTCTTGTATTATTATTACCAGAAGAGAAGTATTGGTGATTGTAGAAGGGAGGAAGGAAGAGGTGTTGCTGTTGTCGTCGCTGTTGCTGGGGTGTTGGTTGTTGCTGTTAGGAGCTTTGTGTCAAGCGTTTGATAAAAAAAAAAAGAGATGACTGTGGCGGCTTTGCTTACCTAACAACACATGCCCTGTCACATACCCACATGTCTAGATGGATGAATTGATACCATCATGCAGCGAGTGACTGAAAGTGCAACGCCAACACGCGCAGAGAGAAGTAAAGTGTACCCACTCATACAGAAATATCGTACCATACATACCAATACCGACTGCACCGTAAACTTGACATTGCAATACGGTAGATTTCGCAGGTGTTTTCTTTTTTTTCTTTCTTTTCCTCTCTTCCCCTCCTTCCCTCCCCATCCCCACAGCGAGGGGGGGAAAGCAGTATACCAAAACTACCCCTTCAATCCCTTGACGATTTTAAGGATAACACGGCATGGTAGCCCCACAGGAAATAACTCAACAACGGTAGCCAGAAGTATAACATCACATCATCATCAAACCCTCAATCCAGCGAGGAAACGACAAAAAGAAAGAAAGAAAGGAAGAAAGCCGAAACCTTATTTCTTGCTGGTTTGCTTTCTTACTTGCCAGCTAGCTAGCTAGGTAACTTGAGCAACTACGGTATGGTAGCTACAAAAGACCAGACGAAAACAACAGCAGCCGGCTCATCATCTCATCAATCAATCCCGCAATCGTATCCATGAGAAGTGTAGAAAAATAATAAAAAATAAAACAAAGAGAACACCAAACAAATGAGATGGAAATAAAAACAAAACGGAAGAGGAAGTTGAATAGGAACAAGAAAGAAAAAAACACCCGCAAGACTCCCCTATTTCCCTATATCCCGCCGTTTTTTTCCAGCGCAATGTTATGTACATTTTATGGACCAACCGATAAGAAAAGAATATATATGATATTAGTTGTTTTTTTCACTCGTCCGTTTGTGTGAGTGTTTGAGTGGCGTAGGTTCATTGAAAAAATCGGCAGTCAATTTCTCCATATGGTCATCACGCTCGGTAATTCACCGACTTCCGGGGGCAGGAAGGGATGAAAGAAGATGGGAAGAGGGGGAGTTGGGACGAGGAATGACAGAAAGGCAAAAAAAAAAAAAAAGGGCAAGTTAGAACAATTCAAGCTATAGAAAGTGAAAATTGGAACAGTAAAAACAATCGTATAAAGTGTGAAGGGCGTAAATGGACCGGGAACAGGGGGGATAGGAACCCCGTGAGCCTAACGCGATTTACTCCTACTCGAACGCGGACAGCAAGATTCCGGAAAAGTACTATGGGGGGGTACAGTGTTAGTAAACACGACCCCGCGATAGGATAGATAAGAGGATAAGCCGGACAAATAAAACAAATAAATAAATAAATAAAGAGGATACTTACCTCCGAAGCCTCCTTAGCCTGTTTCTCTTGCCACTCCTTCTCCCACATGGAGACCTTCTCCTCAATATCCTTCTCGCTAGTGAATCCCTTTTTTCTGGCGCGGGCTCTAAAATTGGAGAGTCTAGCAGAGGTTTTGGCCTTCTCAGGATTCTTCTTTCGATAGTCGGAAGAAGAAAGACGGTTACGCTCGACAGGAGTTCCCTTGGGCTCTGGTCGCGATAGATCGGTCAGAATTGACACAAGCAGAGTGCGGGGAAAGATGTAAATAAATAAAAACGAAATAAAAAAAGGAAGAGGTAAAAAATAAAATGATAGAAAGAATAAAGAATAAAATGAAAGAAACCATACCAGCTTCCTCCTTCATCAAAGTATGAGCTTCACCATGGGCCTTTTCAAACTCCTGCTTATCGGGGAGTCCGCGAGTAGCATAATACTTGAGATGATGCCAAAGACTCTGTCTCGGATTCCTACCGGTGAATGTCTGACCACAGCCCTTGACGGGGCACTTAAGAGTAGTAGTAGGAGTAGTCGCGGCGGAGCCTCCGGAAGAGGAAGCGCCGCCGCCAGACTTCTCCACACGGCCACTAATGACTTGGCGAAATTTTGGTGTCTTAGGTGTCTTGTTATGATAAGACGAGGACTTGAGCGGTGGGAGAGGAGGCGGGGACTCCGGTTCGTACTCAGATGCGGAGGGCGAGTGATATGTTGTGTTGTCTCCGGTCATCGGGTTAGCACTCGGACTGGCGGAGCGGGAGGATGCGGGCTCTTTGGGTTGAGGGGGAGGACTAGCGGGTGGTGGGGCGATTGGCGCAACCGGAGCGGGTGCAGGATTATCCTCCATGATGGGTGTGTTGGTAGATGATGGATCCGCGATAGCGTTGGTTGTGTTGTTGGAGGTGGAAGGGGTGATGGTGGTGGTGGCAGCGGTGGTAGTGGTGGTAGTGGGGGCTTCGGAGGCCATGAGTGCCACTAGTGTTTGGTTTGTGATGGTTTGGAGGGTGAGGGCGAGGGTTGACAGAGTGGGGAAAGCGTTATTTGTGGATCAAACGGGTTGAGGGCAGAGAAAGCGTCAAAGAGGAAAAGAAAATGGGAAAGGGAAAGAAAAAAAAAGATTGTGGAAGGGTGAGAGTGAGAGGCGATGACAACCCTCGTTTCGACTCGGCTCGCAGAGACGAATTCGCCCTTCCTCCTTGAAAAGGAATAATAACAATGATAATAATAGTAATAATAATAAAGAGGAAGGGAGAAAAAAAGAAACTACTTGATCAAGGGTAGCTTAGGGGGATAAAAACAGCGACACGAGCGAATAGAATGGATCAGGTGAATACAAGACTGATCAAGTTAAACAGAATTGTAGGGCCACGTAGAGAACTGGTGAGCAGGATTAATATAGGGAATAGCAGCAAGGGGGGGGGAAGGCGGGGAAGTTTCAATTAGTGATATGGTGAGTGAGATTGAGCGAGGCGAGTGATTTTTCGGGGAGAGAAAGGAAGGAAAGGGAAAGGGAAGAGGGAAAGGGAATAAGAAGGCGAGAGTGGATGTGGCAGAAAGGCAGGGTTACTAAGGGGATAAAAGAGGTACGGTGAACTCTTCTTCCTCTTCCTGTTTCTCCTTCTCCTCCTTCTTCGAATTGTATGCTATTTCTCTCCAAGTAGGCGAGTGAGAGAACAGCCAGCGATCCAGGCAACCTAATAAGAAAAAACAAATAAAGGCAAAAATAAAAACCCTTCCTCCCTTCACAGAATTTCGTCCGTCCCTTCTCTGTGAGGTGGAGGATGTGTTTAGTTTAGTGTTCCTTTCCTTTTAAAGGGGAGATTGATGGGGAGGGGGATGGCAGAAGAAAAGAAGAGAGGGTGCGAGAGAGAAAGAGAGAGAACAAAAGCGGAGGGATGAGAGAACAGGCGAGAAAGCGAGCGAGCCAGAAAATGCATGGGCTACGCGTCATTCGCCGTCACTCATATCTCGAATTCCTGTGGTAGCGGGGGTATCTCCATCCATCCAAACATTCTCATCTAAATCCATTCGAATTAATCGCCGTGCTCAGAGGGCATCATATTCTCACCATCATGATTATCATGAACAATTATCATCCATTTAACCCGCCCTTTATCATATTTCTCACACATACGGTAGAATCATACCTCCACGGCCCGCATCACTCCTCCCCTCCCCTCACCTCACCTCCTCTCTAGAATCACGCTCTCGCTCGGTCGGACTCGGTGGCTCTTGCCGGTGCTCCCTCACAAAATCTCACCCAACCTCTCTTACTTACATGCTACAGTATAAGCCGAGCATTATTACCCCAACCCCACCCCCATCCACCCATCGCCAGCCAGAAAGGAAAAGGAAAAGGAAAAGGAAAAAAAAGAAAGAAAGAAATTCAAGCAAGCGGCTACAGTACCGTACGCATTTTCCCTCACTCGACCGACCCCGCTCACTCGCGTCAGCCGCTCTCACTCGCCCCCTCACACAATCACACACACACACCATTCATTTGAATTCCACAAACTCGATCCAGACAACGGTAAGCGTATGGTTGCTCCCGTTTCAGGCCACCTGCCTATAATACAATATGCAAAATGGAGGTTCCCGTTGGATTAGAAAAAAATAAAGGACAACCCAAGCCGACTCAACCAAAGTAAATAACCCCCCCCCCCCACACACACACACGGGGTGCAAATTAATTTATTCTGCTCTTCGTTTTCGCGTGGGGCAGTGATTTATTGTATGCAATACATACAAGTAGAAGGTAGAACTATTACCGGAGAAGCGAACGGACAGAGGTGGGGGGGGGGGGGGGGTTCAAAGGGGCGCCGCAAG
>Ga0307517_10001706_pt1 | contig 36255 bp, 41 predicted proteins | sample 23_EM_MG_FD_194515 | JGI IMG/M metagenome (GOLD analysis project Ga0307517, IMG submission 194515) | Populus trichocarpa ectomycorrhiza microbial communities from riparian zone in the Pacific Northwest, United States - 23_EM | ecosystem: Host-associated > Plants > Roots > Unclassified | place...
AACCAACACCTCGCTCCAATTGATCACAGATCGCATCGGCCAATTACTGCTTCCTCTTCACTCTTGGTTCGTAATTCATAGAGAGGGTAGTTCATGCCAATGCCCTGGCGTATCATGTGCTGGCCACACTTCTTCTGCCCTTCCTCCTGGCCTCCGTGTACTTCGGCGTTCGGCGTCTGACAACCTGACTCAGAATGCGTCGTCTCTGATGCCCCGTAAGACCACTCTTGGAGTCGCGCAGCCCCAGGTTCTCACTGACCGGTGCCTTTCTGAACGACAGCGCCGGATGCGTTCCCGAGCATCGCCCGTACAAAGAACCGCCCGAGAGGCCGCTCGGACCATTCGTCATATCTCTCAGTTCGATCAGTTGCTCAGCCACTGATGTACTCTGCATCTGTAGGGAATGCGGCTGACAGGCGGGATGGGGGGGATGATGATGAAGGGCCGAGATATGCCTATCGATCGCCATCCCGACAGAGGTTCGGGATCTTTTGCACGGGAAAAAGGCAGCACAGTTGAGGCGGTCTAAACCCTCCTCCGTACCTTCTCCTTCTCGAAGGGTTATAATTTTTGGGGTTCCATTTTTCGCCGTATTAGGGCGCCGTTCCGCCGTTCCCGTTGCTGTGTTACGTGGCTCTCGGCGTTTGCCACTGTGTATTTAATCTGTATGGCTTGTCATGTATCTTGGCCGGGAGTTATATTGGATTTACCTATGTCTATATGCATTTTTGCCCTTCGTCAGGGCGTGTGCACATACTTGACCCCTGGAGGGCCAGGGAAGACGGCACCGGCCGAGTCCCATCATTGACGTTACAGACGTCAAACACCACCCTCTGTGACATAACAAGCTCCGGGCAGCTGGGCGGCAACCCCCACCTTCCATCATCAGACACCAGGTGTGTGCTCTTCCGGGGTGTTTTGGCCTCACTACTCTGTACTTAAAGAGAACATTCATCTCCCTTTTGTAATGACTTCAGTATAATGTACTGATGGTATCGGACGTAATCGTGTTTCATGTGCTTTCATACCTGGTTTTGGTGTGTCGTGGCCCCGCAAGTGGGGTTCTAACTGCTGAAGGTTTTGCTCATGCCGAGAGAAATAAACCGCTATTCGCTCCACCTATGCTAGCTTATGCGTTGTCCACCAGAACGGCGACTGCTCCGTCGGCAACCACGAATTCATAAAAACTCTATAGGCGGCTGGGTTTCATCACAATTGATATTGAAACTTGATCAATCATTGCATCCTGTCCCCCTTGATCGCCGTCCTCGTGACAATAGCCCTCCTGGTACTGGCAGCGTGGCCGTCGGGTGGCAAACCGCCAGTCCTGGATCCTCCTAGAACAAACGGTGTAGGGGGGTCAATAACTCGTGATACCGGACGGGAGTGGGTCAGGCCTCAGGCGTCGTGTCAACCTCCACCCTGTACAATGTTTTCCTCCTGGAGGCGACACAGATTTGGACATCACTCTGAGTCACGACGGCACGAGGAATGTGCCCTGAAAATATACGAGCTATTGGCGCAGGTTCCGAAGGTTCTCGATCAACCGTCTGGAAGTTTCCCTCCGACGAAGAACATCTAACTGTATGAATCCAGGAAGGACTCTACGGGAGCACAGATAGGGGTGCTCTCTCCTGGAGGGTATAAAAAATAGGGTTACTGCCTACTGAAAATGGAATGATCAGCGACATAACCTCTCGCTTTGACCTACACCGTTGTTCGTCGAATCACGTTCAACTGTTTGCGACACAAAACCTAGGTTAAGCGTGCTTATTCAATCCTTCGATCCATTGAAATATTAGAGATAGGCAGATGCGCCCCGTATAATCGATTACGTCCCGCTGGAGCTGCAAGGCGGACAGCAGTGGTCGCTTTGCGCCTCAGGAGGCAAGCAGTCCATCCACCACATGAAGCGACCACATTACCATAGGCTTCTGCCTACGTCTACGTCACATGCGGTCGCTTCCTCGTCTACGTGCATCACGCAAGGTAAACGCCCTTTGCCAGCCCCCTCAGGCAAGCAAAACCGTTGGCATGCAGCCCATGGGCAGGTTCGTAAACCTGCAGGACTTCGGAACCATCTTGATACACTCACTCGCGTGCGATATCGTGATGATGAGATCCCGCATGAAGCGTAATGATAATTCTTCGCGCGTGGTATTTTGTCCTTATCATCTCATTGGCGACCCGAGACGCACTCCCTTGGCACCGTCGCCGTTTGTTCATTCACAGCCCGGCACTGGACCGCCCCTGGAAGCGGTCGGGGTCGGCAGGGGTGCAGCCATTTTCATAGGGGCAAACGTCCCTATTCCAGTTCCGCCAACATTCTAGCCCACGATGAAAAACCCATGTCGCTGGTATCACAGTATGTAGGATCTACACGACTTTTGACATATTTTTGTTACATACTTCCATTTCGTTCCGGTTATCGAAAATCATCCCATCAAACCCCACGTGACTATACCTGCCATCAAAATCTTGAAGGTTGCTTCCGCTCGCCCACGTCATCCTCAATCCTTGTATCGAGGGAGGGGTGTATTCTCGGTCTTCGAGTACGCCACATGAAACGAAAGCACATCGTTGGAATATTTATCTATCGGATCGCTCTTGCGCTTCTAACTCGTTCGGTCTTTCAACCAGACGAGTTCTTCCAGTCTCTAGAGGTTGCGCACAATCTCGTTTTTGGTTATGGAAAGCTTACGTGGGAATGGCAACCCGGTGTTGCCATAAGATCTGTTGTGTATCCGGCGTCATATGTACCCGTGTATTGGATCCTGCGTGTCACCGGTCTGGACTCGACCGGCCTACTGGTATGTGAATTGCCGATCGTCCCGAAACCCTCCAAGCGTCACATCTGAACGCGTCGTTAGGTATACGCACCCAAGGTGCTCAGTGGCGCCATTGCAGCACTGACAGACATTTGGGTATGTGAATTGGCACGGCAAGTTTTGGGAGAGCGATACGTAATCGGCACAGTAAGCTTATTTTACCCAAGAAAAGCATAACACTGAACGAACGTTCATAGACGCTTTTGTCGCTAACATCTTTCTTCCATGGGATGTCCTTGATCCGATCGATGTCGAACTCGTTGGAGACGTCGCTGACGATTATCGCTTTGAGCTACTACCCTTGGTCTACCAGCCGGCTCTTTGACGAGTAAGTTGGGTAAACTTCTTCCAATATGCGGGGAATTGACGCGGCTTAGACAACGGTCCCACAAGTCTCTCTTCTTCGCCGCCTTGACCTGTGCTGTCAGGCCGACAGCAGCCATAACCTGGGTTTTTATCTATGGCGTGCTGCTCTGGCAACTGCGTCACAACCCACATGCCATTAGGCAGGTCCTCTTCCAAGTGGCCTACGTCGGGTTTGTGGTCACCCCTGCACGAATTGACATCCTCATTAACAGTCTAACAACAGCCTCTGTATAACCGCCCTGCTTTATTACGCAGACTCCGCCTTCTACGGACGACCGGTATTCACACCTCTTAACTTCATGCGCACGAATTTGTCATCGATATCGCTGGTATATGGCAGAAACGCGTGGCACTACTACTTCACACAAGCCATACCGATTCTATGCGCGTCGAGCCTCCCGTTGGTCGTAAAGGGGCTGTATCTAGGTCTCCGCGCTTCACCCCACGCTCCCCCTTCCAAGAACCCCAAGCCTTCAAAATCGATGTCCTATAACCTCAAGATCCTGGCCGGAACGGTGCTATGGACGATCGTCATTTACTCCCTGTCTGGCCACAAAGAGTGGAGGTTCATCCATCCGGTGCTTCCCATTCTTCACATTTTCGCTGCGAAAGCTCTCATGGAATCTTCCAAATCGAACATTACGGAGAGGCAGGCTAGCGCTCAGGGAGACTTTTCGAAATTCCTTCGGACAGTGTCAAAATCTCACCTGGCCCTGCTCCTTCTTCAACTCCCTGTTATCTTCTATTGCATCGCGTACCGTTCCAGCCCCCAGGTTTCCGTGATGAGCTATCTCCGATCCCTCTCACGAAACGGTGGTGGTGTTCGTTCCGTCGGTTTCCTGATGCCATGTCATTCGACCCCATGGCAATCCCACCTGCATAATCCTGGACTCGACCATCCCGGAAGACTTTGGGCGATCGGGTGTGAACCCCCGCTTCAAGGCCAAGACGTTGACAAGTACAAAGACCAAACGGACGTGTTCTACGAGTCTCCTCTCGAATACCTCAAGACGCGATTTCCTCCAGATGTCAATCTGACTTTCCCACCGTCTAGCTATCCTTGCTCTCCACCCGGCTTTCCCGAGAAGTCAATTATCGGCGATGAGGAGACGCACGTGGAGGAGAGTGAGAAGTGGAAGCACGAGTGGCCAGAGTATCTTGTGATGTTCGGTCACCTCCTGGAATCTCCTGGAATCCGCGAGTACTTGACAAAAACAATGCGGTACAAAATTGTTTGGCGGGCCGGGTACGGTTTCGACGAAGAGCCAAACCGGAGCGGAGGGGTATTCGTTCTCAAAGCACCTCTTCATCATCGACCTCTCTCCGCAACGCCGGGCGGAAACCCAAGCGCACATCGGAGGTCTAGTTGGGATGGTATCCACAATCACAAACGACTGACAGGGCATAGTCATTAGAGTACGCAGTAGCAGTAGTTGATGCCGTCCCGCGAGGCATAGATGCTTATCCTAATTTCACCGTTTAAGGCTACCTGGTTGTAATCGCGTTTCGATATCGTGTCAAATATTTGATAGATTCGCCCACTTACCCAACACAAACCCCAAGAAATTCGATGGTTACAGGAACCCCCAACCTTGTTGCAGTTAATATCGACGAGGGCACTATCACCAAAGCTCTTTTTGCAAGTTTAGATCCTACCCTGAACTGCTTTCAGGCAATTACACTACTTTCCGAATTATGCACAAGGGGAAGCGCACTGCGCACTCCAAGGTTTCGAAAACATGATCCCTGCTGACGAGGCCGAATGGGGCTGAAGGGTGAGGAATGCGAGTCGAATGAAGAGAAAGAGAAGAAGAATAATGCACAGAGATACCGATCCAATGGAGATGGGGAATGAGAGAAGAGGGACAGTCAGAAACAGCAGAGGAGATTTCGAGTCGGAGAAAGAATCAGGAAGGACAGGTGAAGATGTGATAGACAAGAACCAAGACCTGCGGTGCAAAGAGGTAGCAAACATATAAACCGGAGACGATAAAATAAACGCGGAAAGCTGCAAGCAGAATAGACACAACATGGCGAAGCAGAAGCCGGGTTGAAAGCGCAGAGATGGGGAAAAGGGACAAAGGAGAGAAATATGAGAAAACAGCGTACAAGACTTGGCCACGACTGTGCCAGTTGGTACGAGCAAATGAGTCTTGCGGACAAGATTTCGGGGGAAGAAAAGGGTTGCACTCAGGGAAAATCAATGGCTACCGTCGATAATGTTGCCAATGCTCAAGGGGTTCCTTCTGCCCTCTACATGTGAACCTCTTCCGTTCGCGCTGCCATCGCCCCCAGAGCCATTTGAATGGACGGAAATTGCGCTCAATGGACCGGGTGGCGGCGGACTACCTTGGGTCGCCCTCAGAGGTGCCAGCTGGATTCGATCACCACCTCTCATGCTTGGTCCACCCATCGAACTATCGTGAGATTGATGAGATTGATGCGGATGCTGTTGGTACCCGGAGCTCGGTGGAGGCAGTGGGAGGGTTCCAGAGCCCCCTTGTCCATGACCGCCGTAACCGTTTGAGCTTGGCACGCCCCAAGCATCACCGGGGTTAGGGTTGTACGGCGCATAACCATTGGGGGGCGGAGGGTGCGGGTAATGCCTATACTGCTGTTGTGCCTGGTGGTGTTGGTGTTGTGGCTGCGGTTGTGGCTGCGCCTGCTGATGAGGTTGTGGTTGGTGGTGGGGTTGAGGATGGTGTTGAGCCTGCGGCTGGTGGTGTTGAGGGGGCGGTGGTAGCTCATAAGAATGAGACGCGGGTGGGGACGAGTGCCCGTACCCAGGACCAGGCTGGGGATAGTGCGTCCTTGTCTGGGTCTGGACCGGCTGCGATGCTCTCACATCCTGACTTGGGTGACTTTGCGCGGGGGCCGATTGAGGGGGTGGAATGCCGGGTCCGTTGTATCCACTCTGTTGAGGGTAAGAATGCTGTGAAAGCATTGGAGGGGGAGGATAAGTATAATGGTGTTCATATGAGCTATACGCCTGAGCATTAGACGGGGGAGGATAAGAGTAATCTGCTGGAGGTGGCCGATACGGTGTGGGCGGGGGAGGGTGACCATGGGATGGATGATGGGCTGGGGGAGGTAATGGGCCTGAAGCCGGTGCTGTTGTGGGAGCAGGAGCGGGCGCGGGAGGATGTTGGTGGTGAGTTGGTTGGTGTTGTGGTGGTGGGTAATGCACAGGCGGTGGGTAATGGTCATATCCACCAGGCTGATTCCAGCCGGATGGAGGGGGACCATAGTTTCCGTATTGGTAGTGAGGTGGAGGTCCGTACGTGGCAGGCGGACCAGGTTGAGGGGTGTGATAATGGTGCGAAGGGGGTGGTGGCGGTGGTGGTACAGTTTGCTCGTACGAATAACTGCCACGATGGTCGTATTGAGCATGATCAGAGGGTTGTTGGGTCGGGGAAGTCGGGGTAACCTGTTGCTGTGGCTGAGGTTGCTGGTTCTGGACTGGTGTGCTCGTTTCAGGAGGGGACGGCTGGATAGCAGGCGTAGGTGCTGGAACAGGAGTAGTGCCGGGCCAGGGAGGAACAAGATGAGAGGTTCCTGGCTCAGCAATATTTTCACGAGCATCGGGAATAATTTCGCCAATCTTCTCAATCTTCTGCCTCTTGATCTCCCGAACGATACGAATGCCACGACCCTTCTTCTCCTTTGGTTCATCTTCACCCTTCTGGGATGCACGGCCGATCGTAGGTGAAGATTCAATCGGACCAATTGGTTGAGGAGGAGCGGGGACCAAAGGACGTCTTCGTGTGCGAATGTCCTTACGAATACGTATCTTAATGCCCTGGTCAGCCATGGTGCAAGATAGCTGCGTGGACTCTGATGATCTGGTGAGAAATAAACGTGGTGGGCCAAAAACCTGGAACATACCCTCCATGCCGGGGAACTTCTTGGCCGTGTAGACGTAGAAGGGAGCAGAGTAGATCGATTTGCAATGCCGAACCGACGTCCTGGAAATGACCTCAGCACACGACGTGTGACAGTAAATCGAGAAAAAATCCGCACCCAACAACCTCAAACAAAGAAAGTTTGAGACGATAGCTTCCTTCCATTCTCACGCTGAGATCGGGGAATACGAAAAAGGCAGCGTCTTCCCCGCGATTCTCTGAGTCCTTGAGGTGATAAAGGGATGAAACCACAGATCCGGCGGTGCACCTCGTCTTGCCGCCCTGATGACGCAATAGTGAGACCTTGATGAACTCTGAGCCGAAAAAGGGGTGCCCTCACGTTGAACCAATGGATCTCCACGTCTTCATCGGGCTGAGCGAGGGAAGCATACATGAAGTAATACGGGTTCTGGAGGAAGGAGGAGACGTATTGATTGCCTATGAAAGAGTGGACGGCGTCAAAGACGTGCCGTAAGTAACAACGAAAATTTCAGGGGACGGAATTTTTCGCACCTCCAGCATCTGGACTGCTTGACCTGGAAGACGCAGGATCAGTCGCGCCGCGGTCAATCACACGTAATTGGACGATTGGCGGGGGGTCAATCGGACGACGGTCATCTGCAGCACGGTCAATGGGTTCAACCACACAAACCTATCCGCGATCATGACACTCACTTCCAACGCCGCACATACGTGCTTGCTTTGGTTCCTGTCTGACGATCAACTCATAGTCACTGGAAACGATAAAATAGGTGGTCAGTATCCGGTGTCGCGCCCATGGTGATTGAAAGTGGATTTGTCAACGAGGCGGCGGGAAGTCTGGGGTCTGCCTCTAAGGAGGAAGGTAGCGCGGACTGAGGATCCATTCGCTGGGATAGAATGGAATCACGATCTCAAACCCAAATCCTGGGACCGAGGACCCAGCATGGTGTCACGGAGGTGTTTGTCGAGATTCGGTGACCCCGACCGGTGTATCTCTGCTTGGACCGCTGACTTCCGCCGCGGTTCCCTCGCAGAGAGATGACCCCCTGCGGCTGGAACTCTCAAGGGGGGACAATAAACGGGAGTTCACGTACAGTCGATCTCGGTTGTAGGTCGGTAAAGCGTGTCGCTCGTATTGCTGAACGTCGTCGTCCATTTCTGGCGGAGATGGGTTGCAGTTCGAGGGATAAAGTGACCAAATACTGGGATTCCGAGGGTGATTCGCGACAGGAAATGGCGTAGCGACGAAGCCGGCGACGAGGAAATGGAGAGGCGGCCCTGTAGGATGGCTGGCTTGTGTGGGAGTTTTATGGGGAAAGTAAAAAGCAGAAAGAGGCGAGTGCGGCCCAACTGAACGGCGCCTCCCATCATTGGCCGGCCTCGGTCCGGCCCATCACTCACACAAAGACAAAAAGACAGAAAATAATGAAATGCTCGCTCATCCCATGAGGTCCAAATACGAGCAGAATGGTCACAGCAAACGCTGACGCTACAATTCTCTTAAACAAAGTTCGCTCGCACACGTTCGTGAGGCTCCTGCCACGGCACTCCCAAGATCTCCAAAATCTCCCTCTCCGTCTCAGACGCAAGCAGATGACCTATAAACAATAAAGGCAGCGGTCGGCGACCGCCACAAGCGATGCGCACAATAAGAACCGGAAGGCGCACAAAAGAGTGGTTTGATCGAATTCAATCTCTTACCCGGGACTGTCTTGCTGGGATCTTTCAGATCTCGTACAACGCCTCCGTGCAATCCTGTCCCACATACATACAGTCAGCTCTTTTTCATCCTATCCCGACCGTCGGATCCAGGTCAGTCGCCCACTTACCACGCTGATTCAGGGTCATCCCATTCTTCTTCGCCTTCAGTCTCAACGATCGATTGAACTGCAAAGGCGGAGCAGATAAGTGTGTGTCCCTTCGGGGCCCCCCGGTTCTGCACTTACAACGTCATCTCCCTAAACGGAAACGCGAATCAACACCTATTCTTTCATCCAAGCCACCCCCAAGAACACAATCACCGAAACTCACCGTATAGTACAATAGCGCAGCGCCCCTCGCTTCCCATGGTATCGACAGAAAATCTGTCAGGCCACATCAGCAGCCAAAGTCGATCGACAACAGAAAACAAGAAAGACGAGGCAAAATAACAGTATGCGCGCACCTATCCTTCGGCGTTTGCTCTGCTCATCCCTCCGGCACAGCCCACGATAAATCAGCTCCAAGTCGTTCCAATCATCCGGCATGACGAGATCGTCAGTGATGATCCCTCGGGCATGGCACGCCTGCCATAATTTCTTCGCAGCACCTGTTCAACACAGCCAGATTCATACTCAATAAGTCACAAACCCAGGACCCATATACAGCACCGGGACCGCTCCACCCACGTAAAGATACCAACCTGCATGTGTTCTTCCATCCTCGACGGATCTAGTGATGATGACATCTATATCTCCGCAAGTCTCCGAACCTCTGTAGAGAACATTGCGAATATCGTTGGGGCAACGGAAGAGGATAAGGTCAGCGGTCACGCGGGCGGATGGGATGACGAGAGGGATTCAAACCCTCGCAATTCAGCTTTTGCAACTCACCTCCGATAACTTCCCATGCATTCTACAAATAACTTGGGATCAATCTTGATAGCTAGTTTCCGAACGATGGTCAGTCTCCGCCTCGGGAGATGCTTTTCCAGTGATGAAGGGGATGCGCGCACGGAAACGCACATAGGCGCTCGGCGGGCACTAACGTTACGATTGTGCCTACTGATGAAATCGATATGAGCGGGGAAACACCTACCGATGCGCTTTATCTGTTCAAACAGGGCTGTCACCTCACTCCTCGGCATGCGTTCATTAATATCTGTGGTGATGACAAACGGGCATCAGCTGAAGCGAGACGACGAGTGAACGAGGCAAGATCCGACTGGGCTCGTGCCTCGCCCAGAGAAGGTAAGTAGATTTACCATCGTAGTACCGGATCCCGATCTCTTGTTGAGCAGTCATTTTAATGCCACCTTTCCCAGCAAGCACATCGTCGAGGGTCCGCGCTCCGGCACTATACCACATATACGCCGTATTCACCCCTGTTCGGACCACACGAGGGCACATAAAATGACACGTCAATGGAGGTGAAGAGGGGGATCAAGGGGTGGACGTAAACCTACCGACTCCAAATACCCCCTGGAACAACTTATTAACCTTTGCATCTTCCGTGTTTTCATGTCCGATCCGCTTCAGGTTCCCAGTGTTGATGATTTCCATAATCTAATCCACATCCCGCATCGTAGAAGGAGAAGGAAAAAAAAAAAGGCAAACGATATCAGCACTGTGATCATACAATCGCGGGTTTTATCACGAGGACAATCAGCGGGGGATGGGCAGAGCATTCCACAGAAGGGAGCAGCAGGACTGTGCGTCTCACACGAGGCCATTACGGCAGCCTGGAGGTGGATGGGAAGGAATGGGATTCTGAAAGGAAACGAGGCTTTACCTTCACTGCCGTTTTCTCACCCACTCCCCTGATGGTCCGGGCTTCCGCATACGACTTGATCCTCGTCGGGTAATTTAGCAGCGAGCGGATGGCTGCTCCGAGCACACAAAAGCAAAGCGCGCGAAAGCGAGTACATCAGTACGGTTGTCACATTATTATCAGCAAGCCAAGGTCAAAAACGGAAGGTGCTCGGTCGCTCCCTGGTGGACCAACCGTTCCGTCATCCCGGGATGAGATGCATCGCAGGGGCGTGGGTTCCGGAGTTGCGGCTCGAGGATGCAATTGGTCCCGGGAAACCGGACCAGGACCCGAGAAGCCGGGTTGTGAGAACAATCTCGCTTCGATCGAGATTTCGGAAGGAGATCTGTGCTTCTCGGCGGACACAGCTTCAAGAGCATGGGACCGGGGGATAGAGAGACGTGAAGAAACGGGAGCCCGGGGTTCCGCACCACAGCCAAAGGTTGCTTTATCCGGAGATGGAGTGGCCACGACGAATTGGGTCACTTACATTTGTTGTAACTGAACACTCTCCAGTTGTTTTCCGCTCCAGGCTTGGCTCGATGGAGCCCTTGGAGTTCTCGCAACTACAATCAGCGCAAAGTATTAGCAAACGTCGTCATGTGCGATTCGTAAGGCCTATCCACGCGTTTTGGAGTGACGGGTTATGCAACCTCAGGCGAGAAATGAAATCACAAACCTTGTCTACGACATCTCGATTCGGACACGGACCAGCCGCGTTGCCACCATTTGCACCCGGCTTGCTGTCGCATGTCCACCCCTACGATATCAAGAATTTCAGTTCGGTCGCTGAATGCATTGAATGGGCCATGCAGGTTTCAGGAAGTGAATCGAGAAGCTGATTACCCAAAGGTAACGAGCATGAATGTGAAGTGCAAAGAGAGTATAACGGAAAAGGGTCTGATTGTTGAAATAGCGACGTAAACCAGGGTACAGGGTTGAAGCAAGGGGTGAGAGGACCGCAAAGAGTGACGAAGGGTACTCCAAAGAACGGATCTCAGTACTCACGCTAGTAACTCTGGCCTTGCCTTTGCGCGATGTTTCAGGGGTAGTTAACGCAGGTTCTGCATCAGAATCTTCGGACACCTCTTCCGAACACCACTGTATGCGCGCAAATCGTGCCGAACAAAAAGAGCCAGATAGTGATAGTGATGTTGCCGAAAGATCGATTGATAAAGTCACAGATCAGGATTCCGGAAATCAGAAAGCAAGATACAAGGACTAAGAATTAAGGACGAACTCCGGCTCTGCCTTTGTGTTCCGTCTGGGCTTTCGCCTCAGCGTAAAACTCCGCCAGTGGATCTTCTGCTCCGGATTTCAACTTGCCCTTCCCTTTTACCATCTTCAAAGTTGAACTGGAAGAACTCGACGTGACGCTCGGCCGTTCCTGATCTCCCGCCTTTGACGCGTGCTGCGCTACTGGTTTGGCCTTGAAATCTTCGGGCTTGAATACGATGCCCTCGGTCGACATTTTTGTCGCTGGTCTCCCGTATTCCATTCCAACAGCCGCGTATCGAGCGATGATCGCATCGTAGTTGCCACCAGTCTTTCGTCTTTTGGCGTCCGGTTCGTCATCTTCATCGGAAGATTCACCACCTGTGGTGACCTCGTTATCGCTAAACGCAAATCAGTGCCGCGATCCGAAGGACTCGTTCCATTGCTGACCTGATACCCATGTCCCATTTATCTAGATCTTCGACAGTGGGCTCCTTCTGTACAACTTTCTTTGGTTGTTGCTTGGGTATGTCGTCCCCAGCCTCGATGCGTTCACTAAACGCAGCATTATAAAAGTAGTAGCCCATCTTAGGGAGCGGCTTATCGTCGGCCGGATGCGCGGTTTTGGGAGGTGGAACACCAGGTATGGTGGGCCGTTTCCTGACTTGCCTGTCACCGGTAAGGACCCATTCCCACCGAACAGTAGGTATAGTCATCGGGATATCCGTGACTTTCTTGATGTCACACGCCTCTGTTGTTGCGAATCTGCTCCCGTCGGTTACAATCACGGTCACAACTTCCGGATCGTATCTAGGGATCAGCGTGCCTCCATGCTTTAGAATCTGGGATGGGAGGGTGAGCAGGTGGAGCAGTATCTAAACTTGTAAGTGTCCTTACATATTCCATCTTCTTTTTCGTCGCGTCCCCGGCATACCGCATATCCACACCAACATAGAAAATCTTTCTCCCACGCAGGTGTTGACTGACATTCGGAATTGTTCGGTTTGGGTTGCTGTACTTCTCGATCAACATCTCTGCGTACTCCACGGGAGTCATCTTGGCAGGTTTATCTTTTCCCTTCTTTATTGGTATTATCGGGTTCTTCTTCGTTTGGCGCTGACCAAGGGTGGATCGGCTACGGAGGGGCATCGTAGTGGGGGGGATTTTCGAGGGGCCCGCCTCCGCGTATGGGATCGTGGTCGCTGCTGGCCTGAGCTTCGTGATACCGAGAGTCTTTGTGGCATGTCCAGGTGGGGAAGGTTTTAGCTCGGCGGTATCCTTGGGATTTGATGTAGAATCAGCAAAGATGTTCTTAACCCGTGGGCGCTGAGCAGCCTTGGACAGAGGCGGTGGTGGTAGAAAGGCGGATCGCTTCTCAGGGGAGCTCCCCGGAGACGTAAGGAAGCTGATTTCTGCGGCTGCAGTCTCCACAGGAGCTTGAGGTTTCTTCCCGCTATCCGCAGAATCAGCCGGTTTCGTGGTAGTCGGTGGTTTAGAAGGAGAAGTGTCGAAGGATTCGATTACGCTGGTATCAGCAACAGAGACTTCTGCGGGAGGGGGTAATCTATGCGTAATCTTTATTACTCTGTCGTCCCGAGGCTTCTTGAACAACTGGTCGGAAGAAACCGTCAAGCTGCCCTGTCGGCTTAATATGGGCGGCGGTTCAGTGTTTGGCGGGAACACAGCCGAGTTGATCGGGGACGTAGGGATACCGCAAGGACGCAGGGTTTTACTCTTCGGACTGGAACTTCCGCCGCTCTCTCGAGGACGCTTGCTTGTTCGAGTCGGGGCGGAAGTATCGAACCGAGGGGATTCGATGGGGGAGGTATGTACAGGAGCCGGATCCACTGGCTTGCCCTTGCCTTTCGACTTGGGTTTGGTTGACTTGATAGGACTCGCATCTGCCTCGTCGCGTCGTCGTTTCCCAAGAAGAGGCGATTCCTCTACGACTTTGCCTGCAGGTGGTTTGGCGGGGGTAGATGACGCGACGGGACTGAACGCGTCGATAGGCGAAGACTGGATGATCTTGAGCGTAGGAATGACACGCTTTGGTCTGCTCAACACGATTCTTCGAGGGGATGGGTCCCTTCGAGACCTTGAAGCGGCTATCGTAGAACCCTTGACGGGCGTCTGGGGAGATGCAGACGCTACAGGGTCTGGGGTGTTAACCTCGGAGATGGCGTCTCCTTGGGACTCCATAGGGGGGTTACGAGAGGGTTCATCCACATGGTGGGGATCGCGTGATGCAGGTGCTGGTAGTTTACTATCAGAAAGTAGTGATGGCAGATTGCCCAACTGAAATGGCCTGTAGAAACTGTGAGAGTGCGATACGGGAGTGTGTGCCAGAGATACCCACGATTCATCGGGTTTCGCTCTGCGGGCGAGATAGGAATCGACGTCTTCTTCAGGGAGAGCCATGAGCTTCTCCTGTTGAGCGAAGAAATCGTCGAGATCCGTATCCATCGCTATGTACAATATACACAAGGGGGATGGGAGGGGAGAGGTGGTGGTATATGTACAAGGGGAGGAAGGGAGACGCGTCGGACTTTACAATGGCGGTTCACATCAAGGGGCCACGGGAGGAAACGATCACGTTACTTTGTTGGCAAAACGTATTGTTTGGCTGGATTAGGAAAGTTCAACATTGATGACGATTGCTCCCGGGGGCTTACATACGCAAAGAGGGGGAGGGTGAATTGGACTAAGGCGCTCTACGAGACGTGCTGGCAGCGAGTGTAAAATAGCGTGGCCATTCAAACATCAGAGCCGGAGGGAAGCGCGCGGTTCTCCGGCAAGGTCGTCCGACCGATGTCCCCCTTTTTAAGCATCGGCGGAAAACCCATTCCCGTCGTCGCTACTAAGAAAGAGATACTCGGAACCATACAAACCAGCAGAGCCAATGGTGGCGAGCGTCAAGCCGATTGCCACCGGATGCCGGGGCGCAACAAGCGATTTTCTGGCGTTCAGGAACAGGTAGATCAGAGACCAAGCTAGAAACCGATATGGGTCAGGATGTCCAAGACGGCCCAGATGACAGCAGAGTGGACTGACCCGTGGATATGCCACTCCCATTGCGCGAGTCCCCCGCGGAGAGGACATAGCCAGCGCCAGCAAATATGCCAGCGAAGCCGAATCGGTGTACAAAGGGTGGTAACCCCATCATACGGGGACCGGGCGGGAGAAACGCGGATGCTAAAACTGTTTACCACTGGAATTCAGTGTCTGTGAATGACGAGCCCAGACGAGAGAGAGAGACGAACAGAGACCGGCCAGGGAGGTCACTGGCCACCTGCGGAGGGTGAGGTGTCACCCGTCGCTGACCACATTTGCGCATACACCAGAGACTTACGGTGACTGAGAGAGCCGTTTGGCGGTGACATTGGGTTTGGTCGCCATCCCAAAAAAATGAGGGAAAAATGGGAATATTTTGAGGCGGCGCGAAGAACGTTCCGTCCTAGTTGGCTGATCTGGCTCAAGCTCAGCTGCATTCTCCGACACTCCGTCAGTCCGTCCTAACCAGATATATTTCGATTTTATTCCCCGCAAAAAGATGGTAACCCTCCTTGTCCTCTTACATCATCTCCAAGGTACGCTATCCCTCTCTCTCCCTTTTCCCGTATTTCCCTCACGGTCCGCCGACCCACACATTGGCGCATCACTTATCACTTCTCTCCAGACTTCGATTCGTACCACCAACCGCGGAGAGCAAACACACAAAGCAAACCGATTCCCTTCGCCCATGGCCGTGATGACCAATGCCGATGCGCGCCACGGGCCGGCGTTGGATGAAGACGACGGCTGCTTGTCAGATACTTCCTCGATTCTGACCGAAATCGGTTCGCAAGAGTTCCCTAACTTCTTCATCGAACGCGATAATCGTCTCTTTCCCTCTCACCGTCTCTTCCCCTCTCATGGAGGCCCATCCTACCCATTTCCGGTCGACGGGCACGAACAGAGCGTACGTGTTTTCCGATTAAGCCCCAGTCCCCCCACATTTTTATACCCACTCCGGCTCTTCCCCCCAAGCCGCGTGCTCATCCTCCCTTTGCGGATCATGTTGCCGTAAATCTAATGGGATGCATATAGCGAATGAATCTACAACACGATCTGCTCAGAGAATTGCTGGATGGCAACTACGTTGCTCCTGTCATGGACGTTTTGGCTCGGCGTTCATTGCAGCGCCAGATCAAAGTTCTTGATCTGTGCACCGGAACAGGCAAATGGTACGTGACCCTTACATCTTCATTCTGTGGGCTAACCCCGGATGCAATCTTGGCAGGGTGGTCGAAATGGCAGAAGAATTCCCCCACGTCAAATTCAACGCACTCGATGTAGGTGTGTGCAGTGTCATGCACCACCCCGTTGTCGTGTGCTCAGACGCCCTGATCCAGCTCCGATTGCCACAAGGACCCCGCCACAGAACGCCGTCTTCGAGGTTCACGACGTTACTACTAGCACAAGGTTTTCCGACGAGTCTTTCGACCTCGTTCATGCTCGACACTGTAGTCTTCTCCCCGTATGTCACTCTTCCTCGCGTTCACCATTCTCCCCCGGTTTCTCACACTAAGCCCCGCGCTAACCTTCACGTAACAGGAAGTCGAATACAATGCCATGCTCTCTGAGGCATCACGAGTTCTTCGTCCTGGCGGATTAATCTTACTTGGTGAATGGATCCATCTCCCAGTTGACTCCTCCACCGGTAGATCCCCTCCCGGAGTCGCGACATTTTGTCAAGCACTCGACAGCAGTCTCCTGTCTGAATACGCGATCCCCAACATCCCTCCGTACTTGACCGATTTCATCTCTCAGTTGGGCGGCTTTGACGATATCCAATCTCGCGACTATCACATGCCTATCGGGGACTGGGCCTCGTCTTCCCCACGTGCGAAGGACCTAGGCTTCAAGTTCAGACAGACCTTGAGAATTTGGGCCGATAGTGCTGCTATGGTCCTCGCGAAAGCCGGATACGACGAGGACGCGGTCAAGAGGTTGGTGGATGGTTTCATTGGTGAGATATCCAACATCACAGGACTACAGATTGCCTATCGCGTCGTCACTGCGCGACGTGTCACCTAGATAAATTCGATTGACTCAAATAGTTAAGCCGAGGTTTGTGAGAGCTGCACGGTGTGTATGTGTCACCGCGCTCGAGCGTGCTTGCTTTCTTGGGGATGTCGTTCGCTTGTTTGTTGTGCTTCTTTTACCCTGTGACCCTTGTCGAGATGTCATCGCTTCCTTCCTTCGTCACGTCATTTCTAGTTTCCCAGCGAAAGCGTCGTCTTTTGATTATCTTTCTTGTTGAACAAGTGTTATTCTTTTACCCTTTCCGAGTGACCGGGGCCCTTACGGGTTAGCATGAGTGATATTCGGTTTATCTAAGATAACGGTGGTTTGGTGAGTAATAAGCTAAGTCGAATCTAGAGTCCGAGTTCATCCGCATAAGGGAGGGCAGTGATATCACCAACGACGACGTATGTCGGCTTGGCCTTCAACAATGTTGAGGCAGCCTACGAAGAGTCAAAAGCAACCGGAATCAGCAATCCGCTCACATATATTCACACAATAAACTCACCGAAGAGATGGAGGACGAAGAAACAGCGTCGAACGACGACAGGGCGGTCTCAACCGACGCGTCGGCACCCGAGAAAACCTTGTTGCCCAAAAGCGAGACGACACCATCCCTGGAGTCAACCTCAGACGCAGCCCTGAACTTGGCCTTGGCTACTGCCTTCCTCGCGTCGGTCTCGCTCACTTGAGACTTCAGAACCTTGACGGCAGCCTGAGCAGCGGTCTTGACATCGGCAGCGTTTTCACCCTGGATGAGGAAACCCAAGAGGGTCGCGTCGGAGTATGGCAGGTACACGGTTTGGACGGTCGTTCCAGCGGAGGTAGCCTCGGAGATCGGTGAAATACCCTTGGACCACTTCACGTGAGGCTCAGGGGCGATATGCGAGGCAAGAGCGGCGAGGTCGTTTGAAGGAGCACCGGTCGTGCCGAACCCAATGAACACAGTTTGGAGGGGGTTGCTCGACTCCACCCTAGTCTCACCACCGTGGTATTTTGTCGAAGAGGTGGTAGCGGAAGAGGAAGAGGGTATCTTTCCGAGGGACTTCTCGACGAGCTTGCTCAGCTTGGTTTGATCAATGCCGGTTCCGAGGACGGCGATGTTGCCACTGGAGAAAGCGGAGGCGGCGAAAGCCTTGATGTCTTCGACAGTAAAGCTGGGGTGTTGGGTCGCAAAGAGGGAAGCTCCCAGACCATGTCGGAAGGCGATGGTGTGAGCAACCTCCAAAACCTTGGCGACAGGGTCGATTGAAGCAGCAACAGAATCAGCTTCCACGACGGGAAGAACCAACTCATTAAACTCGTGCCGGGCGAACCGGGCACCGGTAATAAAGGTCGCGAGGACGTCAACGAAGTATTCCCTACGATTCCGAAAGTCCCATCAGAAATCCCCCATCCCGTTCCGAAGGCGCATATACGCCAGAAAAAAAGACACGCACTCATCACCACGCAAGAACTCGGCAGTCAGAGCCAAATGTTCTCTTGACAAACTAGAGGTCAAAACACCACCGTAGAGCTCAGACTCCCTCACGGTTCCCAAAGCAGAGCGCGTGTTGGTGCTCTACACAACGAGAGACAACGATCAGGAAGGTGTTAAAAATCTGGTGGACGTGGATGTTCCCGAACCTTGAAAGCAAAGTTCTTCAAAGCGTGAGCGACACCGGGCTTGTTCTCGAACCTGCTTCCGGCCTTGACCAGGAAAGTGACGGCAGATGTGGGCTGGCCATTGTCAACTGCAGCGACCTTGACACCGCTTGCGGAGTCAATGACGGTAGCAAAAGAGCGTGCGAGACGCGTGGAGTTGCGAACGGTGGTGGTCGATACTCGCAACATTGGTGGGCGAGAGGAGGATAGAGGGAGGGTACGGGTGAGAAGTGGAAATCGGAGGGTTCTCGTTGGTAGGCGCTCGAATCCTCACTCAGTCTGGGCACCTCCCTTCCGTTCCGGCGTTGTCCGACGCGCACCCTTAGAAGAATTTGGGCAGTCAAGATATTGGATAGCGACCATGATTCGATGCGGGTATTACAAGGTCATGTACATATTAATGGCGAATAACTAGAAGACAAGAATGCGAGGAGAGGCCAAGGAAACAGTTTCGTCGTCAAGCTCAGTAGGGATACACTTTCTGTGAACGCGAAAAGGCGTGGTCAGCCCCATGCACATGGGAGAGAGAAAAAAAAAGCTGAACACCGACCTTGATTTCACTCTTGAATGCCTCGTGGATCATCTTCCGTTGCAACTTCTGAGCAGCAGTAACCAACCCGCTCTCTGGAGTCCACTCATCAGCCGTCAAAACCACTGTCTCCAAAAGTTCGAGTGGTTTGAACCCATTCTTCTTTCCAAGGGCGTTGCAGTTCTCCATCACGAGCTTCCTTACACCCTCGTGCTCACATAGCACATGCATTGAAGTATTGGCATCCACACCGTCCACGGCGCCTTGTTTCAACGCGTGCCTCAAGTGAGCCTCGTGGGGGATGATCACAGCCATGGGTTGCTTGGCATCGGGATGTCCATAGACGCACAGGTTCGTGACGAGGTTACAGGACTTGTAAATAGCCTCGAGGCGTTCAAGGGCAATGTACTCCCCACTCGAAAGCTTCACCAAGTTCTTGATACTGCAAGAAAACTCATAAATGCAATCTGTCGATGAAGATGGACAGGATCGCACGCACCGGTCGATCACGCTAAGAGTTCCGTTGGGATTCCATTGACCAACGTCACCGGTCCTGAACCACCCATCAGGAGTAAAGATGGTAGGATCCTCGTTGAGGTCGGGTCGTTTGTAGTAGCCCTTGATGACCGAAGGGCCGCGGAGGCAAATCTCTCCCTGAGATGGTGTGCCATTGGCGAGATACCCGGCCTCGGGAACATCTATCAACTTGACCTCGAGACACGGAACGGGGAGTCCAACGTTTCCGTAGGACAACATCTCGGGGGGAAGGATGGCACACATTCCACAGGTTTCGGTGAGACCATAACCTAGAAACGCGCCGGTCAGTACTGCACATATTGAGCATTGGGCGCGTGGTTACCTTGGAGAATGGTGAGGATTGTCAAGTTCAAGAATTCGTGGGTCTCGGAGCTGATAGGAGCCCCTCCACTAAGTGCGATCCTGAGCCTACCACCAGTAGCGGCCTTGACCTGGCTCATTACGACACTGTCGACGACTTGGCTCAAAAGAGGGACCTTGCTCTTCTTGATCCTCAAGGATCCGTAAAAGACCGCCTTCTTGATGGCCCCCCCGTGGTCGACCTGGACAAGGACACCCTTCTTAATGGTTTCCCAGATGGAAGGGACGCCGATCATGATCGAAGGTCTGAACTCGCGGAGATCGCCCTTGCAATTCCTCACGGACGCGTCGGTCAGTGTCTTGATCCTACCATACCCAAATGTTATGCCAATGGACAAAAGGGTGAGTTCGACAACGTATTCCATGATGTGTGCGAGGGGCAAGAATGCGAGGAAGGTGTCATCGGGTTTGATCTGGTGCCTGAGGAGTTTGTACACTCCCCCAAGGACGGCCATGAGGTTGGAATGAGCGATGACGACTCCTTTGGGGTTTCCAGTAGAGCCACTGGTGTACATGATGCAGTTTACGTCATCTGGCTTCGGCGCACGCGACTTTGCTTCTTCCTCAGAAACGGTGATGCCTTCTCCACGTTTTCGAAGCTCCTCGATGGTGAGAACGGTGACATCTGGGCGAATGGTCTTGATCTTCTCGAGGTGTTCCGGCTTGGGTTCGCCGTCGTAGATCACCAGCTTGATGGTGGGGGTGTTGGGGACGACATTTGCGAGGACGGGGAAAAGGTCGGCGTTGGTGAAAACTCCCACGCATTCTGGTTCGTTTAGAGAGTGTGTGAGACCGGATTCACCAAGGGTGTCGTATGCGGTGGCGATAGTCATTGAGATGGAGGTGCAGCCAAAGGACATCAATTGCCAGTTGACGCTGAATCACACGGGAAGATGAGTATCGCAGTATGTGCCGCAGCGCAAGGAAAGCACGTGCCTCGTGGTGGAGTAGATGTTGAAAATGTCGCCCCTCTTGAGGCCAAGATCGGCCAGACCTCGGCCAATGGCCTCAGAGGTCTTTCGAAGTTCGGTGAACGAGAGATACTTGAACTCGCTGAGCTGGAAATACGACCATTTCTTCATCTCCTTGACCTCTTTGCCCCCTACGGTCTTGGTGACCTCCTTTTCCTCGAAGTGGGTGTCAACTATGTCGCGGTAGCCGATGGCGTTCTTGTTTCCGTACGTGCGGTCGACGTACACGAGGACGTCGTAGACGGTGTCCATGCCGTCCATAGGACGTGCTGCGAGCTCCCCCTCTGCGACGAGGAAGTTCCTGCGGATCCTGCCCTCACCTGGGTTGGGCTCAGGACCGACCTCTACGGAACCGGGACCAAAGTTGACCATGATGCGCTCGCGTGGAAGGGAAGGGGGTAGAGGGGGGAATGGGGAGGAGGGCGGCAGACGACCGGCGACCGGCGGGGGTTTTAAGGTACGATGCGGGGCACGTGGTCTGGTGAAAGCAGTGCCGTGATCGAATCAAGAGATACAAATCCTCCTTCGGCTCTCGAGCGTTGACTTGGGACTCATTGATGTGCGCCAAGATTGCTCGCCTGTACTTATCTTGGTTTCTGCGGAACGAAACCCTTTTCGACTGATCACGAGCGGCCGTGGCCCAGACGTGCACTCGCCCAATCTCCCGGTCAGCCTTGATCGATGATCGAGCATACGAGGGTATCGGAACCCGTGATGAAAAAGAAGATTAAGCTTTGAAGCTTGATCCTTGAACCTCGGAACCAAGCGGAGAGTGGTAAAACCATAAGATAAACATACAACCGAGGTGGTGTGTAGGGGAATAATAGCGACTACTTGTGAACGTGGATGGTAAAAGAGTTAAGAGAATGGAAACAGGAAAGGGGATCAGAGTCAGTCTCGCAACTTGTCAACGACATTCACCAGCTGATCCGTGGTGATAAACTGCACCCAGTTGTCCAGCTCCTTCTGCTCGTCGTGGAACACAAACTTGACTCCGTTGTGACCTCTGAAGTACGCAGAACAGCACTGGTACTCCTCTTTGATCACTTGGCCTTTCCGCTCAATCCCCACACAGGCCTTGTACAACCGAAACTCCCATCCATTGAGCATTCGGCGGTCCCCCGTCGCTGTACTTTCGGGTATGTTGAACTCAAGACGGGACCAATCGAACCCAAGAGGCTGGCCCACTGCCCGGATGTACGCTTGCTTGAGCGTTAGAAGAATGCATAGACGCCGCAAGATAACGTCTTCAGCATTTTCCGGTCCAACAAATGATATCTCGAGCGCGGTCAACTAAATTGGGAGTCAGGCGCAAAGAAGTTTCGATGTCGAACGGTTATGTACCGACCTTGTGATAGAACGACTGGGCGTAGGTCAGAACAGAAGCTTCTCGGGGTTCGACTTGCATTCTTTTGATGGCCATTCCGATATAGACGACGTCTCGTTGCCTCCCTTGGGTCATAGACATGGCGATAATGTTATGCTCCCAAGAGAGGTGGTACCCTATCATCGCTCGGACGCGATTGGGTGGAACGGGAACATTTGGATCCAGATCCTGTGGAGTCTCGAGGTGAATTGGGAAAATCATGAAACGTTTTTCGAGTTGCGAAGTGCGAACCTGCTCGATCCAATGTTTCCCTGTGGGGGTTTGGTGGTCATGCCATCTTCTACGAGAGATTCGGCGATGGCGCATCATGAGTAAGGGTAGCATATGAGCGAATAGTTGCCCTGTTCGTAAGTCAACTTCCAAGTTTCACACCGCCCATTGGAGAGATAAGGGGATGGGCGCACGCAGTGAATCGGCTGAGGTGGGGTCATACGGGATATTTGCGTGAGGAACGCACTCCTTCACGAGCTCCCAAGCGGCCTTGTACTCCTAAAAGTGTCATATTGAGCGTTTGCCACAAAGCAACGTCGTATCCAGAGACGCGTAGCGACAAAGAGATTTTGATCAGTCGATCGAGTTTTGTCCAACAAACACAGTTCGGCTGCGTACCTGGGTCGTCACTTCCCTCCCCAGAAAGAGGATCCAATTTAGGATTGGCGCGTCCATCAGGGACTAGCAACACCGCGGTAATGTGTGTAGAAGGGTCCGCAAAGGAGGGTCTGCAAGGGGGTAAGAGGTAATCAGTTTTGATCGGGCTGTGATCATTGGGGGAGGGGGGGATTTATACACGTTGGATAGCGCTGAGCCGGGGCCGTTTGTGTGGACGGTCCTCTCCAGCTGCGAGACAAACGCGACAATTGTCTCTATAGTTTGCTGAAAGTGGGAGCGAGGAAACCGGACAACGAAGAAAAACATGTGTTTCGCGCGTTTCTTGCTTGTGGCGTTCAAACGTCCGACGCGTCTCGTTCTTATTGTGTGCCCCCTTCTCCTGGTCCCTTCGGCATCCGCGCATTGCCCTGCAAATCCCCGTGCCGTCTCAAATGGACCCGGCGTGTGCTTTCGAATCGCACGGTCTCGAATCTCAAAACAAATCGCTTGACACTTCTCTTCCGTTCCCGATGCCAGATCCGGGGGGCGGGTTTGCGTGCCCTCCTGCCTTTCCGCCCGGAACTGCGAGGAACAACGGAGCAAGGCACTCGGGTGTGGGCCCTCCACATTTCCTCCGCGGAACCGGTACACGTAACGTCCTGCGACAATCTCGGCACCCTGACGACGGACCAGGGATTCGACTGATTGATACTTTGCTGCCCGCTCCAATCTTCTTCCGTGACCCCCACTCTACGTCACGTCGGATAGTTGCGAGCCTCACCCTTCCGGAGCGTGGCGAGCTGGCCTCTTGCCCGGGCCTACCAGGAGGGAAAATCGTTCCACACCTACCCATCCACCCGGGCGGCTCAGGCGCTTGGTCCGCTTCACCTTGCTGATGAAACTTTCCCCATCATGCATCACGTCCCAGAACCCTCCCAGCCAGAACCATCGCCAACGGCTCCTTTCCGGGTTGCATAACGACAAATCTTCCGTTCTTCTAGTCAACAACCGACCATAGCCCCGGGCTCCGTCGATGTGTCAAGCGAGGACAGAAGACCAACGGACGCAATGAATCCCCATAAGTCATGGTTCTCGTTGATGATATATATATGTAACATCCATTGTCAGCGCACCTTCCTCTTTGCGCTACTTCCCTGCCTTCTCCACCTCTCCCCGCGGCTCACGGTCGCCTTTCTCTTTTGTTACTTCTCCCGCTAGGCCTGCTTTCATCTGGACTATCAGTCGCGTTTGACCATGGCCGTCGAGAGCACCTATCCTTCCCAGGTCGAAGACTTGGACCCGTTGGCCTCATTCACCGCTCCACCCAAGAATGAGACAAGGATGGAGAGATACATGCGTGAACAGCAGGAACTGTTTGCCAAGCACGTCAGTGACAAGATCGACCGGTCCCTGAACGGTGAGAAGGCGAATGCTGCGAACCGCCGTCCCACCAAGAAGCAAGTCCGAGTACTCATGCTCGGACACCGTGCGAGTGGTAGGCTGTCCTGTTGTTCCTGAAAGTTGCGAGGTTAACTCGTCCGCATCAGGAAAATCGACCATTATCAAGCGTGCGTAAACGATAAACTCTGGTCTTGCTGCATGTAGACACGTTCCTGATATCCTGCTTTTTTCTTCTTCAGAGATCCAACTCACCTACGCACCGCGTGCTGCCCGATGCTTCTGGACCTCTGTCGTGCAGCTCAACTTCATGCAGAACATCGCTGATATCCTCAGTATCATCAATCAAGAGATGGGCACTCCCTCTTCGTCCCAGACACATTTCTCACTGGAATTCATAAGAAAGTACTCGACAATCAGTCTTCAGCTGAATTTCTTGAACGCCACTCGAACGGAATTATCGAGGCAACTATCAGGGACCGTCGGGGCCTCCGATGACTCAGATATAAAGTCACCGGATAAACGGAAGAATGAGGAAATCGGGGCAGTTCTCGCCGGCTTCGTCAAGGTTGTCAAGACGCTGTGGGACGATGAGACTGTACAGAAAACGCTTGGTTCTTCGTTAAAGTGGCAGGAGGCGGCACTGTCTTCACGCGGCCTGTAAGCACTGAGAGTCTCTCATTCTGGCCGCCCCGCTGACCTTAAACGCCTTCCAGCTTCCTCGAGGATATGGAACGGATTGCTGTCAAGGATTATCAGGCGACCGATGATGACATCATGCGTGCTCGTTTGAAGCGTTCTGGTGTGAAGGAGTACAGGATGGTCTTCGAGAATGGCAAGCTGCCTCTCCTTGTAATCTCCGTGATTTCGGCTGACGATTGGTTTTATCAACAGATAGATTTGAGGGAACAGAGTGGATCATGTACTCTTTCGATTCAACACGTTCGACGGTAGGGCCATACTCCCGTTGCTGTATCGTCCTTGGTTTCTGAATTACGTCTTCCATTCAGAAACTGGCTTGGGCGTCATTCTTCGAACGTCTCGATGCCGTCTTTTTCGTCGCCCCACTCGACTGTTTTGATGAATGGTCGGACGACAACGAAAACGAGCTCAAGCACTCGATGGACCTCTGGGGAGGTGTCGTGAGGAACGAGATGCTAAGGAGTGCCCCTCTCGTGATTATCCACAACAGGATCGACTTGTTGCGGGAGAAGCTCGAGGCGGGCACGAAGGTCGTTGATCACGTAGTGTCGTTCAAGGATAGGCCGAACGACGTCGAGACCGTCATTAAATGTGGGCCCTGGTCCCTGCAGACCATTGAATACCTGGGAAACTCACGCGACCGGTTTAGATTTTAGGCACTACTTTAAGCAGATCTACAAATCCTCGACCGACTCCAGCAAAGCGTCGAGGATCCTCACCCCGAAAATCCAATCCGTCGGATCAAATTCATCAGAACCACAGCAGGATTCTCCGGCCGACCCGCCCGGGAGGGTTTTCAAGGCTTATGTCGCGTACGACGTGAGTCGCTCGATGCTCCGTGATGCTTTTCATTGACTGACGCCCTTGATGTTCCTGACCTAGGATACTCGGTTGGTGAAAACCCTCGTCAGCTTTATCCCTGATACACCCGCTCCGGGGCCTCCAAGAGCGGTGAGGGGTGCATGATCTATGATATATTATTTCTTCTGTCTTCAGTCGTTCCTGGGGTACATATGCAACAATCTGCTTATGGCGAACTAATTTCTGCTTTTCTCTTCCTCTTTCCGACATCTGTAATCGTAGCCTGTAACTACATATAAATCCTCTCTCGTTCTTCGAGCCTCTTCGATGGATGATATTTCCATGCTCCACTCAATGCCCACCCGCTCTTACCCCCATTGCCAAAGTTACTGTCACGTGTTTGGTCGTGAGCCTGCGTTCAGGCTTAACGATCCACCGGATCCGAGCCGTCGTCTTCACTCGGGAATCAGATCTCAGACCCGGCTGCCAAACTGTGACGCGAATTTGCCCGAATCCGCCGGGGGTAGCCCCATCAAAAGTGTCCAACATCAGCTCGACAGACTTCTCCGCCGGCGTTGAAGCTAAGGGTCAGGTTCCCAATTCTGGTCGAGTTGCTTTCTTGAATATCTGCGCGACTGCATCGACGTGTTTGGTAGGTTCCGGCAGGGCGCCTTCACTTGTCATAAGTAACAACAGCGACAGACATCGCGCAAAGGGACTTGTTTTCACAGTCCCAGGGCTTCGCAAACCCGGGATTAGATAATAGCCAAGAAGACGAACGCCTTCTCTCTCGGAAATCAGCCAGCGCGCTCCGCGTTGACCATATTCACGGCGGACTTGGACGCAGAAGCCGGGATGGCCTCTTTTGACAACGAAGTCGACATCCGCGCGGCGAAGCTCGAGACGATCGTGACCTCCTTCGTGGGTCCCTTCTCGAGGAGGAACACGTTTACGAGCAGCGCAGTACCGACGGCTTCCATCTTGAACTGTGGATGGATAGGTGGGTCTTGGAAGAGCGTCCGAAAAGGGAAATAAAGCTCACGGATCCGTTAGACTCCTCGGCGAGGACATCCTCCTGACCGATGCTGAAAAAGGTGCAATCCAGGACGTGGTTGAGAACCACTCAGCATCTACTCACCAATCAAATAGGCCAAGTCCACTGTTCTTGACCGGGGTTCTGTCAGGATTGTTGGCGGGAACACCCGGGGAGCCTCCTGTGATCTTTGCAACCTCTCCCGCGGGACTCAGAAACCACAGCGCAAAAGGTACTCGGATCAAGCACCTTCAGCATCTCTGGACACGGTGGGTACGCCTTTTTGCTAGACCTAGCGGGCTACTTTAAATCGGCAAACCCCTCGACGGTGAAAAAACCTAATTGTTAAAAATTGGCCTACAAGGGTGAGAGCGACTACGCGAGCGGTCGGTTTAAACGGGAATACTCATCGAATCACATACCGTCAAGATTTTGACGAACTGGAGACCCGGTCCACGAGAAGCACCGGTAATAACGCAGGAAACCATCTCACGGGTTTGAGACCCCGCAACGAGAAGCATTTACAAATACCTTCTCAGCTGCGATTCGGCTTGGTCACACGGGGCGTCCTACCCATGAGAGTGGGCCGACGAGATAAGAATGGAGACTCCGGCTGATGGATGAAGTGATGTTCGATCCCTGCGGTTCGAGCTGCCCAGCGACACATGAATGAGGTCTCTCAGAACACGCCCGAAGTGGATTGGGAAGGGGTTCGTGCCGAACGGTAAACCACTGGTGACCGGTAAATCTTGAGAAGTTTCGTGATCAAAAATCGGCATTCGCAATGCTGACCGTGGCTCTTCCGACGCGGAGGGTGCAAAAAAATACATCCATCCCCCAGAACGCACCGTGTGTAACATGTAACACCCGAAATCGATGAGTCCTTCCCGCCGCCGAAGCTGTACGACCCTTGGCAATTCCCCCCTTCCCGTACTTGCACAGCTGGATTTCGGGGCCCGTGTATCCATCAAGGGTTCGCTTTGCTTCCTCGGAAGGCATCATTCGGCTCCAACACGCCCGCGAAACCCAGCTCCGATCTCGGGCACGCACTCGCCAGGATCGTGGAATGTGTTGACGTGCATCCACTCGCATCGAGGGCGATGATTGTCCGCGACTTGAGGAGTCTGGCGACTCATCGTTGTACACCTGGGATGGCACAGGTAGCGGTGAGGTGGGAGGTGATTAATTTCCTCAATGCGAATCGTCGGAGGTTAAAGTTGGGAGTGTGCGGGAAAAGAAATAACCTGCCAGCAGCACCGGCGAGGAAGGATCATAACTGGAACACGTACGGTTGCTGGTGGAATCAACGCGGACGATGAGACAAGAACCACGAGAAACAAAGCCCGCAGAAACATCATTCTTATTTAGTCGGGTGGGTTGCTGACGACTCTCCATCAACTCATTCAGGGAGGGGAGAAAAGATGTGTTATGCTTTTACTGCGAGTGTGAATGTACATGAACATGCAGTTTTTTTTCGGAGCAGGCGTCCAGATCCTACGGAAGTACACGCAGTCAGTGGCTAGAGTGTGGGAGGTTGTGCAGAGGGTGCTGAGTCCGAGGTAAGCGGACTGGTGGGGATGGTACAAAGGGAGATGCTAGGAAGTGTGGAAAAGAAAACAGAGCAAAGGTTGGGATGTACCAAGAAAGGGCACGAATTGAACGATTCGACAGTACTTTCACCGTTATGGAGGTGTCTGTCTTCAGGACCGGGTTTGGGAGGAACGAGGGGTGTGTTGGGTTTGGTGGGGCGCCGGGTTTTTCGAAGAAGCGGAGAGTTGCGATCTCATTGTGGGGTTCAGACAGTGGGGTGAGGGAGAAGGTGCTCTAGTTTAGTTTGTCACCATAGCATGCTTTGTGAGGTTGGCGTTCGATTGTTAGTGGAGAGGGACACTCGGAGGTTCTATGCCGCGACAGGGGGGCAATTACCCCGCCTACGAAGACAATATCAAGGGGGTGGAGGCGACTCTCATGGCTTCTGCGCCTACAGTTACCACCGAAAGCCTTGGATGGCAGTTTGGTGAGATTAATAGCGCAGACTGAGGTAAACCCCACTCACGTTCACCCCACAGTGTAACATATTGGCACAGTCTGAGCGAAAAGAATGTCTCCTTCAAGGCTCGCTCCTGTTCTTGACCCGATGACAATGACCGAATGGCGGGGCGGATGTCGACCTTCATAAAGTTTGGAAAAATGTCCGCCCGGCTGATGAGAGTACGGAAGTAATCCCAACAGCGTATGTCGAATGTCCTGGTGTTGGGGTAATGATATATGATGGTAAATTCTCTCAGATGAGGGACATTTGGGAAATTATGGAATGCGTTGTGCAAAAAGGCGTAGTCCATTTTGTGGGACAGTGGCCCAATGGTCAATGACTCCAAGGACCACTTTTCTGCCATTGGGTTGAGGAAGGCTTGAATAGGAGACAAATGAACTCAGTGTGGAATAAAAGACCGTTGGGCATTTTGCACCTACCTTGGAATCCACCCGGCTCTATACACGTTAATTGAAAATACCGGATCGGCGATGCTGAGGTGGCGATCGCGACACACCGGGCCTGCTCAGCAGATCCAACACCACATATCAAGGCAGAGAGTTGCGAAACGCCCAGGGCCGCGTCCTTGATGAAGGACGAAACATCGATTATCAGCCCCTTGGACGAGCGAGAGGTGAGTTCGGGGGTGTCGAGGGAGGTGAGTTCGAGAGTGTCAAGGGAGAGTTTGTGCTTTGGTAACCCGGAGAACATGACTCCAGCGGACTTTTCGCCGCTGGTGACACAATCCCGGATGTAAAGTGAATCGCAGTGGGGAAATGCGCGAACGAAGGAGATCATATCAGTGTATGAGGGAAATCGGCATCCGTACAACCCTAGGTTGTTGACCGTAGAGCTCAGTGCTGCGACTACGTCTCGGATCTTTTCCCTTCGACAGGACTCGATCGAGGGGAAGGGCAGATTCGAAAGCCAGAGACAGGTCAAGGTTTGGCGTTGGGCGAAGATTTCGAGGATGGTGAGCTGCTCCTCCAAATAGTCCTCAGGGTTTGAACTCTTGCTCGTGACACCAAGATCCAACGAGCGGACGTGTTGGAAAGCCGAGTGGGAGGTAAGCGACTGGACACACTTCTTAATACGGGGCACGTAGTTGACTGTGATATGTTGGCCGATGTAAGACAACGCGGGGCGGGAGAATTCGCGCGCCGCCAGTGAACATGCACGTAGGGTGGTTTTGTCGTGCTTAAACAACTCGAGGATGATATGAATTATCTCGGGAGGGAGGATGCGCCGGCGCGGTGGCGCACTCTGTGTGCTTCGAGAGAGTCGTTTCAGCGTACAAAGATGCGAGGGGTAAAGACGCACTTCGGAATAACACGCTCCTTGGTTTTCCTTTTCTTTGAGACCGCCTTCGCCATGGTGGAGGATTAGTGGTGTGAGGAAGCGACACTCGAGAGCGGGCGGGACGGTGGCGTGAGGATTTGGAAAAGGAAAACAGCTGATCTATTGATTGAACTCGAAGTTCGTCGTTGTGCACGCGATTCGTAGAATTATACACTCCTCCAAACTTCTAACTTTGTCCACTGAAAACGCGCATATCAACCCCATGACGAAAGTTGGTCAAAGTAGCCCGCCGTTTAGACAACGAAGATGCCCAGAGGCAACACCATGAGGTCGAAATCGCGGACGATCGTTTTCGTTCCAGCCTGGGCGGGCAAAATTCCATAGCTGAGATACACTCGACAGTTGCATGGACGACCTAGGGGATCTACCACGATATGCCCCCAACCACCAAACCATCCGACCACGAAGCTGCCCTCCCAGGGTCTTGGGTGTTGTTCTTCCATCGATCCAAGAGCCTAGGGACGGCGTCGTGACCGAGTGGGAGTCGGAGAGGAGGATTTGGAGTCAATGAGAAGCTTTGAGTAGAGCGTCCTGACTGCCTTATCTGCTTCGCCAATGTATGTGTCGCCATTAACCCAGGCGCGGCCCTGAGGTGTGGATGGGTTGGTGTACGCAGGGTGAGACGGCGAGTCAACCATCGATTCTAAGGACGTGGTCCTCGTGCAGAAAACATCATACTCAAGAAGAGTGATCTATGCCTCAGAGTGAGGTTTACGGTTGCCGTATGTGCGGGCAAAATAATCACTTTTATGTTCCACTTGGGATCTATCTCGGCCGCTAATGTCGAGATCGATGACACCTTCGTGGGCTGGGTAAAAGGGATGGCTACCATTAAGCCTTTAAGAAATGTTCTCTGACGTGCCAAACTTGCGGTCACCGACCAATGCATGCATGGCTTGAGGCTGAGAGCGGTTGGGGTCGAGGGATGCTCGGCGGGTTGGTGGGTCGTTCACTTTTCTCACGTCCGCTCATCTTACGATCTACGTGAACAGGAAGATCACCGCCCCCGGAAACGGAGAAACGAAAGGGGGCAGGATAAAAACGAAAACGTCACGTCAGGGTAAAAGTATCACCGAAATGGATCCGCAGGTGTGCGAATATCCTCACCTACCGTGGGGGTGATTCACCCTTGCCTTGCCATTCGACGCGACCACCCAGGTCGAGTTCAAAGTTCATTAACTGCCGTGAGCAGCTCCAAGGTTTGTGCCACTACAGTAAGATGGAGTAGGGGTGGTCTAGACCGCGAACTATTTCGGAAACTGTTGACTGCCCCATGCAAGAGAACGGTTAGGTTCGCAGCTTTTCAAGCTTACGTGGGATTTGTATTGCGGTGCACCCCTATCGGGCGGGTTTTGAATCAGGTGACTCCTCTAATCTCATCCTCCGCTCTGTGCGGTGCATTAAACAAGCTCCGCAGTTGGCATGATCCTGATATCTCACGCACTTACGCCACCACCTTTGGGGGATCCGTCGCCATATCTCAATCCTAGCCTAGACCTCCCCCCATCGCGACAGGGGGCTAAAAAATTGCCCGGTTTTATGTTCAACCTATTCTGCACCGTACGTTTTAGGGTCTAGTGGCTATGCCTGGCCAAGGAAATTGCCAATCGCATTTGAATGAAAGGTCCACGACGACTTCACGGGTGCATGTCCACCATCCCGAGACCCGTTCGTTGCAACCACCTGACACCTGGCAAGCCACTGCTTACCTGACGATTATCTCCCGTGATGCCATATTCACATAACGTTGCTGCATTTGGGCGAGATAAAGGTAGGAAATGATCGGGAGAGTGGGAGGACTAGGAGGCTAGGCCGAAGTGTATTGTACGATGGCAAACGAGACCGAACGAGGATTACGTCCTGTACAGATTTTTCCATCAGGGCCTTGACCAGACGGGGATGTCTGGCGCGAAATGAAGTTCACCTGGGTGCCTGCAGGTCGGGGAGATGTTTTTGCTAACGCTCACTATCACTCTGCTAGATCCTGGACCGCCGATTCGGGAAAAAGGCGCTGAGGAAGAGAGCTGTTTCTAGACCCTCGAGTGATGGTCTGTGAACAGGCCAATGATACCCGGTGTATTTCACGGCGATCAAGTATCATGTCATGGAAACCCTATCGGGTCAGCCGAAACACCCACGCCGAGCAGGTCACAAGCTTTGCCCGAGTCGCCAGCAGCGGATGCACTGGAGCACGAATATCATCGCATAACGAGCGAACCTTCGTTTATTCGGGTCCCATATACGACTGTGTTCAAGGAGCTAACCTTTATCGGAACTGGGTTACGGTTTGGCATCAAGCGATTCGTTCCCTCGTTTGGGCATCGAGCCTCCTCCGGTGACCAGAGGTCTAGAACTCGCAAGTTACGTACCAGAGCAGTTGGCGCCGGAGCATGTGGCTTCCTTGCGACGTGTCATCCAAGCAGCAACAGAACTCTCAATGGGATAGGAGGGGCGCCCGTGTACCGAGACGATTTGACCGTCTGTAGCTATGCTAACGAGATCCGCAAAGTGTCAGGACATGCGGGGTGCCTTGTTGAGCCACCTTCTGCGACAGACGAAGGGGATTCATGTAACGGGGCGTCGGGAGGGTCACCCGTCCATGGCGCAACGGTGGAAGGGGGGCGGCATTACCGATCGCACTGGGATTGAACTTGTCGAAATCGGAACACAGGATACAAAAGATAGGCACAGGTTTCCTAACGCATCTCTGCCGGCATCCGAAGGGTATCGCACGGTCCACCCCCGTGGTCCAGAACTATCGAGACGCATGCGCGCGGACCCGCACGCATACATCGTGGTATCGGAAGGACCATCGAATAATTGTACAACCCTGGAGACTAGCGCAATACAATAAGCCGGCCTCCATCTATCAAAATAAGATTCATGTTCATGCGTCGACGTAAAAGATGGGTGAGAAACGACATCAGATATAGACGGTAGCAAACACTATCCAGTGGTGACTCTAGACCCTCATGCGTGACTGTGCCCACCTGATTACGAATCATCGACCCAGATCTCGGGTTGAAGTGACCCTTTAGCCACCCACTTAAAACTAACCAGGTACATCTTTTCAAGCTTCATGCAACCCTGCCCGATCGTCCACCGTGGGTGGGCAGATGGGGCTATGGGGCGTGTCTGTGGTTCTATTTTTAAGCGTCGAGATGGTGAAAGATGCGAGCTCACTTACGGCGGAAGCATCGAGGAGCAACTTCACACGCTTCGCGATCTCATGGGCTAGTTTACTCCTTGTGATTGAGGAGCGCACTTTCTTCCAGTCCTTTACTGCGATCTGTCGGAAATTCATCAATGGACGAACAGGTGGCGAACTGCATTCAGTTCTTACTTGACTAAACTTCCTGGTCGGGTACCCAGGAAACTGACGAACAGCCGAACGACCTTGAGCCCCGCGTTTCTGGCGCGGATAGGAATAATTCAGCGACTTACCAATAGCCGACACGAGACCGGTCCATTTGCGTTCTCCAGGACGGCATCGTCCCTACCGTCCAGGCCAGTGAAGCGTTTAAAAAAAGCGTCGTTCATGTTGAAGCCAAGGGTGTTGTTCACACTGAAGGTTATGTCCTCTAGTCGCGAAGACGTTCTGGACCCTTTCCCATTGGTATATCTGTCCTGGGGGATCTCGGCCAAACCAAGCGGGAGCAGTGCCGGTTGCGGAAGCGGAGGGACCGCGACTGCCGTGAGCTCGGGGATCGTAGCTCGTGCGGTTTCCCCACGTTTTGGGGTATACTCAACCTACGGGATAACGCTTGGGTATTTCTGTTGGGAACGGGTACTCGGAGGTTGTTGCTCACCGATCTACTTCCGGGGATGGGCAGCCGGCCGGAAGGACCATGATCGCCGGAGGGATATGAGATCGAGGATCCGGAAAGGCGATCGGGTCCAGGCCACCACGAGAGTCTATCCTGATCAAGGGAGACGTTGGAAGGGCCAGGCTGCGATTGCCCCGCATAAGAAATTCCAGAACCTGGTTGGCGTTCGGCCGCACACAGTTCACTCCCTGCCTCCATAACGGGCATCTACCTGTCCGCGTCAGAAAGTGGATTACGGGACGCGTGCATCCTCACCGGCACCGCTTGATGAAAGGATCCCTCCATGCCAGGGAACGCATACCGATCGGAGTATATGTACTAAGGGCCGCAATGAGAAACTATAAGCTTGTAGCAGCACCGAAGGTATTGGCACATACGTAGTAGGGGAAGCATTGGGTTGGAGGTATCCCGGATGTATCGGAGTCAGTGGGGGCTGTTGGGTACGAAGGGGTAGTGTCCGACATATCCAACATAGCGTAGGTCAGGTAGCGCGAAGAAACAGCGATGTCGGACATCCTCCAGAGGTGGGAGACGGTGGGTATGAAGAGTGAGAGGTTAGTTATGATGGGAAAAGTGGGTATTGTTTACATAGGGACGGGGTAGGAGACTTTGTGGACTTAAGCGCTCGGAATGCGAGATTGTGTCTTTTCGGTCGGCCGCAAAATGCTACCTGCCGAATCGCCCTGGCCATCCATGCAAACCGAAATTGGTTCGGTTACTTGGAAAACAAGTATTGGGGAGGAAGCCTTTGTTTAAAGGAGCCGACGGACTGATCGGAGACGACGCCATCATAAACTCTTTCGATCTTGGCATCATCAGAGGGGCCACACCCACCATCATGCCGGTCAACATTTCAACGTAACCTTGGCCCAGGGAGCGACCACTCGTGGATTCACAACCACCACTATGGAACCCTTTAACCAACAAGGTATGGCATGCGCGGCCGGTGCAACCATCCGGATCCGGGGCCAAACAGCATTTGCTCAACTGCCGGAACAAGACCCAATGGCCCGAAACCTTGAAAGTTCAGTCCCCTTTGGGTGCCGGGTCGCATCTGTATCCTTCGCTTGGGGCTCCGTGCCCAAGGAGTAAGGCTGGACTGTGGCAGCCCACGATTCCAATGCCAACGTCGGGTTGTATGCAACTGGGTCGAGGCACACTGGTAGACCCCACCTGACGATTTCTGTGGCGGTGTGAGACCCGTTGACAAGTAATGCGGGGACGCGCGTACCACAATGTCATCACCATGATACCAGGGGTGGACGGTTATGCATGTGCCGGAGACCCACGCACGCAGATATCATGACTGAAACTCTCCCGAATACTGGCTGAGATTCCGGCGGTTGTTGGTGTGCCCCAGGCTCCCACCTAGCCGTTAGTGAACGGACGTCTGATTGGCGCGAGGCAGGGTCTGTCCGCGGCTACACTGGGTACAATGAACGACACTCTCACAGAACCGACTGGCATATACTTATCATGAAATGTGGTTTGGATTCGGAAACCTCATCTACATCGCCGTCTTTGAAACAAACTCGGAACAATCTCATTGTGATGCAAGTTACCGCACCTGGCCATAGTGATCTCATGAAGCGAATGGAAGACGACCTCGAACGTCTGGATCACAATACGTTTACGACTTACTTTCGATAGGACACAAGCTAGCGTCGCACTTGGAACCCGCAGTTCGCGGAGGGAAAATTCGTCGGATAGAGTGGTGCAAAGTTCTTTTCTGCACGTGGTGTATTGAGTTCGTACCAAACCCGTGATTACTATACAATCACTTCTCATTGAGGCGACCTCCGACGGATTGAAGATCGGATCTCTCCTTGGAGTGGTCGGTCTCGGTGCAAGCCCGCCAAGTTGTCCGCCTTCCTTTGCCTCTACCCCGTCACGACCGCGCTCCCGCGTCGCTCGGACCACATCTTACACAAAGATCGGCCCGCGAGTCCTCATCTAACCTTCTGTCCCCCTCTTTCCTGTCACCCGTCTCCGTGATCCAATATAGATCCGATATCTCACGGTCTCACAGGGGACGCACTTGGAACTCAACCGCGGGATGAACCTCCCATCCACAAACTACAATCTAAAAACCTTTCGTGTTGAGCAGCGCAGAGTATATTCTATATACTACAAGGTACTCTAACCTTACCTGGTAGGAGAGGGGAGAGTGGATTGAGGCTGGGTTGCTTTGTGTGAGAGACGATGGTGGGAGAGAACAAGAGA
>Ga0307517_10001707_pt1 | contig 36254 bp, 47 predicted proteins | sample 23_EM_MG_FD_194515 | JGI IMG/M metagenome (GOLD analysis project Ga0307517, IMG submission 194515) | Populus trichocarpa ectomycorrhiza microbial communities from riparian zone in the Pacific Northwest, United States - 23_EM | ecosystem: Host-associated > Plants > Roots > Unclassified | place...
CACGGAGTGGCAGCTGATCTTCCCGAAGGGGGAGTCGTATGGAGTCATGCGCATTACTGGATATCCCGACTCTCCTGGCCCTTCTCGTCACTCTCCTTGAGTCGATTCTTTTGTTGCCCCCCCCCCTGGTCCTTGAGCTCCCCCCCTCTTTCTTCATTCGGGTTCGATTCTTTTTTCTATTTACAGTTCTTTCTACTTGCATTGTACATTCCGCATTTCCACAACTGTAGCCATAGCTCCCAGTATGTTAGAGTGTTCGCGTATTGATAGCCCTGTGGGCCCCCCGAAACGTGTTTCGTCTTCGTTCAGGTCATGCCAGACCTTTCTCTTGCAGTACTCGACTAACCCTCCTATTTGTTTTCATTCTATGCACATAGATCCATATGTTTCATGCAGCGTAAAAAAGTGCCGTTTTCGATATCCAGTCTTGGTGTGAGATCGCCGATCGGAGAGATTCTCATCCGTACCACCATGGTGTTCCTCTCCTTTGGCCCCAACGGCGACCGGTGATTCTCGGCCTCAGTCAATCTTAAAATCCCTTAGTGGCTTGGTTAACTCTTTGGGGCGTTTACGGTTACCGGGCTAACTGCGCGTCTTCTAACCGTACACTGAATGGGACCATGGATGTAATTTCGGGTACAGCGGCGTTGTGGCCATTCGGAAGCGTGGCGATCCCTCTGTGTATCGATTCAAGTACTGGTGTACTGTATTGTGGCGTAGCATCGGTCCGCACCGGACGTGCTCTCCATCCTGTTGTTCGCTCGCCACGGGTTTAGTAACTATTGTCCGGAAGTGAATGGTCGGTTAGTCGGACAAAAAAACATTCAAGGTATTCAGGGTGCGCTCACGGTCCTTGATCTTCTTTTGTTTATCCGTGTCGACTTCCTCCGTACATTGAGCCACTCCCTCTTGGCTTCGTCCGCCCTACTGGAACCCTGCTGGCCCTTTGGGTGGCATGCTGGATCTGACCGCAAGGCGGATCCCTGTTGGTGTTGGTACCCGAATTCCGGCCATTCTCTGTGTCCTTCAGCCTTCAGTTGCGACCTGTATATCTACTAATAGTACAGATACGATAAAGAGGAATGACGTTTGAGACAACCTTTGATCCATCACTTCGGTCGTTTCCGCCATCACTAGACGTCCTTTTGAGGGCCGTCCGACAGCTCGAACTCAGTGGTGCCAACCGCGCTCGGAGATCGACCACGGAACGCTGTCTGACCTTCGATAAACAACTCCTGGAGGAGCTGGATAGCCAGTTTCGTGCCTTTCATGGCCATCAAGGTACGGTTTTATTCAATAGATGGTCCATGGCATACCCTCTTACTCGGTTCTGGCCCTTAGGATGCAGGGAATTAAGACACGACATGTCATCCGGAGGCTGGTCTTTAGTCCGTCGGGTGCGGGAGCAACGGGAGTTCCCGAGATGCCCATTTGAACGGTCCATGACATCCATGACTTCCCAACCGCTCAGGACGTTCTTGAGTGGACGTTCAGAACGCGGGGTTTCCAACCGGAGCCCATGCCCGCGCTTTCCCCGTCCATCTCGATTTAGGACCCAATGAAGCGCTCTTTAGTGTGCTTTCTCTGATACCGCCATGCAATCCGCCAGTACCCTTCCCGCTCCGGCTAGTTATGGGACGGAGGGAGGTGTTCCAGCCTTGGAAGAAAGTCCATCCTTGATAATCGGGGATCACACTAGTTGTGAGGGTGGACCATCACACCATCAACCCCCCATGGGCCGTGTCCAGAGGTATGCTTACGTGTTTTTCTTCTTTCCATAGGACCACTACTTAGATATTCTCCAGTGCCACAGATGCGACCATCAGCGGACATACAGAACGAGACGAAGTGGCGCAATTGGCAAGGTTTGTGCCACGCGTATTGGTCGGTTTTGTTCCCAACTGAGTGTGGCAGACTCTTCGCGGGTGCGCTCAAGGACACCATTGCAGAGTTGCGGAGAGATGATGAGACGAGGATGTCTCAGTACGTCCATATCAAATCCTCTCAAAGTAGCAGGCATTAACACGGGGGTGCTCGGCCACAGCTTCACTACCACCCTTCAAGGACAACTTTCGGCGTTTCATGAAGGCGAGGAGATCCGGACCACTCGGTTCGCCTTCTCTCAAGTCTTTGGTGGGGACTACGAGGATCTAATCAACTCTGTTCCGCTTCAGGTTGGAGAAGGCAATCACGGACCTGAAACCCCCGCCGATCAACATCGACCCGATGACAAACTTTTGGACCGTCTACAAGAAAGTTGCCGATGAACACGACAATGATCTGGTCTTGAGATACGCCGGGGACTTGGATACCTCCCTACTTTTTGTAAGCACGCTCATACTTCTTGCGCCTTTAATTTTCCTCAACTGTATTCTCTATCCCTGTTAGGCGGGTTTGCTATCTGCCGTTACTACCGCATTCATTGTCCAAGTCATTCCACAGTTCCAGCCAGATCCTGTCGATCTGACAAACGCCCTTCTGCTCCGAATATTGGAACAGAACACAACATTTGGTGGAACCGACCCGTTGGCACCTATCTTGGATACCCCCACCACTGCCGCCAGGGCACACTTCCTCCTCTTTGCCAGTCTGGCTGTCACCTTGTTTGTGGCATTCATCGCGGTGTTGGGGAAACAGTGGATCCTGTATTACACTCGGATCACAACGTCGGGGAACATTGTTGATCGAGGGAAGGAACGGCAGGCCAAGCTTGTGGGACTTCAGAAGTGGGGATTGCATCTGATCATGCAGTTACTGCCCGTCATGTTGCAGTTCGCTCTCCTTCTCTTCGGTGTTGCCCTTACCGTATACCTCTGGGATCTGGACATTGCCAGTGCAGAAGTGGTGCTGTTGACCATTTCCGTCGGCCTCACTTTCTACACATGTACCGCTGTGGTTGCGATGACTCGTGGCCATTTTCCATTCCAGACATTCTTCTCCGTTCTCATTCCAATGATCCTACGATGGGCGAAGGCAACCATTGTGCTTGCTCATGTTAGGTTCAGGCATTGGTCAAGGCGGAGGGCCACCTCGTTACTACTCTGGATCGAACGGGCGACAGAGCACAGCCCCCTGGCGAGTTCCCTTGGACGTCCGTTCAGGACCTTCGCCGGAAGAGCCACCGTCCCAAACCACCCCGGCGGAGATGCCCTCGGTGGGCACTACAGTATGACGCTCTCGAACCCCGCGTTTTGGAGGAAAGATCCACTTTTCAATTCATCTATTCCAAAGGATATTTCCGCCTCAGCAGGGTTTTGGCTGCTAGAGAACTCCGCTAACCCTTCAACTGCCTCCGCAGTCGCCGCCATATTCTCAGAGATCCAGTGGCCGTCTCATTATCATTCCACCACTGCGTTGAATCGGCTCCACGATGCATATGCGGAGTCTCTTCGGGCGCACGAGTTCAACAACCCCACCCGTCTCAGGGCTCTTCAATCAGCTGCCGCATACTACATCCTCTACCACACGCAGCTAATTTGGAGCACCTCAAACTCACATGCCCTCGAGATTGGGGTAGGAAGACTCCCACCTCATCTCCCTCCTGATCTTTTCGTCCACCTACCCAGTGAGGAATGGGGTGGAGATGACGTGTTCGAATACCTCCTGCACACCAAAGACCGTTCGGAGCCTGTAACATCGGCACGTTTCCTATCCTATATTGCCCCCTACTGGTTTTGTGGAGATTCAGATTCTGCCATCATGTTTCGGCAGACTCGTTTAGAGACATTGTACGAGCTCATTCAGGTGTTGGAAGAATCCCGGGCGTTAAATCCTGCGACCGTCACGGACTGCGTTCTCTGTGTTGGAGCTGCGATGGACTTTCCTTTGCATCCAGAGGATTTGATTCGGGTCGACAAAAGGTATGACCTGCCCTTGCGGAAGTTGAAAGCTATTTTAACTTTAATCGGGGGCAGCGATTATTTTGCATCAACCTTCAAAATGGTGGTTGAGCACATCCATGCCATCATCTTGGCTCAGGGTCGTCTGCATCTGGATCAACAGACTGAAATAGCACTGGAGATCCTCTTTACCCTCGTCATGAAGACAACACTCTCGCTCGTCAATGGTACCTGGATAAATGAGCTTCTGAGGAGCGGCGCTCAGAGAAACATGGATGACGACACATATACCCTGTTCCTCAAGCTCAGCGCACGAAGAAAGGAAGAGGGCACTGCGGGGGATGTAGCAACGGTCCAAGGGGGTGGCACATACCCACAACTTCACGGAAGAATAGTGTCGTTGGAAAATTCCGTCCCAGAATATACCCTTTTCAGCAAGATTTTGAAGAATGTCAAAACCTGTATCGAAAAGGAGGGTGGATGGCAGAACGAAGCCGTGTATGGCGGCCTCATCGCAATCATGGATATCCCTCGACTGGAGTCCTGTCTCCCCGAAGTCGAGTTCATCCAAACGTTGTCTAAAGCGATGGAGACAGAAGAGGACAAGCCCTTCCGCATTAGAAAAGCGGCCTTCGACGTTGTACTGGCCGTACGAGACGGGTGGCTCAGATCAGCGGATTTACGCCAAGCCTTCCGGGATTCTGACGTCCACAGGCAACTGTACGACGTCGTAATCGAAACCGCTCGTCTCGACTACCAGGTTTCACTCCTCAAGATGACGGAAATACTGTCAGAGGACGCGTATTGGCACTCCCACCTCAGGGAAGCCATGGACATTTGGTTGCCCTTCCGTCACGGGGGACCGGATTACGTCCTCCGTATCCTCAGCAACGTTGGCGAATTACCACTTCCGGAGTACGATGGTTTAAACCCCCCTCTGGACGAATTCCTAGTGAAACTCGTGAAAGACGAATGGACGGGAGTCCCAGGGCGTCCTGTGCAGGATCTCACCGCTGGTCGGCTGAAACCGCTCGTGGAGGTCACCGAGCTGCTGAATCGACGATTATTCACCGAAACTGACCGGGGGGCAGTCCTGGCTGTGGTCGAACACGTTATTCCATCTTTAGAGCGGCAGGACGGGGGTCCACGGGAGGATGTCCGTCGTATTATTGATGATCTTCTGGAAAAATTACGGTCTCAGTCGACCGGACACCGATCCAGTACTTATTGGCTTTAGCTTGTCATCTGATTCACGATGTACCACACGGTGTAAAATTCCACCTATGTCCTTATCGTGCAATGTCACTTGCCTGTCCTCACCATTATAGTTGCAAACTTGACAGTCACTTTCTGACTAGACCACCGACCAAAATCTTCGTACTTTGAGCCATTCCCTCTTGGGCGAGAGGCTAACAAGAACATGCTGATACTTGGGATACCTCCATCCAGGGGAGGAGGTACCGGACAGAGAACGAGAACATGCAAAATGCCGTGCGTTGTCTTGTGTGGCCAGGGACAGCATCCCGAGCGTGTTTGATGTCGCACTGTCTCACACCGTTTACAATTTATAGTCCAGAGGTCCTGCATCTGGTTGGGGTTGATCGGCAAAGTACGATCAAAACCGCGAACCTTGTCTTCCAGATCAAGCAACAAAACTTCCTCGACCGCCACGAACCTTCAAGCTTCAAGCTTCAAGCTTCAAACTTCAGATCTTCAGACCTCATATCTCAGGTATCTGCAGGATGGTGGGTCGTACACCATGCTGACGATAAAACCTATACAGTCGCCTGATCATATATCCCCATGAGTTACCTCGATAAGGGAGATAAGGAATATGATGCCACTGGCGCCCCCCTTCCACCAACCAAGACCCACAAACTCAGGGTCACCATGACCTCCAGCAATGTCAAGAAGCTTGAAACACGTTTGTACTTTTTAGCTCCCGTCTTTGGAATACATCCGCTCATCTGCTTTGCAGTCTCGATTGATATCATCAACAGGGCAAAGGACGCGAACCTTCGCGTCAAGGGACCCGTCAGGCTCCCCACGAAGGTGTTGAAGATTACCGCTCGTAAATCTGTGCGTATCCAATCCCTCTACACACGTTACTTGAATTCAACCTGCGACTGTAGCCTTGTGGCGAGGGTTCCAAAACCTGGGACCATTATGAGCTCAAGGTCCATAAACGTCTTATTGACTTATACGCCTCTGATGATAATGCCGTGAGAAAAGCCGTACGCCCACTTTCGATCCTATGGGTCTTCGATGCCTCACCACTTGCTTCAGATCGGTTCGAACCCGGACTCCGATATCGTGGTCGAGGTAACCATCTCCAGTTGATAATCAGTGAAACGGGGGAAACTTTTTGACACTTTAAAGCGCTCCAAAAGCGCTTTGAGGTGTCAAAAAGGCTCACCCATTCTGCTGACAATTCTATACTTCGTGTAACAATAGTGCAATACAGATGTCTTTGGCTACGTCAATTCTCTGTGCGAGACTCGGAATGATCAAGTGCAATATCAGATTCAGGAAGTCTAAGGTACATCGTGAGGACATATCTGATATGTAATCCCCTCCCCGGGCGTGTGCTACCGGGGGGAATCGGCCTAGTGTCTAATCCACGCTATAGCAAAACTACCAATAATGGGACGGTGGTCCGACCAGTACCTACCTTCCAGTCTTCTTCTATCGTCCAGGGTGTTATCCGAGACACAGACATCCCCCTCCCTCGGTCCGCGGGATGTAGAACTTGGGGTCGTTTCCTGAGACTCCCCAGGGTCAAGGCAGAGACAACAGGGACAACTAGTTTTCTGCCTTGAATCTCCCGGGAGAACGGAAGGAAGCGCCACCTGGGGGTCATTTTCCGACTGAAACTACTTGCTCGCCCCCAGGCCCGGGATTATAGCCGTAGGCGTCGATTCCGTAGGTAGCAGTGTTGCGGAGGGGGCCTGAGGAAGGTCTCTGATATTGCCCCCGGTTAACGAACCCAGGACCAGACTCATGAGGTGCCGGATGATCTTCACCTGTGCTCACGGGACCACCACGATAACGCCTTATTTCCATCATGCTGGCAATACCTATTTGTGTCTTCTCGAGTCTTCACATTTTCATCATAGTCAGGGTGCGCAACTCCTCGCTGCCCATGTCATGAACGGAACTCCATCTACATCCACAATCGATCATATCGTCTCTCTTTCACCTCCTGGTACCCTTGGAGAGACCAAGAAGAAGTTCATTGAATACGGATTCGAGTGAGGGAGATAAATAATCGTTGTCAAATCGATACGATGTTCTGATCAAAAAACCTCCCGCAGCGTCATACCTGGGGGCGTGCACGCCGGTGGACTCACGGAAAACTCACTCGTCGTATGTCGTACAAGATAAACCAGTTTGTAACGGCCATCAGGTCGCGGAGCTAACTATACAGAATCCGACCAGGTTATACGAGATGGAGTGTATCTGGAGCTGATCGCGTTCACTCACCCAATCGAATATTATCCGGAGGGCTCGGAAGAGAGGTCCCGCAGAGAGTCAAATATGTGGGCTTCCAAGCTTCCTGGGTGGATAGACTACGCTTTCCTGGGAACATCCCCAACGATTTCAAAGATTATCAACTCTCGAGCTCAAGAAGAGGGAAGCGGTGTGAGATACCTCGCCGAAGTCCCAGGTGGGAGGGAGACACCGACAGGAAGGGTCCTCGAATGGTTGATCACCGGACCGGATCCGACGTCCAACGTAGAGGGTGCTGCGAAGAACGGGTCCCTGCCTTTCTTTTGTGGGGACATTACACCGAGAGAGTGGAGGGTGCGCATCATCATCCACAGCTGCGGCAGTTGGTCTGACAGTGATGGTGTTTCTAGGTCCCTACTGAACGCGTAGAACATCCAAATGGTGTCACAGAGGTCGCGTATCTCATCGTTTTGATTCCAACAGAGGGCTTGGAGAAGTTTGAACGACAGCTCACGTCTGTGATCGGCTCTACCCCAAAAGCCGGTCCGAACGACACGAGAACCTGGTCATTGTCCACGACGACAGGTGCCCATGCCCCTGATTTGATCCTCAGAACGCCGCGGGACACGGAGGAAGAAAAATACATCAGGGAGAGGGGGGGTAGCATTTACAAAGTCGCATTCCAGCTTACTCGGCCCGAGAGAGGCCTCCTCTTGGTCGGACACGAGACGGGAGATGTGTAAGAGATAGAACGAACCAAAAGGTGTATTACAAAATCGATGATTCTTCCACGAGAGGACGCCATCGGATTCGTGCAGCTCGTCCCTTTGAAAGTAACAAGGTAGAGTGCGCCGAACGAGCGATATCAAAGCTGACACTGGCTTCCAAAGGAAACCCAGTCTGGCTCATACACCCTGCGCAATATTTATCGTCATAGGCGGTTTTGATCGTGGAAGAATCAAGGGAAAAAAAAGTCGCGAGGGGCGGTTTTGACCCTCTGGTCACGCCACCGTGGGAGTTTCAGTCTTCACTGTGCGATCCGTCGCGAAGGTCACGTCTGAGTCTCCCTCCGCTAGTCTTTGGACCTCTGATCCGTGAGGGGCGTTCTTGCAAGATGTCTACAGAGACGCTGCCGTTGCTGTTACCAGCGAGCGTTCTAGGTGTCAAGGTGGAAGCGGATCCGCAAGAGTGGAAGCCATTAAGATACCAACAAGCTCCTCAACCTCCGCCGACAGATGATTCGAAACAACATGACCTGGAGATGGCGGCTGCGAGACAACTCATTGACGGAAAGGCATTTAAGAAAGTTCGGCCCCGGAGGACTGTCGACTATTTTGCTGGGGTTGGCAGGTGGACATTGGTGAGTTCCCGTATTTCGCGCTCGCATGGTGATCTCACTAGGACTGTAGTTGCGCAAGATGTCGTCAAGCCCACGGTACCTACCGTACATGAGGCCAGCGGTGCCATATATAATCGATGTACGGAACCCTCCGGATTCAATACGCTTGTACCAGTATTTCACTGAATATATCGTGCCTCTGTCTGCCGCATTTTCCAGCTCCTCCCACCGAAAGCCTACCCGGAAAATTCTTCGACATCGTTATGTACAAAATTCGTTCACACGTCGACAAACAAGATTCGGTGCCCGGTGAATTGCGTTGTGGTGAGCACCTCCGAACCGGTACCGCCCCCGAATATAATCTGAGGTGTTGTGGCTACTGCAGTGGACGCCAGAATGCCGACGTGTTTTGACTGGATCCACAAGTGGTGAATTCACACTGTGGAATGGGCTGACGTTCAACTTCGAAACCATCCTCCAAGCACACGAGACGGCGATTCGCGCAATGAGGTTCACCCACTCAGGAGCCTTCTTAGCCTCCGCAGACCAAAGCGGAGTGATTAAATACTTCCAACCCAACATGAATAACCTGACGGCTTGGAATGGTCACCGCGAAGCCATCCGAGCGTTGAGTTTTAGCCCAGACGATAGCAGGTTCGCTACTGCAAGTGATGACTCGACTGTGCGCATATGGGCCTTTGAGGAGCAACGAGAGGAACGTGTATTGACAGGTGTGAAGGATGTTCCATGCGCTTCTGGTTGGCTAATCCTTCTACAGGCCATGGGTGGGACGTAAAGTGTGTGGAGTGGCACCCTACGAAAGGATTGCTGGTTTCCGGAAGCAAAGATAATATGATGAAATTCTGGGATCCGAGGACCGGGAACTGCATCTCTACTCTGTGGGTTCTTTACGTTGACCTGTGATTCTCTACTCGAATGCTCATACAACTTGACAGTCACTACCACAAGAATACGATCCAAGCACTTGCGTGGTCTCCAAACGGAAACATGGTCGCTAGTGCTTCAAGAGACCAGACCGTCCGCGTCTTCGATATCCGAGCCATGAGGGAAGTGCAAACGCTCAGAGGCCACAAAAAAGAAGTCTGCTGTACGTGTCAAATCCGCCTGAACTCTCGGGTTAAGTCTAAAGCTTGACCCCCTCGATTCCGTAGCCGTTACATGGCATCCGTTCCACCCTGTCCTCGTCTCGGGCGGATCAGAAGGGTCGATCCTTCACTGGGACCTCTCCTCATCACCCGTCCCCCCATCATCACTCACACAATCCGCTTCCTACGACCCCTCCGCGGCATTAACATCCGCCCACTCTCCGCCTCCACGTGCAACACTCTCACAAGCTCACGACTCAAACGTCTGGGCATTGTCCTTCCATTCTCTAGGTCACCTTCTTGTCTCAGCCTCGAACGACCACACAACGAGGTTCTGGTGTCGCGAGAGACCGGGTGACGCCTCCAGCGTCTTTTCTGGAGGCGGAGAGAAACCACCAGAGATGGATCCCAACGCGGGGGATCAGGAGGACTACGAAGATCTTATGGTTCCTGGGTTCACCACCAACGGACCCGGGGAGAATTGGTGGGAGGACCAGATGGATGGAGGTACTGGTGGAGGCGGAGGTGGGGGAGGGCTTCCGGGGATGGGCCCGCCAGGAGGGAGGTTCCCCCAGACTGATTCGTATGGATCTGGGAGGGACTTTGGTGGCCATGGTGGATCGGGTGGTAATGAGGACTTCATTCCCGGCTTTGGAGGCATGGGCGAAGGCAGTGGAGGCGCTGGCGGGTACTCGGGTGGTGGAGCTGGTGGAGGAGGCGGACGTGATGGAGGGTATGGGGGTTCCAGGAGAGACGATGATCGTGATCGCGATCGCGATCACTATGGGAGAGGTGATGACCGTGGAGGAAGGGGAGGTGACTATAGGGGTGGTAGGGGTGGTGACCGTCAGCGTTGGGGAGGTAGCGGGGGTGGGGGTGGTGGAGGCGGCCGTAGGAGATACTGAACTATTACTCTGCCATACTCCCTTCAACCCAACCATGTTCATTTTTGTATTCCACACATCTGGTATCATCGCTCAACAACTCAACAAGACATGCGACGCAACCATAGCTGGTTCCGAAACGTGTTATCCAGTTCAACTAAATCCTAAGGACACTCGATTTTTCAATTACACCCTTGTAATCCGATAGGAGAAGATAGGGTAGGAAAACGCCTCGAAAGAGGGAGATAAACTACTTGTGGGGACTTATGCCTGTACACGATGTGCGCGGTGAAGGATTTGTGTGGTAGATGAGGGGAAAGGATGGAATATGGAGGAAAGTGGGAGAGGACGATTGAAGCGGGAAGCGGGAGAAAATCTCTGCGAAAGCCCAAGTTATCGTACAAAGGAGAAGGTTCGAAAGCACCTCTACTGGACGCTGATATCATACATTTAGAAAAAGAAACTTGCTGGAGAGGAAAGAACGAGGGGATTGACTTGAAATAATAAACGAGCTCGAACTGAGAGGGAGTGGGAGAGTAGCGGTTGACATGTGAGGCATGACATGCAGACACAAAAGATAGACAATGCACGAACACTGGAATCAGGAGAAAGACACGAGATAGTAAGGATAACAAAGCGAGTCCTGGCTATAGCACAACGCCGTTGTGGCAGGGGGGATGCAAGGTCACATATATCGAATGTAGGTGTGGATGTATGCGGGGGAAGGAGGCATCGGTTGTCGTGGGTGTCGTGGGGGACTTGCGCGTGTAATCGTGACCACATGATATGATACAAGAGGTGTGCGTGCTCAAGGCGTAGATGAGCATAAGAAGCGGGATCGGTGGGGGGGAGGGAAACTATCGGTCTCTAGTCGTCCGACAAGGTAGCCCGATGAACAGCGGGGGACTCTAAACCTTGAATTGCGCCTTGGTCGGGGTGAGAGTTGGCGTAGGCGATCCACTTAGCGAAACCAGGTCATCACAACTCGACGATCGCGACTTGAATGGAGATTCCAGGCACTCGATCGTTGAGATGTTCCTCTGAGACTGATGAAGGATGTCCTCAATGCTGGACGCCGAATAAGAACGATGCAAGACATCCTCGGGAACCGCAACGGCAGCCGCAGCCAAACCCATCACGCTATCATCATCCACGAGTCCAACCGTCGTCCCAGTTCCGGATCCCGAACTGGTGTAGAAGCAGAACCTGTGTTTTGAATTGTTTGATCGATCACGAACCAGAACACGGAAAAAGCAACCATGGTATGTGTCAGCATGACGACCTTGATGGAAGGTTTTACCCCTCCTCCCTTATCGGGGAAGGGGATGACCAGAAGGGGAATGAGCGTGCTTACCTGTTGATGATCGATGCCATCTCGTTGGATTGTCGGCCCGTAGTGGGTGTGGCGATTACCACGGGCGAAGGTTGGGAGGATGAAGACGCAGACGAGGTGGTGGACGAGTCCTCACTTGACATCCGCTCGATTTCGCCGGCCTCACGAAACATCGGGGCCTGAACGATAGGAATCGACGAGTTCTTGTCGTTATCAGCGTCCATGTTACCAGTCCCACCACCAATCTCGCCAGCCTTGTCCTGCGATGGAATAAAATCAAACACGGTCTTCCTACCCGGAGAACCCGTATCGGTAAGTCCGCTCGGCTGTTGAGCATCAAAGCAACCTCGTGCGTGATTCCTGAAGGAACTGCGCCATACAGAATCATGCTCGTTGAGGAAATCCCCGGGTGCTTGATTCCGCACAATCCCAGACGTCACGTCGTCGCCTAGCCGAGGCGAGCCGCGGGCGAGAATAGCACTCTGTGGCCGAACAGCATGGAATCTCTGAGTAGTTGGGGGGGAGAGGACGGGTTGGCGTGACCAGGGGAAAACGCTACTCGAAGCGGACTGAACGGTTGGTCTCGAGTGGGATGAGGAAGAGTAGTCCGTCGGCTTCCACGGTTTCTTGAGAGAGACTCCCCACGTGTAACGAGATGACAAAGAGGTAGAAGAGTTGAAAAAGAAATCCTCTTCCGTGCTGCCAGACCCCCGCCGACGATGGGCATCCTTCAAGGCCGCCGTTGACTGGACTCGCTCGAGCTTCTTGGTCAGGTTCGCAACAGCCTCCTCGTCCGATGCATACTGAACCTGCGCAATGGTTCCCGGCGCCCTAAGGGTGACGGGGAGGGAGAATACGACCTTGTAATTCTGACCCCCATTGTTATCCCAAATTTCCCTCCCGTTGACTGCATACCGAATGGCCATGAACAAGGTCTTGTCCTCGATCTTGGAGAGGATATCGTGCAGCCGAATGACGAAACTAAAACGGTCGAATATCCCGTGAGCCAGTGACTGCTCATACTTGGCGGAGACTTCGCTCGTCGTTTGCCAACGGTCAAGTGTGAAGCGGACAGCGACGGACTTTTGGAAGGCGAGGTTCTTGACCTTGACGTGCCCGCACATAGTCGCCTCCTTTGACAGGGTGAGATCCTCGAGCATCACGTCCACATCCATTGTCAACCGCTGGGGCATGTTGACAACCTCCATCACCAGCAACCTCTTCTTCTCATCGTCAGATGTAACCCTACGAATGGGTGCAGGGGCTTCGGACTCAGTACCGCTTGTATCTTCGGTCGGACTACCATCACGGGACACGGCAATCGGTTTTTGCTCTGCGAAGAACAACTTGACGTGGTCTAGCCGTTCGGCGAAGCTGACCGACTTGGATCGGATATGGTTGGGAGTTGCAGGCTCGCTTTTGCTAGGGGCCTGCCTGGTGGTGACAACCGACAGACCGGGCCGTGGAGTCGGCGTTCTGTGCTTGAGGGAGGGTCTCAGAGGTTCCCCAGACTTTTTGCGGGCGTGCCCGTCGATAGAAGGTGAGGCGCTGGGAAGGGCGGCAGAATCGGGTGTCAGGGCCGGGTCGTCAAGCATCAGGGTGGGGATACTTTGTGAGCGATGATGGGTCTGGGCACTCCCGGAGGCTGTTATCACCGGGCTTTGACGAGGAAAGTCGAGGGTCGAGACGTGGGAGGGTTGGAGAGGTTGTAGAGGCATCAATGGTTGGATCCTGGGCAGCCTCCGGAACCCCCCAGAACGACGAGACTCTGCAGAGTCTGCACTGTCTGCCTTGTCGGGATTTTGAAAAGACGATTTGGATGGTTCACCATTGGTAGGGGGTACGACAGGCTCGGGGTGGGGGAAGGGGAAGATGGCCTGCGAACTAGGCATCGAGGACCGCCTCCGGGGGATAAATGGCAGAGGCTTTCCGGCATTGTTGGAATGGCGCGTAAGGGAATTGGCGTCCACCACCGGAGAGGAGTGGTAGAGTGCAGAGCTCATCCCTTACGACGAGGGCGAGGACCTTGAGAGTGAAGAAAAAGGAAAAAGGAGTGAGATGATCGACGCCCACAAAAAGGCACAGCCTAGAATTGCAATCGACTTACGTCTGTGCAACGTGGGTCGGCAAAACACTTGTAGCGCTGATAAGGGTGTGGAGCGACGGGGGAAAAACGGGGAACGAGGGTGGTGGGGAGTTATTATGGGGGAGGAGGGATGAGAGGACCGTGGGGTCAACAGAAGGAGAGAGTTTGTCGGTGTCTCGAAATTGTTTCGAGATGTGCCTGATGGAAGGTTTTCTTGCGTGATTCACGACGTCATATGCCAATTCCAGCCAGACAGTAACGTGTGAATCGGGGGCCTGGCGGTCGTGAGCGGCAGGAAATGACGCACAGTTACGACAGTCGACCTCACTAGTTGGATCCACTAAATGGCCGGGAATCGACGAGATGCAAGTAAATGATTGGACGGTGTTCGGGCAGTTGGTGCCGCACCAGATGAGGGTGGTCAGCCGTTGTGCTCGAGGCTGGATAAGGGCTAGGCGAGATAAGGTGCAAGAACGCAAGGACGGTTGACCGGGGGATCTTGGGTGGGGTGAGGGTAAAGTGGACGCGCTAGGAGTGGTGGCAGTCGTTGTCGCCGCCGTCGACGTCGTCGGGTGCCTCAGGCTCCGGGGTGGAAGAGGGAGAGGAGGGAGAGAGCGACAGGGGTCTCGAGAGGGACGAGACCGATCCGAGACGCAGTGATCGACAGAGCCCGTTCGTTCCGGCCAGGCGAACGCACCCATGCGGACTTTATCTCCGCTCTCGTTCGGTCCCGGCGTTGGAGCACGGCGGGGGGAGGATCAGGGTCACGGCCTGACATGGTCTCCGTCGTCGTCGTGGTCTCGACGACGTCCAGATGACAGTCATGGGCTGGGTGAGAGAAAGGACCAAAACGTCCCCTTCGGGTCATTCCCCGGTCGGCGTCTGACCAGCTACTCTGATACAACCGCTTCGGCCGCGATGCGGTCACCCGCCCTTGTTCGGTCGCTTTCGAGATTTTGTTGGCGGCGGAATGCGGCCGCGAAACAGCCGTATGCTTTGGGAGGTGGTCCTTGTATTTAGTTAGAGTGTATGCTATAGCCCCGAACGCTCTCTCCATTCTGCAACCTTTCTTTCACGTTTCTTATACGTTTTCTGCAATTGAAGATGTATGAGATCTGCTTCACGTTTATCAAACGACGATGGCGGCAAAATCGGACGATCAGTCACCACTCCCTCCTCCCACCCCCATGCAACGTTTCCCTCTGCTGGATTTCCCAGTTGACATCTTGTTTTTGATCCTCTACGAATTGTCCGTAGAAGATCTCGTCAGCCTCGCTTCGGTACCTTCCATCGCACCCATCGAGTGGCACCTCCGAGTCCTGATACGTCTCCCAATAGACCTGCAAGACTTTCTACTCCATCTCTAACGACAGATGCGTCTGGCTCAACCAGCTCGAAGGCATACGCACTCGCATGCCTTTCCTTCACAAAGACCGTCCAAACCTCCTCCAAGCCTCCACGGACGCTCTACGCCAGGAGTCAATTCGCCAAACACGCCTTGACCGTCTCTGGTGTCGTCATGACTCCCCACCCGGACGAATCACTGAAGTCATAGTCGATGAGGCCGTGAACTTCTTCACCGTGTTCCCTGGCGGACAATGGCTCGTGATCATCCTTGAAGACGGTCGCCTCTGTCTGCGAGAACTATGTCATTCCAACACAGTGCCGAAATCGATGACCGTCAAGCTTGGAGCCTCTGTAAGAGAAGTAATGCACAACTTCTGGGCCTCCAGGGCTGCAGACGGAAGTGCAATCCTTGCCCTGTCCCAGTACGCCATCAGCCACTCGTGAGTTTTCGTTTCAACCCGTCGCCGTTGTCCCCGTACCGCCGCTCAAGGTCATCATCCGTCACAGTGTCATGCATTTCTACCGCATCTCCCCTGCGGAGATGTCTATATCATATCTAGGGAACAAGCAACTGCCAAAGTGCAGGTGGGCTTCACCCATTAGGAACTACCCCGCGTCAGAGAACCTTCTAGCGTGTTTACACTTGGGGTGTGATCCGGGGACAATGGCTCTCACCCTGCTGGTCATCCCCGATCCTCTGAATTCACCCGAGGGTTTCAGATGCGAAGAAATCGCAACTATCGGACTTGGGAAATTTGTGAGTTGCACCACACCCAATGCTGCGTCCTAACGGTACTAATTGTGTTCACAGGAGAGTCATACGCCCTTTGGAGTAGAAGACGAGCTCTTCTCGATCTGCGTTCCGTACACTCATATCCTTGTCGTTACTCATGGTTCGACTTGCGTCAAGATCTTCAACATCCCACCTCTCGAGACCCTTCCCGCAAGTCAGGCCGAGAAGCTGAACGTTGCATCCGCCCCGATCATCTGGGAGTGGCGCACACCATACATATCCTCACGAACCTTCGAACCTACGATCCTGATGCCTCACACACCCTGCCAGATAGTACTGCCAGGGGAAACATCCACCAGAAATTTCCACCTAGTGGCTGAGGATACCCTCACCCTCCACCTCATCCAATTCACCGTCTCTCGATCCACCGATCTAGGTGCGAAGGCAGAGACAGTGATACACCACCATATGCATATCACAGAACGGGACGTTGTCGAGGGAAATACGTACCTCGCTCTTCGATCCCACCGTGGGGCCTGGTTGACAAAGGGAGACTACGACCTAACATTTTCGACGCTGACTTTCCAAGACTACCCAAAGGATTACCTTGAGGGCAGGGGTAAGGACTACCCCTTGCCCCTCGGATCGTTTGGGATAATCTGCGATCTGTTTGAACCACACCTCGTGGATTGGGACTATGATGAGGTTTCTGGGCGGTTTTGTTTGTTGGTTCAAAGCGACGATGGGGATTGGGCAGTCCTTTTAGTTGATCGGGTTAAGGCCTGAAATCTCTGCGTTCTTGGAACGAGGTCTTATTTGTCGCTAGAGTCCCTTGCCGGGACACTTGGGTGGAATGGAGAGTAATAGTTTACATAACCTGGTCCGCCGAGAGTAATGGGGTATCAAAGAGGTGTAAAGATAGTGTAAGCAACCATAGACTTGGTCAATTGGTTTTTGTTGGCTGGCATGGCCAAGAGAAGGGATACATCGACGATTTAAAAATTGGATCGACAGAATTACTTCCTTCGATGTCATCTCGGAATCGCGGATCGACGAGCACAATCGTCATAAAACTCGGTACGATTTCCTTCTCCATCCAACAAAGCAACAACGGAATGAACGTATGGCTTTTGCGTTTTTCTCTGTCCTGCACATGTGGTACATGGTCGTGATGGTGCGGATCACCAGGGACATCTTCGATTGTCCATGAAACGACCCACCAGCCCCTCCTTTCGACGCTCTCTAGGGTGGTCGAGACGGTCGTGCGCTTAAAATCGCAAGGTCACAAAGTGGTCCTCGTCAGCTCGGGAGCTATCGGAGTCGGTTTGAAGAGGATGGAAATCCCGAGCAGACCTAAGAGTCTTTCGGGAAAGCAGGCGAGCCGAACATAACCTTTCTCAACGCGATGTATTGGTTGGAATCGAACGAGTTGCTTTTTTCTTTCTTTTGAAGGCTCTTGCAGCGATTGGACAAGGACGGCTTATTGCGCTGTGGGATAATTTGTTTGGCCAGCTTGGTCAACCGATCGCCCAGATCCTCTTGACGAGGGGGGATATCTCAGACGTACGTTTCTGTCGCTTGGCCACCTGGAAAACTAAGCCTTGGATCCGAGTCTTACCCCTGTTGATGCTCAGCGCACGAGGTACCTCAATGCCGTTAATACGCTCAAGGAGCTGTTATTCATGGGGGTCATACCGATCGTAAACGAAAACGACACCATCTCCGTTAGCGTACGTCTTCATCGTGGCCCTCAGCTCTGAGGTTTTAAGAGAGTCCAGCTAAATTGCGAAACGTCCAGGAAATTAAATTCGGCGACAACGACACGTTATCTGCCATTACATCTTCCATGGTTCACGCAGACTATCTCTTCTTGCTAACGGATGTGGATGGGTTATACTCGTCAAATCCGCGTAAGGATCCAGATGCCAAGTTCTTGGAAGTTGTATCTTCTGTAGCCGAAGCTCGGTTGGAAGGTACGGAGCCGTCCAACTGTTGTCTTCGTCATATCGTCTCTTTCGTTTTTCTATTCCTGGTCTTAATTCCACCCAGCGCGCCTTTTCCTCCATTCCATTTGCCTCTCCTTGTACCCCCTTTCATTACCCCGCGGATTAAACGAAACCAGGCTGACTATCAAACTATCCCTCCACTTGTTCACGATAACCCACATCCAAAACCATCGTTCATCTGCATCCCCATCAAAATCCGTGCCGTCTTCCACACGGAAACACACAAAATAACATTCGCATCGTCGGCCCGTGCATTCCACAGTCAGCACCGCCACGCTTGGATCCAACCTCGGAACCGGTGGAATGGAAACGAAACTAATCGCGGCAGGGATTGCGACAGAGGCGGGGGTGAACACCATCATCGCCTCATCTAAGAACCCAGAAAACATCTTATCAATCATCGAGTACCACGCCACGGTCTCCATCCCTGGGGTGGACCCTTCGACCATCATACGACCCAAGCACACCCTCTTCAGACCCTCTCTAACTCCCATGAGGGACATGAAATCCTGGACATCTCACACACTCTTTCCGGCAGGCACGGTCATTATAGACACGGGTGCTCACGTGGTTTTGTCCAGGAAGGAATCCGGAGGGAGGCTCCTACCCGTCGGGGTCATCGGCGTCATGGGATCCTTCGCCTCTCATCAGGCGGTTAAGATCTGCGTTCGAGTCAAGGTCGATCCCGCCGACGCGACCGGAGCGTCTCAAGTAAAAGAAGATCCGGAAGCGGCCGTTAGGGAGTACGCTCGAGGGATCCCCACGAACATATCGACTTCTGCGTCGGCCACTCCGACGATTGGAAGCAGGACCACTTCGAGCTCCGATTTGACCGCATTGACGAGCGATGGCGCGCACCAGCTCCTCTACCCCAGCAATTTGAATTTGCCGAGTGCGATTGAGGAGGACCAGGTGGCCCTCCTCGGAGACTCAGATCCCGTAGATTCCTGGGAGTTGGTTGAAGTCGGAAGGGGACTAGCCAACTATAACTCGGAACAAATAGGCAAAGTTAAGAGAATGAATAGGTGTGTGCATGGATATTGTTTCAAGCTTTGGAACTGGGCTCCTGTTTTTCGGCCTTCCGCGGTGTATGGAGAGGGCACGATTTACTGACCCCTTCTGTGTTTTACAGTTCATCCCTTTCTAGAGTTATCGGTTACGCGGATTCAGACTATGTCGTTGAGAACATCACGATCAGGATTCCCCCTTGATTCCCCATGCCCCATGCATACAACAACTGAAGGAGGCTATTTATTTAACGCAGCGTTTCGACCTCGTGTGGAGATTTTGTTACCAGAGATATACTTAGATGTGCGTCGGGATCAAACGGATTACCGTTATAGTCATCGGTCGCAAACTAGCAATCCTACAGAGTACGAGCGACAGGCGGACTAACCAGGGTCATCTTTACCTTTCCTCGTTGCGTATTCTTGTCCTTCTCCACTTCGATCTGCACGATGACCTTATCAAAGACCGCGATGGTAACGTCTTCGTTCTCTGGCGAGGGAACGGTCAACGTGTAATTGTCAGCGTCGTATTTTGGTTCCCCTTTGAACATGATAAGCCCCTCGATGCCGAGTCTGCGGAAGGGATGGTCCGGAACCGTCAGCTTAGGTCGATTTCATGCCCGTTTAGGCGGGGAACTGCACGCACGTGGAGACAAAAACCCCAAGACCATTCCTAAACGCCCTGATGACAAAGGCTTCTTCCTGGACGATGGATTTCTCCCCTCTCCCCTTCAACGCTAGACCAACATAGAACTCGACGCTAGCGCGGCCGGCCATCTGAGCCATCCGATGACGACGATTGACGAGATCAAGCGTCCGTTCTACGTGACCTTTGGAGTGCAACGTCGCGTGAAGCGGAGAGTATCCAATGGATGCTGCTAACTGACGATGGGCCAAAACATCTGGAAGGTTGAGACGATTAAATGTGCCCCGTGAGTCAAGAGAGGGGTCGTATGCCCTACCTGCGTATCGGCGGATGGGACTGGTGAAGTGAGTGTAAATCGGGCTTGCCAACCCATAGTGCCCAAAGGTGTCCCGAGAGACGCTCCCAGAGCAGAAGTACTCAGCCGATAACATACATCTAGTAGCCATAATCCGCACGAGTGTGTTGAAAGAAGGCAGCTCGGGATCCTGACCACATGTTAGAGATGATTGACGATTATATAATGACACTCTTGCATTACCTCGCATTTGTCCAACGAGGCCGCAAGCGCACCCGAACTCGACACATCCAGGGTCATCCCCTTGCGCTTCTGCAAAATATCCTGCAGCTTCTCAAAATTCGTTTGAGGCGGAGGCAAATGCCGTCGGAGCACCGCAGTCTGCGGGAACGTCTCTTGAATCTTCCGAGCGACGCTGATGTTAGCGAGCAACATGAACTCTTCAACCAAGCTGTTTGTCTCCAGCAGCTTCTTCTGTTCGACATCTATAGGGTCTGATGACTCTGCACTCTCCAGGTGTATCTTAACTTCGGGAGAGGCGAGATTGAGGGCACCAGCTGCCATACGACCGGCCTTGAGCTTCCCCGCAAGTGAGTTAAGGAGCCTAATGCTTTCTGTCAATTCATCGTTGCGCGTCCTGACGGGGCTGCGTCAGTCTCGAATACTTCTGTATGGCTATGATACCTTACTTGTCGTCCTTTCTAATCTGAGCCTCCTCGTACGTGAAAGCGGATTTCGAGGCGATCACAGACTTTGCGAATCGCACGTTTACGATCTCAGCACCGGACGTCAATTCCTGGATTGATGGGTGATCGTGTCAGCTACAACGCATAGCCGCTCGGATACCCAAACGGACCCAAATGGCGGAGAACGCAAGGCGCTCCACGAAGGGTCTCAGCGAACACAGGTTCGTGCCAAGTAGCGATGGCAACATGTCGACGCGCTTGTCCACGAGGTACACCGTCGTCCCCCTCGCCGCGGCCTCCGCATCCATGGGGGTCTCAGGATGAACAAAGTGTGAGACGTCAGCGATATCTATGAATGTGTCCTCGGTACGCTCATCACCATCGATTCTTGGCGTGGGCACTCACGGACACCGGCTTCGATATTGCCGTTTGGTAGCTGCCTTGCGTGTAAAGCGTCGTCGATATCCTGGCATCCTGATCGGAGAATCTATTAGACAGGGAGGTTTCCCGATCGGACAGTGGGACTGACCTGGAGGGTCGATACTACAGATGTTGAGCTCCCTCAAATCTTCTCTGTCGCGCCACGCTGGATCATTGGGGTCCTTAGGTGGAACAACCCACGAATCGCCTTCCGGAGGAAGGCAGTCGAGGATAGCTTTGCCAAAGGGCCTGTAAGGAACGTCAAATTCAAGAAGGAGACTCTCTTGCTCCGCCTCCTTGCTTTCAACCTTGCCTAAAGCGCGAACGAAGTGGCCTTCCGGGTATCTGGAGGTAGCGTCCCATCTGTCAATCGTTACAAGGATCTTCTGACCTATGAGGGCAGGTGCCTGTCTAGTGCGGAGCCGAATGCGAGGCAAGAGCCTAGAGACGGGAGTCGCGAATACCGTCTGTTGTGACAAGGAGGTTTCATGTGACGACGACAAGGATGTGCTGTCTATATGGCAGACGTATGCCCTCCAATTTCGCTTGACGATTCCAACTACACGGCCAGTCGGTTGCTTCGAGGAACTAGCCGGGGCAGCCACGCGCTCCTCCTGTAGTGCTTTCTTTTCTTGGATGAGCATCTCATCTTCGCCCTCGTCTTCAGAGTCTTCGGCGTCATCGTTTCTTAGGGCGGCTGATCTCAAGTCAGAATGCGGAGAACGAGCCAGTAAAAACTAGGGGACCTTCTTGATCAATCACTTGGTCCACATGAACCTTCCAATCCTTTTCATCGAAGATCTCAATAGCGACCACATCCCCGTGGACAGCTCGGTTCATGTTTTCCCTCCCTGTCAGCAGCACTGGCCGTGAGAATGCCGGCGCCACCACACTGCCCTGCGTGGAGCGTGAGACGTAATTCGAGAAGATAGGATTCAATTGTACGCGCCTCCAGATAGTTGTACTGGCTGGCATTGAAGTGGCCCTGGTGGAGATGGCCACTCTTTATGCCGGCCAACACTGCCGTTAAGGGAAGGTACTAGTGGAAATCAGATTCGATTGTCCATACGAGGCTTGAGTGAGAGCTACCTCTGGATAGAGTGCCTGCCTTGACGAGCTCTGGACACGAGTAGGTTCAATCTCATCCCCCTCTGCGGACAACAGGTCCAGCAACTGGGCAGAATTATCGCCCAAGCTCTCCACATATTTCCTGACTGATAGAGTTGAGAATCACGTTCGCATCGAGACAACGAGTCTTTACCAGATGAACACCTAATACCCTCTTTCTCGCCCTTAATCCGATTTTGCACATCATCGGTTAATAAAAGGACGGCTGGCTCGGGTTTAGGACGTCTTCCTCGTATTTTTGGATTGATCAGGGAGATGTGTGACGAATACCATGCGGTGGCCTTCCTGATCCCTGACGGGACCAGGAGGACCTGTGAGCGTGGAGAGAACAGATGGATAGAAGGCGTGTGTGCATACCTCTATCATTACGGTCGTTGGGCGTCTCATCCTGCGCCCGAACAACCGCCGTCTCGCTGTTCTCGGGCCCCATGAATTAGCATGAAACAAACGCGATGAAGCGCTTACGAGTGGAATTCATTGTAAAACACCCAAATATGTTTATCGTCCGACTTGACTAGAGCCCTGAGGCGGTTGTACAAGGGCAACGAACGGTGGCGGACTTCTTCCAGAACTGTCTGGAGCAGGACCACCGGAGGGTTGAAGAGGGTCGATTCCATCAGATCCATCTAGGTATACATAATCTCCGTTGAGCGAGGAATGGCGTCACAGAATAGACAAAATCGTTCACTTGAGCCAAGAAGACGTTGGTATCAGGAATGACAAAGTGGCCATCCGGGAAAATTTTGCTTTTGCCTCCCGATGGAAGGAGGGTCTGTGCGGGCTGGGCACAGGTCCTGCAGCCAGAAATACCACACCCAACATCATTTCGTAAATACCGTTCTCGAAGCACTGGAGTCGGTAGTATGAGAAAATGATCGGTATTCCTGGGGAGAGCAAGTACCCTTGATGACCTTGCCTCGAGCGGTCTTTTTGAAAAACTTTCGTTGGGTCACCACGGCCTCTGTGTGAGGTCGCTTACGGATGGTGATTTCGACCATCGTCGGAGGAGTGGTGAGACGCGTGCGCGGCAGGTTCCGAGTACCATCGGCGACCGATCATCATTATCCACTTACGGGTTACGGGGACCGAACGCAAGAGTTTATCAAATTTCTGCCACATGCACGGGTACGGAGGCTAGGACAAAAAAAAAACAGGTTCGCGGCTACGATGTTCCAAAAAGTCCTGATGTTCGCGGCGATAGGTAATAATGATGAATGATAGAAGTGGGTATTGAACTCGGTCGGGCCGCTGGTCTGATCGATTATTTCAAACCGCAGAGAGAATTGGCGACCTGGACGGCAGTCCCATCGACCACGCCTAGTCCTTCGGCCTGGCCGTCACTACGGTACGCGTCAGCAAACAAGTTCGAGTAGGACAAGGATCAAAATCGACGCACGTCAGTGTGTTCACGGCCCCCTTAGAAAGGCTGTAACCGTCGGTCGCACGATCAATCACCGTCACTATGACCGTCTTGCCCTCGTAGGTAACGCTCCAGCAAGTACCTGTTATACGGTAAGCCATGAGCGTCCGTCGTGAAACCGAGGTCAGCAAAATTGGACGAACCGCAGTTGGGAGAGTTCCACCCGGCGACTACGGACGATCCACCAACATTTGGGAACGTTGGCAGATCACTGAAGACCTTGTATCCCTTGGTCAACAGGCCGCGGGTCCCGTCAGAACATGCGACCGTAGAAAGCGACTGTGCGCCGTTATCGTAGGTGGAGTCCCAAGAGACGCGCGTAGCGCTAACGACGAACGGAGCGGCGAGGAGAGTGATGACGGAGATGAACTTCATGTCTGCGACTGCAAGGAGGCAAGGGTGCTGTTTGCCTGAGTCTCCGGTACTACCATGTACATCCCTCAGCCTTTATAGCTTTTGGATCATAACACTCAGGCAGGAAGGCCCGGAGTGAAGCAGGTGGCAGGTGCGGAACGCGCATGGCACGCACACAACCGTCCGACGGGGTCGACCGAGCACTTAGGATAAAGAAATTCAACCTCGCGGTGAGTTGGCTGGGCTCCGACCAAGGTGTGGCGCGCGTAGCCAGTAAGGGTCCAGTAACCCTTCGCGTGGATGGTTCCACAAGCACGCCAAGCAGTCTAGTTGCTGGATATCTGTAGACAGTACTCTCAGATCACTGTAACGGCTGAACTCCTTCCATATGTAATTTGAAGAGGTTGGGGGAACGCGTGGCGATGCGACGCGAGTGCCACAATGTCCACCGGAAAGTGTGCCTCGAAACGTTCCGATTCCGATCATCCCATGGCCGGACGAATAAGGAACTTCCTTAGCCCTTTCCGCGGTTACACGCGGGCGGAGCATTCATTAAAACAGACTCGGCACACGTGAGGGGGACGGCGAGGGTAGTGTATAGAGAAGGGCGGATCTGGTATCAAGTGCCACCTCCCGGAACATGAACGCACCTCATTGGATGGGCATGATAACCAACTCCGCGGTCGATTATGAGTCGAGATCGGAGACCAACCGGAGCGAGTTGCGAATTTGTGTTGGCACTGACAATGCGAAGCCGACCGGGGAGGAGGGTACAACAATATCCGATAGCCGTACAACGAATATGAACATACCACAATACACAAAAAACATGGAATCCAAGCAAATGAAAAGTTCCTCCCAACGATCATAACACAGATAGCGCGTTGCCCGCAGGGACGATAAGCCCAGATAAAGCATGCAACTTGGACCGAATAGATGATAGCTGCTGCACCTGCACGTCTGATCGGGCGGTCATGAGCACCCTACTACGTAAATCCTTATCGTATTACTCACCAGCCATGGGGTACAAACGTGAAAATTGTTGCACAGCCCCAATTAAGATATCCACATATCTTTGTACAAATTCCGTATCTTCTGGGGGCCTCGACGACGAAATGACATACAGGCAGACATTGGCAGCAGTCACCCAACAGGACTAGTAAAATCGGGGTAAATCGATCAGCAACGAGCTTCAGTACAACCGCATTGTATACGTACACTCATCAGGGGATCCAGTGAAGGATAGTCCTCCTCCTGGAGCTGCTCGATGACGTTCACTATTGAACTGACTGCAACCAAACACCTTTTAAAAGGTTCGCCCCCTCTAGTCATCGCGTTGCGCTCGAGGTTAATCGTCGCTGTGTTGACGAACGTGTGGACGGCGGCCATGTGAGAATCAACGAGGCTCAGGGGTTCAAAGCCTACCCGGGATCGCACAAACCAAGGAAAATGCTTGTGGAATAACGCCACCGAGGATCTCAAAGTCGCAACGTTTTCTTGGTTTTGAACCGATTGGCCTATCAAAGGAGAAGACTTCAGAATGGAATCCAGCCCAATGATCGGCTGTTCCGCACCGTTCGGTACCAATCGATAGCTGGTCTCGTGTAATGCGTAAGCACTCAAACGGAGGGCGATGGCATCAAAAATGCGATCTGCCGGTAGTAGATCCTCGGAGCTGTATATGCTGTTCGAGACATCCTGAAGAGAACATGTGACTAGTGAATAAACTTGATGGGTGCCAAAAATCGGGATGTGAAATGTACCGATGGACCACTCGGGATACCCGCTAAGGTTTCCATCATGGAAGGCACGAGACAGTCCTCATCTCTAAGGGCAGGTGGCAGTCCAGTAACAATCGACCAGCCCCTATCGACGGCAAATACGTGCGCAAGTGTCGATATGGGATTATCACTATATGATCCCCCAGATGAAGAGCAACCGGGAAGGTGGGACTGCAGGGTGGTCATCAATCGAGCAGCCGCCATCGAATGATAGTAGCCCTCCTGGACGCGGTTCTGAGTGTAGAAGTAGGTCGAAAGGAGACAAGACGCATGGATCACGTCCAAAAGCCGATCCGCTTGAGAGATGCCCAGCTGTATCGCCACCAAAGCCCGAGAAAGAAGGAATTCAGATTTCGCTTTCGTGATCGGAAGGAGGCCCGGATGGCAGGTCGCGATCAGTAAGATCGCATTGATGAGAGAGGGGTGCGGCCGCTTAAAATAATCAATATCAAAGAGTGAGGCGTAAAAGGCGATGGGGTCAACAATAAAGCCCCATTGGTACTGAAGTGAAAGCCATATGTTGAGTCTGGTGAACCATCGTTAGCGCCAAGGGTCGCGATGGATGAAGGTTAGTACACGGGGAACATACAATTGGCTGCTTTCTTCCTCTGTTACGACCTCGGCATCTTGCGTGATATTAGGCGCGGGACTATACCAGCCGAAGTTGGTGGCTTCGGGAGAAGACGAGGGTGAGGGAGGGGTGAAGGGCGTAGAATATACTGAAGGTGATGATGAAGACGTCCATAACGAGTATTGATATGGGGCGTCGGGTGGCTCAAACGCAGGGCTAGAAACACCGTTCCGAGTCCGGGGTCGGAGTGAAGAGGTTCCTGATGAAGGGGTTGTGTACGAGGATGAGGTGGACGCAACGGCGTCAGAGTTGCTGCGTTGGCGACCATTAGACTCTAAGTCCCGAAGGCGTGCTTCGAGGCGGGAAATCTTGCCCTCCAGTATCTGCTTCCTATTGCTCAGCTTCTTGTCCGAGTACTTGCACTCGTCGCGATTTGATCGCGCACACGGGGTACAGACAGGTTTCACGCCATCGCACTTCTAGATATGAGCTCAACGGGGGTCAAGACCACCGACACAGGGGGACAATACCATTTTCTTCCGTCTATAATGACATCCGTAACGTCAGACCGAAGGCGATGGGGATTGATCACGGGGAACGGGAAGAACTGACCTGCAGCATAGACAAGCTTTGTTCCGTGGGAGGGCGGCGGAGGCAGTGGAGGGTTCTGGGGAGGAGGACATGGTGCGGCACCGGGAGGTCTGGAGGAATAAGCCCAACCGCCCATGTGCAGTTTATAAAGAGAATAACTACATGGCGACTGCATACTGCTAGCGGATGTGCCGCGGATGCCACCTTCGATCGAGGACTAAGGAGCGCTGGGGGGTCTGATAGGCGACGGGTGCGCAAGTACACAGCTTCTCCAAGAGGAAGCTCGGCACATCGGGGGCCGTCCCCTCCATGATCACAAAGCTGTCACAAAGTCTGATGATTTACCAGTTCAATTCAATTGCAGGGTCGTGGTCAGGGAGCGTGGAAGAGACATTTCTGCGTCGAACGAGAACGACGGGACCGTCGAGCCCCTCCATCCGTCATCAGGCTGGGAGAGGTCGCGCGAGACCCTGGGGCTGCAATTTAGTGCGACGGGCGCAGTGGCGGTACGCCCTTGCTGATTCCATAGCGTGGTGTCTTTGTGCTATTCTTGGAATGTCGGAGAACGAGCCAATGAGGGGGCGAGCGAGGAAAAAGCGCACGTGCATGAAAGTCACCTTCCCGCGTCTCAGTTCGGATATCCCGACGTCGGCGTTCTTCTATTGCACGAGGTGGTAATTAAATATTCAACTCTACCCCCAAGTCGGGGAATGTCCGCGGGCAGCCATAGGCCACGCAGGCAGGTGTCTAGGCCTTCTTCGCAGTGAACGCCTTCTGGAGGTCGCTCCAGACAACACTCGGCGACTGGGCAGCGTCGATTCCAGTCCAAAGCCCCTTCCTCTTGTAATACTCGACGACCGGGCCAGTCTGGCTGTGGTAGGTGACCAGACGTTTTCGGAGGGTATCGACGTTATCGTCGGACCGTTGAATTAAGGGTTCGCCGGTTACGTCATCGGTCATCGGCCTCTTTGGGGGGCTGTATCGCCGGGACGTCAGAGAAACAACCTTTCGAGGAGGAATGGGGCTCACTTGAATTCCTTGTGGTATGAACGTCCACTGGCAGGATGGACCAATCGCCCAGTGATTCGGGAGATGAGCAGCTGGTCAACGATCGACAGCTGGACGACGCTGTCCAGTTTCTCTTTGCGAGATTCGAGCATGGCATCGAGTTTCTCGGCTTGAGGAACTGTGCGCGGGAATCCGTCCAACACGAACCTACATGGTTAGAGATCGGTGTGAGCGCGGTGTTTCACAGGCATATCAGTTTCTCAGAGGGACAGAACCCGATAATGGTGGAACTTCATGAATGGAACGACACATCAAGGTACGACAGGTGCGCTCGACGCAGTGGAGTCTCAAAACGGCACGTGAAAATGGAACATACCCGTTCTTGCACGTCTTGTTGTTCTCCAACTGGTCTTTGATGATGCCGACCATGATGTCGTCACTAACGAGCCCACCAGCATCCATGATTTTCTTCGCCTCTACACCAAGAGCAGTCTTCTTCGAGACCTGTTCGCGAAGTATATCACCGGTGGCGAGGTGACATACGCAGTAGGTCTCAGCAATACGGGGTGCTTGAGTGCCCTTGCCTAAATGAAATCACGCGTCGTTCGGTATATGCGCGAGAAAAAAAAGACGCGAGAGAGCTGCGACGAACCGGACCCAGGCGGACCAACCAAAATAGTCCTGAGCTGCTGAGCTGGGGTTTGAGGCTTAACAGCTGACTTGGCTCTCTCCTCTAGCGACTTGATCTTGTCGTTGAGCTGGTTGACCAGAGACTTGAGGTACTCGAGTTCGTCTGAGGGAGCCATTGCCGTCGGTTTGTCGAGGGTAAAGAGGGTGCTGCGGTGGAAATGAACGGACAAGTCGGTGGCAAGTTGGCAGCTCTCTGACACGGGGATATTCACGGGTGAACCTCGGTTCCGGCAACTCCCGCGCGGGTTGCTTATTGCGCTTGCGGGGTTGGCGCATCCATTCCGACAGACGAGGAACACGAGGATTGTATAGGCAAAAACAAATGTGTAAATCCGGCTGAACTGCACTTGCGCTCCGCTCACGGGGATAGCGGTATTTACACATACCGACGGGGGCGGCCAGACTGTAGTGGACTCAACGTTGGACCCGGAACATCCTCACCGTTCCGCGTACCCTTAGGTGAGGTTGGAAGACACTTGCGAATGACGGAATACTTAGTGCTTTCGGTCTATGTTGTAATCCGCAAGCTGGTGCATCAGGCACATTGAAAATTTTACAATCTCCGCGGATACGTAGTAACCGAGGACTTGCGTCCAGCACGTTACATCCAATATGTACGTAGTTTCTGGCGCATGACCATCAGCGCCCCTCTTCATACACTCTTGAGCACGAACGGGCCCGTGGGTCCACGGAGTGAACCGTAAAAGTGTTCCGACGGGTGCCGAATTCACTTGGTGGAGTAAACGTTGCAAAGACCCACTCTTGCTTCCCAGGAGCATTGATATATATCGTGATGACCTATTGATTGAACAAATACCCGCCAGCGACCCGGCTCAAGGACATATCACAAGATCCGATAGACCACAGATCTAGAGAACGCGGCTACGTAACCCTCCACTGAGGATCTCAAAGCCCAGACCGGTTCTCTGGAGATGAGGAACAGCCCGGCCATCGCAGGAATCCCCACAAGAAGCGACGCAAGCCTCCGCCCGCTCTTCGACACGAAGGTTTTCCCGTTCTGGGCGGCCGTAATAATGCTGATGCCCTCAACGGAATGGAGGGCCACGCAACCGACCAATCCAGCGTAGAGGAGCCACGAGCGTAATGGCCAGGTTTGCAAACCAGTCTTTACAAACTCGTAATCTAATTCCGCGGGACCAAAGGAATGAATAGGCGCGTCAGAAATGGCGGGGTAGACGCGATGGGTAAGATAGTGGACGGGTAGGAACAGAAAGAGGGTCAAGTAACCGGTCGAGCTCAAGACGCTGGTCATTGGTCGAGGTCGCGACGAGGGTTTCTGGGAGCCAATGCCCGGGCTGAAAAGTCGCTTGGCGATGCTCGCGAGCGGGTGAACGACTAGCGGAGCAAGGACAAGATACTTTTCGCCGAATGCGGTCTGGTAATACTCTCGGCCCAATAGCTTATTTAACGAGGGGCAATCAGTATCGCGTCTACGGCGGAGATCATCAACATCCGTGACTCACCATGACTTGTGACGACAGAGAGCCTCCTCCCAGCACCCCCATGACTGGGGCGGAGAGATGTATCAGGGCAAAAGTCGTGATGAGGGGTGCGGATGTGTGGGATATAGTGGTTAGGTACGAAACTAGCCTTCCTCTCCATGTGGGCTGCGGTCCGGACCCTGGCGTGTCATCTGCACCACTGGTCCGCGGAATATCGGGCGTGGAGGACATGAGGTCGCGATGGGTGTCCTAGGCAGGAAACCCGAGGTGCAGTACCGAGGAAGGAAGAATGAAGCTGGAGTGCCGCGAGTCAACCCCGCTTCGGAGGCAGCGGCATTAGCCGAGCGAACAAGAACATCCGACGACCGCACACCACACAGCAGGAAACCTCAAGATGGATCAAAATTAGACGAAATTTAGACGAGGCTACTCAAATACAGGATCGTGCTAAATGTTCACGTTAGCTACTGAGTGAATCGAGAATAGTTGAGAGCAGAGGTAACTTGTACATTGCATCCGAAGCGAGGGAGAGGGAGGAAGAACTGGAGGAAATCATGCAGCACACGAGCGAAAAGATGAAAACGCTGGCTACTGGTTGCCAGCGGGCGGGATACCGTACTCCTTCAACCCCATTCGGTACGCGTCCATGTCATACTGGGCACACAAGGGGTCCGGCCCAAAGGGCACACCGAAGTAGCCCATATTTCCATCGGACAGCGCGAGCGATAGGAAGGGGTCGATATAGTCCGATTCGTGTTGGAGAAAGGGCCTAGGAGTTGGCGAACTCATGTCCGCCTTTTGCCCCTGGACGTGCCCGTCCCATCCTACCAACGAGGAGGCAACGGCGGCAAGCGGGGGATAGTTGTACAACTGTGTTGGATCAGGGGCAGCGAATGCTTGCCCAAACAAGGAGAAGTCGTCTGTGAAGGGTGCGAGAGGGTCCTTAGCATAGCCATAGAGCTAACGCGATCGTCAGAGCCGCATTCCCTCGGAGAGGAACACCAAACGCTTACTTGAGAGTCGTCCGCCGTGTAAGACATGAGCGAGTCCGAACGGCCTGCGATGGTGGGCCGCGGCATATACAAGGTGTCGTCGACGGGACTCAGAGGGGAGCAGGGTGACGTCGGTGTGGCGGATCCGTACCCATGAAAGAAGTCGGGGGTCGGTTGTCGAGAGAGGTGGGACTGTGAGAGGGTGGAGGAGGAGGTGGGGACAATAATCGTCTGGATCTGGAGCGGGTCGTTTCGCGAGGCCTGGTTGCACTCGACAGAGACAGAAGAAGAGCGGCCGGCCACTCTCTTCGGGCCGGGGCTGCTAGTCCTCCTCTTCGGAGATCGACTCCTCCCAGCCTGTCCGGCAGACTTCTGACGCTTGGGACGGAAGCGATAATCAGGGTGCTGGGCACGATGGAGGGCCCTCTCCTCGTCCGCTAGCTTCTTGTAGTGCCGTACGGTCTCGGGCATCTCGTTCTTCCACGCAACTCCGGCCCTCTTGGACAGAGACGTCTTCTCCGTGTCGGAGGTACGCTCCGAGCCACCGTTGGCGATGTATTTGTGGATGAAGTCGCAGCGGTAGATGATGAACGCGTTTCGAGGACGACGGACGTGATTCGGGTCTTTGAGACGGCGCTGGTGGACGGTAGCAGACTCGAAGCGGGGGGAGGAGGGTCTTGGGAATGGATACGACGAAGGGCCGGCGTACTTGCTGGGGGAGGGAGACGATGGTGAGTTAGGGGCAGTTGGATCGGGGAGTTAGCAAGAGCGTACCTCGATTCTCCATCCTGAGCACCAGTCCAGCCCTCGACTTGAGGGGGAATGTGGAACATATCGGGGTCTTGGAGCTCTTCTGAAGGGGACCATCCAACGACCTCCATTCTAGCGGTGTTGTTGAAATGAGGTCGAGTGTGTGGGGAGTTGGGACTTGAGCAATTGGGGTAGAAATCACCGGGCATACTTAAGGCGTCCCTCCTTTTTGTCTGTCCGTTTTAAATTTGACATCGTGAGGCGTTTATCAGGGGTTAGATTGCCGTTGGTGGGGAATCTACGATTGCGAGCGTGGTCTGGCTGACGCTTACCAAGAGCCGCTGCCCCGGCGTGACAATGTGAAGAGTGCGGGGGTGCCACCCACCACCAGCCTCGGACCGAGAAGCAATAACAATACCCTCGATCGTTTCACACTGTCACATTCCCTTTTCGGCAGTTCTCCCGCTGGGGCAGCCAACTGCCTCCGCAATACAACGAGGTTATCTTACGTCTGGCGGTTCCAGTGCCCCGCCGAGCGTAGACGAGTGGCGAGGCGCGTAGTTCTATGCACCTGCCTGCCGTACCATGGCATCCTGCACCCCACCGGAGCTAGGACAGGCAACTGGTCAAAACAGGGCCAAGCGTACCTTTTTGCGAGTGGTCGGGGGTTGTCTGGGACTTATGAATTAAGCCATTACCGGTGACCCGGGCACTCCCGAATTTATCAAGATGACAATCGGTATTTGATTGCGCGATGTTTTTCTTTTGGGATGCCTCGGACTCGGAAGGCGAACAAAGGGTGACGTTTTTTTTTGGGACGGTCACTGCGTGGGACGCGAGTCGAATTGGTCGGAACCATCAATCCACGGCGGGACGAAATATCAAATCCTGCGGCTCAGATCGAACACATAAGGGCTACATGCGAAACACGAGGACGATCACTTACTCCCTACACCCCTCGTTGGCTGGTTCATAGCGGAACGGATATACGCTCCAATTCCACCGATGGTCATTGGTTATAGGTCGCCGGGAGCTTAACAGAGAAGCCAGTTAAGCTGCGAGAGTTATGGTTGATCAGTGCTGGTGGGCGCGAAACCTTGAAGCTTGAGTCTCCATCACCGGAGTTCTGCAGAGTCTCGGCACGGTCAAGCCGTCAATCAAGATGGATAAGTGGGTGTTATTATAACTCGAGTGATAGATTAGTGGTTCGTTATACGCGTCGTGGTTTCGTCCATACTCTTCTACACCTTGAATCCGAGCCCACGCATACACGCCAGGTGACTTTGGACAAGCTCCCGGCACTTGTCCTCCGATTCGGAACTATCGTGCTTTAAGAAGCATGCATCCCTAGCCTTTTTCGTGTCTGGACAGGCGCAACAGCTGCAATGGTACCAAACGTTACATCACGTCTATCATAGCCCAAGCCCCGACGCTCACGGTTTAAGTCCTTGCGGGTTTAGGGGGTTCTGCTTGGGGTCCGTCGGGTCGTACGGACAGGCTGCGGCAGCGGGGGGTGTCGGAGGTTTTGCCGGCGAGAACCAACCAGTAATCTATGCCATAGCCAGTCAGTCGACTCTCGGTGTCTCGTAAACTGGACGCACCCTGTCCACGAACATGTCTAGAAATTCTCAGTGGCTGCTGACGGAGAGTGACGGAGACGGAGGTGCGGGCGCGCGTCTGGTCGTAAGTAACGTGAATTTCTTGATTCGATCGCAGGCGCCGGCGTGCCCCACCGTGCCTCCTTCATGATTCTCGTCCATCTCGTGTTCGGTCTGCTCTTCAGCAGCACCCTGGTGGTCGCCCAGTCATGCTCAAATTATGGCCTCGTTCAAGGGTCCAGTTGTCTCTGTCCTCCTGGCTTTGGAGGGAGCGACTGTTTGTCACCAGCCTGTGGTGGCACGATGTTTCAGGGTTCCAACCGCCAGACCGCCCCGGCTCCTGGAAATCTCACCTCCGCGGGCTGTACGTGTCAAGATGGATGGACAGGAGTTGGATGTGATGTTTGCACGTCTTCCTCTGCGTGTCAGAGCGGCTATGTCGCCGAGAACCCAACCAGCGGCAACGGGGTCACTGGCTCTGACGTTGGTCAAAACACCACAATGATCTGCAACTCCGCTCCCAGAGTTTGGGGTGCTGGACAGATGAGCTGTTCGGTTATCGTTGAGTCTATCCACCTTCGTCTCGTCCCCACAAAGTGAAACTGATCGACATCGATAGAACCCGACATTGCAAGCGATTTACCCCGGTGCTTCCACTCTAAACATCATACGAACTCTCGACCCCGCACTCTCCCCTATGCCCAATCGGACTTCCCTCCCGACATCAAACGCAGCCGCCGCACAGCTGTTCTACAATGGTGTGGAGCAGTTTTTCTGTGCTGCGGATTCCTGCGTGCAGTCGGTCACCGATACCAGCCCCTCTACATGGGAATGTCAAAACCTCAAGTGCACCTGCATTCCTAACACCACTTTTTGCGGAGGGGTACCTTCCACGAACTTGACTGGCACGATCAATAGGCTCGGTGGCACGCTTACGATCGCCTGCGACGGAAGTTCCACATGTTCGTTCGGTCAAGCGCTCCTCAACTCGTTGTTCGGATCGAACGGGCTTACCCTAAGCTCGTGTTCGTTTGGAGAATGTGTCAGGCAGAGCGTTATTGACGGGGCAGCCAACTCCACTACCTCCGGAGCGGCCACGGGGGGCAATGACTTGGGCACTGGCGTCATCGTAGGGCTCGCCGTCGTTGGCAGTCTCGTTGGCGTCGCCCTATTACTCTTCCTTTTGGGGTGGCTATCGCAGCGAAAGGCGAGAAAAGCTACGTCCAGCTCACCGGCGAAGCGAGGAGGTTATCCCATCGAGTGGAACGATGTCAGCTATGTCATCCCATACCCCAGACCATTCTGGGGACGTTCTAGAGGTAACCAGGCCACCAGCGAGGATAAAGTTATCTTGGACAATATCACTGGCCGTGTCGACCCAGGGCGGATGATGGCTATCCTTGGACCTAGCGGTACGTACCTCCGACTTGTGCTTATCGGACGCGTAGCTGACGAATGCCCTGCGACCTAGGTGCCGGAAAAACGACGCTCATCGAGATCCTCGCGAAGAAATCAAAAAGTGGAGTCGTCACTGGCAGAGTCTCACACCCTGATACCGACTCTTCACCAAGAATCGGTTTCGTTCCTCAGCAGGATATACTTCCGTCCACCCTGACTGTCTCAGAAGCCCTCCTCTTCGCTGCCAGGTTGAGGCTTCCCGAAGGCGTCTCTGAAGTCGACAAAGTCGCGTTGGTCTATGATACCATGGAGAAGCTAGGAATAGGAAGCATACGGGACACGCGGATAGGAGATGTTGGGAAGCGCGGCATAAGTGGAGGAGAGATGAGGAGGGTCAGCATCGGTTTAGAGCTCGTCGCTCTTCCCGACATTCTCATTCTGGATGAACCTACTTCCGGTTAGTTGTTCTACCCTTTGAAGGCTATAATCGGCGGGTCAACTTTCAACTTTTCCTTTATAGGTCTGGACTCAGTTTCCGCCGCTAAGGTTGCGAGTGTACTCCATTCCGTGGCACATGATCCGGAGCACCCCGCAGTGGTCATCGCCTCCATCCACCAACCAAACTCCCAGCTATACCAGAAGTTCGACCAAGTCCTCGTTCTCTCTCACGGAAGGACTCTGTATAATGGTCCAGGTGGCTTCGCGCCCTCGCAGGAGCTTGCTTCTCGGGGGATTGCGTATCCCCAGGGATACAACGTCGCGGATCATTTGTTGGACGTAGCCAGTGATCCACCGGCTCATTTGTTCCAGAACGGAACTGCTCCGAATCCCCGGGCACGGGGTTCGGAGGATGGGAATGGCTCGTTAGAAAAGGGGTACCCACCATCCGGTCCTAAGCTCTGGAACTCCCCCGGTCGTGCTTCGTACGCTACTACCTTCCTAACGCAACTGGAAGTCCTTTCTGGGCGGGAATGGAAAATTCTGCGCAGGTGCGTGTTACCTATGTGATCCATGGCGGCGTGTTGAAATTAGAGCGAAGGGACAAATCACTGTTCCTCGCCCACGTGCTGGTCTCATCTGTGCTTGGCGTCTTCTGCGGTGGGTAGCCGGTTGATCAGATCGCAACTCCTTGTCTTTGTCTCCAACTGAGTCATTCGTAGGTGGTCTCTACTTCAATACTGGGGTCACTATTGCAGGATTCCAATCGAGGGTCGGATGTTTATTCTTCTTGGTCAGACCTCCATTCTCATCAAACTTCGTGATGGTGCTGATACCCATGGTGGATCTAGGGTGCATTGATAGCGTTCTCATCCCTTAGCGCGCTGTACAATCT